>Ga0187893_10010820_pt1 | contig 13431 bp, 11 predicted proteins | sample MA1701074metaG_FD_139574 | JGI IMG/M metagenome (GOLD analysis project Ga0187893, IMG submission 139574) | White microbial mat communities from a basaltic lava cave in the Kipuka Kanohina Cave System on the Island of Hawaii, USA - MA170107-4 metaG ...
CGCGCGGGTGTTGGACCTCGGGTGCGGCGAAGGACGCCACACTCTCCTCTTCGCGAGGGCAGGGTTCACCGCCGTGGGCCTCGACTATCTCGCCGCGCCCCTTCGGACGGTGGCAGAGCGGGCGCGCCAGGCCGGTCTCAACGGGCGGGTCAGGCTGATCATGGGCGATGCCTTGCTTCCCCCGATCAAGCCGGGCATCTTCGATGTGCTGGTGGACTATGGCTGCTTCCATCACGTCAGGAAGGCCGACTGGCCGATCTACCTCGATCGCGTGCTCGGACTCCTCAAGCCTGGCGGATACTTCCACCTGACGGTGTTCAGCACGAAGTTCAAGCACTACCCGGGCGAGCGGCGGCGGCGCAACTGGCATGTCCACCGGAACCACTATGACCGCTTTTTCGTCAAGCGCGAATTTGCTGGGATCTTCGCCGGCCGGTGCGAGGTCCTGGCGATCGAGGAGGAGCACACAGGGCTGGACGGCTTCTTCCACGTCCTCATGCGGAAGTCCTCTAGTGCACGTTCCGAACTGTCTCGCCCTCGGCCGCAAGGGACGGTGCCGGGCCAAGAAACGAGCACAGCAAGGCGCGGTACCCGGGGCCGACCGAGGCGTACGTTTCCGGGTACGTCGCAGGGAGTGCCCCGGGGGCCAGCAACGCCGCTAGGCGAAGTTACTTGGCCTGGCAGGATGGCTCCGGCGCATCGCGAGCGCGAGAAGGATCGGCGATGAAGATCGGGATCATGGGGACCGGCGGGGTCGGCGGCTATTTCGGCGCCCTGCTCCACCGGGCCGGTGAGCCGGTCCGGTTCATCGCGCGCGGCGATCACCTGAGGGCGATCCGGGCGAACGGATTGCGCATCGAAAGCGTACTGGGCGACTTCACCATCGAGGCTCACGCCACCGACGATCCGGCCGAGGTTGCGGTCGTCGATCTGATCGTCTTTGGGGTGAAGTCGTACGACACCGAGGCGGCGGCCGAGCGGATGCGGCCGATGGTCGGGCCGGCGACGACGATCCTCTGCGTCCAGAACGGGGTGGACAACGAGGACAAGCTCGCCGCGATCTATGGGGAGCGGGCGGTCCTGCCTGGCGTCGTCCACATCTTCTCCGTGGTCCGAGAGTCCGGGGTGATCGCGCAGACCGGCGGCCCGCGACGAATCACCTTCGGGGAACCGGATGGGTCGATCACGCCTCGCGTGGAGCGGATCCTTGAGATCTTCAAGAAGGCCGAGATCAACTGCATGCTCTCGACGAGAATCATCGCGGACCTCTGGGAGAAGTTCATCCTCATCTGCGCCCTCGGCGGGATGGCGGCCCTGACCCGTCTGACGATCGGCGAGATCCGGGCCTGTCCGGAGGCGTGGACGATGTTTCGGCGCGTCATGGAGGAGGTGGCGACCGTCGCCTGGGCCAAGGGGATCCCGATCGCGTCCAATGCCGTGGAGCAAACGATGCAGTTCTGCGCGGGGATGTCGCCAGACAGTCGCGCCTCGCTCTATCACGACCTTGCGGCGGGCAAACGGCTGGAGCTGGACGCCCTAGCTGGTGCGGTCGTTCGCTTCGGGGAGGCGGTCGGGGTCGCTACGCCTATGAATCGGGCGATCTACGCCGCGCTGAGGCCGTACGACCTGAAGGCGCGTGGCGAGCTCCTGGTTCGCTAGGGCCTGTGCTGCCGCTCGTGGCCTGGTCCCACCGGGCGGTCCAGGATGACGACGCGGGTGGTCACCCGGAACGTCGGCCCTGGCACCCTCCTGAGCGTCCTCTTCGTGGTGGTGGCTGCCGTTTGGGCCTCGCCCACAGAGACCCGACCTCTCTCCCTTCCCGCGCCGGCGATCGAGGATCAGGCGACGCGGGAGATCCTCGAGCGGCCGACCCTTCGCCGGCAGTTCCCGCGCATCCGGTTCGTCGGGAATCGCCGGACCTATGAGTTCCTCGTCGATCACCCGCCACTGGCGACCCAACTGGCCAGGCGCCTCCATCCGCCGCTCGAGCGGTACACCGTCACGCAGGTCGGCGAGGGGGTCTACACCATCGAGGACCGAGGCGCCTTGCGGGGCGAGGCGAAGCTGGTCACGGCGACAGCCGACCAGCGCGTCTACTGGTTCAAAGGAGAGTTCCGGTCCCTCGCGAACCTCCTTCGCTTCGCGGGCCGGATGGTCCTCGTCCTCCGCTACCGCGAGGTGCGCGAGGGGGGCCGGACGTACATGGAGAGCGACCCGGACTTCTACCTCCGGATCGACCACCTCTTCCTCGGGTTCATGGTCAGGCTGCTGACCCCGTTGATCAACGTGCTCATCGACCGGCGCGTCAACATGATCGCCGAGGCGACCGGCAAGCTGTTCGAGCAGGTCGTGAGCGACCCTGAGGCGCTCTACAAGGAGATGGCCTCCTGGAACGAGGTGCGGCCCGAGGACCTGGAGTCCTATCGGCGCACCCTTCTTCTGAAGAGGCTCCCGGGGGGGCCATGAACCTTCGCCGGGCGATCGGCCAGCTCTTCATCCTCAGCGTCGAGGGGCACGAGCCGTCCCCTGCCCTCGAGGCGTTCGTCCGCGAGATGGCGCCCGGCGGGGTGATCCTGTTCAGCCGCAACCTGAGAAGCCCTGGCGAGATCGCCGCCTTGACGGCGGGGTTGCAGGCCGCCGCTCCCACGCCGCTGTTCATCGCGATCGACCAGGAAGGTGGGGCGGTATCGCGTCTCGGCCCCCCCTTCACGCAGTGGCCGGCGGCATCGAAGGTCGGCGCCGTGGGATCGAGCCAGCTCGCGTACGCCATGGCTCGGGCGATGGCCAGGGAGATGCTGGCCGTTGGAATCACGATGAACCTGGCGCCGGTGCTCGATGTCCTGAGCAACCCGGCGAATCCGGTGATGGCGGGTCGGTGTTTTGGCGGCGACCCGGACGTCGTCGCGGAGCTCGGCGCGGCCTTCTTTCGGGGCCTCGACGACCAGGGGGTGCTCGCGGTGGGGAAGCATTTTCCCGGGCATGGGGACACCGCCGTAGACTCCCATCTGGCGCTGCCGGTCGTGCCGCACACCCTTGCCCGCCTGCGCGCGGTCGAGTTGGTTCCGTTCGCGAAGGCGATCGGCGAAGGCATCCCGGCGCTGATGACGGCGCACCTGTTGGTCCCCGCCGTCGATGCGGAGCGGCCGGCGACCCTCTCGGAACCGATCCTGACGACGCTGCTGCGAGAACAGCTCCGCTTCTCCGGGCTGATCCTGAGCGATGACCTCCTGATGCGCGGCGTCGCCGACATCGCTCCTCCCGGGGAGGCAGCCATCCGATTCCTCGAGGCTGGTGGAGACCTGATCCTCATCTGCGGAGGCGAGGCGGCGCAGCATCAGGCGCTCGCCGCCGTCGCCGGGGGGGTCGAGAGCGGGCGCCTCTCCGAGGCGCGTGTTCGGGCCTCCTGCGATCGGATCGGCAAGGCAAAGGCGCGGTGCCTGCGCGGGGCCGCGCGAGCCTCCGCCGACGCGATACGCGACGTCGTGGGCTGCGACGCCCATCGTCAGTTGGCCGACCTGCTGCAAGGCGAACCTTGAAGCGGACCCTGGAGACGATGCGCTGCCTCTCTCCCGGAGGGGAGGTGTGGCGCGCGATGAGCGGTGCGGGATCAACAGAGTTGTGATTTCGGCAGCGCTCCTGTAGAATGGCGGCGCGATGCGTGAAAGGCCCCGGGTCCCTTCACTCCCGACACGGAGAGACGGCTGGCACAGCGGAAATGCTCGTTGACCGCGAGTCCCTTCCCTGGTGGACGGGACGCTGAATGATCCGTCCGTCTCGGGCGGCCACATCGCTTCTACTCCTGTCTCTCACCGCCTGCAGTGCGGGCGCGGGCCTGCAAGTTCTGTCCGCACCCGATGACGTCGTGCGCGTGGAGCGCATCGCGCGCGCGCTCGTTGAGGCCGTGCCGTTTCGGTCTCCGAGAGGCCCGGCGACGTTCCACGTGATCGGCGATGATCGTGCTGTCGGCTGGCACGTCGCCCCAGGGATCATCTACGTGAGCCAGACCGCGGCTCGTTATGCGACCGACGATGAGTTGTCCCAGCTCCTCGCGCATGCCCTCGCCCATGACCTGCTCGCCCATCCGCCAAGCGAAACGGACATCTCAGACGGCCGCACGGCGGCGCAACTCGCCGCCGTGGTCGCGGTTCCGGGGGGGATCGTCCTGGGGGGCATGGTTGACGGGGTGATCGGGGCCAGTGACTACACCCTCGCGCAAGAGATCGAGGCGGAAAGGAACGGCTTGCGGCTCTGGTTGTGGAGCGGTCGGAGCTGCGCGACCTGGATCGCGCTTCGCCAAGGGCAGAGGGATCGGGGACAAAGCTGGCACGAACCGATCAAGGATGTTGCGCCCCCGTTTGACGATCTCCTTGCCGTTGCGACCGAGGAGTGCGCCGGATCTCCTGCGGCACGCCGTTGATGCGGTGAGCGCGCTCTCGCTTTCAGTCATCATCCCTGCATTCAACGAGGAGTCCAGGCTCCCCCCCTACCTTTCCAGCATCATCGGATACCTGGAGCAGCGAGGCGGCGGGTGGGAGGTCATCGTCGTGGACGACGGGAGCCGGGACGCGACCCAGGCCGTCGTGCGCGCGGTGATGGCAACATGCCCGTCCGTGCGCTTGATCCCGCTTGGCGAAAACCATGGGAAAGGCGCGGCCGTCCGCGCCGGCATGCTGGCCGCCACGGGGGCGCTCCGGCTCTTCTGCGATGCGGATGGTGCTACGCCGATCGTGGAACTTCAGCGGCTGGAACGCGCGCTCTCGGCGGGGGCGGACATCGCGATCGGCTCGCGGGCGATCCGAGGGCGTGACACGCGTGTCGAGGGAACGCTCCATCGAAAGGTCATCGGCACAGCGTACAATTGGCTCGTGAGGCTTATCGTTGTCCCGGGGGTGCACGACACCCAGTGCGGGTTCAAACTGTTCAGGGGGGACGTGGCCGAGAGAGTGTTCGCGGCTCAGAGACTTTCCGGCTTCGGCTTCGACGTCGAGACCCTGTTCCTGGCCAGAAAGTGCGGGTACGTCCTGCGAGAGGTTCCGGTCAACTGGCGGGATCGTCCGGGAGGGAAGGTGCGTCTGCTTCGGGACTCGATCCGGATGTTCCTCGATCTGGTCAAGCTTCGCAGATCGTGGGCCGCGGGCGTCTACCGAGTCCCGACGGAGGGCCTGCGCCGGGCCGCCGGCGCCCCATGAATCGGCCAGTGTGCCGGTCCAATCAACGTCGCCTAGCGGCGTTGCAACCCCCTGGGCGCTCCCTGCGACGTACCTGAACGCGTACGCCTCGGTCGGCCCAGGGGTCCGCGCCTTGCTATGCTCGTTTCTTGTCCCGGCGCAGTGCGTGGCAGTTTATGGCGAAGTAGTTGCAGCAGCGCTAGCCGGGCCGGCGCGCAGACTCGACGAGTGCGCGAAAGAGGGCAAGCTGCTCGGGGTGGCGGCTCACCATTCGCTCGGGGTGCCACTGGACCGCGAGGAGGAAGCGGCCTGGGCCCTCCACCCCCTCGATGACCCCATCGGGGGCGAGCGCGCTGGCCGCAAGCGCCGGCGCCAGATCACGGATGACCTGATGGTGCGTGCTCGTGACGCGCAGCTCTCGTGCGCCGATGATGCCGGCGAGCCGGGAGCCCGCGGCAACGGTCACCGGATGCGCCGGCTCCCCGCGCCGATCCCGGGAGTTCATGTGGGCCGGGTCGGTCCCCGCGCGATACGAGAGGTCTTGATAGAGACTGCCGCCGAGGGCGACGTTAAGGACCTGGAGCCCGCGGCAGATCCCTAAGAACGGCAGGTCCCGATTGCGGGCGGCATGGATCAGCTCGACCTCGAAGCGGTCCCGCTCTTCGTCGATCTCCCCGCACCGCTCCAGGACGACCTGCCCGTAGAATGACGGGTGGATGTCGGCCCCGCCCGTCAGGATGAGCCCGTCGATCGTTTCCAGGTAGTCCTCGACCAGGGTAGGCCCTTCGACGCCCCAGCGGTTCGCCCTGAGCTCGTCAAAGGGTTGGGCTGGGGCGCTCAGGGCGAGCTCCGTAGAGGCGATCGGCAGGATCACCGGCAACCCGTCGGCCGCCAGCACGGCGCGGGTGTACGCATCCAGCACCGCCTCCCAGCGCTCCTCCTCGTCCCGATAGTGCCAGCTCGTGATCCCGATCCTCGGTCGCACCCTCACCTCCGTCGCACGGCTCGCCCCGCCCTGGCGCCGGTCTGCGCGCTCTCTTCGACGGCGACGATGCCGTTGACGAGAACGTACCGGATGCCGGCGGGGTATTGGATCGGCGCTTCGTAGGTCGCCCGATCGGAGACGGTCGCCGCATCGAAGAGGACCAAGTCGGCCGCGCAGCCGACCTGAAGGCGTCCGCGGTCCGTGAGCCCGAGCTTTCGGCAGGGGTCCCAGGTCATCTTCCTGACGGCTGTCGGCAGATCGAGAAGCCGGGCATCACGCGCATAATGGCCCAGCACGCGCGCAAAGGTCCCGAAGGTCCGGGGGTGCGGGCGCCCGCGACTGAGCGGTCCCTCGTGGCTGCGGCACCCCGAGTCCGAGCCGATCATCGCGTACGGCTTGGTCAGAATTTCTCGCAGGTTCTCCTCACACATTGTGAAGAAGATGCCATCGACCTGCATCTGCTCGGCGATCAGGAGATCGACGACGAAGTCGATCGGCGGCTTCCCGTTACACGAGGCCGCCTCGCTCACCCGCAGTCCCTCATAGCGCCGATGCTCCTCCCGCGTCACCTCCGAGATCATCAGTCGGGACCAGTAGTCGGCCGCGTACTGCGCGGCCAGTTCCGCCGCGATGCGGGCCCGCTCGGCAGGGTCGCGCAACCGCTCGACTCGTTCGTGTCGGCCACCCTCCAGGGCCCAACTCGGGAGGACGGCCTGGAGTCCGGTATTGGCGGCCGTGTATGGATAGCGGTCGCAGGAGATGTCGAGGCCCCGCCCCCGCGCCGCTTCGATCAGGCGAAACGCCTCCGGAAGCTTCGGCCAGTTCCGTTCACCCGAGGTTTTGAGGTGAGAGATCTGGAGCGAGATCCTCGCCCGCTCCGCGACCCCGATGATCTCCTCGATCGCCTCGAGCAGCCCGTCCCCCTCGCTCCGCATGTGGCAGGCGAGAACGCCGTCGGCCTCCCGCACCACGGTCGCGATCACGGCCAGCTCGTCGGCTTGGGAGAAGCAGGCCGGCGGATAGACCAGCCCGGTGGACAGGCCGAGGGCACCCTCGGCCATCCCACGACGGGCTGCCACGATCATGGCATCGAGTTCATCGGCTGTCGGCGCGCGGTTGGCGCCGCCCATGGCCGACCCGCGCAACGTGTTGTGTCCCATCAGGAGGCCGAAATTCTCGGAGATCCCCATCGCATCCAGGCGATCGAGGTACTCCGCTACGCTCCGCCACTTGTGGTCGAGGCCGTAGAGGTCACGGTAGGTCGCCGCCCGCTCCTCCAGCCAGGGTCCCCAGATCGGCGCGGCCGCGTAGCCGCAGTTGCCCCCGATCTCGAGCGTGACCCCCTGCCGGACCGCGCTGTCAGCGGTCGGCTGAAGGAGGAGGTGATAGTCGGAGTGCGAATGGATGTCCACGAAGCCGGGCGCGAGCGTGAGACCATCGGCCGCGATCACCCGCCGGCCGCGCGAGGGGTCGATTCGACCGATCGCGGCGATCCGGTCGCCGGCCACGGCAAGGTCAGCCCGCAGCGCCGGCGCGCCGGTCCCGTCGATCAGGTCCGCCCCGCGGATCACGACGTCATACATGGCGCTCACAGTGAACGTGACCTTTCACAGACGGACGGATCCATCCGCTCAAGACCGTGAACCGTCAACCAAATCAGTCTCTCGGACGTAAGCGCTCACGTCGTGTTCCCACTTTGTACTCGAATCTGTCCACGACCTCCGCCTTGGGATCGCGGAGGTGGGCGGTGTCCCCCCGATCGTTCCAGACCCCTGCTCGACGGTTCCAGTAGAGGGTAATCGGCCTTGCCTCATCTCGCCTGTCCTGTCCCTCTCCTGTCACGAGTGTTAGCACGTGCCCGGGCCGAAGCCGGGCGGAGGGGAAGTCATAGCGATGGCCGTCCCGATCAGTAATTGAGTACCCGGCGACATCCACGGTCTGATCGGAAACGTTGGCGATTCTGACGAACTCGGCGAGGGCCCCTTTGCCTTCTTCGCCATCCCCCTTCGGTTCGATGCGCGTGATCTTCAATGGCCCCCGGACGGTCTTCCATGATCCCTTCTTCGCCGCCTTGGCGTTCCGTTGGACCTGAAGAAATCGCTCCGCATACCGTGTATTCGGAGGGATCGAGAAGACATGAGCCAATCCCTCGGCCAAGAGCTGTCCGTTGACCAGCTTCCCGTCACGGTGGACATAGGCCAGGAGCCGGCCGTGGCGGTCCTCTCGAATCTGATCGAATTCGAGACGGACCGAGAGGCCGCTGACCAACCGCCGATTGAGGTTCGTCGCATCTCGAGCGTATGGCTGCCCGTGCTCCGGTGCATTGATCCCCAGGTACCGGACCTTCCGGCCATCGTCCAGGATGACCGTGTCCCCGTCGATGACATCGCGCACCTTGGCGACGAGGTCTGCTGCGGCGGCCGTGGAGGTGAATGGCGCCGTCGAGAAGAGGAGCAGCACCAGTGCCCCGAGAACGTGTTTACGGCTCATGTGCGATCATCTTGCGGACACGGATGCCGCGTTCCCTGAACAGTCGCGCTCGACGGTGAGCGCCGCGCCCAGCAGGTGCCGCCTAGCGCCTTTCCAACTATCTCGGCAGGAATCGGCGCACACGGTGCCGGGCCAAGAAACGAGCCGGGTACCCACCGGAGGTGGGTGCAGGCGCGGAACCCTGGGCCGCACCCACTTCGCGGGTACCCGGCGTACGCGTTGAGGTACGTCGCAGGGAGCGCCCAGGGGGCCAGCAACGCCGCTAGGCGACGTTAATTGGACCGGCGCTAGCTCAGTAATTTGATCCGTCCCTTATACTTCGCCTCGAGTCGGCGATTGTGCTCATCGCCGCCCGGCAGATTGGCGCTGAGATAGATCGGCGGCGAGAGCCCCTGTGCGACGAATTGCTCGACCACGCCACAGACGATCGAATTGACGATAAAGGCCCCCGCCAGGAGCGAGGTTGGTCCCACTTTCTCGTCGAGGCCGCCGAGGCTGATGGCGCCGTCGCCGACCTCGCCGCAGTTATCGATCACGAGATCCGCCACCTCAAAGAGCCGCTTGCCGCTGACGTGGCGCGAGGCGACCGCCCGGGCATGCCGGAGCGACGTGATGGCGATGACGATGAGCCCCCTCGCTTTCCCTTCGAGCGCCAGTTCCACTGAGACCGGGTTGATCCCGGCGTTGGAAATGATCAGCAGCACCTCGCCTGGCCGTGGCTCATGGTAGTCGAGGAGGATCGTGGCGATGCCGCTCAGCCGCTCGAGCCGGCCACTCTTCCTCGGGGGGGTCAGTGGCGTCAGAAACGGTTCCGTCATCACATTAGCCGGGACCAGCCCACCCGCGCGATGAAACGCCTCTTCGGCCACGAGATGGGAGTGCCCGCTCCCGAAGAGGTGCAGGACGCCGTCGGCCGCCAGGGAGGAGAAGATGACCTCGATCGCCCTGTCGATCGCCTCGGCTTGGGTCTGCTGGATCTCGCCGAGCAGTCGGATCACTTCCTCGTAGTACGCTCGGTGTCTCACCGCAGGCCTCGGAAACCCAGCCCGGGGATGATCTTGCCAAGAACGACGGGACGGACGGCGCCGGTCACGGAGGGCAGGTTACCCGGCAACCCTTTGGCGGTCAGATACGCCAATAGTGCGAAGGCTGTTGCCTCAATGGCCCGGGCCGGGAAGCCGGCCTCGTCGGCGGTGAGGAGGCGGCACGCTGGCAACGAAAGCTGGAGGTGTTTGAGGAGCGTCGGGTTCCGGCTCCCGCCGCCGCAGGTGATCAGTTCGGCGGAGGCCGCACGGCGCGGGAGGTCTCGCCTGACATGGAACGCGACCGATGCTGCCGTGAAGGCCGTGACGGTCGCGACCAAGTCCTCCTGCGCGATCCGACGGGCCGCACCGCGACGGAGCAGTGCGTCGATCAGCTCCGGACCGAAGGTGTCTCGACCGGTGCTCTTTGGCGGGCGGCGCCTGAAGTACGGGTGGGCCATCAGCCAGCGGAGGAGGCGGGGCTCGCTCTTCCCGGCGGCGGCGATCTGCCCGTCCAGATCGGATCGCAGCGCACCCTGGGTCAGGCGCGACACGATACCGTCGATCAGGACGTTGCCGGGACCGGTGTCGAAGGCGACGACTTCACGACGCCCGCGCCCACGAGGGAGGAAGGTGAGGTTCGCGATGCCTCCCAGGTTGAGGACGATCCGGTCTCGTCGAGGGTGGCGGAAGAGCAGCGCATGGAGGTAGGGGGTGAGCGGCGCTCCCTCGCCGCCTGCGGCCAGGTCACGCGGGCGGAAGTCAGCCACGGTCGTGATGCCGGTCCGCTCGGCAATGACCGACGGTTCCCCGATTTGGAGCGTGGAGCGAATGGCGTGGCTTCCCTCAATCTTCGAACCCGGGAGATGGGCGATGGTCTGACCGTGAGACCCGATGAGCCCCACCCTGGTCATCGCTACTCCGGCTCGCCGCGCGATCGCGCGGGCCGCCTCCGCGAAGAGCTCGCCGAGGTAGACGTTGAGGCGGCAGAGGGTCCCTGTGCCTCCGCCCGAGTCGTCTGCCGCCAACAGGATCTGGTCCCGGAGCCCATCGGGAAACGGAAACACATCGAAGCGGAGCAGCCGCAGCTTCGGCAGCCCCCTCCCCGGACCGATCTCCACCAGGGCGGCATCGATGCCGTCCGCCGACGTGCCCGACATGAGCCCGATGACCTTCATGACGGCGTTCTCACCACGCTGCTGTTCTCGCCGATTGGGCGGTCCCATAGTACCAGGGGAGAGGCTTCCCGCAAAACAGTAAACATGACGGTTTGACTTTCGAAGAGCCGATCACGGCGTTGATCCACGGATGCGAGCGGTGCCCCGGCCCTGTAGAGTAGGCCCTGCAGGCGATAGTCGCCCGGAGTGGCATCTCGAGCTATCGGAAACGAGAGCCTGATCTCCCGGCGACCGGGAGCCGAGCTTGAGCTAATTAACGGAGTGGCCGTGCCGCTTACGCCCTCCACCGTCAGGAATCGCCCACTCGCTCCTTCCTCGAGAAGTTTCAAGTAGGCATCGAAGGGGACCGGATTCCTCCCGGCGTCCAGACTCAACGTCACCGACACATCCTCGCCCGCATTGTACGCTGCCCTATCGACGGTAATTGCCAATTTGGGAATATCCACCGGGGTGCAGCGCCCGCTGATCTTGAACAGCAGCCGACATCCGGAATTCATCAGCTCACCATCAGACCAGGACCAGAGCCGGTGCGACGCGTCCCCAACATCGGGGGACCACTCTGCCGACGCAAAGGCGCCCATCCCGTGGATCGCGATCGAAACCGCAGCAAAAACACAGAATGCACGTTTGAGAAAAAGGGAGTCCTGGATACGGCGGAAGACTGGGATCAACAAAAGGGTAAGTAGCGGCGTGAGATCGGCCAACAGCCGAGGACCATACGACCAGCCTCCCCACCAGGTCTTCCAATTGCTGTATAACAGGATCACTAGGACAGCCGCGACGCTCACGTACTTGAACAACAGGATCTCGCCTCGCCGCCACGCGAGGGCCATCCCAACGAGCGAGAACAGCAAGACCGGGGAGTAGACGAAGAGGCCACGGCTGGGGCTAAAGAGGACTCCGGACAGTCCTTCAAGGAACGGCGTGGCCCACGCATGGCCGGACAAGAAGCCCTGATCGTAACCTATCCGCGTCACAGACCCGAAATACCGAAGATTATAGGCGGCCATGAAGAGCGCCGGGGGAAGGGCAGAAAGGGCGAACGCCATGAAGTGTTTCCGGTGGGCGTGAAGGACATAGCCAGCGAGCGGGCCGGCAATGAGAAGATCGCTCGGGCGGCACAGAACAGCCAGGGCAAGCGGAAAGCCCAAGACGACGACCCATCCGGGTTGTGTCATGCCCCTCACCAGACAATACAGGCTCGCCGCGAGTAACAGTTGGCTTGGGCCATGTTGCCACAACGCCTGGCTGCTAATGCTGAGCGAGCTGGTCCCGAAAGCGTAGACCAGGCTGAGGACGAGTGCCGCCTTCGGGCCCTCGAGCCTGTTGATCGCCGCATAGAGCAGCGCGACCGACAGCGCTGTGAGCACGCTAGCGGCAAGCTTTTCCACATCGACCAAGACCTTGGAGTCCGGCGCCACGGCCGCCAGAACGGGGACGAGATAGAATGGAAGGGCAAGGATCGCAGGACCGGGTGGATAGGCCGAGACGAAATGTCCATCTGACTGGATCAGGTATGCGGGAACTCCGTGGCGATGAAGGAATCCAAATTCATCGAGGTCGAAATCGCCGTTTCTCAAGATGCTGTACGGGAGGAGGCGCGAGGGTGTCGTGTCTACCGCTCCGATCTGGCGTCCGTTTGCGTTATAAACGAGGAGGGCCAGAAGAAACAGGCGAGTGGCCGTCGGGTGCGCGAACAGCCCCCGTAAGCGTCCTCCCTCCGTTCGAAGCGTGATGCGGGCGAGACCGGAGAGGACCAGGAGGCAGACCCAGACTGTGGGCTTGGGCCCGATCTTGATGACGCCGAGAGGCGAAGAATAGGCCCCAGAAAAGGGGAACCTTCCACTTAGTGCGATGATGAGAAAACCCGCTGATACGAACATCAGCAGGTTCGCCGAGATCACGGCGGCAGACAGGATCCACGGTCTGAGCGGAGAGTCCTCGGCGGCCAACGTTTCAGTCGAACAGCCGGAAGCGGAGGATGTAGTAGAGGGCAGCGATGCCGTCCCGCCAGGTGATCTTCTTCCCCTCGGCGTAGGTCCGGCCATGGTACGCGATCGGCACCTCGTACACGCGGCACCCGAGTTTGGCCACCTTCACCGTGAACTCCGGCTCTATGCTGAACCGGTCCGACCTGAGCCGGAGGCGCTGCAGAACGTCGGCGCGGAAGACCTTGTACCCGACCTCCATGTCGCTCAGGTTGAGATTCGTGACCATGTTGCACAGGGTCGTGAGCACCCGATTCCCGACATAGTGCCAGAAATAGAGCACGCGATGGGGGCCCCCGTGGAACCGGTTGCCGAAGACGACGTCGGCGTGGCCGTCCAGGATCGGCTCAAGCAGGGCCGGGTAGTCTTTGGGATCGTACTCCAGGTCGGCATCCTGGATGACGATGACATCGCCGGTCACGTGCTCGATCGCGGTGCGGATGGCCGCCCCTTTGCCGCGATTGTGCGGGTGCCGCAGGAGGCGCACACGCTCCCGCTGGTCGCGCGCCAGCCGCTCGAGGATCTCGCGGGTTCCGTCGGTCGAGGCGTCATCGACCAGGATGATCTCCTTTTCATACGGCGCTGCCTCGACCCGCTTGA
>Ga0187893_10010821_pt1 | contig 13431 bp, 11 predicted proteins | sample MA1701074metaG_FD_139574 | JGI IMG/M metagenome (GOLD analysis project Ga0187893, IMG submission 139574) | White microbial mat communities from a basaltic lava cave in the Kipuka Kanohina Cave System on the Island of Hawaii, USA - MA170107-4 metaG ...
AGCAATAAACATCATGCGAAAACAGAGGATAGCCAATATCAAGGGGGAACTTTACCTAAATTCACTCTGCTGGAAACAACTTTATACTTATCAACATTTAATTTAGAATTGAACAGCCCTGATGACATCAACTGTTTGAATATAACTTGTTGTGTCTTGCTTACCTTGTGCGATTGAATTGATTGAAAAAAATGCACAAAAAATAACCGCTATAAAAAATTGAAAAACTGGCAAATAAGCAGGCAACTGAAAAGGTTTTCTCATGACAATAATTATTCGTTATTATTAAATGTCGACTATTTAGTTATAAATATACACGTATCAGCAAAATACTATACGTGATTATTAAGTGGATACAATGACTGTCGTCATAGTATTAAGTCTGGCGACTTAAATAAAATTATTCATTACAAATGCAATTGTATTTTTTTCTCCAATACTGATTTAGGCGCAGCGCCCATTTGCTTATCAACCACTTTGCCGCCTTTAATAAAAAGGATTGCGGGAATAGATGTAATGCCATAGTTAATGCCAACATCAGGATTATGATCAATGTTAAGCTTTCCAATTTTTACTTTCCCATTGTATTGTTTTGAAAGCTCTTCAATTACAGGGCCGATTGCACGACAGGGACCACACCATTCTGCCCAAAAATCTACAACAGTTAATTGATCACTTTGTAAAACATGGGTCTCAAAGTTTGCATCAGTAAATTCTAAAGCCATGATTATAATTTTAATGATAAAAAATGATGAATGTTCTTCAGGATATGGAAGACAAGTTCGTAATCAAATAACTCCTTTCATGCTCAAATATCTTTCAGCATCTAAAGCTGCCATACAACCACTTCCCGCAGAAGTAACTGCCTGCCTGTAAATTTTGTCCTGCACATCTCCTGCTGCAAAAACGCCGTCTATATTTGTTTTTGTACTTCCAGATTTTGTTTGAATATAACCGGCATCGTCCGTTTCAATCCATTCCCTGAAAATTTTACTGTTAGGGCTATGACCAATCGCAACAAAGAAGCCGCTAACAGGTATTGTCTGTGTTGCGCCTGTTATTTTATTAATGATACGCACAGCTTCTGTTTTTGTTTCGCCTAAAATTTCTTCTGTCTCACTGTTCCAGTATACCTTAATGTTTGGAGTAGCTTTTACACGGTCCTGCATTATTTTACTAGCCCTCATTGAATGCTCATCTTTGCGTACAATCATATGAACAGTAGTAGCAAGTTTAGAAAGATATACAGCTTCTTCACAGGCAGTGTCACCGGCACCAACTATTGCAACTTCTTTGCCTCTGAAGAAGAAGCCATCGCAAACCGCACATGCACTAACGCCATACCCGTTTAATCGTTGCTCACTTTCAAGACCAAGCCATTTCGCTGATGCACCTGTTGATATAATTACTGTATCTGCCGCTATCCATTTTTCTTCATCAATCTGCACTTTATGCACAGGACCACTAAAATCTACTGCAGTCGCAAGTCCATAACGTACATCAGTTCCCATGCGTAATGCGTGCTTTTCAAAATCAACCATCATCTCTGGACCTTGTATACCATCAGCATAGCCAGGATAATTTTCCACTTCTGTTGTAATCGTTAATTGTCCGCCGGGTTGAATGCCCTGGTACAACACAGGTTTCATGTTTGCTCTTGCTGCATAAATTGCGGCAGTGTATCCCGCAGGACCCGAGCCTATTATAAGGCAATGCACCTTTTCAGTGTTCTCCATATTGTTTGTTTGTAAAAAGTTGTTTAAATATTTTTTATTTGGATACCGGCTATAGTTTTCTATGGCATCCCGGTTGCGTCGCAATCACTTTATCTGTATATCTTTTGGCAACTGTTTGCAAATTGTGATGTTATCTGTATCGTGCCAATTGCTCAATGTTGAACAGAGCGTACAAGAGTGCGACGCAACAGAAGCTTCATAGTAGTAATTGAGCCTGGCTCAAAAAATTATTTAGTAATTAAATACTATCACCGTGTTTACTTATTGAAAGTTTCTTTGCCACATTTCAACCAGTTCAGGTATTCATCTGCATCTGGTGTATAACCAACAGGATTATTGACAAGCCTTTGTTTATTGTCCACAACAACATAAAGTGGCTGCGATACCTGTCCAAAATTCTCCGCTTCAAATGTTGCCCACTTGTCGCCATGCGTTAAAATATCTTTTTTGTTTTTATCCTTTGTTTCATAAGTAAATCTTTCCAGCACAGGTAATTTTTCCCTGTCATCTACATACAGTGAAACAAGCACATAGTTCTCTTTTATATAGTTGTTTATTTGCGGTTGGTTCCACACATTCTCTTCCATCTTTCTACAGTTTACACATGCCCAACCGGTGAAGTCTATCAACAAAGGTTTATGAAGAGAATCTGATAATTTCATCGCTTTCTGATAATCATTAATAACATCAGGATGCAGGGTTCCTGACTCTTTAGCTTCTCTGTTGTAAATGCTATAAGAGAGTGGTGGCGGAAAACCGCTTAAAAATTGCAGGCTGCCATTTTTTGCAGGTAATATTCCGGGAATAAGATATAATCCAAAAACTAATGCTATTACACCAAGCACTTTTCTTCCTTTGCTTATATGTTGACCTTTATAATCATGTGGTAATCTTAATACACCAAACAAGTAAGCAGAAAGACCAAGCGCTACAAGGATCCAGATGATCAAAAACACTTCGCGTTTTAGCAAACCCCAATGCATTACAAGATCTGCATTTGATAAAAATTTAAAAGCCAGTGCTAACTCAATAAAAGCTAAAACTTTTTTTACAGTATCGAGCCAGCCACCTGATTTAGGAAGTGATTTAAGTAAGTTTGGAAAAACTGCAAATAAACCAAATGGTAAAGCCAATGCTACACCAAAGCCAGCAAGCCCTGCTGTAAGCGGCCATGCACCACCACTTAAAGAACCTACCAACAACGAACCCAAAATTGGACCGGTACAGGAGAAGGATACAATGGCTAATGTAAGTGACATAAAGAAAATACCACCAATGTTTGTAATGCCGGCTTTACCGTCAGCCTTTGTTGCAATACTGCTTGGCAATTTGATTTCGAAGAACCCAAAGAAAGAAAAAGCGAAGAAGAGAAAAATGAGAAAGAAAGCAATATTAAGCCAGGCATTTGTTGAAAAGGTATTGAAGATCTCCGGGTTTACATTTCCGGCAACATGAAAAGGAACGCTTAAAAGAATATAAATGAGGAAAATAAAAAATCCATATAACAGCCCGTTTTTAATTGCGCCTTTTCTTGTTGCAGAACGTTTTGTAAAGAAGGAAACTGTTACCGGTACCATAGGAAATACGCAAGGAGTAAGCAGAGCAATAAGTCCACCCGCAAATCCCAGGAAAAAGATAGCCAACAAACTTTTTTGTTCAGTAGTTTGACCACCACAAGATGAAAGCGGGTTATTTAAATTAACAGAACTTAATCTTATAGTATTTTCGGTAACAGCCTGGCTGCCTCCTTCAAGTGCAATATCAAATGGTTGCTGCAGCGGGTAAAATTCTTTCTCATTACCTGCATATATTGTAACGCTTCCTTTTAATGTAGATGGAATAGCCCCGCTGATATTTATCGGAAGTGTCATATCAAACGAACCCGTATAAACAGCAGTTGTTTTGTTTTCAAAAATGGCATCCTTTATATTCTGTGGATTCGTTGCAAATACAGGATCAGTTGCGGCTTTTACATTTTCATATTCGAAACTAAACGCAGGCGCAGATAAACCATCAATTGATTTGTTTATTCCGTATATATGCCAATTCTCCGGCAATGTGCCTTTAACCTGCAAGGTATAAGCACCTTCACCTGTTTTTGTTGTGGTGAACGACCACTTTACATTGGGCTGTGCATTTGCAATATGGCAAAGCAGTAGCAGGGCTGCAATTGAACATGCAGCCTTGATAATTTTCGTCAGCATAAAATTTAATTTAAGATAATGTCAAAAGGGATAGTTACCGGTGGTAAGCATTTATTGTCATTACAAACCATATATTCAACAGTACCGTGAAGGCTGGTTTTTACAGCCGCTTTGAGTTTAACAGGCTGCACAAAACTTACATTGCCCTGGAAGTAGATAACATCAACACCAAAACTCTTGTCATGTATGGTCTTTACTTTTCCATCTTCTGCAGTAGCACCTGCAATACTTAGTAATGGATTCGTGCTGAATGAAATTTTAGTTGGCAATGGACCACCTGCAGGCGTTTTTTGAGAATAAATATGCCAAGGTTCCGGCACTGTTGCTGCCAGTTTAATATCATATACACCAGTTGATTTTTTTTGCGCAGTGAATGCCCATTTTACAGGGCTTGTTTGTGACCAGGTTTGCATGCTGAAAAACAGAAGGATGCAACCTAAAAATAGCTTTGCCATATTAACTGTTTGAGATGGTTTGTATAGATTTAATACTTTTTGAAATACTTGTTATAGGATCCTTGGCAGCTTCATCCTCAATGAAATAATAATCGAGCCCGCTTTGACCCGCAAGTGAGAAATATTTTTTGTAGTCTAACACGCCTTCCCCAACGGGCAATACTGTTGCGTAGTCCTGGCTAAGGTCTTTAATATGCCACAGCGGAAAACGACCCGGGTATTTGCTAAAAAGTTCTTCAGGTTTTTGTCCTGCTTTTATAGCCCATGCAATATCCAGTTCAAACTTTAAAGCGGAAGCATCGGTTTGTGTTAGAAATATTTCATATGGCGTTTTGCCATCTATTACTTTGAAATCTGCAGGCTCATTGTGATACACTAATTGAATGCCCGCTTTCTTGCAAGCTTCAGCAGATTTATTTAAAACGTCTAACGAAGCTTTTACTTCATCACCGGTGCTGATGGGTAAATGTGCCGCAACAAGATATTTGAGTCCGCCCGCAGAAGCATCTTCTAAAATTTCACTCATATTCTCCTGCAGATTTTTGAAGTGAGGTAAATTAGGTGGCGGCGTTTTAAATGGCATTCCAAACGCATGATGCGATCTCCATTCCATGCCAAGGTCTTTCAACAATGCAGAGAATTGTTTAGCCGGTAAACCATAATAGTCGCCTTTTTTACTAAAGGCCGATTCAATATTTTTCAAACCTGTTGTAGCCGCTTTTTTCAACGTTCCTTCAACATCTGCATCCAGTACATTAAAAAAAGTAAATAACTGAACACCAGGTGCAGGCAATGCAGCCTTGTATGTTTTTGTAAAATGGAATGCAGGCAATGCAAACGCTGTGGCACCAAGACTTAGCTTTAAAAATTGTCTTCTGTTTGTCATGATGAATAAGATTTATAAAGTATCTATCGAAATAATGGTTTGTATTTTTTGTGAACTAAGCTGAATTACTACTATCATCGCCTGTTGTGTCACTCACTTGTACGTCCGGGACTTTATTTGTCAATCGTGAAACGTGAATCGTGAATAATAAGCCATTGACGATTCACGATTGCCGATTCACGTACAACAGTACAAGCGTGCGACGCAACAGAAGATCAATAGCAGCACTATTGCCGGGCTCATAAAAAATTAACTGTGATAAAAGCCGGTTAAGATCACTCGCTGCCGGTCTTGGCTTCCTGTATTTGCTTTTTGTATTGTTCAGGCAATTGAAAAATGCGTCCGATTGAATTAACAATTATTTTCTTCATCTCAAGCGGATCAATGCCACCCTGTTTACTGTATATTACTTTGCCACCCGGAGCAAGCAAAACAGTATAGGGTAATGCGCCCTGCCAATCCTTATCTATACTCTCAATGAATGCATACTTATCGCCATCGAAAATATAGTTCTGAAAAGAGGCATGTTTCTTCTCAAGAAAAGCCTGTGCATTTGGTTTACGTGAAGGATCATCAAGGCTTATAGAAACCATTTCAAATTCGCGAAGGCGATACATCCTGTTCATGGTAACAAACTCCGGAAACTCTGTTACACAAGGGCCGCACCATGTTGCCCATATATTAATAAGCCGGAAATTTTTTGTGTCATTTGCAAGCAATGCTGTTAAACTATCTTTAGTAAGATCATTTAATGTTACCGGTTCTTTTTGCCATGCAGCAGTTTCTGCATCAACAAGATTGTTTTTTTCGGGCCATTTAACAGAGCAACCAAAAGTTCTTGTATTATTAACTGCTACAGGCTGGCCTGCTGTTAATTGATTCAATGCATTACGTGTATCAAAGGATTTTGCAATGCCTGGTTCTCCAAGACCATCATCTAACCGGCCAGTATATTGTAATTTTCTATCCTGGTCAAATATGAACACATGTGGCGTTGCCTGTGGGCCATACAACAAAGAGACCGCTGAAGTAGCTCCGTCAAATAGGTAAGGAAAATTAAATTGTTTGTCTATAGCCCTGATCTTCATATCTTCAAAGTCATCGCTAAGATCTGTGTAACCCAATTCATCCAGGCGAATTGATTTAGCATCGTTTGGCATAATAGCTACAAATGACACATTTCTTGACTTATATTCTGTCACGAGTTGCTTGATTGTGTCTTCATAAGCCTGTGCTGTTGGACAGTGATTGCAGGTAAAAATCACTACCAGGAATTTGCTTTTTGCAAAGCTCTTCAGAGAATATGTTTTACCATCTACACCCTGCAAAGAAAAATCAGGTGCAGCAGCACCTATGGCAAGTGTTGGGTACGCAACGGGGTTAGCAAATGTGAAATTAAATAAGGCACATAAGGCGACAATCATCAAGCTTCTTTTAGCTAAACGCTTACTAATAATGAAATGCTTTTGCATAATGATAAGTTTTTCCGGTGTAATAAATGAATTAACAGCACCAAATTATTATGCGGCAGAAAAACTAAAAAGCACCAATGAGGAGGTGGAAGGGAAAAAAGGTAGTGAGTTATAAAATGCGTGTAGGTGGCGGGTAGAAAAAGCTATTAAAGCCATTTCAACAGTTCGTCCTTACGGCGACGCGATACATTAACAGAGGTTCCGTCGCTCATAACTAAGTAACCACCTTCACCGCGAACATAGCGGCTTACTTCATTCATATTTACAATATAAGAGTAATGAACACGCAGAAAATGAGAGAAGTCCTGCAACTGCTCTTCAACATCTTTTAAAGTACGTGTTGCGGTGATTTTCTTTTTGTCCTTTAATTGAAAGTGGGTATAATTATCATCTGCTTCACAAAAAATGATGTCGCTGCAGGTTATAAATTCAAAACCCTGGGTTATGGGAATAGCGATCTTATTATACGCACCTGCCTTTTGATGTGTATGGTTAAAAAGCATGTTATATTGTTCCTGCAGGGGTCGTTGTTTTTGAGACTCAACTTTATGCACTGCAGTTATCAGTTCTTTCGGGTCAACAGGCTTTAACAGGTAATCAAGTGCGCTAAACCTGATGGCTTTAATAGCATATTGATCAAAACTTGTTGTGAATATTACCGCAAAAGAAATGTTTGCAAACTGTTCCAGCATTTGAAAGCCATTCATAACAGGCATTTCTATATCAAGGAACACTATATCAGGATCTGATTTTTCTATCGCTTCAATTCCTGCCTTTGCAGAGCGGCAGCTTTGCAAAAGTTTAATTTCAGGACAATATTCCTGTAACTTGATAGCAAGTGTATCAATACAATGCTGTTCATCATCTATAATTATGGCTTTAATCATATACAATGGGGAGTTTTATGTTTACCTCGGTTCCTGCAGATAAGCCATTTGCTTCAACAAGGTCAACGATATTAACCGGGTTATGCAGGATTTCGTTTGCATACATCATTTTAATTCGCTGGGAAGTAATGCTTAAACCCATAGAACGGTGACCATTGGTTTCATTATTTTGATGTGACGAGGATCTTATGCGTCCAACGCCATCGTCTGTTATCTTCACCAGTAAAAAGTCATCTGTTTCTGACAGATCAATTTCCACGTTTCCTTTAGTCTCTTTTGGCATTAATCCATGCCACACTGCATTTTCAACAAAGGGCTGTATGATAAGTGGTGGTACTTTTATCATCGATAAATCTATAGCAGGGTCTATTTTTATTTTGTAATTAAACCTGCCATCAAACCTTAATGATTCAAGTTCAAGGTACAACCTGAGAGATTCTAATTCCTGTTCAATCGTAATCAGTGCGCTTTGTGAATTTTGCAGGATCATACGTACAAGACGGGAAAATTTAGTGAGGTATGCTGTTGCATCAGCCCTGTTATTTTGAAGGATAAACCGGTCTATTGAATTGAGGGAATTAAAAATAAAATGGGGATTCATTTGTGTTCTTAGTACCTGCATCTCCAGTTCACCCAGCATCTTTTTGCTCTGTAACTTTTGTATGTTCAATTCATTTTCTGCAATTTGACGTAAATGCTCTGCATTTTTTTTCTTCAACAAAATATTTCTTATCAGCACAATGAACAGCAGCGCTATCACCATCACTCCGATCAATAAAAATGTCTTCTGCTGGGATGCTCGTTTAATCTCTTCCTGTTGCAATTGTTTTTCTCTATTGAGTAAATCAATTTTCAATTTTGCCTGTTCCCGTTCATTTATTGTTTTATATAATGCAAGTTTGCGTGCAGAGACATGAATACCGATAGCATCGTTCAATAAAGTAAACATTTGAAGGTGTATGTATGCACTGTCGTTTATATACATTTGTGCGAACAACTGGTATAACAGGTAATGAGCCTCTCGTTCGTATTGCCTTGCGCCGGTTTGTTTTGCATCGTTTAGAAGTTCCCTTGCATACCCAATGGCTTTTTGCGGTTGATTTATTTCTTTGAAAGCTTTGCCTGACTGAAGTAATGTGCGCATTACCCAATTCATATCATTTACCTCTTTAAAACCTGCCAGTGCATCCTGTAAATAAATAAGAGCAGTATCATATTTTTTCTCTGCCAGGTACAATTCTCCCATAAGGACGTAAGGTTTTGAAACGGCTTTTCTATCACCATCGCTTACAGTATTTAAATACAACTGATAAAAATAAAGTGCAGAATCATAACTGTGTTTTTGAAAGTATGCTTCGCCTACTTTTAAATACTTGTCAAAAAGATTGCTGTCATTAGCCTTTGCATAATAATCCAAAGCAGTTTCTACATCACCAACGTCTGCATACAATTGCCCCAGTGCTATAAACGCCCTCTCATCTTTATACGAAACCGCCTTTGTAGCATATTGCAACGCCTTCTCATAATTACCTCTTTCCTCTTCCGCCAGCGCCAGCAATGAAAAAGTTATGCCTGTATTAGCAGAATCATGCATTTTATTGAAAAGTTGATTAGCAGCCGTGAACGCACTTATCGCCTCATCAAACCTGCTTTGGGCCCATACTGATTGCGCCCATATGGTATATGCCGTGGCAAGAAGGGTATCGTTTTTTTGTTGTTTAAAAATATCAATGGCGGCCTTACCATTCTTCTCCGCGGATACAAAATTTCTCGTGAAATAACCGGTATTTCCCAGGTTTATAAAAGCCACTCCTTTGCCTGTTGCATAATTTATTTTTACTGCTTCTTCAACAGCTAACAGAGAAAGCTTTTCTGCCACAAAAAATTGCCTGGATTGAATATAATGTGCACTTAAAGCATTTATGGTATCTATTCTTTTTGTTCCTGTGACGATTTCTACTTGCTGTTTCAAGCTGTCAATAATTTGCTGTTGCGCTACGCTGCTGCAAACTGTGAAAATGGCGCATAAAGCAACCAGGTATTTGCCGATATTTCTATACACAGGCATTCGTCGTTAATTACTGTTAAGTTAACTTATATTGGTAAACCTTGGTAAGCAAAGGACGCATATTTGGTAAAATTATACGATGATTGAGTAACTGGCTGTATATATTGGTAGTTATTAATAACAGCCATGTATCTGGAAAAAATATGCAAACTTGTTAAATCATTCATTCACTGACTGAACAATATTGAATTAGCAGCATTTAGGATTTAAAATGAATAAAAACAAAGAATGCAATGATGAAATTTAATGTCTCATCTTATTGTTTTATAACATCAATTTCATTTTTGAATTATCTTCAGATTTAAATGGTGTAAGCTTTCCAGCGTACTCTTTCTTTACTTCATTTGTAAAGCTGTTCAAATAATTTTCTGTTGTTTTTTTATCCATATGGCCTAATGCCTCCTGGATATATTCAGTGCTTGCACCTGATCGCTTTAACTGTGTAGAAAAAGTATGGCGGGCTTCAAGTGATCGCACTTTCATTTCAATTCCCAAGGCCGATTTTATTTTTGACATCCAGTGATTAATAAACTTAACAAAAGCTTTCACAGCAAAATGTTGATCAAGTGGATTCATGCCTGGCGTTAGAATTGGAAAAACATAATTATTAGGTTTCCTTTCTTTATTTCCCCATGCATCAATTATCGCCCACATTTCTTCAGTAATGAAAACTGTGATAAGTTTAGGATCTGCTCGTGTACTTCTTTCTGTTTTTGCTCTTTCAAAAGTAAAATATTCACCATCAATATTTTTAAATCTTAAAAATGCCATGTCTTTCGGATTCATGCCATTTCCAAAATAACAAAAGAACCAAAAGTCTTTTGCTTTGGATTCTTCCTCACATCGGGGTTCATAGTAATAGAGCTTTCCAACCACATCCATTTCAAGAGACTTCTTTGTATTTTTTGAAGTTGGAATTTGATATTTATATCGACCGAAGGGGTAACATTTATCTCTTTTAATAATTTTCAAATGATCAATTGTATAATTGAAGATCGCTCTGAGCGGACGTAGTTTTATGCCCACTGTAGACTTTGAACATCCTTTATTGAGCATCCACCTTTCATAGCCGATTAGGTAACTTTCAGTAATGTGATTAAAAGGAATGTTACCTCCATATTTTTTTAAGGAAAAATAGCTATCCTGATAATTTAATGCACTTCCTACTCGTCCTTCTTCCAAAAGTTTAATCACGTAAGACCGATAAGCCACAGACATGGAGTCTTCATAGAGGTACTCTTCTTTTAAAATGCCAAATCGCTTTTCATATAAGGAAAGATCAAATTCGTTTTGTTGGCATACGACTGCATCTGATTTTATTTTTCTTTTTCGCTGCAAAAACAAATGGTTGTTACGAATAAAATCTCTTTCGAATTCATCAATCTTGAAAGGCTCATTGTTTTCCAAAAATATTTGTGCTTTTCTTTGAGCCTGCTTTAGATCATCTCTAATTTTTTCCAACCCTTTGCTGATCCTCGGAGCAGATAGCTTGTTATAATCTTCTGCAGAGAGATCGAACACAGTTTGGTACCGGTAGGGTGCGCCCTTAACAATAACCTGGAGTTTTACGGGATAGGTACTTGTTTTCTTTTTCATTCTCCGCTTATCGAAAATGGTTCCAATAGTAATTGACATAACAAATTTTTTTCATTTTCACAAAAATCATCCCTCCAAAATTTGCCAGCAGAATTTGCCAGTTAATGGCCATTAATTCAAGGCAAGCTATCGACAATGAAGATAATAAATACTTTTATAAGTATTTGTTAATCAAGTAGATAGTTAAAATAAGGCAAGTTAGATTAAGTTAGATAAGCTTTTCCGATCAACTCAAAATCTGGTTATCGCAAGGTAGTGCAGGTTCGATTCCTGTTCTGGGCACTTGATTATCAATACCATTTTGAAGGGTCACAAAAGTGACCCTTTTAAATTTGCCGGTGATTTGCCGGTAAAAAGCCGTTAAAGACGCCACAAGTTTGAAACCGGTGGGATTTGCATTTAATTTCACCCTCAGCCTAACGATTTCATTTAAAACACGTTACATTTTTACCGGAAATACAAAAACAGAAAGCGCCAGGCTTTGTTGTTGCCACGCGTCAGACCATTAATCTATTAAATCAATGATTATATTGAATCCGGCACGAAATGTTATTTCCCTGTTCAATAGGTACCAGTGATGTTACATACACATATTGTATGATCCAACACTCCTCGTTTTTTGTAAAGCTTACTATATCCGCATCAGTGATTTATTGCTATCACTCTTTGCTTCGCTCGGGAAATATTTCTGCAGGGGCTTTTCTATAGAAATTTCCAGCTAAAAATGAAAAATACAAGAATCCACACTATTAGTGAATTGACCTTCCATTGCTGCTACCGTAGTTTTGAATCGTAAATATCCGATCGTTGCTATTATACAAACTAAAGGGAAATTACCCGTTCGAATAAGTAAATAAAATCTTTCATTACATAAAAAACTTTTTAAAATGGAATCTAATTTGTCAGAAATAGTATTATTTTCTGAAGGTAACAGCAAACGGAAAATGATAGTGGAGTGGCTTGCAAAAAGTGTACTGCCAATAATTGTAAAGCAAGAGGATGATACAAAAAAACTTATTCTTAAAACCTTGACAGATACGCCGGCGATTTATATGTCATAAAAATGATCATTATCTCATTATTCAAAAATTCTATCAATCAAAAAATCGTGGCAGCCTGCAGCATTATTTTCAACCTGGTAAATGACCGCTTCAGGATTAACTTAGTCCACATAGCGGTTTTACAACTTGACCTTGCACTGCCTTCTGCAGATTTTTGAGTCATAATTTTCAAATATTATCAAATGAAACAAACACAACGGGAAATAGTTTTACTGATAGCAGCAACATTCATGAGCATAGTGTTGTTATTAGCATTCATTGCTTATCTTGCTTAGTCCAACCTGCAGGTTATAATGAGTTACATCCGGGATCGGTGGTATCTGCAGAACAGAGTCCTCGCATTGATGAGCAATAAACTTTTCAGGTAACTTATTTTCTCATATACGAAACAAGAAAATGCAACAACTTTTAGGAGGTCTATTTAAATATTGTTGATCATTATTGTCCGGCTAACCTGGGCTAAAGCCCAATGGATAAAGGTTTTAGCTTTATAACCCCAGCCTTAAGGCTGGGGTTAATAAAACATACGCCAGTATTGGGCTTTAGCCCAAGCAATGACATTTTTACCGGACAATAATGATTGTTGATGCTAAAGTTGATTTGCAAATTTCAATAAAGAAAAATTTTACAGTTAGTTAGCAGGCTTATAATTTTATTTAATGACCTGTCTGTTAATTCTGCAAATAAAGGCACGATTTGTTGTGCGTTTACTGACAAAGACATCGCCATAAATAATAGCGTACATATAAAGAGAATGAGTTTGCGCATCGTTATTTTAATGTGAGTTCGGGATAAGCAAAAGCAAATAGTCATAATACCGGCTATTGTTTTTATAGCATTGTCCCTTGCGTCGTACTCTTGTGCTACAGGTTCTGTGTTTAGCGGGTACAAAGCAATTGCTTCATCCCGAACCCCGAATCAAGTTCGGGGCAGGCTTTGCTTCGCATTGGCGTCAGGTTAAGAATTAAAGAAATGCCTGAAACGATTTGCAGGAAAGGGTTTCAGGTGAATGATAGCCCGAAGGGCTATAATTTGAATAACCGTGGGTGAAACCCACGGAAAAATG
>Ga0187893_10010822_pt1 | contig 13431 bp, 10 predicted proteins | sample MA1701074metaG_FD_139574 | JGI IMG/M metagenome (GOLD analysis project Ga0187893, IMG submission 139574) | White microbial mat communities from a basaltic lava cave in the Kipuka Kanohina Cave System on the Island of Hawaii, USA - MA170107-4 metaG ...
ACCATGAACGAGCATAAGCAGCTCGAAACGGCAGCCGTTTCCACGGCGCGGCGGTCGATGAATGCAGAAAACAGCTGCCTCAAGAGCCATTCTTCAACGGCCTGTTAGGCCTGCGCGCGCGCAGGGCGGCCGCCACAGCCGCTGAGGGCAAATCGCGCTGGGACCTCCCGTCGATGGCTGCGATAGGCAGGCGTGATGCCGAGACGGTCTATCAGTTTGTCGCAAGACTCGCGGCACTGCAGCCCGGTTCGGTTGCGATTCGCTGCAGAGGCCGGCAGAGCCTGGATTACTCAGGCCTGCTGCATGCAGTGACCGATACGAAGCAGGCGTTGCATGAGCTTGGGCTGGGCAGAAGCGATCGTGTCGCGATCGTGGCGCCGAACGGGCCGGAAATGGCCTTGATGCTGCTGGGTGTGATGGCGTGCGCCACGTGCGCGCCCCTCAATCCTAGGTACACGGTCGCGGAGTTTGCGTACTACCTGTCCGACCTCAGGGCACGCGCCGTGATCCTTCCGCAAGGGCTCGAGTCCACGGTACGCGACGCGGCCAGGAATCTGGATATTCAGCTCGTCGAGCTGTCTGTCCGTGATCAGGCCCGCATCGGCCAGATCCGGCTTTCGGCGGTGAACCTGCCCGGGGACGAAGGCCCTGGTCCAGGCGCCCGCTCGCCTGACCCTTTCTCAATGCCGGAAGCGGGCGACATTGCCTTGGTTCTGCACACCTCAGGCACGACGTCACGTCCGAAGCTTGTGCCACTGACACACGGCAATGTCTGCACCTCGGCCCGGAACATCGTGGAGACACTGCAGCTGACGGGTCGAGATTGCGGCCTCAGCATCATGCCGCTATTTCATGTCCACGGCATTGTCGCCGGATTGCTATCCCCGATCCTGTCCGGCGGCAGCGTGGTCTGCTCACCGGGATTCTCGGACGAGCCGTTCTTCGCGGCCCAGTTTCCGTCATGGCTGCAGCAGATGCAGCCCTCGTGGTATACGGCCGTCCCCTCCATGCACCAGGCCATCCTCAGCTGCGCAAAGAGGTATCCCGAGATCATCGAGCAGTCCCAGCTGAGGTTCATACGCTCATCATCGGCGCCTCTGGCGCCGCAGATCATGCTTGCCTTGGAGGAGACTTTCGGGGTGCCGGTGATCGAGGCCTACGGCATGACCGAGGCATCCCATCAGCTGGCATCGAATCCCTTGCCCCCTGCTTCGCGCAAACCCGGATCCGTGGGCAAGGCGACCGGTTGCAAGGTCGCCATCATGGACAGCGAAGGCTGCATGCTGCCGACCGGCGAGGCGGGCGAAATCGTCATTCAGGGCGCGAACGTGATGGCGGCCTATGAGAACAACGACGCCGCGAACAAGGAAGCCTTCCGCGGCGAATGGTTCCGTACCGGCGACGAAGGCCTGCTTGACGACGAGCGCTATCTTTTCATCACGGGAAGGCTGAAAGAGCTGATCAACCGTGCCGGTGAGAAGATATCTCCGCGCGAGATCGAGGAAGCTCTGTTGCAGCATCCGGCGGTGGTGCAGGCGGTCGCGTTCGCCTTTCCTCACCCGACCTTGGACGAGGTACCCGCTGCCGCCGTTGTCTTGCGGCGTGGCCACGAGGTCGAGTCGAGGATCCTTCAGGATTTCCTGGCCGCAAAGCTCGCCGCCTTCAAAATACCCAGCCCCATCGTCTTTGTCGACGAGATCCCGCGGGGTCCGACGGGAAAGCTGCAGCGCATCGGCTTGGCCGAAAGACTGCTCGCAGAAGGGAAAACGTAAGCCAGCGTGACCGAGAGCGGCCGCCGCCCGTCCGCTACCGCAACGCAGCCTCGAGCTCGCGCGACAGCCTGCGGTTGATCTCTTCCGCGATCAGCCGGTTGCCGAGCGCCGACAGGTGGCCGTCCGGACGGTAAAGCGCACCGGCACCCATTTCCCTGGCCTTCGAAGCAATCGCCGGCCCGAAGTCGAGCAGCGGGACCGATCGCTCCCTCAGCATCTCCGCGAGCGGGAAAGCGCCCGAGCCGTGCTCTTCCAGAAGGTCCCTCATGGGGATGATGGAGACATAGGCTCGAGCGCCGCCGGCCTCAACTTCGCGCTTGAACGCTTCCGCAATCGCCACGGTAACCCTCAGCGCTTCACCATCCTTGGCGAAGTACAGCCGATTGCGCTCCGCGCGCCGCTCGTATGCCTGATAGACGCTGAGCGCGGCCCGGATGGCCTGCGCGTGATACAAGGCGAGAAACCGTTGCTCGTCGTCCCGGTACCAGTAGTCCTTTTCGACGAGCGGGGAAACCTTTCTCTGAAGCACGGTGTCGAGGAAGACGTCTTTGGGCATGACCGGGGAGTTCACGAGCAGCAGCTTGCCGTCGACCAGTTCGAATCGGGGCTTGGAGGTTCCGAGATTTCCGTGGGGGTTCAAGTAGAACCGGACAATGCTGAGATTTCGCACCAGATTCTCGGGCCAGATCCCCAGCAGGTGAAAATGCGCTTCGAACTTGCGCCCGTCGCGACGGAACCGTAGCAGCGCCTGATCCGTTCCGTATGCGGGGACGCCGAAATTCAGGACCTCAAGGCCGGGACGGAGCCGCTGCAGCTGATCGGCCCACGTATCCTCGAGCGCGACGCCGTCGCCATGGGTAAAGGAGTCGCCGTAGACCGATATCCTGATCTTCCCCTTCGGAATCGACGCCGTCGTCGCCCAGTTCTTGGCGCCCCTGAATCCATGCGCGGTCGCCGTCACGTCCCCGGCGCCCCCGTTCGCCAGGATCGACCAGCCCAGATCCTCGTCTCGGGCTAGGTATGTGGAGTTGCCGGCCGCTTCCCACGATGCCTGTGCTGCGGCGGCTTCGGGTCGATAGGGCAGCAGCGCGACCCGGCCGATCAGGTGCATCCCGGTCTCGGGACTGGTCCTTGTTATCAAGCGCACACCGATCTCCGAAACCGCGAGGAAAAACGCGGTCGCCAGCAGCACGATGGCGATCGTGGGTCGTTCTTTCTTGCCCATGCGCGGCCCGTGCGGTCAGCGCAGCAAGAACTCGGCGCACGCATATCGGAAGATCCGCTGCAGGCGCTTGTTCCCAGTAACGACCGACAGGCGCTTGGTTCGCCGTCTGCGGTTGCCGTATAGCAGCATGAGCACTCCCATGAACGCGCTGTCCACGTGAGTCACCTGTTCCATTTCGATTCGAATGTTCTCGTCGGCGAGCGCGGCGCGCGAGAAGCACTCGCGCAGCGGGTTCAGGTTGGCCTGCGCCCAGGCACCGCGCAATCGAATCACGCTCTCCCCGTCGGCTTGAAACATGTCGATCTTCGCCTCATCGAGATCGCGACTGCAGGGGGAACGACGCAGGACCAGCCACCAGTACGGCAGGACTCGCGTAAACAGCAGGCGCAGGAACGCCATGCCATCGGACGCGTAGCGACGCCAGAGCTTGGGGTCCTCCTTGATCCGCCATAGCCACTCGAGCCCCGCCCGGCGGACCCAGCGCGGCGCCCGTCGCAGTCGTCCGGCAACGAAATCGACGATAGCGCCGAGATGGCTGACCACGGGAGGCGAGACGCGGTGGCGGTTCCGGGTGATCCAGGCCTGCCCCTTCTTGGCTCCCAGCGATACCACGAGGAAATCCGCGCCGGCCGCGTTGATCCGGGCGATCATGCCCTCCGCACTCATGTCTTCGACGGACCCGAACCCTGGACACTGGTAGCCGACACACTTCAAGCCCGAGGGCTGCGAGTTCAACTGCTTGCACGCCGTCTCGGCGACAGTCTCCATGCCGCCGAAGAAGTAGATCGATATCCGTAGCCGATCCTCGGCCCGGAGGGTCTCGAAAACATCGGACCCGGAGACGCGCTCCCGGATCGGCAGGCCGAGCAACCGGCCGGTCCAGACAAGCGTCATCCCGTCGGCCACGCTGAGATCGCTCTGGATGACGGAGTCCCGGAACTCGTCGTCGGCGAGGCTGGCCACGACAAAATTGAGGTTCGGGGTCGAGACCAAATACGACTCGCGCCTGCTCACTGCGTCGCGGATCCTCGCGACGGCGCCCGCCATGTCCAATGCGTCGATCGGCAGACCGAGCAGGCAATGGACGTCGCGGTTGAAGAGGTTAGTGCTCAGCGCCCCTCTCCCGGTGGACCTCCTCGATGGCGTGTTTCTTGCCGACCCATAGTGCGCGCCACTGGTACCTGCGCAGGAACCTGCGAAACGCAGCGTCCTGATAGCGCGGCTCGCGCGAGATCGCGCTTCTGGCCCACCCCCAGAGCATCGCCAGGGCGCCGACCAGGTAGGGCTTCTCCGTGACCCTGGAGAGAGCGCTCAGCGCCATGTAAAGAAACCCCGTCCCCATGAAGTACTGGCCCTGGCCGTGGCGCATCCGCCCGGCGTAGACGCTTTGCTGGCTCGATCCCATCGGGCGCAGATGGACGAAGCGCAACTCCGGCTCATCCCAGCTGCACGCGATCCAGCCCCTCATCCGGCATTGATGGCAGTCGATGCCGTCCCACATGACTTGCCGTACAAAACCGCCGATCGCTTCGAAGCACGAAACGCGATAGAACTTCGTCATTCCCAGCGACGTGTCGTCACCATGCCGCTCGCTGATCAGCTGCCCGTTCCTTTCGATGAACGCCTTGCCGCTGCAGGTCGCGATCCGCGGATTCGTGGTCATGCGATCGATGAGAATCTCGAAATAGCGCCGCGGCAGGCGCAGATCGAGATCGAGCTTGCAGAGATAGTCGTAGTCTTCCAGGCGGACGCGATCAAGGCCGGCGTAGAACGCCTCGATCACGCCCGGCCCGACAGCGCGCCGCCCGCGGTCGCGGCGGGTTACGATCTCGATCCAGCTGTGCTTCGTCCGATACTCGGCGAGGATCCCCGGTGTCTCGTCGGTCGAACCGTCGTCGACGATGATCCACTTGGCGGGCCGCAGGCTCTGACCGATGACGGAGTCCAGCGTCTGCCTCATATAGGCCGATTCGTCGCGGCAGGGCGAAATCAGCAGGTAGCGGCTACCCGCGCTCATGCAGGAATCTCGCGATCCTTGTCGCCGCGACATCGATCGAGTGGCGCTCCATCACCCGCGCGTACGCGGCCTCCCCCATCGCACGCAGCTCCTGGTCCGACCGCGACAGGCAGTCCGTCATCGCCGCCACCAGCTCGTCGACATCTCCCGCGGGAAACAGCCAGCCGTGCTTCCCAGCTTGGATGAGTTCGGGAATCCCGGCCACGTAGGTCGTCAGCACGGGCCTTCGCAGCGCCATCGCCTCCATGATCACCACCGGCAAGCCCTCGGCGAAGCTCGGCAGCACCAGAGCGCGCGCGGCCAGGATCTCCTCGCGCACCTGATGGCTGCTGATCCAGCCGGTGATCCTGACTCGGCTGCGCAATCCGTGCCGGTCGATCAACTCCTCGATTTTCGGGCGGATTTCGCCGTCACCGGCGAGGACCAGCTCGAGTTCGATGCCCTTCAGCACCAGGCGCGCAACCGCCTCGACCAGCAGCAGCTGTCCCTTCGGTTCGCACAGGCGGCCGACGCAGACCAGGCGACGTCCGGTGGCGTTCGATTTCGATTCCACTTCATGGAACGCCGATTCCAGCCCGCAATGAACCACCTTGATCTTCGACCACTGCGCCTGATCGACCCATCGGTAGAGCTGGCTTCGTCCGAAGGAGCTGACCGCCACCACGAAGCTCGCGCGGCGCACTTTCTCGCCGATGCCGATGAACTTGGGCATGTCGAACTCCACTGGCCCGTGCACGGTAACGCTGTACGGGGGGCCGCCGAGCGCGTTCGCCAGCATCGCGACTTCGGCCGAGTTGGTGCCGAAATGGGCATGGACGTGCGTTGCGCCGAAGGAGCGGAGCCATGGCAGCAGGCGGCACGCTTCCGCAAGGTATGCCAGGTGATACGGCAACGGCCGCTCGGCGCGCCAGCCCATGCGCATCGCGAGTCCCAGGGCGGAGAAAAAGCGCACGGGCGCTGTCAGCAACGTTCGCAGCATCGCCCACGCCAGGGTGGAAACCCCCTCCCGCAGCACATACCGGGTCCGTGTCTGCTCGCGCCGGTCCTCCGGGTCGACCAGGTCTGCGTCCCATCCGCGCAGCGCGATGCGCTGAATCTCGAAGCCCTGTCGCTCCAGGGCCAGGATCTCCCGCCGAATGAAGGTGTGGCTGACCTTGGGGTACTGGTTGATCAGATAGGCGATTTTCGGGGTCATCGGCCGCCGGGTCTTCGCGACGGGCTACTTGTACTCGATCAGGCCGGGCTTCCCCTCCAGATCACGGTAGAACAGGAACTTCATCTGGCCGAGCAATTCGGGGAACTTGCCCAGCACCAGGAACCCGGCGCGCCACCAGTTCTCGCGGGCCGAGCGCTTCCCGCGGAGCGCGAGCCGCACGACCTGCAGCGGATAGAGCAGCAACAGAGCCCATGGCCACGCCCCCCACAAAAGGGACGAGCCGACAACCCCGAGCGGTACACCCAGCCCCCAGAACCAGGCGCTGCGCGACTCCCGCACGCGGTAGCGCTCCGGGACCGTGCCGTGCAGCGCCGCCCCCTGGCCCATGGCGTAGCCGTAGCGCAGAGTCCGCTTCCACCATTGGCCAAAGCGCGTCATCGCAGCGTCATGCAGTGTCATTTCGGCATCCAGGCGCCAGATGCGCCAGCGGGCGGAACGCAGGCGCAGGCACAGTTCTGGCTCCTCGCCGGCGATCAGGTCGTCTCGATAGCCTCCCACCGCGTCGAACGCGACCACCCGCACCAGCGCATCGCCGCCGCAGGCCTTCGTCTCTCCGATCGGGGTGTCCCACTCGATGTCGCAGAGCATATTGTAGATGGATCGGCCCGGATCCTGCTCGCGCCGCCGGCCGCAAACCACCGCAATATCGTTGTGCGCCTCGAGCCACGCAACCGCTTTCTCGATCCAGCCAGGAACTACCTCACAATCGCCGTCGACGAACTGGACGTAGTCCAGGTCCGGCGTCGCGCCGCGCAGGCGTCGCAGGCCCTCGTTGCGCGCGCGCGCAGCGGTGAACGGCACGCCCGTGTCCAGCTCGACCACCTCCAGGCCCATGGCGCGGGCCATCTCCACCGAGCCATCGGTGGAACCCGAGTCGACGTAGACGATCCGACCCGCGACCTCACGCAGAGACCGCAGGCACCTCTTCAACCGCTCGCCTTCGTTCCGTCCGATCACGACGACGCCGACGTTCACCGCCTGCCTCCACGACCAGAGAATCAGTGACTCCCGATGAGACCCCTCTGCCGCAACGCCGCCAGCACCCGGTTCGCCGCGGCGTCGGCGCTCTCGTGGGCGGTATCGATGCGGATCTCGGGTGCCGCCGGCTCCTCGTAGGGCGAGTCGATCCCGGTGAAGTTCTTGATCTCGCCGCGCCGCGCCTTCCTGTAGAGCCCCTTGGGGTCGCGGCTCTCGGCGAGGTCGAGCGTCGCATCGACGAAGATCTCGATGAATTCGCCCTGCCTGAACAACCCCCGCGCCATGCGACGCTCCGCGCGGAAGGGCGATATGAAGGCCGTGAGCACGATCAGGCCCGCATCGACCATCAGCTTCGCGACCTCGGCGATGCGTCGGATGTTCTCCACCCGGTCTGCAGCGGTAAAGCCGAGGTCCTTGGAGAGGCCATGACGGACATTGTCGCCGTCGAGCAGATAGGTGTGCCGGCCCATCGCGTGCAGCCTCTTCTCGACGAGATTGGCGATCGTGGACTTGCCCGCACCGGAAAGACCGGTGAGCCACAGCACGCAGGGGCTCTGCCCTTTCAGGGCCGCGCGCGCGGCCTTGTCCAGATCGACATGCTGGACGTGGATGTTGTGAGCGCGGCGCAGCGCGAAGCGCAGCATGCCGGCGCCCACGGTGTGGTTGGTGAGCCGGTCGATGAGGATGAACCCTCCGGTGTCGCGATTCTCCGTGTAGGGGTCGAACGCGATCGGCTGGTCGAGCTCGAGCTCGCACACCCCGATCTCGTTCAACTCGAGCTTTTCGGCCGCCAGGTGCTCCAGCGAGCCGACGTCGATTCGGTACTTCAGCGGAGCGACAGTTGCCGAGACCGTTCTGGCTCCCACCTTCATGGAGTAGGTGCGTCCCCGCAACATGGGTTGCTCGCTCATCCAGACCAGGGTCGCCTCGAACTGGTCGGCGACCTCGGCGCAGGCGTCCGCGGTCGCGATCATATCGCCGCGCGAAATGTCGATCGCGTCGTCCAGGGTGAGCGTGATCGACTGCCCGGCGACGGCGCACTCGAGATCGCCATCCGCGGTCACGATGCGTGCGACACGGCTCTCCTTGCCCGCGGGCAGCACGCGCACGCGCTCCCCCGGCCGCACCGTGCCGCTCGCGACCGTCCCGGCCGCGCCGCGAAAGTCCTGGTTCGGCCGGCTGATCCACTGCACCGGCATCCGGAAAGGGCGTCGTTGCAGTCGCTGCTCATCGATCTCGACGGTGTCGAGCCAGCCGACGAGGGTCGTGCCGCGGTACCAAGGGGTGTTGGCGCTGGGGGTGAGAATGTTGTCGCCTTTCAGCGCCGAGACCGGAATGCAGGTGACGTCCGCCAGCGCCATTTGCTTGGCGAACTCCCGGTACTGCGCTTCGATCTCGCGAAAGCGCTGCTCTGAGTACTCGACGAGGTCCAGCTTGTTGACGGCGAGCGCGAGGTGCCGAACGCCGATCAGCGACACGAGCAGGCTGTGCCGGCGCGTCTGCGTCACGACGCCCTTGCGCGCGTCGACGAGCAGGACAGCCGCATCCGCCGTCGAGGCTCCGGTCACCATGTTGCGCGTGTACTGCTCGTGCCCTGGCGTGTCGGCGACGATGAACTTGCGCCGCCCGGTCGAGAAGAACCGATACGCCACGTCGATGGTGATGCCCTGCTCGCGCTCGGCCGCGAGTCCGTCCAGCAGCAAGGCAAAGTCGAGATCGTCGCCCTGGGTTCCGAACCGCTTCGATTCGCCGGCAAGCGCAGCCAGCTGATCGTCGAACAGGGCTTCCGACTCGTAGAGCAGGCGTCCGATCAGCGTGCTCTTGCCGTCGTCCACGCTGCCGCAAGTGATAAAGCGCAGGAGCCCCTCGTGCGGCGGCGCATCCGGGGCACCCCCGGCCTCGGCTGCGACGCGGTTCGAGACCCGCGTCATCAGAAGTAGCCCTCCTGTTTCTTCCTTTCCATCGAACCGATTGCATCGTGATCGATCACGCGGCCCTGGCGCTCGGAAGTCCTGGCGAGCCGCATCTCGCTGATGATCGCCGGCAGGGTATCTGCCTCTGACTCGAGCGCCCCGGTGAGCGGATAGCAGCCCAGCGTGCGAAAGCGCACCATCCGCGTCACCGGCACCTCGCCATCGCGCAGCGGCATGCGATCGTCGTCCACCATGATGAGCGTGCCGTCCCGCTCCACCACCGGGCGCTCGCGCGCGAAGTAGAGAGGCACCACGGGGATGCCCTCGAGATGGATGTATTGCCAGACGTCGAGCTCGGTCCAGTTGGAAAGCGGAAAGACGCGAATCGACTCGCCGCGGTGCTTGCGCAGGTTGCAGAGACGCCACAGCTCGGGGCGCTGGTTCTTCGGATCCCAGCGATGCTGCGCGGATCGGAACGAGAAGATCCGCTCCTTGGCGCGCGACTTCTCTTCATCGCGCCGGGCACCGCCGAAGGCGGCATCGAATCCGTGCTGATCGAGCGCCTGTTTCAGCGCCTGGGTCTTCATCACGTCGGTGTGAATCGCCGAGCCGTGCACGAACGGGTTGATCCCGAGCGCGAGCCCTTCGGGGTTAACGTGCACGATCAGCTGCATCCCGAGCTCCGCGGCGGTACGGTCTCGAAAGGCGTACATGTCGCGGAACTTCCAGGTCGTGTCGATATGCATCAGGGGGAACGGCGGCTGCCCCGGGTAGAACGCCTTGCGCGCAAGGTGCAGCATCACGGAGCTGTCCTTGCCGATCGAGTAGAGCATCACCGGGTTCAGCGCCTCGGCGACCACTTCCCGGATGATGTGGATGGATTCGGCCTCGAGCCGCTGCAGATAGCCGAGCGCGGGGCGGCTCAAGACCCGGGCAGCGGGTGGGTCGTTCGCGCCGCGCGCAGGCGCCCGTGGCGCCTCTCCACAGAGCGAGGACGCGGGATCGCCGCTCGCCGCACCGACCACGACGTTGGGATCATTTGCCGCCATTGCAGAGCTCCAGAATGCAATTCTAGGGGCAGTCCAAGCACCAAACAATTTGCCCGATCCTTTCCTGACAGCCGGTGTGACAAAGTTCCCGCGCTGCCACTCGACCGTGCGTGGTCGCCCGTTATACTTGAAGCGCGGATGACAACGAGCGACGCGCGTATGAACGGGAAGGCTGCGCACAGCGGTTCCGCGATCGAGGCGCCCGTCTTGCTCGTCGGCACGACACGATCGGGCACGTCGCTGCTTTCCCTCATGCTGGGACATCATCCCCAGATCGCGTTCGCGGGCGAGCTCGAGTGGGTGTGGGACTTCGCACCGAATTCGGAAGCGCCTCCGCTCGAGGCCTACTACGCATGGCTTGCCACGCACCGGCACTACCTGCATCACCGCCTGCGGGCCGATCGCTCGCTCGGCTTCGCGGATCTGGCGCGCAGCTTTCTGGACCAGATGCGCTCCGCCGTGGACCCCGGGGCGATGCGGCCGCACGTCGGTTGCCAGGTGCACCGTCACTATGCGCACGCGCTCTCGCTCTGGCCGCGCGCTCGCTTCATTCACATCGTGCGCGACGGCAGGGACGTGTGCGCCTCGTGGATCCGGTTCGGATGGCTGGGCAACGGCTACGAGGCCGGTCTGCGCTGGCAGGAGGCGCTCGCCGAATGGCGGGCGATCAAGCCGCGCGTCGAACCGGCCCGGAGGACGGAAATCCGGTTCGAGGACCTGGTGCGGTCTCCGCAGCGCGAGCTGGCAAGGCTCTGTGATTTCATCGGGACCTCGTTCTCCGACGCCATGTTGCGCTACCACGAGGACACCAGCTACGGCCCGGTCGATCCGGAGCAGGCGGGCAAGTGGCGAGAGCAGCTTGCGGCCCGCGACCTGCGCCTGTTCGAGGCCGTGGCGGGCCCGGACCTGACCGCCAACGGCTACGACCTGAGCGGCGAGTGTCTTTACGAGCTCAGGCCCTGGTCGCATCTCCTGCTCCAGTTGCAGGGCAAGCTGCGGCGCCACCGCGCGCGAGCGCGGATCTACGGGCCGAAGCTCTGGCTGGCCGATATCCTGGCGCGCCGGATCGGCGTGAGGTCGTTGCGGGATCGCGTGCGCCTTGCGCTCAATCGCGTCGAGAATACCAGGATGAAATAATTGGGGTCTGGAGCGGCGCTTGGGGACGATTCCAGGGCGCGCGCCGGGGCGCGTGTCCTGCGCGCGCTGCTGGTCGCGATCGGGGCATCGATCGCCGCCTACGCGGTATCGGACCACCCTTTCTACGGTGGCGAGCCCGGGTTCGGGCCGGTCCAGACGCTGATCGCCGTCGTCGGTGTCGGGCTCGCCCTGTGCGCGCTGCTGCCGGCGCGGATCGCCGGCGCCGTGGCGCTCGCGGCCGCCACGAGCCTCGCCATGCTCGCAATCCTCGAGGTTGCCGGTGAGCGCCTGCTTGCGCCGCGCCACCGCTCCATCTACCAGACGGACGATCGGCTGATCTTCAAGTTCATTCCGGCGCGCGCCAGCGTGATGACGCGCAGCGCCGAGAACGGCGGCGAGACGGTCGCCCACCGCATCAATTCGGCCGGCTTCCGGGGCCCGGAGCTGCGCGCCGCAGGCGAAATGACGCGGCTCGTCGTCTATGGAGACTCGTTCATTCACGCCTTCTACAGTCGCGACGAGGAGACGTTCGTCGTCCGCCTCGGTGCGGCACTCGGCGAGCGCCTGGGCAGGCCGGTCGAGGCGGTCAACGCCGGCGTGAGCTCCTATGGGCCCGACCAGATTGCGCTGAAAATGGAAGGCGAACTGCCCTGGTTGCAGCCCGCTCTGGTGGTGGTGGCGATTTTCGCCGGCAACGACTACGGTGATCTCCTGCGCAACAAGATCTTCCGCCTCAGCGCCGACGGCGAACTGGTGGCGAATCCCTGGAAGCTGGAGCCCAGGATGCGCCTGTGGTTCGAGCTCAACCAGAAAGAGTCGATCCTGGTGCGCTCGCTTCGCAACACGCTCGGCACACGGCGGGGCGCCCGCGACCGTTACGAGGGCACTACCGCCCTGGATTCCCTGCTGGCGGAAGCCGAACGCGAGTATCGCAGCCTGGTCGTCGACCGCGACGACGTGGTGACCAATACCCACGTGGATTACTACAGCGCGGATGTGAGCCTGACGCCGTCAGCCGAATCCGCGCGCTACAAGGTCGCGTTCATGGGCGCGGTGATGCGACGGATCCGCGACGTGGCCGTGCGCAGCGGCGTACCCCTGGTGTTTCTGTTCATTCCGCATCCGCTCGACGTGACGGACGAGTACGAGTGGGGACCGATCGACCGTAGGCGCTTTCCGGACTACGACGGCCGCAATCAGACCGCCTTTCTCGAGAGCCATGCGCGGTCCCTGGGTGTCCCGTTCCTGAGCCTGTACGACCTGTTTCGCGCCCGCGATGCCCGCTCGCTCTACCTCCGCGGTGGCGACGACCACTGGAATGCCGCCGGCCAGAGGCTGGCCGCCGAGGTGCTGGCCGCCCACTTGCTTGCCAGCGGGCTGCTGCCGACCGGCCGTCCCGTGGCGCCCGCGCCGCCGCGCGCGCCGGCGGCGCGTTGAGCGCGGAGATTCTGAAAACATTTGTCTGCAATGCGCGGTCCTTCGTTGTCGCAAGATCGGGGCGCCGCGGCTGCGCGAACAGTGCTGCTAAAATCTGCCGCGCAAACCGGACGGCAATGCGCGCCCAACTGGCACGATGAAAGCGGTGATCCTCGCAGGAGGTCTGGGCACGCGGCTCGCCGAAGAAACCGTGACGAAGCCCAAGCCCATGGTCGAGGTCGGCGGGCATCCGATCCTGTGGCACATCATGAAGATCTATTCGGCGTACGGCGTAAACGAGTTCATCATCAGTCTGGGCTACAAGGGCTACATGATCAAGGAGTACTTCGTGAACTATGCGCTGCACATGTCGAACGTGACGATCGACATGCGCGGCGGCGCGACCACGGTGCACGAGAACAAGGCCGAGCCGTGGACGGTGACCCTGATCGATACCGGCGAGCAGACGCAGATCGGCGGGCGGATCAAGCGCGTCATCCCCTATATCGAGGACGATACGTTCTGCCTGACCTACGGCGACGGCGTCGGCAACGTCGCGATCGACGAGGTGATCGCGCACCACCGCAGGGAAGGACGCCTGGCGACCGTCACCGGGGCGCAGCCGCCGGGGCGCTTCGGCGCCATCCGCTACGAGGGCAGCCGGGTGCTCGCGTTCCAGGAGAAGCCGATGGGCGACGGCGGCTGGAT
>Ga0187893_10010823_pt1 | contig 13430 bp, 13 predicted proteins | sample MA1701074metaG_FD_139574 | JGI IMG/M metagenome (GOLD analysis project Ga0187893, IMG submission 139574) | White microbial mat communities from a basaltic lava cave in the Kipuka Kanohina Cave System on the Island of Hawaii, USA - MA170107-4 metaG ...
ACGACGTAGGCGGGCTGCCGCCTGTTCGAGGGTGAAGTTACGAGGGGTCGGAGCGCACGATCATGTCCGGAGGGCCAAGGAGCCCCTCACGACGTAGGCGGGCTGCCGCCTGTTCGAGGGTGATGGCTGCGCGGCGGGTCGCGCCGATCAGCTTCTCGCCAGCGTCACCTGCCTCGAGCTGCCGGAGCTTCCTGACCGTCCGTTCCGCCACCGCATCGATGTCAATCGCAGCTCCGGCGAGGATCAACGCCGCTTTTTCTGGATGGAGCGGCTCTTTCGTGGTCTTACGCGGTTTGCTCATGGCAACAGGGTGCCATATGGGTGTGACAAAAACGCGCACCCCGGTCGCGGCGAGAGGAAGACCGTTACAGGCGGTCGCCGATCGTCTTGACCGCCGACTCGAACGAGGCGATGAACTTGTCGACGCCCTCGGACTCCAGCTCCTTCGTGACCTGGTCGAGGTCGACGCCGTCCTCGGCGAGGCGCTGGAGCTGGGCGCGGGCCTCGTCGGCGGCACCGCTGATACGGTCGGAGACGGTGCCGTGGTCGCGGAACGCGTCGAGTGTCGACTCGGGCATCGTGTTCACCGTATCGGGACCGGCGAGCTCGGACACGTACAGCACGTCGGAGTACTCCGGGTTCTTCGTCGACGTGGACGCCCACAGGGGGCGCTGGACGTTGGCGCCGCTGGCGGCAAGCTCGGCGAACTCTGGGCCCCCGAAGGCGTCCTGGAACGAGCCGTAGGCGACGCGGGCGTTCGCGATCGCCGCGGTGGCAAGGCGGGGATGGTCGTTCCCCAGCAACGCGTCGACCTTGCCGTCGACGCGGCTGACGAAGAACGACGCGACGCTGCGGACATCGCTGAGGTCGTGGCCGGCGTCAGCGCGGCGCCGCAGTCCCGCGAGGTAGGCCTGGATCACCGCCTCGTAACGGGCGACGGAGAACAGCAGGGTGACGTTGACGTTGACGCCCTCGGCGATGAGCCGCGTGATGGCCTCGAGCCCCGGCTCCGTGCCGGGCACCTTCACCATGAGGTTCGGCCGGTCCAGCTCGTTGAACAGCATCAACGCGTCGGAGACGCTCTCCTCGGTATCGAACGCCTTCGACGGGTCGAGCTCGATCGATACGTGGCCGTGCTCGCCGCTGGACTCTTGATAGCGCGTCATGAACTTGTCGCAGGCGGCCTGCACATCGGCCTTCATGATCGACCACAAGGCGTCACGCGGGTCGCTGCCCGCCAGCTCGGCGATCGCGGCGTCGTAATCGGTGTCCTCGGCGATGGCTTGCTCGAAGATCGTGGGATTGCTCGTCAACCCGTTCAGCTCACCCGCGGCGATCAGCCGCTCGAGGTACCCGTCCGGGCCGAGGTACGAGCGGCGGATGGAGTCGAGCCACACGGCCTGGCCGAGCTGGTGGAGCTGCTGGAGTGGGTTCATGACAGACCTTCTTTCGCTAGTGCTCACGCAGGAGCTCGCGTGCCACCTCCGCGACATGTTCGGGGGTGAACCCGAACTCGCGGAAGTTCACGCCGCCTGGCGCGGAGGCTCCAAATCTATCGATACCCACGTGCGCGTCCGCCCACCGGGACCATCCGAACGTCGTCGCTGCCTCGACCGAGAGGACCGGGACGCCTGGGGGGAGCACCTCGCCCTGGTAGGCAGGGCCCTGCGCCTCGAACAGCTCCCAGGACGGCATCGAGACGACCCGGGCTGGGACACCGTCGGCGGCGAGTTGCTCCGCCGCGCCGACCGCGACGTGGACCTCGCTGCCCGTGGAGCAGAGGACGATACGAGGATCCTCGGGCGGCTGGTAGACCACGTATGCCCCACGAGCGACCTGCTCGGGGTCCGTGCCCTCCAGGACGGGGAGGTCTTGGCGGCTGAGCGCGAGCAGCGTCGGGCCCTTCATGCGGCGGATCGCCTGGGTCCAGGCGCCGACCGTCTCGCGGCCGTCGGCGGGGCGCAGGACGACGAGGTTGGGGATGGCGCGGAGCGCGGCGAGGTGCTCGATCGGTTGGTGGGTGGGGCCGTCCTCTCCCAGACCGATGGAGTCGTGCGTCGTCACGTAGATCACGGAGCTGCCCATCAGGGCCGAGAGCCTGAGTGCGGGGCGGAGGTAGTCGGTGAACACCATGAACGTCCCACCGAACGGCCGTATGCCACCGTGCATCGCGAGGCCGTTCATGATCGAGCCCATCGCGTGCTCGCGAACCCCGTAGTTGATGTTGCGACCGCTGAAGTCACCCCGCCGGATCGCCTCGGCGTCCTTGATGACGGTGTTGTTGGAGCTGGACAGATCCGCCGATCCGCCGACCAGCTCGGGAAGATGCGCGGCGATGGCGTTGATCACCTCGGCGGAGCTCTTGCGGGTCGCCTGCTTCTTACCGATCTCGAAGACGGGGAGGTCGGCGTCCCATCCGTCGGTCAGGCGCCCGGCCGTGACCCGCTCGAACTCCGCTGCCAGCTCGGGGTGGTCGTTGCGGTAGGCCTCGAACGCCTTCGTCCACTGCTGGCTAAGGGTCGCGCCGCGCTCGTGCTGGTCAGCGGCCCGGCGGGCTTCCTCCGGCACCGTGAACGGCTCCTCGTACTCCCAGCCGTAGAACCGCTTCGCGCCCTCGACCTCTTCGGGCCCGAGGGGAGCGCCATGCGCGCTCGCGGTGTTCGCCTTGGTGGGGGCTCCATACCCGATCGTCGTCCGCAGCCGGACGAGGGTGGGGCGGCCGTCGGACGTCGCGGCCTCTTTGAGGAGCGTATCGAGCTCGTCCAGGTCGTTGGGGTCACAGGACTCGAGGACCCTCCAGCCGTACGCGGTGTAGCGGCCCGTGACATCCTCGCTGAAGCTCCAGTCGGCGGGCCCGTCCAGCGTGATGGAGTTGTCGTCGTAGCACACGACGAGCTTGGACAACCCGAGGTGGCCCGCCAGGCTCGACGCCTCGCTCGCCACTCCCTCCATCAGGTCGCCGTCGCTCGCGATCACCCAGGTCCGGTGGTCCACGATCTCGTGGCCCGGCCGGTTGTAGCGGGCGGCGAGGAGCCGCTCGGCGAGCGCGAACCCGACCCCGTTCCCCACACCCTGCCCGAGCGGCCCGGTGGTGGTCTCGACGCCCGGCGTCATGAACTGCTCCGGGTGGCCAGGGGTCCGGGACTCGAACTGGCGGAACTGCTTCAGGTCGTCCAGCGTCAAGTCGTAGCCGGTCATATAAAGCAGCGCGTACTGCAGCATCGACGCGTGCCCCGCGCTGAGCACGAACCGGTCCCGGTTCGGCCAGTCCGTCATCGCCGGGTCATGCGCGAGGTGCCGTGTGAACAGCGTGTAGCCGAGCGGCGCCAGGCCCATCGGCGCCCCGGGATGCCCCGAGTTCGCGTGCTGGACCGCGTCCATGGCGAGTGTCCGGATGGTCGTGACAGCCAGCTGGTCCACGTCGTTCACGCGCGCAGCCTCCGGTTGTATGGGCGAGTCGCCGACAGCCTATGTCGTTCTCTGGGGGGCGCTTCCCTCCGGTGGGGGAGCGGCCAGGGGGACCGCTAGGTTCCACGGCCGGTTCTGCGTGCCATGACTCGCCTGGCTTGGGGAAACCCTCGCTAGACTTATCGGAGAACGCGAATGGGTACCCCCCGCTGTGCGCCACGATGCGCCTGCGAGTGCTGCGAAGTACCGAGACCCTCGAGGAAGTGGTGTCCGACTCTCTGCCCGCGCCGTTCCGGCGCCTCACCGTCGCGACCGTGGTCGCGAGCCTCGTGCTCGTGGGGATCGGGGGCGCGGTGCGGGCTACCGACTCGGGGCTGGCGTGCCCGACGTGGCCGGGATGCTTCTCCGCTGGCGACTTCGTGCCCCCGGCAGACCTGGCGGTCTGGCTGGAGCACACCCACCGCCTTGTCGCCGGGATCGTCGCACTGATGATCGCCGGGCAGCTTGGCTGGGCGCTTGCCCGGTTCCGCGGGCGGCCCGAGATCGTCTGGTCGGCCGTGCTCGCCTCGGCGCTGGTCATCGTCCAGGCGCTGCTCGGCGCGGTCGTCGTGCTGCTCCAGCTGCGGGCCGAGCTGGTCACCGCGCATCTCGGTCTCGCGATGGCGCTCGTGGGGGTGCTGCTCTACCTGGCTGTGGCCGCCACCAGCCCGCTCCGCCCGGGCGCGCTCGCGAAGGCGGCGTGGATCGTGGCCGGCATCACGTACCTGCAGATCCTGGTCGGCGGCCATACCTCAGGGGTTGGGTCTGGCCTCGCGTACGTCGACCAGCCGCTGCTCGGCGTGTTCGCCGTGGGGCCGATCAACGGCGAGGCCGCGGCCTTCAACGTCCTCCACCGGGTCCTGGCCGTCGTGGTGCTCGCGGGGGTGATGGTGCTCGCCGCGCGGGCACGCCGCGCTGGCGCCGCTGGCTGGCTTGCCCGCCTGCCCCGTATCGCCGCCTGGCTCGTGGCGTTGCAGATCGTGCTCGGCGTGGCCAACCTGGCGAGTGGCCTGTCCTTCGTCTTCGTGATCCCTCACCTGATGGTCGCCAGCTGGCTCTGGGCGGTGCTCGTGCTCGAGGCGTTGCTGGCGTCTCGGCTCCCGGCCCCGGCGCCGGGTGAGGTCGAGCGGCCCGTCGTGGGAGCGACCCCATGACGCACGCGATACCCGCACGGAGCCCGGCCGACGTCTTGCGAGCATACGTCGGGTTGACGAAGCCGCGGATCATCGAGCTGCTGCTGGTCACCACGGTGCCCGCGATGGTCGTCGCCGCCCGCGGGGTCCCTGCGCCGTCCCTGGTGCTCGCGACGCTGGTCGGCGGCACGTTGGCGGCGGGTAGCGCGAACACGATGAACAGCTGGCTCGAGCGGGACATCGACCAGGTGATGCATCGCACGGCGCGCCGCCCGCTGGTGCGCCACACGGTCGAGCCACGCAACGCGCTGATCTTTGGGCTCGTCCTCGGCGTCGCCTCGTTCGTGTGGCTCACTTTGCTGGTCAACCTGCTCTCCGCCGCGCTCGCCCTGGCCGCGAACCTGTTCTACGTGCTCGTCTACACGATGGGCCTCAAGCGGCGCACCACGCAGAACATCGTGATCGGTGGCGCGGCCGGCTGCGTCCCGGTGCTCGTGGGATGGGCGGCGGTCACCGGCGAGGTCAGCCTGCCCGCCTGGGCGTTGTTCGCGATCGTGTTCGCCTGGACCCCGCCGCACTTCTGGGCTCTCGCGCTGCGCTACCGCGAGGACTACGCCCGCGCGGGCGTCCCCATGCTGCCGGTCGTCCGTGGGGTCCACGAGACGGCCCGCCAGATCCTGCTCTACACGATCCTGATGGTGGCCGTCACGCTCTTGTTTGGCCCGGTAGGGCAGATGGGCGCGATCTACCTCGTGACGGCCCTCGTGCTCGGCACGGTGTTCATCACCCGCGCGGTCCAGCTCCTGCTCGCACCCTCCGAGCGCGCCGCCATGCGCCTCTTCCGCTACTCCATCACCTACCTCGCCCTCCTCTTCACCGCCATGGCCGCCGACGCCATCCTGCTCAGCTAGCTCGTCTTCCGCACCTGCCAGCCTCGCGGAACAACCGCATCGTCGATATCGACTCTTAGGAGTCGTTTGCGGCCACATACGTCCGCGACCCCTTTAAGGCCAATCGGGCACGCTGTCGACGAGCGTCGTCACGGGGTGGAAGGTGAGCTCGGAGGCGCGTCGCAGCCGACCGCGATGGCGATCGCCGCGCAGATCCGGGGCAGCGTGGCGTCCCGGACCCGGCCAACCCGGCGGAGCAACCGGCGCCGTTCCATCAGTTGGAGGTTGTCGAGATTCACGACCGAGTCCACGCGGACGCCATCGTCGCTGCCGACTGCCACCTCGGTCGACAATCCCCGCACCGTCGAGGTGACCGGGCCGATGATCACCGAGCGGAGCAGACGGCCGAGGGGGTCCCGGGTCAACACGACCACCGGGCGCCGCTTGTCGAGCTCGGCGAGCCAGATCTCGCCGCGCCTCGGCTCGGGGAGGCTCATTGGCCACCGTCCGCGTAGACGGCGTCCCAGTCAGTGTCGTCCGCGAGATCGGCCCAGCTGGGCGTGGTCCGAGCCAGGGCCACCTCGTCGTCGGTGACGGTCATCCTGCCGTAGGCGGCGAGGTCCCGCCGGAGCCGCTGGACGCGGATCAGCTCGCGCAGCGCGAGGTCGATGGCCGCGGAGACGCTCGTGATGCCAGTCAGTCGTTGTACCTCGTCGACCTTTGCTCGGTCGACGGTGATCGTGGTCTTCACTTTCGCCATACGAAATAAGGTACGAACACTATGCCCATGATGCCATCCTCTTTTGGCGTGTCTCTGGACATCAGCACCGCCAGCCGGCCTTAACGCCGCGGCGCGCCGCACAGTGCGGGAAAGGAAGCCGGGCGAGGCAGCCTGCCAGCGGGGACCTGGTAGACGTAGCCGTTGCCGAGGCACTTGGCGATGGCGGCGTCGAGGTCAGGGTCGACCTGGCGCCAGTGCTCGAGGGCGCGGGCCACATGTGGTTGAGACGCTGGTCCCGCAACAGCTCCGATCCCGCGTCGGGAGGGCGCCGCTTGCGCTTGCATGGTGCAGTGGTGGTCTGGTGACCGGTCCGATGTGCACCGGTCACCAGACCGGGGATGCCGATCAGGCGAGGTCGAAGCGATCGAGGTTCATGACCTTGTCCCATGCAGCCGCGAAGTCACGCACGAACTTCTTCTTCGAGTCGTCGCATGCGTATACCTCCGAGATGGCTCGGAGCTGGGAGTTCGAACCGAAGAGGAGGTCGACGGCGGTGGCGGTCCACTTGACCTCGCCCGTGGCGCGATCGCGACCCTCGTACACGTTCTCAGTCGAGGCGGATGGCTTCCACTCCGTGCTCATGTCGAGCAGGTTCACGAAGAAGTCATTGGTCAACCTCTCGGGTCGGTCGGTGAAGACGCCGTGTTCGGACCGCCCGAAGTTGGCATTCAGGACCCGCATGCCGCCGATCAGAACCGTCATCTCGGGAGCGCTCAGCGTCAACATGTAGGCGCGGTCCACCAGCAGGGTCTCCGGCGACAACTTCTCGCCGGCCCGCAGGTAGTTGCGGAACCCGTCGGCGGTCGGTTCGAGCATCGCGAACGACTCCACGTCGGTCTGCTCCTCCGAGGCGTCCGTGCGCCCCGGCGCGAACGGGACGGTGATCTCGTGGCCGGCGTTCCTCGCCGCCTGCTCGACGGCCGCGCAGCCGCCGAGGACGATCAGGTCAGCGAACGAGACCTTCTTCCCGCCGGGCTGCGAGCCGTTGAAGTCGTATTTGATCCCCTCGAAGGTCTCTAGCATTTTGGCCAGTACGATCGGCTCGTTTACCTCCCAGTCCCATTGCGGCGCAAGGAGGATCCGCGCGCCGTTGGCGCCGCCACGCTTGTCGGTGCCGCGGAAGCTGGCCGCCGACGCCCACGCGGTGGAGACCAGCTGGGAGACGGACAGTCCCGATGCGAGGATCTTGGTCTTGAGGGCAGCGATGTCCTCCTCCTCGATCAGTTCGTGATCGACGGCGGGGACGGGGTCCTGCCACAGTTGCGGCTCGGGAACCCACGGGCCGAGGTAGCGCGAGATGGGTCCCATGTCGCGGTGCAACAGCTTGTACCACGCCTTGGCGAACGCTTCTGCGAGCTGGTCCGGGTTCTCGTGGAAGCGCTTCACGATCGGCCCGTAAATCGGGTCAACCCTCAGCGCGAGGTCCGTCGTCAGCATCATGGGGGCGTGCCGCTTCGACGGATCATGAGCATCGGGCACGGTGCCCTGGGCCGAGGAATCCTTGGGAGTCCACTGCTTCGCACCGGCGGGGCTCGTCGTCATCTCCCAGTCGTACTTGAACAGGTTGTCGAGGTACCCGTTGTCCCACTTCGTTGGCTCGTTGGTCCATGCGCCCTCCAGCCCGCTGGTGAGCGTGTCGGCGCCCTTGCCGCTGCCGGAGGTGTTCTTCCAGCCGAGGCCTTGCTCCTCGAGGGGGGCAGCCTCGGGTTCGGGACCGATGTACTGGGGATCGACGGCGCCATGGCACTTGCCGACCGTGTGGCCGCCGACGATGAGCGCGACCGTCTCCTCGTCGTTCATCGCCATACGACCGAAGGTCTCTCGGATGTCCCTGGCGGCAGCTAGCGGATCCGGGTTGCCGTTGGGGCCCTCCGGATTCACGTAGATCAGGCCCATCTGCACGGCGGCGAAAGGACCGGCGAGTTCCCTGTCGCCGCTGTAGCGCTCATCTCCGAGCCACGTGTCCTCAGGGCCCCAGAAGATTTCCTCGGGCTCCCAGATGTCCTCGCGCCCGAAGCCGAAGCCGAAGGTCTTAAACCCCATCGATTCATAGGCACAGTTGCCGGCGAAGATGATCAGATCGGCCCAGGAGATCTTGCGGCCGTACTTCTGCTTGACCGGCCAGAGCAGCCGGCGCGCTTGGTCGAGGCTCGCGTTGTCGGGCCAGCTGTTGAGGGGGGCGAAGCGCTGATCGCCGCTGCCGCCACCGCCCCGCCCGTCGGCGATGCGGTACGTGCCCGCGGCATGCCAACTCATCCGGATGAAGAGCGGCCCATAGTGGCCGTAGTCGGCAGGCCACCAGTCCTGCGACGTCGTCATCACCTCGAAGATGTCCCGCTTCAGCGCGTTGACGTCGAGGGTCTTGAACTCCTCTGCGTAGTTGAAGTCCTCGCCCATCGGATTCGACCCGGGCGAGTGCTCGTGGAGAACCTGCAGGTTCGGCTGATTCGGCCACCAGTCCCGGTTCGTCCTGGGCCGACGAGTCGGCGTGGGATCCGGGGAAGAAATTGCGGGGTTCTCGCTTTCGCTGACACTCTGCGTCTCGTCCTTCCTGTCAGACACGTCGGTGCCCTCCTCTCTTTCCTTCTGATCTGATGACTGGTTCAAGAAATCGCCGCGACGCACTCGGGACATCGGCCCCAGTAGATGACCTCGGCTTCGTCGATCTCGTAGCCGAAGCCGTCGGCGGCCGTGAGGCACGGCGTGTCGCCGACCGCACAGTCGACGTCGACCATCCGGCCGCAGGTTCGGCAGATGAGGTGATGGTGGTTGTCACCGACCCGGCTCTCGTAGCGAGCCGACGACCCGGTGGGCTGGATGCGCCGGAAGAGGCCCTTGTCGGTGAGGGCCGCGAGGGCGTCGTACACCGCCTGACGTGAGATGGCGCCGATCTCGGCCCGTACGACCGTGTAGATGTCGTCCGCTGTACTGTGCGGTCGGTCGGACACCGCCCGCAGAACAGCCAGACGCTGGGCCGTGACGTACATACCGTGCCGGCGGAGAAGCGCGGCGGATGTCTCCCTGGACACACCCGAAGCCTAGCCTCAATATTAGAACGAGTCTAGATCTCGCTGGATCACAGTTCCGACTGACGGGACCTCGTTGACTGGTCCAGCCGCTACGGGAGCGTTGGCTGGTTGATGGTCCACTGCCTGGCGTACTCGGGCGCGGGTCGTGCCGCCCGAGGGAGGGGGCAGCGGTCAAGCGCGGCCTCCTCGCTCCCAACGAGCGTCGTCCTCGTCCCAGCTCTGGTTGCGCTGCCTCGCCTTTTGCTGCCAGTTACGCGCCGCCTCACGTGAGGGGTAGGGACCCATACGCTCCTCTGGGGGACAGCCCGGCCCCTGCTCGACCCGGCGGTGCTTCAAGCACCAGTACCACTGCTCGTCAGCATCGTCCATCGCGGCTCCTGTCATCGGCTCCAGACCACCCGGTCCTGCACATGCTCGAGGCGGCGGTACCCGATCACGCGGCCCAGCGCGACCGCGCCCGCCTCCCGCACGAGGCGGCGTACCGTCCCACCCGCGGTGTACGGGCTGGTACGCGTGGGCGAGGTATAGGCGACGAGCCCTTCGCCCTTGGCGATGGACGCGATCCGGTACGAGTGCCACGGGTCCGAGACGAGCAGGACCTGGTCGATGCCCTCGTCTTCGAGGAAACGGGCGGTCGCTGACAGGGACTCCCATGAGCTGCGACCGTCGACCTCCCGGCGCTGCGCGTCGTCAGGTACCCCACGGGTGTAGAGGTACTCCGCCGCGGCCCGCGCCTCCGAGTAGCGGTCGCCAGGACGGCCCCCGCCCGTCACGACGACGATCGGGGCGAGGCCTTGCTCGTACAGCGCCGCGGCATGATCCAGCCTGGATCGGAACACGGGCGAGGGACGGCCGTCGTACTGAGCCGCCCCCAGCACGACGATCGCCTGTACCTCCCGCGCCTCGTCACGCATTGCCGCGACAGCGACCTGCAGGAACGTGACGCACAGGTAGAGCAGCACGGCGGCCATCACCCAGCCGAACGCCCGGGCGAGTAGCCTGCGCTCACGTCCTCGCGCGCGGATGCGTGCCATAGCTGATTGACCATACCGCCGTCGCGCCACCGAGGCGGGCGTTCTTCCGGGGGAGGCCATGTGATACCCGTTGCGCTTCGCCTACCGCTCGCGCCGCCTCAGGCCGTCGAGGAGGTCGACGCGACGCTCTGGGAGAACGGTGGTGAGACCGCCGTGATCCTTACGCACGGGGCGGGGACCGACCAGCGCGGCGTGGTGCTGCGGAGGGTCGCCGAAGGCATCGCCCGCGCGGGTCATACCGTGCTGACGTTCAACTTCGCCTACACCCAAGCGGGGCGGCGCATCCCGGACCCGCACAGCCGGCTGCTCGCCGCGTGGCGCGACGTGGTCGCCGCCGCCCGCGACCGGCTCGGCGCGGGCGGACCGCTGGTCATCGGCGGGCGCTCCATGGGCGGGCGGATGGCGAGCATGCTCGCCGCCGAAGAGGACCTGTGCCAGGGATTGCTCTTGCTGGGATACCCGCTGCACGCGGCCGGGCGGCCCGAGCGCTTGCGCACCGCGCACTGGCCCGCGCTGCGCGTCCCGACCCTGTTCGTCCAAGGCGACCGCGACGCCTTATGCCCGCTGGACGTTCTCGAGCGTGAGCGCGCCGCCTTGCTCGGCCACGCCCCGACGCGGGTGCACGTGGTCGCGAAGGCCGACCACTCCTTCGGCGTCCGCGCACGCGACGGCCGCACCCAGGCCGACGTCCTCGACGAGGTCATCCACGCGTCGACCGAGTGGCTCCGCCAACTTGCCCAGCTGGCAGTCAGACGCAGCCCTCCCCTCCAAGGGAATCACTGAATCCGATAGTGATCTGGGTTACGACCGGCTCCTGTGTATTGACCGTTTCCAGATAGAACCCAATGCCGTAGTCGCCTGAGCTCGGGTCGCTCGGCAAGAACGTCAAAGACGGCTCATATACATAGTAGGTATTTTCGGTCACGTCGAACCCTTGCTGATCAGCGATAGAACGAAGCTGCGACTCTGTCATCCCGAAAGTCGCTCCCCCCACGGTCTGGAACGAACTCACATCAGGACCACCTTGATAAGAAAATACCGAAGCGTCGGTAACAACACCGTCGAAGATCCTGAACTCAAGTTCCTGCGCTGCGCCCTGAACTTGACCGAAGCCACAATTGTAGCGGCCGGTCTGCTGGTATTCCCATTCGAACGCGCCGCCAGTCGCTCGGACCGCCTCTTCTGGGCTCATCCCGAACCGGATGGGTCCCCAGCCGTTGGGCCTGAGGAGGTACTGCTGCGTGCCGTCGAGGTCGAGGTTCCCGGTGTTGCCCATGGGGCGGTAGATCTGCTGGCCGCCCCCGACGTCGGTGAGGACGAGCTCAGGGATGGGCCGGTCCGCGGGTTCGATCCCGGTCAGGTTCGCGGGGTCGAACCCTTCCCACGCTTGGCCCGCGAAGAAGCTTTGGGTGGCCTGCGCCTCGAAGGCGCGGAGAGGGTTGGCGCAGTTGCATCGTGCCCGTGGCACACCGAAGGTGTCGATCAGGACTGGGGTGCCGGCCTGCAACACTGACTGGAACGGGTTGGCACGCCCACTACGGAACCCGTGGTTGGTCACGCGCGTGTCCTCTCGGAGCACGACCGGGGTCAGCTCGGCGAGGTATGCGGGAATGTCAGCGGTGCTCAGTCTCTGGCCGCCGCTCCACCGCAGCGTGGGATCAGCGTTGAGCGCGCCGACCCAAGCAGCCGCCCTGTCTGGGTTGGCGCGCAAGAATGCCGCCATCCCGTCACGGTCGCAGGCGGTCGTCTCGGCGATCCCTCCGTAGAGCCCGTCCGCGCCACCTGACAAGGTCCTCACGGTCGGTGGTCGATCGGTCGCGAGCGCCGCCGGTGGAGCGGGCGCCAGGCCGCCGCTGAGCAGGGTGGAGAAGTCCCCCGCGAAAGGGTCGAACCCGGGTGAGGCAACCCCCTCGAGCACGATCTCACCACGGCCACGCCCACCGGTCCCGCTCCACAGCGTCCCGCTGATCACGCCGAGGAGGAGCACGAGCACACCGGCCCCCGCAACCGCCCAGTACGGGCGGCGTCCTCTCCGGGGTGGAGGCGCGGGACGATGAGGTGCCTCTGCGCTCGTTCGCGTGGCCGGCCTGCGATAGGTAGCGGTCGTTGTCGTGCTGGAGGCCCGGTGGGGTTCCAGTGATTCCTGGAACGCCGCGGCTAGCTCGCTGGCCCGTTGATAGCGCTCCGCAGGGTCCTTGGCGAGCGCACGACTGAGCACGAGGTCCAGCGTCGGCGGTACCGCCGGGTTCACCGATCGAGCCGGAGGGACCGCACGAGACACGACCTGCGCTAGCAAGAGCGCGGGCATGTCGGCCGAGAACGGAACCTGACCGGTCAGCAGCTCATAGGCCACCACCGCGGTGGCGTAGAGGTCCGTGCGGGCGTCCACCCCTTCTCCGAGCGCCTGCTCGGGGGCCATGTACGCCGCCGTCCCGATGACCGTGCCGTCCCTGGTCAACGTGGCCGCACCGGGGGCCAGCAGGCGCGCGATCCCGAAGTCGGCCAGCAGGGGCCATTCCGGTTCACGCAGCAGGACATTGCTTGGCTTCACGTCCCGGTGGATAAGCCCCCGATCGTGAGCGTACTCAAGCGCCGCCAACAGCCCTGTCAGTAGCGCGACCGCTCGCTCGGGGGCCATCGCTGAGCCGGTCAACCTCGCCAGGGTCCTCCCGCCCGGAACGTATTGGAGCACGAGGTAGACCATCCCATGCTGCTCGCCATAGTCGTACACCGGGACGATGTTGCGGTGCTCCAGCTTGGCGATCAGCCACGCCTCGCGCGCGAACCGCTTCGCGAACCCGGCGTCGCCCTTGTCGGCCATCACCTTGACGGCGACGATCCGGTCCAACGACGGTTGGTACGCCTTGTAGACCGTCGCCATGCCGCCCCGCCCGACGACGTCATGCAACTCGTACGGACCAAGCCGCCGCCCGGCGAGATTCCTCATCTGGCGCCACCCCCGTACGCGTACGGAACGCCAGTGTAGATTCAGGGGGTAGCGTGGGGGTGGTGTTGGGGATTTCGGGGTTGGAGGGTGGGGTCGAGGTCGGTAGCGGTGGTGCGGGGGTGGTGTACCGGGCGTTCCAGCCGGCGTTTGGCCGGGCGGTGGCGGTCAA
>Ga0187893_10010824_pt1 | contig 13430 bp, 14 predicted proteins | sample MA1701074metaG_FD_139574 | JGI IMG/M metagenome (GOLD analysis project Ga0187893, IMG submission 139574) | White microbial mat communities from a basaltic lava cave in the Kipuka Kanohina Cave System on the Island of Hawaii, USA - MA170107-4 metaG ...
TTGATTTCAATCTGAAGACTGTGCCGGCCAGAGAAGGGGTTCGAATACGCGCGCACCAGTTCCATGCCCTTGAACGGATCGTTGACCTTGACCGAGTATCCCAGCGCGGCCAGGGTCGCTCGCACGAAGTCCGTGAATGCCGCGTCGCAGGTTGTGCCGTCGCGGTCACCGAGCACGAAATCGGCGCGAACCGTTCCCGCGCCGCCTTCGCTCATCCGGCCGCCGACCGCGTCCATCGAGTGACAGTCGAGGTGGTAGACGACGCCGTACTGGGTACGCGTGGCCTCGATCAGGTCGCGCAGCCGAAGGTGATACGGCGCGTGAAAGCGTTCGATACGCGACTGCACTTCGGTAACCGCCAGCTTGCGCGCGTAGATCGGCCGCGCATCGCTTAGCGTGCGCCAGACAAGCGCCTTGCCGATGTGGCTCTTGCCGCTCGGCGCGTAGTCATGCGGCCAGCGGCCGCCTTCGATCAATTCGAGATCGACATCGCCGCGATGGCGATTGGGATCGATGTACGTGCGCGGGAACCGCGCGGCCAGCAGCGGCATCCCCAGTTCGGTCGTAGGCAGATACAACTCGTCGACGAAACAGTCTTCGCCTTCACGCAGATCGAACTCGCTGATGATGGCGTTGAAATCGGAAGGAAAGTCGTGGCCGGAGTGCGGCGAGTCGAGAACCAGCGGGCAACTCGCTTGCGCGGGTCCATGCAACTGGAAGGCTGGGTCATGCATCGTTCAGAATTCGAGTTGGTTCGCGCTCGCGCGGTAGCTGCAAGTATGAAGATTTCGTGGCGAACCTTGCCTTCGGCGCTTGCGGTTGCGACTTTCGCGACACAACCGGATCCTCGAAGCGGTGATCCGATTCAGCCGTCGTTCAAGAGTCGGTGCGTCGTCCGGATGGCGGCTTGACGGCCAGATGCGGCCGTTGCAGGCTCCGCTCATCGGATCGCGACCCAGAGCCAACAACGATGTCGAATCGAAAATCGCTTGCAATGCTGTTTGCCGCTGCAAGCCTTACCGCCTGCGGGGGCGGCAGCAAGAGTGGTTCAATCGGTACTCCACCGCCACCACCGCTGTGCGCAAACAACTGTGCATTGCGCTTCTTCGGCACCGGCGCCAATGACGTCGACCGCGTGAAAGTCGCGCTCGAGGCCGGCGGTGTCAGCCGCCCGGTCAATGTAGGCGCGAACGATTTCACGATCGAGTTCTGGATCAAGGGCAACGCCGCCGACAACAACACGCCCGTGTGCACCGTCGGCGCGCTTGCGCAAGACGCGTGGATCAACGGCAACATCGTCATCGACCGGGACGTATTCGGCACCGGCGACTTCGGCGACTACGGCATCGCGTTGCTGGGCGGTCGCGTCGTTTTTGGTGTCAATCGTTCGACGGGCGGCGCCACGCTGTGTGGCGGCCAGGTGCTCGATGGCATCTGGCATCACGTCGCCGTGACGCGCGAAAGAGCGACCGGCGAGCTGCGCATTTTCGTCGACGGCGCGCAGGTGGGGCTGCTGTCGAACATCGCGGCCAGCGGCGATGTGAGTTACCGGGTTGGCCGCACAACGACCTTCGCCAACGATCCGTTTCTTGTCTTCGGAGCGGAAAAGCACGACGCCGGCGCGCAGTTCCCGTCGTTCAACGGGCTGCTGGATGACGTGCGCTTGTCGAGCTTCCGGCGCTACACCGGCACGTTCGCGCGGCCGACCGCGCCATTGGTGGTCGACGGCAACACCGTTGCGCTCTATTCGTTCAACGAAGGCAGCGGCACCACGATCATCGACTCCGCGGGCGGCTCCGATGGCGTTCGCCGCATCGGCGGACCGAACAACGGGCCGCAGTACGTTACGGATACGCCGTTTTGAAGTCCGTGAAATGTGAAACGTGAAACAAGCGCGTCGCGAAGCGAAAGCGACTGACCTCGCCGTGATCCGTTGAGCGAAAAAACGCTGCGTTCCCGCGTAAATCCTCGCATTCACTAATGCGTCCAGCCGATCACCATGGCGGCACGCATGTCTTAGCTTCGTGCTCTTCTCCGCTCCACCGAACCGCCCGTGCCAAGTTTCTCGTTCCTGAGCGAGTTGTCGCCCAACGTCATCGCTGCGGTGATCGGCGCCGGCGCAACCTTGATCGCCGCGTGGATCAATCTGCGTGCCGCCTGGCGGCGCGAGGTGCTGGACCGCTTGCAGAAATCGCGGTCGAATCCGCGCGCGCGCCGCGGCCTGCTGATCGCAATCACGATCCTGGTCGTTGCGGCCGGCGTGGGCGGCTACGCGGGCGCGCTCTACATGATGCAGCGCGACCAGCAACACACGAGCAGCGTGCGCACCGAGCTGCAACAACGCATCGCGCAGATCCAGGAAGCCGCAGCGCGTCTCGAGCAGACCCGGCTCGGCGAGCGTGCGTCGCTCGAAAGCGAAGCGCGCCTGCGCGAAGAGCGAAGGCGCGGCGGCGAAGGCGTTTCGGCCGCAGTCAGGATCGGTCCATGTCGCGCGCACAAGGGCGATGCGGCCGAGTGCGCCGAAGCCGACGCGTTGCAGGCGACCGTGTGCGCGTCGATTCCTGCAGCCTCCGCTGTTTACGAACTGACCCCACTCGCGCGCGTTGAAGGTGACATCGGCGCAGTGAGCGAACGCCGCTTTGCGCCCGGTGCGAAGTCGAATAACGCGCGATTCGATGCGCAGCCGCTGGAACGCTCCGAGTCCGACACGATGAAGCAGGTGTGCCTCGCCTTCTGGTCGTGGGACAGCCAGCGCGCGCTCGACGTGCGCCTGGTCGTCAAGTACCTGTTGCCTGAGACTGTGGAGTCGCCGCGCGCTTCGATCGGAGCGCCGGTCCAGGCAGCCAACTAACGCGGCGTGCCGCGCAGGCCACGTCGGCACGATTCGCTACGCGATCCGCCGCGCGCTCGCCCGTGGAACTACCCCCGCAAATGGCAAGCCACCCAATGTCCATCCGCGCTCTGCTTCAGTTGCGGCGACTCGGTGCTGCAAAGGGGGAGCTGGCGGATGGGGCAGCGGGTGTGGAAATGGCAACCGGACGGCGGGCGGATCGGGCTCGGCACATCACCCTGCAGCATGATGCGCTTGCGTTTGACCTTCGGGTCCGGAATCGGCACGGCTGACATCAGCGCCTCGGTGTACGGGTGCAGCGGCCGCGCATAGAGGTCGTGCGCGGAGGCGATCTCGACGATGCGGCCGAGGTACATCACCGCCACGCGCGTGCTGATGTGCTCGACCACCGACAGGTCGTGCGCGATGAAAAGGTAGGTCAGGCTGAACTTGTGCTGCAGGTCCTCGAGCAGGTTGATCACTTGCGCCTGGATCGAGACGTCCAGCGCCGAGACGGCCTCGTCGCAGACGATGAGCTTCGGCGATACGGCGAGCGCGCGCGCGATGCCGATGCGCTGGCGCTGGCCGCCGGAGAACTCGTGCGGATAGCGGCGCATGTGATCGGCGTTCAGGCCGACCGTCTCCAGCAACTGCACGATGCGATCCTCGTACTCGCGCTGGCTGTTGGCGAGCCTGTGGATGATGAGCGCTTCACCGATGATCGCGCCCACCGTCATGCGCGGGTTGAGCGATGCGTACGGGTCCTGGAAAATGATCTGCATGTCGCGCGCCAGTGCGCGCAGCGAGGTCCTGTCGAGGGCCATGACGTTGCGGCCTTCGAACCAAACCTCACCCGAAGTCGGCTCGATCAGCCGCAGGATGCAGCGCCCGGTCGTCGACTTGCCGCAGCCAGATTCGCCGACAAGGCCCATCGTTTCGCCGGCGCCAAGATCGAAGCTCACGCCGTCGACTGCATGCACGCGGTCGACTTCGCGCCCGAGCAGCCCTCCCTTGACCGGGAAGTACTTGACCAGGTCCTTGACGCGCAGCAGGGGTTCGGTCATCGGAGCCGCGCTCTGGTCCGCTCACAGGATGCACGCGACCTTGTGCCCCGGCGCCACTTCGCGCAGCCTGGGTGTGGCCTGCGTGCAGGCCTGCATCGCGAACTTGCAGCGCGGCGCGAAGCGGCAGCCCTCAGGGGGCGCCACCAGTTTCGGCACCACGCCGGCGATTGCTTCGAGCCGCGTCTTCTTGATGGCCGCGGTGTCGATACGCGGAATCGAGCGGATCAACCCCTGTGTATACGGGTGGCGCGGGTTGCCGAAGAGCTCCCCGACCGGCGCCTCCTCGATCACCTTGCCCGCATACATCACGACCACGCGCTGTGCAGTTTCGGCCACAACGCCCATCGCGTGCGTGATCAGCATGATGGCCATGCCGAACTTCGACTTCAGTTCGAGCAGCAGGTCAAGGATCTGCGCCTGGATCGTCACGTCCAGCGCGGTGGTTGGCTCGTCGGCGATCAGCAGCCTGGGATTGCACGACAGCGCCATCGCGATCATCACCCGCTGTCGCATCCCGCCCGAGAACTGGTGCGGGTAGTCGCGCACGCGGCGGTCGGGCGTCGGGATGTTGACGAGCCGCAGCATCTCGGCCGCCTTCGCCATCGCCGCGCGCCGGCCCAGGCCTTCGTGCAGCCGCACGACTTCGGCGATCTGGTCGCCCACCGTGTACACCGGGTTGAGCGAGGTCATCGGCTCCTGGAAGATGATGGCGATTTCCTTGGCGCGGACCTTGCGCATCTCGTCCGGCCCGAGCGGTACCAGGTCGCGTCCCTGCCACAGCACCTGCCCGGCGACGATGCGACCGGGCGGCATCGCGATCAGCTTGAGTACCGTCAATGCGGTCACGGTCTTGCCGCAGCCCGATTCGCCGACCACGGAGACGGTCTCGCCGCGATCGATCGTGAGGTCCACACCGTCCACCGCGTGCAGCCAGCCGTCGTCGGTCCGGAAATGGGTCTTCAGCCCATTGATCTCGAGCAGCGGCACTACAACACCCTGCGCGGATCGAGAGCGTCGCGCAACCCGTCGCCTACGAAGTTGATCGTGAGCACCGCCAGGAAGATCGCTGCGCCGGGGAACATCGCCCAGTACGGGGCGATATCCAGGTAGTCCTTGGAGTCGTACAGGATTCGGCCCCAGGTCGGGATGTCGGGCGGAAAGCCGAGCCCGAGGAACGACAGCGTCGACTCCGCGATGATCGCTGCCGCGACGTCGATCGTGCCGGCGACGATGACCGGCCCGAGCGAATTGGGCAGAATGTGGCGCACCACTTGCCGCGTCGTCGACGCACCCAGCGCGCGCGCCGCCTCGACGAACTCCTTCTCGCGCAGCGAGAAGAACTGCGCCCGCACCAGTCGCGCCACCGGCATCCAGCGGAAGCCCCCGATGACCGCCACGATCAGGATGAACACGCCGGCCTCGGGCCCGAAGGCGCTCTTCAGCGTATCGCGAAACAGGTAGATCAGCAGCAGCAGCAGCGGCAGTTGCGGCAGTGAGAGGAACAGATCGGTCAGCCACATCAGCGCGGCGTCCACGCTGCCGCGCGAAATGCCGGCGATCGCGCCGACCACGACACCAACGAGGATCGCCATCATCATCGCCGCCAGCCCGACCGCGAGCGAGATGCGGCCGCCGTACAGCACGCGCGCGAGCAGGTCGCGCCCGAGGTCGTCGGTGCCGAACGGGTGCTTGAGCGACGGCGGCTCCAGCCGCGCGGCGAAGTCGATGTCGTTGATCCCGACTCTCCAGAACAACGGCCCGAGCACGACGAACAGCACCATCAGCGCCAGCAGCACAAGGCCGACCGACGCGATCCGGTGGCGGCGGAAACGCCGCCAAGCCTCGGCCCACGGGGAGGTGCTGCGCCGGGCGCTGGCCGGCGTGCCCTCAGCGATAGCTGATACGGGGATCGAGCCAGCCATACAGCAGATCGGCGAGCAGGTTGAACAGGATCACGAGGCAGGAGAACACGAAAGTCACCGCCATGATCACCGGCGTGTCGTTGCGCAGGATCGCATCGATCAGCAGCGAGCCGATGCCCGGGATGCGGAAGATCTGCTCGGTCACGATCGCGCCGCCGAACACGATCGGCATCTGTAGCGCCACCAGCGTCACGACGGGAATCAACGCATTGCGTACCACGTGGTTCATAACCACCACGCGTTCGCGCAGGCCCTTGGCGCGGGCGGTGGTCACGTAGTCGAGCTGGATCACGTCGAGCACGGCCGAGCGCACGTAGCGCGTCCAGCTCGCGCCCTGGAACAGGCCCAGCACCATCACCGGCATGATCGACTGCTTGATGTGCTCCCACCACCACTGCCATCCGGCGGCGGAGATGTCGGCGCGGTAGACGAAGGGCAACCAGTCGAGTTTGATCGAAAAAGCCAGGATCAACAGCAGGCCGGTAAAAAAAGTCGGCAGCGAGAAACCGACGAACGCGAGCGTGGTCGCGATCTGGTCAAACACCGAGTACGGCCGCGTTGCCGAATAGATGCCGACCGGCAGCGCAATTGCCAGCGCCAGCACCTGCGACGCGCCGATCACCGCGAGGGTGACCGGTACGCGCTGCAGGATCAGCACGTCGACGTCGATGCGGCTAATGAAGGAAAACCCCCAGTCGCCCTGCACCATCGCGGCGAACCAGTGGAAGTAGCGCTGCCACACCGGATCGTCCAGCCCGAACTTCTGGCGCAGCATCTGCCGCACTTCGGCCGGGACGTTCGGGTTGGTGGCCAGTTCCTCGAACGGATCGCCCGGCGCGAGCGCGAGAACGGTGAACAGCACGACGCTGATGCCCAGCAGGCTGGGCAGCGCGATCAGCAGGCGCCGCAGCGCGTACGTGCCCAAGAGGCGGGGACCCTCAGGCGGGCGAGCCGTCCTTGAACCAGTCGCGCAGGTTCCAGAAGTCGTTGTCCCAGCCCGACAGCGGCGCGGCCAGCCGGTTATTCACGCCCGCTACGCGCGGCCGGTACACGACAGGGATAACCGCGTTGTCCATGCACGGCAGGTCGTTCATGCGGATGAACAGCGCCGCGCGTTTGACCGGATCCAGCTCGCCCTGCGCCGCGCGGTACGCCTTGTCGTACTCGTCGCTGCGCCAGCGCGTGATGTTGCGGCCCTGCCACTTGTTGGCCTTCGCCGACGCCTCCCACGAGCAGTACTGGTCCATGAAACGCTCGGGATCGGGCTGCGTCATGGTCGTCGTGTACATCTGGATGTCGCACCAGAACTTGCCGTAGGTGTCGGGGTTCGCCACGTCCGACGAGAAGAACACCGACCCGGTGACCGACTTCAGTTCCAAATCGATGCCGGCCTTCTGGCACGCGTCCTTCACGATCGCCTGCGTTTTCTGGCGCGGGCTGTTGATCGAGGTCTGGAAGACGAACTTCAGCTTCTTGCCGTCCTTGGCACGGACGCCGTCCGCGCCGCGTTTCCAGCCCGCCGACTCCAGCAGCGCGTTGGCCTTCTCCACGCTGAATTCGTACTTCGTATTGGCGGAACGGAAGCGCTGCGGATTGTTCAGGAAGTTGCTCGTGGCCACGCCGGTGCGGCCGTAGATGAAGTCCTGCACGCCCTTGCGGTCCACCAGCAGTGCGAACGCCTGCCGCACGGCGGGATCGCTCAGGATCGGGTGACGGCTCTTCGGGTTGCCACGCTCGCCGTCGACTTCGGTCCATGGGTCCGTGTAGGCAAGCTGGATGAACTCGATGTTGCCTCCCGGCGTGATCTCCGCCCTGCCCTTGCCACCCGCCTCCAGGCGCTTGAGGATTTCGTCCTCGACCTGCAGGTTCCACGCGTAGTCGTATTCGCCGGTTTGCAGCACGGCGCGCGCCGCCGAAATCGCGTCGCCGCCGCCCTTCATCTCGATCGAATCGAAGTAGGGCCGGTTCGGCATGTGATAGTCGCGGTTGATCTCGCCGCGCACCATGTCGCCCGGCTTGAAGTCGACGAACTTGTACGGGCCGGTGCCGATCGGCTTCAGGTTGTTCGGCGCGTCGCGCGACTTCGCGCCGATGTAGGGTCCGAACAGGTGCTTCGGAATCATCATGCCGGTCGTCCCGGTGAACGGCTCGGACCAGAACGGCGCGGGTTTCTCGAAGATCACGCGGAACGAATGCGAGTCGATCTTCTCGACCTTGATGTCCTTGTACGGGCCGGACGTCACCGCGGCCGTGGCCGGGTCCTTCACGTACTCGTAGTTGAAGATGCAGTCGTCGGCGGTGAACGGCTGGCCGTCGTGCCACTTGACGTCGCGTTTCAGTTTCCAGGTTACCGTCTTGCCGTCGGCGGAGAGTCCGCCGTTCTGGCGGCTGGGCACTTCGGCGGCGAGGATCGGGATCAAGTTGCCGTCGGGATCCCACGCGCCGAGCGGTTCGTAGAAAATGCGCGAGCCTTCCTGGTCCTTCGTGCCTACGGCAAAGTGCGGATTGAGCAGCGTCGCGCCCTGCCACCACAGGACCTTCAGCGCCCCGCCGCCGCCGCGTCTGGTCGGCTTGTAACCCGATGGTGTCTGCGCCTGCGCGATGCCCGCGTGCATCAGCAGCTGATTCGCCAACGGTGCGGTGAGGCCGAGCGCCACCATCCGCTGCACGAACGAGCGACGCGAAACCTTGCCGCTCCCCACTTCCTCGATCAGGTAGCGCAGATCATCTTCTTGCATGGGAAACTCCTTGGACCTGGATGAAGACCAGATGGCCCGGACCTGCTCGACGAGCGAGCTTTCTCACGCATCGGGCACCGGTCGGCGCCGCTTCCAACACCTGTGACGGACTTGGCGCGGCCATCGTATCAGCGTTCCGCCGGAATGCACGCGGCGTTGCCGAATACCGGTGAGGCAGGATTGCGTTCTGGTGGTGAGACAACCTGCGTGCGCTCGACCTGCGCCGGGTCGCCAAGTACCGGGGACTCGCGTCGCCAACTGCAGCTCGAAGCGGCTCAGGCGTCTGACAGCTTATGCAGAACTGCTGTCGGGTAGTACGGGGCGCGCGCTGGGCAGCTGCAGGGTTGTCTGCGCGAGACGACCGGCCAGAATGCGCGAGAGGTTGAACAGCAGGCGCGCTGCGACCACCGGGTCACTTTCGAGAAATTTCTGCAGCTGACGTCCGGACAAGACCAGCACCTCGCAGGGTGTCCGTGCGACGACCGACGCGGTGCGCGGCGTGGCGGTGAGAAAACCGATCTCGCCGAAGAGGTCGCCGGCTCCCAGCGCGTTGATCGGGTGCTCCCCCGACTCGGCGCGCAGGATCTCCGCCAGCCCCTTGAGGAGCACATACACGGTGTCGTCGCGTTCGCCTTCGCGCACGACACGATCGCCAGGCGAGGCGGACACGATTGTCGCCGAGGCGAGAAAACGCTCGACCGCCTCGCGGGACAACCCCTGGAACAGCGCCACCGCGTGCAGCGGATCGCTCGCCACGCGCTCGACCAGCAGGTCGAAGAAACTGCCGGCGTCCATGAACGCCGCACTCGTAGGCAGAACCCATTCCGGATAAGTCGCGGCGAACCAGTCACGCGCTTGCCCGTCGTCGGAATACGCCTCCGCTAGTCGCGCCAGCGGGGAGCGCACCGCGGCGAGATGCCGCCTGTCGCCCACGAGCATCAGGATCGGTAGCTTGAAGCCATAGGCCGTGTCGTTGTACGGCGCGGCATAGCGCCGGTATCCCATGCCCTCGTAGAACGGCAGCATGTGCGGACTGCAATCGCCGTAGTTGAGCCGCACGCCGCGCGCACGTGCATCCTCGAAGGCCACCCGCATCAGGTGCAGGATCGACATGCCATGGCGCAGTTTCGGATCAAGCATGAAGCGGCTCGTCGTCGCCAGGGCGGCCACGCCGAAGGCGCGGATGGCGGGCTCCATGGCGAACTTGGCCACATAGGGTGCCACGCCCGGCACATCGGCCATGAAGATGCAGCGCAGCGAGCCGACGATATTGCCCCGTCTTCCAACAGCCTGTAGGAAAGCCCGACCTCGTCGTGCGCGTCAGCCAGGCGCCTGCGTTCGTGGTCGGCTTCCGGCGGAACGAGCCCGAGTTCATCGACGTAGACGCGGTAGCGGAAACGGTAAATGGCTTCGCGCTCTTCCTCGCTGCGTGCGAGGAATGCCTTGATGCTCACGCGCTGACCTCGGCGGCGATCTGCCGGAATATGCTCACGTACAGTTCGCCGACCACGTCGGCGACATGGTCCACATCCGCACGATCTGCCGGATCGGTGATGTGGGTCGAGATCATGCGTGTGAGATCGGCGGTATGGTCGTGGTCTGCCACGGCGTGCCCGGTGAGGAACTTCAGGGCGCGGCCATCCAGCTGTGGTCCGATCGCCTCCGCGATGCGGCTCCCGAGATCGTCGCCCATCGCCTCCAGCACATACAGCCAGCCGAACAGGGCCACCGGATTGGCATGGCCGGCGATGTAGTACTCATAGCCGATCATCGCCGCGCAGGCCGCCACGGGGCGACTCGCGCGCACAGTCTCCGCCGGCACGCCAAGCGCCGCCAGATCATCGAGCGCCCATTGCTCGTGCCCCAGCTCCTCATCGGCGTGGTGGATGAGCTAGCGAGCGACCTCAGGATGGCGTTGGACCGCACGCGCACCGGCCAGAGCGATGACGGTCGCGCTGTGCCGGGCGTAGTGAAGAACGTTGGACAAGTACGCGATGTAGATCGGCCGATCGAGACGACCCGCAAGCGCTTCCTTGATGGCGTCGACGGACACGATCCCCTCGAGGACGCGCTGCCGCACGCGAAGTAAATGCTCCATATCTCGACCTTGGTTGAATGCAGATTGAACGGGAAAGTGCAAGGGCTTCGAAACATTCGCCCGGGTCCGGACCACTGTCAACTCGTTGTCGATTCGCGCGCGGCCCGTTCGACAAGAGATGTCCGCAACTCTCTTGACGAAAGGAGACGCCATGTTGCAAGAGTGTCCGATGTACGCCTACATCCCCGCAAAGGACCTCGCCCGCGCGAGGCAGTTCTACGAGCAGAAGTTGGGTTTCAAGCCCAAGCAGATGGCGGCCGGCGGCGTCGCCTACGAGTTTGGCGAGCACACCGGCTGCTTTCTGTATCCGACGCCCAACGCCGGGACATCCAAGGCGAGCCAGGCCTTCTGGCAGGTCGACGACATCGAGCGCGAAGTCGCCGAGCTGAGAGCACGCGGCGTCGAGTTCGAGAATTACGACATGCCCGGCCAAAGCGAGACCGGCATCATGACCGGGGGCGGCGCAAAGGCCGCATGGTTCAAGGACAGCGAGGGCAACATCATGGCGGTGATACAGAGCCTTTGATGCGAGTGGAGAACTGAAATGTTGAGACGCAGTAATTCCAGAAAGGGCGGACTTGGATCGGTCACAAAGACCGGAGTCGCCGACGTGTCAACGAACACGGCTGAAAAGATCGATGTGGAAAATGTGAACCACCCTGGGCACGTCAAGCACGTCGACGCGGACATGTACGAAGCGATGAAACGGACATTCCTGAAGATTCTTCCGAAGACAGCGCCGGGACTGACATTGGCGGAAGTTCGAGAACGTTTGATTGCCCATCTACCCGAGGAACTGTTTCCGGAAGGAGCCAAGGCGGGTTGGTGGGCGAAGACCGTTCAGCTTGATCTGGAGGCGAAAGGTGTTGTTGCCCGAGCGAAAACCAAACCGCTGCGCTTGCGCAAGACATGACGTAGATAGTCGGCTACCACCACCCATCGCTCTTCGCTCGATCATGTCGGTTGCTCGGCGATCTCGTTGGATGGCGCTGAGCGGTATCGACCCGCCCGCAATGTCCAACATGACTCCGCCGCCGGGGGTGTTGATCGCGGAGTTTGTTCGATGCCTCGTCGTCGCCTATGTGCTCGCGCGCTTCGTCGTGCGTCTTGCGGTTGTCGACTGGCTTGGTGCGATTCAACTTGGAGTCTGGGTGTGGATTGGGTTTCAAGCGATGGCGATTGTGGGCTCCGTCATTCATGAGAACTACCCGTGGCAACTCTTCGCCATTCATGCCGGTGACGCGCTCGCGAAGACAGTCCTCGTCACCGTCGTACTCGGCGTATGGCAAGGCAAGCGTCTTCGGTCGAGCAAGGAGCAGCAGACATGACAACGAACAAGACTGAAAAGTCGAGATCACGGCGAAAAACGTTGTCGACCTGCGTCGCGCATGGATCTATCGCACCGGCGACGAAGCGCGCCGCGATCCCGCGCTGATGAAGCGCATTAAGTTCCAGACCACGCCGATCCTGGTCGACGACAAGCTCGTCCTGTGCACGCCGTTCAGTGAAATCGTCGCGCTCGATCCGGGCAGCGGGCGCGAACTGTGGCGCCACGATCCGAACGTCGCGACCAATCGCCGCCCCGCCAATCGATACAACTGTCGCGGCGTCGCGGCGTGGCGCGAGGCGGCCATCGATTCTTCGCCGACAGCGCCCGCCACCGGCGGCGCAGTCTGTGCGCAGCGCATTTTCGCCGGCACCGTCGACGGACGCCTGATCGCGCTCGATGCAGGCACTGGCGCACCTTGCCGCAGCTTCGGGACTGAGGGCGAAATCAGACTCGACACGGGCCACCTCGACTGGCCCGGCGAGTTCCAGATTTCCTCTGCACCCGTCCTCGGATCCGGCAACTCAGACCTGGGGCGAGGGTTGGCGCGAGACCGGCGCAGCGAACGTGTGGGCGCCAATGTCGATCGACGAGCAGCGCGGGCTCGTGTTCCTGCCGACCTCGAGCCCGAGCCCCGACTTCTACGGGGGATTGCGGCCCGGTGCGAATCGCCACGCGGATTCCGTCGTCGCGCTGCGTATCAAGGACGGCTCGCTCGCCTGGGCCTTTCAGATCGTCAAGCACGACGTGTGGGACTACGACGTGCCCGCGCAGCCGACGCTCGCACGCATCGACGTCGACGGCGCACGCCGCGACGTCGTGATACAGGCGACCAAACAGGGGCTGGTGTTCGTGCTCGATCGCGACACCGGATCGCCTGTTTTCCCCATCGAGGAGCGCGCCGTGCCGCAAGGCGGTGTGCCGGGCGAGATGCTGTCCGCGACGCAGACTTTCCCCGCCGACCTGCCCGCGCTCGTGCCGTCGCAATTGCGACCCATTGACGCGTTCGGATCCACGCCGTTCGACCGCAACGCCTGCCGCGAACGGATCGCGGCTTTGCGCAGCGACGGGCCCTACACGCCACCGTCGACGCAAGGAACCGTGCTGTTCCCGTTGTTGCGGCGGGGTTTCGCGACGCGCAAGCTTCGCGCCGCCGGAGCGACGCGCGCCCGCATGCGCGCGGCTCCGTTGGGGTGGGGATGGGTTTCCCATCGATCGCGCCTGAACCCATCCCCCTCCCTGCCTCCGGTGAGGTGAGCGGCACCTGCTTCACGCGAGATTGCGCAACTCCCTCAATCCCACCGACAGCGACGCCTTCCTTCATGAACGCGTCGCGGTCCGACGGCGACGGCGCGCGCTTGAGCACGAAACCGCCCTTGGAACCAACCGGCACGATGACGGTGTTCTTCACCATCTGCGCCTTGACGAGGCCGAGCACTTCGGTGCGGAAA
>Ga0187893_10010825_pt1 | contig 13429 bp, 11 predicted proteins | sample MA1701074metaG_FD_139574 | JGI IMG/M metagenome (GOLD analysis project Ga0187893, IMG submission 139574) | White microbial mat communities from a basaltic lava cave in the Kipuka Kanohina Cave System on the Island of Hawaii, USA - MA170107-4 metaG ...
GGCGATGGACGGTGGCATGGCGATGGACGATGGCATGGCGATGGACGGTGGCATGGCGATGGACGAGACGGCGCCGCACCTCAACGATTTCGACCAGGACGCCTATCTCGCGAACGAGCGCACGCTGGCCGATCCCGAGATCATCGCGATCGAACGCGGCGGCCGCGTGCGGCTGCGCCTGATCAACGCCGCCGCCTCGACGAATTTTCACATCGACACCGGCGCGCTCGACGCCACGCTGGTTGCCGTGGACGGCGCCGATATCGCGCCGGTTCCGGCCCGCCGCATCCCGCTGGCGATGGGCCAGCGCATCGATCTCGACATCGAAATTCCCGCAGCGGGCGGCGCCTATCCGATCCTTGCCCTGCGCGAAGGCGGCCGCGAACGGGCCGGCCTTATCCTCGCGACGTCCGGCTCCGTCGTCAGGAAGATCGCCGGTCTCGCCGACACGGCGGCGGCACCGCTCGATCTCGCGCTCGAAGCGCAGCTTGCCGCCGCCGCGCCGCTATCGGTGCGGCCGGCGGATCGCCGCCTCGCCGTCACACTGACCGGCGACCACAATCCCTACCGATGGGCGCTCGCCATCGCCGATGCGGCGGAGGACCGGCCGGTCGAGATCGTCTACGGGGAACGCGTCGAACTCGTGATGACGAATGCGAGCCCGATGCCGCACCCGATGCATCTGCACGGCCACGCGTTCCAGGTCGTCGATGTCGGCAGCGGGCGCTTCGCCGGTGCGGTCCGCGACACGATCCAGATCCCGCCGGGCGCCACAGTCACCGTCGCCTTCGACGCCGACAATCCCGGAAACTGGGCCTTTCATTGCCACCATCTCTATCATCTGGCAGCCGGGATGATGGCGACCCTCGGCTATCGCGGTGCCGTCTAGAACCGTCCGGTTGCCGTAAACCGGTGCGGCCGACCGCGCCGGCGATCCGGGCGCGTCAGCGCGAGCGGCGGCCGAGCAGATGCCAGGCCAGCGGCAGCGTGACGGCGCCGAGTGCGATCTTCACCGCATCCCAGAGCAGGAACGGCAGCAAGCCCTTCTCGATGGCGAACGACAGATCCGACAGCATCGCGAGCCAGGCAACGCCGCAGGCGTAGATGACGATGTTGCCGATGAGCATTGCGGCGGCGGCTGAGGGCAGCGAACGATCCCAGCCCCGTTCGGCGAGCACGCCGCAGCCCCAGGCCGCAATCGCGAAGCCGATGAGATAGCCGGCGGTCGGCCCGTAGAGATGCGCGAAGCCGCCGCCCTCCGACCAGGTGCCGGCGAAGACCGGCAAGCCGATGGCGCCCATGACCAGATAGCAAACGACGGTGGCCACGCCGAGCCGCATGCCGTAGGCGAGGCCGATCGTCAATACGACGAACGTCTGCATGGTGAAAGGCACCGGCTCGACCGGGATATAGAGCTTGCCGGAGAGCCAGAGCAGCCCGACGCCGACAGTCGCGAGGATCACCGCGCGCGGACCGCTGATTTCGGATCGGACCGGCCAGATCGCCTCGGCCAAGGTCCGGGTCGTCGCGCTGTCGGTGACGGTCATGGGAGCCTCCCTCAAGGCGGCCCCTCTGTAACCGAGACGGCGAGACCCGGCAAGCCGCGTCCGGAAGCTCAGTCGCCGCCGTAGACGACGAAGTATTTCCGGAAGGTCTCGGTCATGTGCCAGATGCCCTTGAAGCCCTTGGCCATAAAGAACGAATCGCCGGCGCGATAGATTTCGCTCTTGCCGGCCGCATCGGTCACGGTGACGGAACCCTCGAGCATCTGGCAGAACTCGTTGAACGGGTAGGCATCGATCCGCTCGCGGCACGGTGTGCATTCCCAGACGCCGACGAGGAACCTGCCGTCGCCGCTGGCGAAGAACGTGTGGCCCCGCTCGCTCGCGCGTCCATCGAGGACTGTCGCCGGATCGACATAGGCCGTCGGCGCCATGCCGGTGCCCGGCGCGCCGTCCGGATCGAGCCTGGTGGAACCCTGGATGCTCATTTGCAACTCCTTTCGACAGGCGGCGCGTCAGCAAAGCACGCGGCCGCGCCGGTACGGGATGCCCGCGGGGAGGGTCTCGCCCAGTTCGCGCGCATATTTGTGCCCGGCATAGACCGCCGCCGCGATCGTCGCCGGCGCGCGACAGTCGCCGATGCGCGTCACCGAGCGGATGCCGGCCGAGTTCAGGGCAGCCTCGTCGGCGACGAGCGCGCGGTAGAGCGCATCGTTGAGCGCGCGAGACGTCACCATCACGACCGACTCGAACGCGCGCCGCTCGGTCGCCCCGCCATAAAGCGACACCGTCTCGATCGAACCGTCGCCGACCGACGCCAGCAGGCGCGCGGTGACGATCTCGACGCCGAGTTCCATCAGCCGGGCCCGGATGCGGCCCTGGTCCATCGTCAGCAGGGTGAAGGGCGCGATCTCGGCCGTCGGCGTCAGGTAGGTCACGCGCCTGCCGGCGGCCGCCAGCCGCTCGGCGATCGCCGAAGCGAGGTAGGAACCGTCATCGTCGTAAATCAGCACCGGGCCCGCCGGATCGGCCCCGAGCAGCACATCGCCTGCCGAATGGACCTGGGCGCGACCGGTGCCCGGGATTGCCTCGGCGTGCGAGCGGCCCAGCCCGTCCCTGCGCCATGTCGCGCCGGTTGCGATCACCACGCGCTCGAAGCCGAATTCGCAGATCTGCGCCGCATCGAGTGCGCTGCCGGGATAGAGCGAGACATTGCCGAGCTGCTGCAGTTGGTAGAGCCGGTGATCGCGGACCCGCGCCCATTCGGCGAGCCCCGGCAGCGCGCTTTCGAGCGTTACGCGGCCGCCGAGCGTCTTGCGCGCATCGGCGAGTGCGACCTCGTGTCCGCGCCGGCCGAGCCACAGTGCGCATTCGAGGCCGGCCGGCCCGCCGCCGACGATCAGCACGCGGTCCCGGGACTTCTTCGGTGCGATCCGTTCCGGATGCCAGTCGCGCCGCCACTCCTCCATCATCGTCGGGTTCTGCGTGCAGCGGATCGGCGAATAGGTCCACTCTCCGCTGACGCAGATGTTGCAGCCGATGCATTCGCGGATGTCTTCCGGCCGACCCTCCGCGATCTTCTTCGGCAGGAACGGATCGGCAATCGACGGCCGCGCGGATCCTATGAGATCGATGATCCCGCGCTTCAGCTGCGAGACCATCGCATCGGGCGAGGTGAATCGGCCCACACCGACCACCGGTTTGGTCGTCAGCTTCTTCACGAAATCGATATGGGGTTCCTGGAACCCCTCCCTGGCGAAGCGCGACGAGGTCGAATCGTTGACCCATTCGCTGATATTGACGTCCCAGAGATCGGGCAGCTCCGCCAGCAGCTCGACTACCGCGCGCCCGTCGCCGTCCTTCGCGATGCCGGTCGCGCCGCCGCAATCGTCGACGGCAAAGCGCACCGCGACCGCGCACTTGTGGCCGACGGCGTCCTTCGTGTCCTCGATCAGTTCGCGCAGGAAGCGCGCACGGTTCTCGATACTGCCGCCATATTCGTCGGTGCGCTGGTTGTAGCGCCGCGACAGGAAGTGATAGGGCAGCGCCAGATTGTGGGCGCAATAGACGTAGACGATGTCGAAGCCGGCCTTCATGGCCCGGATCGCGCCGGCACGGTGCCAGCCGCGCACGTCGCGGATATCCTGCCGGTCCATCGCAGCCGCCTGCACGGGTTCGATCGATTCGATCGTCGGATGCGAGGACGGGCCCATCGGCAGGTAGCGGCTGAACCGGTTGCCGGCCGCGAGCCCGATATGGCCGAGCTCGATGCCCGCGAGCGCACCATGCGCGTGGATCGCATCGGCGATCGTCGCCTGGATCGGGATGTCGCTGTCGTCCCAGAGATGCAGCGACGGAAACGGGTGGAACTCGCTCGACGGATGCACCTCGGCAATCTCGGTGCAGACGACACCCCAGCCGCCCTCGGCCTTGATGCCGCGCATGCGCGCGACCGCATCGGTCGACCAGTCGCCGGCGCCGTTGCAATGCGGCACCTGGTAGAACCGGTTCGGCGCCGTCACCGGGCCGATCCGGACCGGCTCGAAGAGGATGTCGTATCTCGTGTCCCGCGCCATTGCCGCCTCATCTCGGCCTGTTTCGGCGCCTTCAGCGCCCCGGCCGGCCTCCCGGCGAAAGGCCCGAAACGCTAGAATGACGACGCGCGGGCCGGCAATGGACCCCATCGGGTAGCGACGATGCGTGTGGCGAAGGAGACGGCACGGTGACCACGACCCTCGAACGCCTGTGCGACGGCATTGCGGCGGCGGCCGGCCGGATCGGCGAGCCGGGCTTTCATCGCGCCCTGCTCGATGCCTGGCGCGGGCTGGTCGAAGGCGAGTCCGGCCAGGTCATGTATTTCGACCGCAACGACCTGCCGCGCTATCTCGACGTGTTCGATACCGCGCCCGACGTGCGGCGTCTTTACGAATCGGAATTCGGACGCTGGTGTCCGTTCTACCGGTACTGGCACGACGAGGCGCGGCCGGGCGTGCGGGCGATTGCCGAGCTGACGCGCGACGATGTCGACTATGGCGACTATTTCTCGGTGTTCTATCCGAAGACCGGCATGGTCGACGAGGTGGGCGTGCTCTTGCCGGTTACGGGCGACACGGCGGTCGGCGTTTTCCTCGAGCGTTCGACGCCCTTCCGGGCCGACGAGATCGACACGCTGCGCAGCACCTGGCGGCCGTTCGACGAGCTGCACCGCGCGCATGTCCGGTTGCTCGCGGAGCGCACGATGCGGCGCCACGCGCCGGGCGATGCGAGCATTCCGATCGCGATCTTCGATCGTCACGGCCGCGAGATCACCGGCAACGAGAGCTGGCGCACGTTGGCCGCGCCCAATCGGCGCTGGATGCCGGCGATCCGCAGCGCCCTCACGGCCGATGCGCGCGAGACGGTGCTCGACGCCGGTGCGTCGCTGATCGTCAGCGACCTGCCGGCGCGTTTCGTGCTGGCGCCGGGCGGACGGCTCTGTGCGATCCTGCCGACGACGCCGACGGCCGACGGTTCCGGCCTCGGCGGTTTCCTGATCGGCCGGCTTACGCCGCGCGAACGCGACATCGTCGGGTTGGCGCTGCAGGGCCACCCGGTCGCCGCCATCGCGGCGCGATTGCAGCTATCCGAGAACACCATCAAGAGCCATCGCAAGCGGCTCTTTGCCAAGCTCGACATCACGACCGAGCGCGAGCTGTTCGTGATGTACGTCGAGCATTTGACGCGCGGCGCCCGCTGACGCCCCGTCAGGCGGCGACCGCCAGCGGCCGGGTTGCGGGCGCCTCGCGGATCAGCGCATGCAGGACCGCCGCGACGAAACCCGAGGCGATCACCAGCCACCACATCGATGCGTACGAACCGGTGCGGTCGTAGATGTAGCCGCCGAGCCAGGCGCCGAGAAACGACCCGAGCTGATGCGAGACAAAGACGATGCCATAGAGCATCGCCATGTAGCGGGTGCCGAAGAAGGTCGCAATCAGGCCGCTGGTGAGCGGCACGGTTGCGAGCCACAGGCAGCCGACCGCAGCACCAAAGACCAGCGCGGAGGCCGGCGAGACCGGCAGCAGCACGAAAGCGAGGATCACCGCCGAGCGGCCGGTATAGAGGATCACCAGCGCATTGCGCTTCGACCAGCGGCCGCCGGCCCAGCCGAAGCCGAGCGAACCGACGATGTTGAAGAGCCCGACCAGCGACAGCGCCCAGGCGGCGATGGCGCCGGACACGCCGCGATCGGCGAGGAAGGCCGGCAGGTGCGTTGCGATGAACACGACCTGGAAGCCGCAAACGAAGAAGCCCACGGTGAGCAGAATGAAGCTGCGATAGGCGAAGGCCTCGCGCAGCGCCTGGCCGATCGTCTGGTGCGCGGCGTCTGCATCCGTCGCATGGCTGTCGCGCAGGCCGAAGGCGAAGCCGATCATGGTGGCGGCGACCGCCGCCAGCACGAGCAGGGCAAGCTGCCAGTCGAAGGCGGCGAGCAGGCCCTGCCCGACCGGTACCATCGCGAACTGGCCGAAGGAGCCGGCGGCCGAGACGATGCCGAGCGCCAGCGAGCGCTTCTCGGGTGCCGCCGTCCGCGCGACGATGCCGAGCACGACCGAAAAGCCGGCGCCGCCGAGACCGAGGCCGACCAGGAACTGGCCCGCCATGATCTGCGCTTCGCCCGATGCCGTGCCGGTCAACACCAGGCCGCCGGCATAGAGCAGGCCGCCCGCGGCTGCGACCCGGCGCGCGCCGAACCGGTCGGCAAGCGCACCGAAGAACGGCGACGATGCACCCCAGATCAGGTTCTGCAAGGCGATTGCGAAGGCAAACATCTCCCGGCCGGTTCCGAGCGCGTCGCTGATCGGCGGCAGGAACAGGCCGAAGGTCTGCCGCAGGCCCATCGTCAGGGTGATGAGCATGCAGCCGCAGGCGAGAACCAGGAATCGGTGTCGGCGCGACGTCATGGCGATGCGGAGCCAAGAAATTCGGGACCGGGCGAACCACTATGGCACGGCCGAGCCGCCGGTCCGCCGCAGGCTGCGGCCGATCGCCGCCGCCCGCCCGATCGGCCCGCTTTCCGGTTCTTGAAGGATTTCAACCTGTTGTAGGGTCGATCCGCACAACGGCAGGGCTGCCATGCGCCGGACGGGCAGCCGCATCGGTTCCGCAGTCGGGGCCGATCCGACAGAATGGCGAAGGCGCGAATGCGGGAGCGATCATGGATTACCGGAACGTCTTTGCGGACGCGGTCGAGAGCCTCAAATCCGAGCAGCGCTACCGCGTCTTTGCCGATCTCGAACGGATCGCCGGCCGTTTCCCGCATGCCATCCATCGCTCGCACAGCGGCGCGCGCGAGGTCGTCGTCTGGTGCTCGAACGACTATCTCGGCATGGGCCAGCATCCCGCGGTCGTCGGTGCGATGCAGGATGCGGCCGGCCGCATGGGCACCGGCGCCGGCGGCACGCGCAACATCTCGGGCACCAACCACCCGATCGTGGCGCTCGAGCAGGAGCTCGCCGACCTGCACCGCAAGGACGCGGCGCTGGTGTTTACTTCGGGTTTCGTCGCCAACGAGGCGGCCATCGGCACCATCGCGCGGCTGCTGCCGGACTGCCTGATCCTCTCCGACCAGTTCAACCACGCCTCGATGATCGAGGGCATCCGCCGTTCGGGCGCCACCAAGCAGATTTTCCGCCACAACGACCTCGACCATCTCGAGACGCTGCTGAAACAGGCGGGCCCCGACCGCGCCAAGCTGATCGCGTTCGAATCCGTCTATTCGATGGACGGCGACATTGCGCCGATCGGGGCGATCTGCGATCTCGCCGAGAAATATCGCGCGATGACCTATCTCGACGAGGTGCACGCGGTCGGCATGTACGGGCCGCGCGGCGGCGGCATCGCCGAGCGCGACGGCGTCATGGCGCGGATCGACGTGATCCAGGGCACGCTCGCCAAGGCCTTCGGCACGCTGGGCGGCTACATCGCCGCCTCGGCATCGGTCTGCGACGCGGTGCGCTCGTTCGCGCCGGGGTTCATTTTCACAACCGCGCTGCCGCCGGCAGTCGCCGCGGCGGCACAGGCCGCGATCCGGCACCTGAAAGGTTCGACGGCGGAACGCGCATTGCAGCAAAAGCAGGTCGCGCGCGCCAAGGCCGCGATCGGGGAAGTCGGCCTTCCGATGATGCCGTCTTCCAGCCATATCGTGCCGGTCTGGATCGGCGACCCGGCACGCTGCCGGCTCGCCAGCGACCGGCTGCTCGACCGGCACGGGCTCTATATCCAGCCGATCAACTATCCGACCGTGCCGCGCGGCACCGAACGGCTGCGCATCACCCCGACGCCGTATCACGACGACGGCATGATCGCGGCGCTGGTCGAGGCGCTGGCCGAAACCTGGGACGCGCTGTCGCTGCCGCGCGCGTTGCCGGCGATCGACGAAACCGGAATCTGGCAGGGCGCCGGCGGCTGACGCTGCAGCTCAGCCGCGTTTCGACTTCCGCACCGCCTGCACGCAGAGATACTCCATCGCCAGCGTGGCGCCGGCGAGCGCCGTGACTTCGCCGACATCGTAGGCCGGTGCGACCTCGACGAGATCCATGCCGACCAGATTGAGGCCGGTGAAGCCGCGCAGGATGCGCTGCGCCTGCCAGCTCGTGAGCCCGCCGCAGACCGGCGTGCCGGTGCCCGGCGCATAGGCCGGGTCGAGACAGTCGATGTCGAAGCTCACATAGGCCGGCCGGTCGCCAACGATCTCGTGCACGCGCTCGATCACCTTCAGCGGCCCGTTCTCCTGCACCCAGTCGCCGTTCAAGATGTTGAAACCGTGCGTCTCGTCATTGTGCGTGCGCAGGCCGATCTGGACCGAGCGTTTCGCATCGACGAGTCCCTTCTCGGCCGCGTGGAAGAACATGGTGCCGTGGTCGATGCGCTCGCTGTCCTCGCGCCAGGTGTCGCTGTGGGCGTCGAAATGGATCAGCGACAGCGGCCCGTGTTTTGCCTGATGCGCCATCAGCAGCGGATAGGCGATAAAATGGTCGCCGCCGAGCGTCAGCACCGAGGCACCGGCCTCGATGATGCCGGCGGCATGGTCGCGGATCGCCGGAATCCAGGTCGAGGCCGTGCCGTGATCGAAGAAACAGTCGCCATAGTCGACGACCGCCATTTTCTCGAACGGGTCGAAGCCCCATGGGAACGGCCCGCCAACCCAGGCGAGGTTGGCGGACGCCGCGCGGATCGAAGCCGGACCGAAACGCGCGCCCGGCCGGTTGGTGGTCGCGAGGTCGAAGGGCACGCCAGTCACCGCGACGTCGACGCCCGCGAGATCCTTGGTATAGCGGCGGCGCATGAAGCTGAGCGCGCCGGCATAGGTGTACTCGCCGCCGATGCCATGGATGCTCTTCGACGTGAATGCGTTGTCGGTCGTGGGATCCGCCATCTTCGTCGTGCCTCGACTGAACGGGTGGGAAGGGGCGGAATGTAGGATCGCCCCTCTCCCGCCGCAACTGTGCGGGCGCGACGTTTCACCCGTGCCGGGCGACGCGCCGCCCGGTGGTCGGCGTCAGGCGATGCGGCGCAGATACCAGCGCAGGATGCGGTCGGTGGTCGCCTCGATCTCGGAATAAGGGCCGGGCCGGTAGCGGGTCGAGAGGATGCCGGCCTGGTTGTCCTCGGTGATCTTCGCGTCCTGCTTGGTGGTGACGTCCCAGAACCAGACGAGATTGTCGGGATCGTAGTCGCGGCCGGACTCGGCATCGGCGCGCACCAGCCAGGTGATATCGACATCGGTCAGCAGCGGCTCGCGCGGCGTAAACCGGAACAAGGCCGCGTGGTCGCAGGACATCAGCAGCGTCGTCAGCGGGTTGAAGGTGACATAGCTGTAGCCGCCGTCGGCGGTGCGGAACTCGCCCATCAGCGGGGCGACCGGCCTGCCGTCGCGCGTCTCGCTCTGATGGCCCGGCTTCAGCGGAATGCGGCCGGCGGCGCGATATTGTTCCGAGGTCTCGTCGTCGTTGAAGCAGCCGGTCAGGTTGCCGGCGGCGAGCGCCTGCTTTTCCCAGTCGGCGAGACGGGCGGCGAAAATCTCCTTGGCCGCCTGCGGCCCGGCATATTCGCCGGCGCCGAACCCGTCGATCTCGGACTTGCTGTGCGCGGTGCAGAATTCCGGGTGCGCCGGCAGGCAGTGGTAGCATTCGAAAAAATTCTCGACCACGAGCTTCCAGTTCGCGCGCGTCGGATAGGCGCGGCGCGCCGCGATCCTGGCGTCCGCGATGCCGTGCTGCCGGAGATAGGGCACCATCCCGGCATAGGCGATATCGAATTCGGGCGCCGGCCCTTCCGCGATGCTGACGAAGATCAGGCCGTGGAACAGCTTGATGTGGGCGCGATGCAGCCCGTACGCCTGAGGGTCGAAACCGGCCGGCATGTGGCGCGCCGCGCGCAGCCCGCCGTCGAGCTCGTAGGTCCAGGCATGATACGGACAGGCCAGCAGCTTGCGGTTGCCTTCGTCCGACGTGCAGACGCGCGAGCCGCGATGCCGGCAGACGTTGAAGAGCGCGTGGATCTCGCCCGAACCGTCGCGGACGACGATCAGCTCCTCGCGGCCGACCCGAAACAGCAGATAGTCGCCGGGTTCGGGAATGCGCGTCTCGTGATCGACCAGCAGCCAGAGCTGCGAGATCAGCCGATCCATGTCGCGATCGAAGATTGCGCGATCGCAATAGAAAGGCCGTTCCAGCGGATAGCCGCGGCGCTGGCGGGCGATGAGGGCGGCAATATCGAGGAATTCCTCGCGCAGGGCGGCCGTCATGCAATCCTCCCGGCGATGATGCAGGCGTCGGGATCAGATGGCGCGGCTGACGCCACGCCAACAATACACCCTTCGGGGCTACGCGACGAACGGCAGCTCGACGGCCTTCGCGTTGACGGTGCCGAGCGGATGCGTGACGCGCACCGTCTCGCCGATTCTGACGCCGGCATCGACCAGCGCGATGCCGATCGACCGGTCGAGCGCGAAGGAATGCACGGCCCAGCGCACCTCGCCCTGCTTTCCGCGCGCATCCGCGACCGGCCAGTACCATTCGAGCCGGGGCAGATCGCCATCGATCAGCAGCCCGACCGTGCGCCGCGTCGGCCCCGATTTCTTCACCCGCTCGAGCGCCGCCTTGCCCATGAAGGGCGCACCGTCGAGATCGACCAGCCGGTCGCCGCCGGCCTCGAACGGGTTCATGCCGGAATTCTGGTGATAGCCGGTGTCGGTGACGTTCTTCTCGACCGCGCGATGCACGATCGGGCCGGTCACCAGCATGTCGTAGGGCCGGCCGGCCTCGCGCAGCGCGTTCCACAGTTCCATCGCGCGGGCGGTCGACAGCGGGAACACCTCGTAGCCGAGCGCGCCGCTCCAGCCGGTGCGCGAGACGACGGCATCGATGCCGGCAACGCGCGTGACGACGCAGCGGTAGAACTTGAGATCGTCGACCTTCGCATCCGTGATGCCGCGCAGCATTTCGGCCGAGAGCGGACCCTGGACCTGGATCGGCGCCACGTCGGGTTCGCGCACCGTCACGTCGAAATCGGCATGCAGCGCGATGCCCTGTGCCCAGAGCGTCAGGTCGGCCGAGCCGTGCGAGAACCAGACCACGTCGTCCCACGGCCGCAGCACGACCGGATCGCAGATAATCGCGCCGCTATCGTCGCAGCAGAACGTGTAGCGGCAGGCGCCGGTCTTCATCATCGAGAGATCGCGGGTCGCGAGATAGTCGGCGAATTTCAGCGCATCGGGTCCACGAACCTCGGTCTGACGCTCGCAGCCGACATCCCACATGGTCACGCGCTCCGTCAGCGCGAGATAGTCTTCGGCCGGCGTCCGCGAATAGACGATCGGGAAGAACATGCCGTTATAGGTCATGAACTCCGTGACATTGGCATCGACCGTGCCCTGGAAATAGGGCGACAGGCGCGCGATCGGATAGAGCCGCTGGCGCTCCCATGGCTTCACCTTCTTGGTGTCGAGATACTCGGCGAGCCGCGCGATCTTGCCGTCGCGCATCTCGACGATCATCACGAACCGGAAATCGGCACGGACCGGCGTGAGATCGACATGGGTGCCGGCACCGACCATCTCGCTGGTGAAGATGCCTTCGGCGAAGACGGTGTCGCCGTTCTCGATGACGACGCCGAGCTCGACCTTCATGTCCCTGAGCGCGCGGGTCGCGATCCCGACCTCGCGCACGATTGCGGCCTTGCCCTTGAGGGGGCGTTCGAGCAGCGGCAGCTCGCAGCGCGCATCGTCGGCGAACAGCGAGCCGATCTTCGTCACATCGCGCGCGACGAAGGCATCGCAATAGGCCCGCAGCGCCTGGGCGGGAGTCATCGCGACCTCTCCCCGATCGCCATCACCGGCCCGTCGCACCAGAGCCGGTAGGGATGCGCATCGCCATAGATCGAGAGGCGCTGCAGCGCGCCGCCGGATTCCTCCGCCACGGCGGCAAAGGGCAATGCGACGTCGCGGCCGTCGCGCGCGACATGCGCCTCGAGATGACCCTCGACGATGGCGGTGGCGCCATTCGACTGCACCACGCGCAGCGAAACCGCGATCCGGCTCGCGACCGAGAAGGCCTGACGGTGACCGGCGAGGATTTCCGCTCGGCCGACGAGGCGGGGTCGCAGCAGGGGAAACTCGTAGAGTCCCGTCGAGGCGAACAGGGCCGTGGCGGCCGCGGCATCGCCGGCGGCAAAGGCCCCGAAATAGCGCTCGATCAACGATCGGGCCGGCATGGAAACTCCCGGGTTGCCCGAAGGTAAGTAATAGCTTATATTACTTCTGTCAATCCGGCAGCATCGGAGGCGCGCCGATGAACGCGAGGCTGGAGATCGAACCGCGGCGGGAGCCGCGCCAGGACCGGGCGAAGCGGACCGTGGAGCGCATCCTTGCGACCACGGCCTCGCTGCTCGACGAGCTCGGGTTCGACCGCCTCACCACCAATGTCGTCGCCGAACGCGCGGGCGTGAATATCGCCTCGCTCTATGCCTATTTCCCGAACAAGTATGCGCTGCTGCATTCTCTCGCGCTGCAGCTCGCCGAGCGGCAGAACGCCGACATCCAGCGCTATATCGACAGCATTCCGGCAACGACGACATGGCAGCAGGCGAGCGACGGCATCGTCGATGCTATGTTGGGTGCCAGTCTCCGCGAGCCGGGCTTCGCCGCGCTACAGCATGCGCTGATGGCGATTCCGGATCTGCGCGAGGCCTACCGGCAATCGAACGAAGGGCTGGTCGAGGCGATGGACCGGTTCCTGCGGCGCTACGGCGTGCCGCTCCCGCGCGAGCAGGTCGCGACGATCCAGATGAGCCTGGGCGAGACGGCGGCGATCCTGTTCGACCTCGCCGTGGCGCGCGGCCCCAAGGTCGATCACCGTTTTATCGACGAGCTGAAGCGCATTCATCGCGGCTATCTCGGCACCTATATCGCCAGCGGCCGCTCCTGACCGAACACCGGGATCAGCCACCCTCGCTGCGCGTCTCGACCTTGAAGTGACGCTTCTCGAGCTCGGCGAAGAACGCGCCGGTATCGAAATACTCTTCCGGACCCCAGACGCCGGGCACCGCTTTCTGACGCAGCATCAACTGCGCGCCGATCGAGGCGCCCATCGAGGTCGCGGCGTCGACATAGCCGTCATAAATCGGATCGGGCGCGTCGGTCACCGCGCAATGCACGACCGTCGGATTGCCGTTCTTTTTCCCGCGGCCGATGGCGAAGTGCCGCTGGTAGGTATGCTGAACGGGGATGCGCTCCCGGTTGCGCTCGATGTTGCGGAAGACCACGGCATTGAGCACGTCGATCGGCTTCACGGTTCCGCCCGGCACCGTGACCTGATCGTCAAAATCTCCAAAGCCGGATTTCACCAGGCTCATCCAGATCTCGCGGTCGGCCTTCGGCAGCGACA
>Ga0187893_10010826_pt1 | contig 13428 bp, 6 predicted proteins | sample MA1701074metaG_FD_139574 | JGI IMG/M metagenome (GOLD analysis project Ga0187893, IMG submission 139574) | White microbial mat communities from a basaltic lava cave in the Kipuka Kanohina Cave System on the Island of Hawaii, USA - MA170107-4 metaG ...
ACTAATCTCCTTTACGAGGTCGTTTCCGCCTCAGAAACATGAACAGCCTGTGACCTGTCTACCCCAGAGTTCTCACTCTGGAGCCTACCACTGCGCTGCTTCAAACATTCATACCATCTCCTTCTTGGTCAAAGAGAATCCGGAGCGTCAACCCTAGTCAAGTCAGTCGATGTAAAGAAACTCGTTGCTCGCCATCAGCATCTGTCCCAAACCCGCTAAAGAGGCCTGGAAAGCTACCTCCGGCATGCTCTTCAGGTTCAGGTAAAGTTGCTGCTGTTCCTTCAGATATTTGGTTACGGCCTCAATCTCGGCCTTCGACGGCCTTCGCGCGCGAGCCAGCAGGTACGCCGTTTCCACCTGCCTCACCAGACCATCCTGTTCCGTCGCCAGGCTCCTTATCCGGGCCGCGAAGTCTCGCGCCCGGTCCATTACGAATTCGTCGTTCATCAGGGTAAGCGATTGAAGCGGCGTAGCGGAATTACCTCGCTCTGCGCAGTTCAGTGACATGATCGGGAAGTCAAACTTGTCGAGAAAACTTAAAGAGTAGTTGCGTCGCATCAGCAAGTACAAGCTGCGGCGCCACGGGTTCTCCTTAGTCGGACCGTCTCCGGAAGCGGTTGCCAGACCATCACTCTGCCAGTTCAGCCAGACCGGAGGTCCCCCTAAGGTTTGATCCAACTTACCGCTGACCGCCAGCATGGAGTCCCTGATGCTTTCGGCATCTAAGCGCCGAAGATTCATTCTCCAAAGCAAGCGATTCGCCGGATCGACCGTTTCGCCGATCGATGCCTCACCTTGGAGAGTGCGCTGAGAAGTCTGGCGGTAAACCGACGAAGTCATGATGAGCTTGTGCAATCGTTTGATCTTCCAGCCATTGGCCACGAAGTCCAATGCCAGCCAATCGAGCAGCTCGGGGTGCGTGGGCTTCGCTCCACTGCGCCCAAAGTTCCCTGAAGTTTCTACGATCCCTTTGCCAAAGTGGTGCATCCAGATGCGGTTCACAATTACCCGCGCCGTCAAAGGGTGGTCCGGGCGGGTCAGCCAGCGTGCCAAGGCTAGCCTGAGCCCGTTGGTAGCTCCTTGAGTGTCGGCAGGCCGAGTAGCGGTGGTGGATTCAGCGGGCGGTGTGAGAACACTGATGAACCCAGGCTCGACAAGTGGGCCAGGCGTATCCACGTTCCCGCGATACAGCAGGCGTACCGGCGAGGGCGTGCCAACGTCCCAAAGGGCAAAAAGCTTTCCCGGCGAGCGCCGCCATCCTTTGAGGGCTTCAAGGCGCTGTTTTAAAGAAGCGTCCAACACCTTCTCCGCTTCACTAAGCGACGCGTCAACTTCTTCTGCACGAACGAGCACGTCGTACTCGAACTTCTTGAACAGGAACTTTTGAATCGTATCGCGTTTGTTCTCCGGGGTCCGAAAGGTCAACAGCACATCTTCCTTCAAGCGCTCTGGAACGACGGCTGCGGCAATTTTCGTGTCGTAGAGGCGATCCTCATAAGGGCGGCGTAAGGCGGCCAATCGCTCTGTTAATTCCTTCACAGGCCGGTCAATCTCCTCGTTGTGCCTCGCGATTTCTGCCAGCTCAGCCTGGGAAACTTCGGGCAGGAAGCGGCTGTCGGCTTCGATCCAATTCTCTAAGTCGTAGGCTCCAGCGAAAACAGCCGCCAGCCGATAGTAGTCCGACTGCTTAATAGGGTCATATTTGTGGTCATGGCATTGTGAACACACCATCGTCAGCCCCAGGGTGGCACTGGAGAACTTGTCCATAACTCGGGCAAGCACATCGAAACGTTGTCTGGGAATATTGTTCGCTTTGTCAAAAGTCAGGTCGACAACTCCCCGCAGGAAACCGGTGGCCACCAGCGAGTCGACAATATCGGGGGTAAACTCTCTGGCCCGGCGCCAGTCAACCAACTCGTCGCCCGCAATTTGTTCTGTGAGGAACCGGTCATACGGCTTATCGGCGTTCCACGAGCGCACAACGTAGTCGCGGTAGCGCCAGTATCCGTGACTGAAGCGGAAGTTTTCCGGGGTGTTACCGTTACCGTACTCGTCTGAGTAGCCGGCCACATCCAGCCAGTGACGGCCCCACCTCTCCCCGTAATGGGGCGAGGCCAGAAGGCGATCGATTAGCCGCTCGTATGCGTCCGGACGCTTGTCGCCCACGAATGCTTCTATCTCTTGAGTGGAAGGTGGCAGGCCAAGCAAATCGAAGTACGCACGTCGCAAAAGTATGACTTTGGGAGCTTCCTGCGAAAGCGTTAGGCCCTTCTTCCCAAGTTTCTCCAAAACGAAAGCGTCGATAGGTGTCCGTACGCGCGCGGCCTGCTTCACCTTCGGGACGCCGGTGCGAACCGGTGGCTGAAACGCCCAAAACCGCCGGTCTTCCTGCGTGACCAGCGGCACGGCCACCTGCTGAGGTGTTTCGACATTCTCGGCGGGACCACCCTCGGCAGAGAGAACTCCCTCGTCAATCCACCGGGCGATCGTCTGAATCTGCGTGTCAGTTAAAGGTTGGGCTGAGCCCGGCGGCGGCATCTGGCGGTTGCTGACTTTTTGGAACAGGGGACTGTCTTGCGACAGTCCTTTCACGACCACAGGCCCATTCATTGAGCCCTTCGTCACCGCTGCTGCCGTCCGCAGATCCAGTCCTGCGGCCGGGGTACCCTCCCCATGGCAAATCACACAATTTGTCTTCAGAATCGGCAGCACATCACGCTCAAACTTTGTGCCGTCGGCAAACACCTGCAGGGCCAATGAACAAGCCAGCAGCAGGCTCAGTGCCGTACGATACCGAATACTAATCTTCCTCGACACAACACCCTCTCCCGACTGGAACAATAACACCCACCTAGTTGTAGCGTAGTCTGCGTATCGAAATTGGGAGCCGGCTCTCGAGCAGTTGCAGTAGCGCAAAAGCATCTGCACTGATTCTAAGCCCCTGGTGCAGGCGCGGCGATCCGGCCTTCCAATTTACCAAACATTTTCGCAGCACCGCTCGACTCCACCATTCTCTCAACTGGAGCGCTTCCGCCTGTGATCGAGGCGGCGGACCTGCATCGTCCTACTTGCTACCTCGCGTTCTCGTTAGTCTAAGCACTCCTGCCGATCGCATCGAGTGCTCTTCCTCAAACTTCCATGGGTCCCGGTCCGGTAGGTGAGGAGGGTTGTTCGGAAGAATCCTCCTGATGAAGTGCCTCGGAGTAAAATACATGTCGCCCCGTAGGCTTGGCAGTCCACACTCATGGCTGTTGAATCTCACCCAGTCTGGAAACAGTGGATGCCTGCAGATCGATGGCCACTTGCCTCCAATCGACCCATGGCGTCGGTTGATACACTCTCCAAGATGCCTAGGCCTCGCTTCCCAAACGGAACGTAGCTCTCTCGGGTCTAAAACTCCAGTCTCAGTGCGAATTGAATCTGGCGGCCGGTTGAGCCCGATAAGACGCTTGTTACCCGTCCAAAATCCGCGACTCCCCGACGGTTAGACGGGGGAGCGAAGTTGGGGCGATTAGGCACATTCAGAAAGTCCGTGCGGAAAGCTAGCTTCCAGCGTTCACTGAACGGGAACTGTTTCTGCACCGAGAGATCAATGCCCATGTACCCTGGTGCACAGCAGATCGTTCGTGGGGCCGTACCGAACCCCCCTACTCCCGGGTCCACAAATGCCGAAGTATCGAACCACTGGATAAGTGTCTCGCCGCGGGAACGGTCCTGCCGAATAATGGGATCCCTTATCAGATTGGGTCTTTGGCCAGTTGAAAACGTGTTCGTGCGATTCACCGCTTCGATCACTCCGATGGTGCTGCCCGAACGCAGCTCTGCAATTCCGGACAGCGACCAGTTCCCGATGACCTGGTTCATGACCGGGTTTGCTATATTGAATCGCTTGCCTTTACCCAACGGCAAGTCGAACACTGAGCTGGCTACATAACGGTGAGCTTGGTGGTTGTCAGACAGAGCCTTGTCCAGTTTGAGGAGTTCTATATGCTGCAAGGGTCCCGCCGAACCGACTGCCTCGCTGCCCGGGGTGTCGTCGATGAACTTCGACCACGTATAGTGCATCATATAGCTCAAGCCGCTCGAGTATCTTCTTTCCAGCTTTGCGTTGAGGGCGTGATAGGTTGAGTTCCCAATAGGTGCTGAGAGCTGGGTTACGTTACTGAATTGCGGAAATGGTCTTAGCCTCTGGTCCTGTGCCGCCGGACCTCGACCGTTCACCAGTGGAATCATGTTATAGCTGAGGTTGTTGGTAATCTTGTGCACGAGATTGCCAAGGTAGGTGATCTCTGCCACGAGTTCCTGAGATAGTTGTCTTTGAACGCCGAAGTTATACGACTGGCTATAAGGAGTCCGATGGTTCGGATCCCAGTAAGACACTGCAAACCGTGCCGAACCGCCTACGGGCACGGCGCCAAAGCTGTCGTCGAGTTTCTCGGCAGGGGGCGAAGGAGGCACGCCGGCTGCCAAGAGAAACGCTGGTGTGAATCCGCCGTCTGAAGAGTTAATCGTCGATGCTGGGAAAAAGCCGGCCTCCCAACCGCCGCCAGCACCTCCCCAAGGCATCGAGTACATGATTGAGTATCCCCCGCGAATCACTGTCTTTTCGAACATGCGGTACGCAAAACCAAACCGCGGGCCAAAATTGTTTTTGTCGCTGCGGAACGGGCTGAAGCCCGTTTCTGAGAAGGGGAGAAACGTAACCACCCCCGGCGTGCCGGACACGGGATTGATTTTGGTACGGTCAAATCCGCTGCCTATTTCTCTCGGCTTCCTGTACGGCGGCGAATCCATGTCCCAGCGCAGCCCAAGGTTCAGCGTGAACTTCGGCGTGACTTTCCAGTCATCCTGGACGTAGCCAGCCCAGTACGTGTTGCGCGTGTTAATCGCACTCTTGTTCACCGTCGAAGACGTGGTCCAGCCGAGGAGAAAGGCGGCGAGCGCATCATTGGTGGCGCGGTTGTTGAAATTCAGATTCGCTGATTCTGTCAGGTCGTCGAAGCGGCCTCCGTTGCGCCAGTTCAACCCGAACTTGAGGTTATGCGATCCCCGAACCCATGCCACGTTCTCAATAAACTCGATGGTATCCCTGTCAAAGAATCCGGAAAGGGCAGTCGAGCCGATCGAACTCAGACCTGTGAGGGTCATTCGCGCGAAATTATTCGCGTCAACGCCTCGCAAACCGACACGTCCATTCACGCCTGAGCCTGCGCCCACGTTACGTTCGTCGTTGATTCCGGTACGATACATGAACTTGAAGTCGTTAAACAGCATGGGCGTGATATTATGAATCCACCCCACGGCGCTGTTTCGGAAGTCGATCTTGTTAGGTCCCCGCGCCACCGGATCCGCAACGAGAAGGTCTCCTGTGTAAGAGCCCGGTTCCTTAATTCTGACGTTGTTCCTCGACCAGCGAAAGAAAAACTTGTCGCGCTGCCCTTGGGTATGATCGATGCGCACCGTCGGAAACTCCTGATCTTGGACGTCCGTCCCGAATCCGACGAAGTTATCCACCGGGGCGCGCGTGATATCGTTGGTCGGGCTGTTCGGCAGTGGGTAGAACTTGACTAGCTCTCGAGCTATCGGATCGATCCGATTCGACGGAATGACATTGTTGGGGAAAGGCTGGCCCGTGAGAGGATCGCGAATCGTAACGTCTCTCCGCCTCGAAAAATCACCTAGCCGGTCTAATGGATGCGGCACTTCGTCGTGGACGTAGGTTCTTCCGATCCGTTGCCGGTTAAGTTCCATATTCGCGAAAAAAAACGTCCGCTTCTTGAGAATCGGCCCTCCGAGACTGCCTCCGAAGATATTGAAGCGGAAAGGATCCTTTCCGCGAGCGAAAAAAGTTCGAGCGTCCAGCTTTTCATTTCGCAGAAACTCGTAGAGCGATCCGTGAAACTCATTGGTGCCTGAACGGGTGGTCATCTGAATCGCTCCACCGAGCGTGCGGCCGACATCGGCTGGATAATGGTTCATAATAATTCTGAACTCCTCGACAGCCTCCGATGGAGGGTTGAAGAAGATCTGGCTGACGATGGTTCCGACTGCCTGCAAACTGGTCCCATCAAGCGTCCACATCTGCATGCGCGACCGCCCCCCTGCCATACTAAACATCGGTAGCTTGTTGCCCCCGAGTTCCTGCCCCATCGAGACGGCGCCCGTAAGCCGGACGAGCATCGCTGCTCTCCGACTGGCCACCGGCGTTTGCAACATGGTTGAACGTTCTAAGACTTGGCCAACTTCCGAGTTTTCCGATTCAAGCAGGGGCGTACCTCCCGAAACCGTCACGGTTTCTGCAACCTCTCCCACCCGCATTTCTATGTCGACCGTTCGGCTTCCTCCAGCTTCGATCACAATGCCCAGTTGCTCGAAAGTTTTGAAGCCAATGAATTCGCCGGTTATCTTATAGGTCCCGTTGCGCAAGAGCGGAAAGGTGTAGGTTCCGGTGCCGCTCGAGGTTGTTTCATAGGAGACTCCCGTGGAAACATCCACCGCCGTCAACTTCGCTCCTGCAATGGCGGAACCAGAGCTGTCGGTAACAGTTCCGGTCAGTCGAGAAAAAGTTTGCGCCAGGCCTGTTGAAAGAGTGAATAACAGGTGAAGAGAAAACACGACCGGGAGAAAACTTCTGAAGTTCAAATGCATAGCACCTCCAGATTTCGCCAAAGTAAGTGTTCGAAATTAGCCAACTCCAACGCAGTTTGGATGTTAGTGAATTGAGACTACAGCAACTTGCGGTACTGACCAGTCCCGATCCGCTCAGGGTGGGCTCTGGTGCTGCCCAACTTGCTGGTAGCAATTGAAAGCAACTTCCTATCTGATCCCGATTGGCCAGCAGCGAATCTCAGCGTCTCGCTTCGGCGACCGCAACGCTCGGGCGCCTCTGAGTGCGACAATAATATTCTCAGTTCGTGGCCCTGCAGAAGACCGCTACCTACTGAGAGGGCAACTGGTCGAATTGTTTCTTAAGGACAAAGTCACCAACGGAAGGGTCTCCTGATGAACGACTGCCCGCACGAACCGAGGCGTCAAAGCCAGATCACCCGGTCGCAGCCAGCACCAGTTTCAAAACAGTCAAAACCCGATAGAAATGCCAAACCTGCTTTTTCCGTTGCGCGTTAGACTAGTGACTCAATGAAGAGCTTGATGAACGCAGCCACTTGAGCCTCAGCTCGTGAAGATCAAGCACCCGACGCCCAGGCATCGAGACAGGTCTGATCTCCAACCGGGAACGTCCGGGGGTCAGAGGGAGCGTTCCAACGCTCCGCTCCTGCCACGCGTCTGCAGAAGCGGTGGCCTCTACAGTGCCTTCAATGCTTGCCCCTCCCGCCGTGATTCGAATGCGGGAACCAGAGTCTGCAGGTGAACACCCGTACTGAAAAATCACCTCATAGTCCCCGGCTTGCTCGACATCGATGTCCCAACTCACAGAATCCGTCGAGGTGCTCCAATCTGTAATCTTGTCGCGGATCAGCTTGTTGTAGATGTATTTGATCTCTTGACCGTGCAATCTAGCCCAAGACAAATCAAAGCTGGTTCCACCCAGGAATAGGTTGGACATGTAAGATGGCCCCTCTGTCCTACCGACCGGGATGGGGAGTCGCATCAGATCCTCTCCGGGAACAACTTCCTTAGCCCAACGTTCGAATTCCCTTTGCAGTTCCGCAACAATTTGCGGATGGCGGCCTGCAAGATTCACTTGCTCTACCGGGGTCTTGCGCCAAGTCGTACAGTTCTTTCCCTTTGACCAGTTTCCAGTTTCCAGAACGAACCGCATAGTTGACTTGAGGGTACAGGAGCCGATCGCTCCGATTCGGTTCGACCTGATCGCACCAGAAGAACAACTTCTCGTGCAATGCCGCTCCTTCCCCATGTCTGAGCAGACTCACCATGCTTTTCCCATCCAGTTTGAGCCTGGTGGGAGCTGGGATATTGCAGAGTTCGAGGATTGTCGGGAACAAATCAAGATGAGCAGCCATTGCATCTGCAATCCTGCCCTTTGCGAAGTGGGCTGGCCATCGAGCGATGAACGGAACCTTGATCCCCCCTTCATACAAGTTCCCTTTCTCACCTCTCAAGTTGGCATTGAACCGTTCTGTCCCTCGCCACATGGCGTCATACTTAAGTGATTCAGCGCTCATAAAGCGCTGATACTCCGTCGAGCTCTCCATATGGGGACCATTATCGGAAAGAAAAAACACAGCCGTGTCCTTTTCCAGTCCCAGTCGCGATAATGCATCGACGACGCGGCCAATCCCATCATCCATGCAAGAAACCATTCCATAGAGCTTTGCCACACTCAGAGGCAAGCCTTGCTTTACATAGTTCTCAATGTATTTCTGCGGAGCCTGACTGGGAACGTGGGGCGCGTTGTAAGCGAGATACAGAAAGAATGGGCTGCTTTGGTTACTCTCGATGAACTTGACCGCCCTCTCCGTGAGGATGTCCGTGACATAGCCACCCGTCCAGACGGGCTTCCCGTTGTGCTCCAAAACAGGGTCGAAGTAGTCGTCGATCATGCCATCCCGGAATCCAAAGAATTCATCGAACCCTTGATCCGCCGGGCCGTACCCGTTGTATCTCCCTAGATGCCATTTCCCCACAATCCCCGTGCGATAACCTGCTTGTTTAAGCACTTCCGCAATCGTAGTCTCTCGTGGGCGGAGAACCTCACCACCTCTGGCTGGCCACATCACTCCCGTGCGGTGATTGTAACGGCCGGTCAACAGGCTGGCGCGAGTGGGAGAGCACAATGGTGAAACATAAAAATCCTTGATTCGAACTCCCTCACTTGCGAGTCGATCGATATTCGGAGTCTTGATCGAAGGATTTCCATGAATACCAAGATCCCCATAACCTTGATCGTCTGACAGAATGACCACGATATTCGGCCGTCTTTCTGATTCAGCTGACGCCCAACGCAAATCCGGCTGCAAAAGAAAGAACATCGCAACCCAGAAGCAAATCGATTTGTTTCGCGAATTCATCATTTCACTGGGTTCTCGTTGGATCCACTAGCAGGGGTTGTGGCAAAAAATCGTGTTGGTCAAGCACCGCGGACTATCTCCCCGTAGCAACTCAGCCTTTGGGAGGCGACTTGAGCAGCTCGTTCACAATCCTCGCCTTTGTGAGGCGAGCGTCTGTTGGCGTCTCCAGAATGCCGTGATGAGGATAGGTTAGACGTTCATGATCAATTCCCATCAGATAGAAAATCGTCGAATGCAGATCAGGTACACTGACGCGGTTAACGACGGACTTGTATCCGAACTCATCCGTTTCTCCATAAACCAAACCCTCTTTGAAGCCCCCGCCCACCATCACTGAGCTGAAAGCGTTTCGATTGTGATCGCGGCCGAAGTCTCCCTCTGTGGTTGGCAGTCGCCCGAATTCCCCAGACCACATCACAATGGTGCTGTCTAGCAACCCACGTCCCTTAAGATCTCGAATCAGCGCTGCGAATGGTTGATCCGTATGGGCACAGATCGTTTCCAGTTGAACCTTCAAGTCATTGTGTTGATCCCACGGCTGAAAGCTCGGATCGAGGGGTGGGAAGACCTGAACGAATCGCACACCCGCCTCGACCAAGCGGCGCGCCATCAGGCAACGGGTTCCATAGCCAGCCGTAATTGGATTGTCCAAGCCGTAGGACTTCTTGGTTTCCTGAGACTCCTTGCTGATATCCAGAATGCCTGCCGTCGAAAGCTGCATCCGTGCAGCCAGTTCGTAGTTCTGGATGCGAGCTTCCAACTCTGTCTCCCCTGGATGACGATCCTTGTGAGATTCATTAAGTTGCTGAAGAAACTCAAGGTCGTTCCGTTGTGCTCCAGGTGGAAGCGGCAGCTCCGGATTCAAATGATGCACTGGCGCCCCGGCCGTGCTGAACTCGACTCCCTGGTAAAGCGCCGGCAAGAATCCACTTGACCAAACCAATCTCCCATCGGTGTTATACCCAGCCGGATCGCGCAAGACGATATAGGCAGGCAAGTTTTGATTCTCTGTACCCAATGCATAACTCAACCAACAGCCCATGGCCGGAGATCCGGGAAAGATCCGGCACGTTTGAATCATCGCCAATGACTCGGAATGATTATTGTGTTCGGTAAACATAGATCGAATCAGGCAAAATTCGTCTGCCACCGAAGCCATATGAGGGATTACTTCAGATAGTTCCATCCCAGTTTTTCCAAACCGCTTAAACTTGAAAGGACTTGCCAACAGGATGTTCCTGTTCTTCTCTGGCGAGAAGGTTTCCACCTGCCCTGGGTGAGGCTGTCCGTTGCGCTTAGTCAATTCAGGCTTCGGATCGAAAAGATCCATCTGACTGGGTCCACCATTCTGCATCAGCTGAATCACAGCCTTTGCAGTACCCGGAAAATGACCGGCCCTTGGTCTCAGGTCAGAGTTGATCACTCGGGTCGAGGAGGCGCCATCCGCCAAGACACCTTCTTGATTTAAAAGGTACGTCAAAGCCAGATTTCCCAAGCCTAGTCCGGAAACCTGCAGCATCTCGCGTCTGGAATACCTTGCCGACTGGAAGCCTCGGATACGACCAATGCCGGATTTCATAAGCCCCTCCAACTTCGTCTCAACTTGTCAAACCTCTGCTCGGATTAGTCGATGTATAGAAACTCGTTGCTGGCGATCAACATGTGACAGAGATGGTTCATAGCGCTCTGCAAGGCTCGTTCTGGCGATGACTTTACATCCAAGTAAAGTCGCTTCTGCTGCTCAACGTAGGCCAATGAGAGCTGCATTTCTTTCTGATCAGGGTTTCTTGCCAGAGCTGATTCGTAGGCGATCTGGATCATTCTCTGAATTGGCAATCGAGAGCCCAGCAATCGAGCTGCGAAATCCTTAGCTCGCTGCATGACGAACTCGCTGTTCAAAAGCGTCAATGACTGGAGAGGCGTGGCCGAATTTGATCGCTGGGTGCAGTTTAGCGTCATGATCGGGAAGTCGAACACGTCGAGAAAGCTGAGAGAATAGTTGCGCCGCGCGACGAGATAGAGACTGCGTCGCAACCTGTTGGGAGCGATCCCATCGTTTTCCGATACGGTTACCAGGCCATTCTTGTCTGAGTCGAGCGCAATGGGCGGTCCGCCGAGACCCGAATCGAGCGTGCCACTGACTTGCAACATGGCATCTCTAATTGCTTCTGCGTCCAGACGGCGGATGTTCATCCTCCACAGCAGATCGTTTGCCGGGTCCACTTTCTCGCCGAGGGAAGCTTCAGGCGTCGATGGCCTCTGCGAGGATTGGCGATAAGCGGATGACATCATCAACAGCTTGTGAAGTTTCTTTAGCTTCCAACCGTTTTCCATGAAGTCGACTGCCAGCCAGTCCAGTAATTCAGGATGAGTCGGTGCCGCCCCCATTCGTCCAAAGTTGGCGGGCGTACTTACAAGTCCTTTTCCAAAATGGTGCAACCAGACTCGATTCACGAATACCCGGGCAGTTAGAGGATGCCGCTTGCTCGTCAGCCACTTTGCCAAAGCCAAGCGAAAGCCGCTTGTATTGCCCTGAGTCTGCTCGTGGCGATTTACCGTCAATCGATCCGGAGCCGAAAGAGCTGCGAGGAACCCGGCCTCCACTTTGGGACCCGGGGTTTCCAGGTTGCCCCGGTAAAACAGGCGCACCTCGGGTGGTGCCCCGACGTCCCACAATGCTTGAATCTTCCCTGTTGGACGGATCCAGCTCTTGAGCAATGTCACCTGCTCTTGAAGCTTAGCGTCAGCGAGTTTGTCCCTCGGTTCCAAGGCATCCACGACTTCTTGTTGGCTAACCTCTAAAACTGGGCGGAACTTTCGAAACAAATACTGCTGATCTCTGTTTCTTCCTTTGGCCGGAGCCTGAAAGGCCGCTTTCACATCTGCGAGCAAAACAGCCGGAATTCCAGCAGCAGAGAGTTTGGATTCGAAGAGGCGCTTTTCGTAAGGGCCCCGTAAAATAGCTAACTGTTTCGTCAATTCATCGAGACGGCCTCGGATCTCTCCATTATGGCGCTCCGTTTCGTCCAGTTCTGACTTCGACAAGTCGGGAAGAAACCGGTTCTCAGGCGTCTTCCAGTGATAAGGATTGTAGGCAGGAGCAAAGAGGGAGGCTAAGCGGTAGTAGTCCTTCTGCGAAATCGGATCGTATTTGTGGTCATGACAGCGGGCACATCCTACCGTGAGGCCGAGTACCCCGGCCGAGAAGTTATCGACCACTCGGAACAACGTGGCGAAGCGCTGTCTGGGGTTGTTGTTAGGACCCTCAAAAGTGATGTCGGTAACTGTCCGCAGGAACCCGGTGGCTATCAATGGCTCTAAGATGCCGGCACTGTACTTTTCTGCCTGGACCCAGTCGACCATCTCATCACCCGCAAGCTGTTCGGTAAGGAACCTGTCGTAAGGTTTGTCGGCATTAAAAGATTGGACGACATAATCGCGATATCGCCAAAGCCCTTCACTGAGGGATACTGGTGTCAAATTATTCCCGAGCCCGCTTTCATCGGTGTATCCAGCAACATCCAGCCAATACCGCCCCCAGCGCTCTCCGTAGTGCGGCGAAGCCAACAGGCGATCAAGCAGCCGCTCATAAGCCCCAGGTCGCTTGTCCGCAAGGAACTCGCGCGCCTCATCTCGAGAGGGCGGCAAGCCAGTGAGATCAAAGTAGGCCCTTCTCATTAACTGCACTTTGGAGGCCTCAGGAGAAAAACTAAGACGTTTTGCTTCGAGTTTGGCCAGGATGAAGGCATCGACGGGAGTTTGCACCCGACTCAACGCCTTTGGCTTGGGAATGGAGAAACTCTTGGTTGGTTGAAAAGACCAGAACTGGCGATCTTTCTCAGTGATCTCCGCCTTTTCAGTGCCGTCAGGTCTCTCAGTCGGTGGCTCTTCAGCACTCGCTTCCGTGAACTGGCCGTCATCAATCCATTTCCGGATTGTCTGAATCTGTTCTTCGCTCAGCGGTGGTGCACCTGGAGGCGGCATGCTTTTGCTGCTGATTTTCTGGAACAGATTGCTGTTTTGCGAGGCTCCGTGGACGATGACCGGTCCATTCTTCGAGCCCTTCTGGATTGAAGAAAGAGTTGTCAGATTCAGACCCGCGGCTGGCGACGAGTCGCCGTGACATGCCATACAGCGGGCTTCCAGAATGGGTCGCACGTCTTGCTCGTACTGAGGGACACCGCTACGAGGGTTTTCTGCTGGGGTCGCCAGGCCGGTCAAACGTGTGGACTGTGGGGCCAACAGCATCAGTACGGCAACCAGGACAGGCGCCCGACCTCCAAGACTGTCTGCACAACGTCTCATCACGAAATCCGCCTAGCAGCCTGTCGGACTTTACGATCGCAGGTAACGTGAATGACGTCCGGTGCGTATTAAGTGCATGAGCGCACACTTTAAAGCAGTGGATCGAGAGACGCTGTACTTATTCCCGCCGTCA
>Ga0187893_10010827_pt1 | contig 13428 bp, 10 predicted proteins | sample MA1701074metaG_FD_139574 | JGI IMG/M metagenome (GOLD analysis project Ga0187893, IMG submission 139574) | White microbial mat communities from a basaltic lava cave in the Kipuka Kanohina Cave System on the Island of Hawaii, USA - MA170107-4 metaG ...
AATATAGGTCCACAGGGAGTTCCATTGCTGCGGGTCAAGATACACCCACTCCAGAATCACTGCCCCATAGACTGCCGAGGGAGAAGCCCCGGCAATGACTCCTTTTCGCAGGGTGGCATCCGGGTTCGCAGGGGGGCCGGAGGGGCGGGAGCCCAGAAACAAAAGTCGCCCGCGAAACTCGACCTGACGCTGGAGATCCGAAGGGCTCACCCAGTACAGGGTGCTGAAACGCTCGGCATCATCCGCCTGCATCAGGGTATAGGAGAAGTTATACACCACTTTCGCCGCCGCCTGCGGATCCTTGGGATCAATCTGCGGAAAAGGGTAGCCGTAGAGGAACGCTGGATAGGCCTTGGTGTCATTAGCAATCAACGAGTCGGCTGCGTCAATCGAGAACTTGCCGGCGTTTGCCTCCGAGGCAGCGGTGAATTTGCTACCCCAGCCCAGCGTACTAGGTAAGGTAACGACCTTCGCCTGGTAGCCTCCATCCTGAAAATAGCGAAGTACTGCTTCGGGGAGCAGCTCTTTCGCCTCTTGCCAGTTCTCTTGGCCCAGCACTTGTTCAGGTTGCAGTTCGGCCCATGCGGTCACAGGATTGTAAAGGATTAAAAATAAGACAGAAACCAAAATACTCTTGGTCAAATGTTGCTCCTTCTCTTAAACGGTTTCTCTAACCCTCTCCTTATTTTGTACCCGACGCCCGCTTTCACCTCCTGGTACGCGTTGGAGTTCACCCTGAAGGAGATCCATGAGCATGATAGAAAGATTAAAAAAGACCTTGGCGGCAATACGCGGGTAGCGCCAGATACGGGTGCGGAAGTGAGTATCCATGGCGAGGACTTCGACATCTTCTACGGCGATGACATCAGAGACGCGCTCCTCACTGCGCAGCAGACTCGTCACACCGAATGCGTCCCCACGCTGAAACTCCCACACTGGTCGCGTGTGCCCCGGAGAGTTTATCCATGCCTCCGCCCGGCCACTAATCATGACGAACATTTCGTCGCCCACCTCGCCACTTCGAACAATAGCGTGCCCACGCGGGAACGACTTGAGTTTCCCCATAAGCGCCACAATCTTCGCTTGGGTGGGACGGAGGCCGGCAAAGATGCCGATCGTTTTATGAGGATCTTTCCCCAGCTTGACGTACAACAGATCCCACAAAGTAATAATCGGTGTTGTAGCTAACAAGGCAGGCAGAAGGGCTATCTCTCCGAGTAATCCCACGAGGATAGTCGTAGCAGACAGAAAGCCGAACTCCTGAATAGGAACAAAGGTCGAGGACCAGAGGGTGAGAAACCCGAAGAAGACGACCCCGGAGGCGTACAGTGCCGGTTTGCCCACTGTTGAAAGAGTCTGCAGCAAGGCCTGTTCTTGATCAGAGGTCGTACGTACTGCCGCACTCAGGCGCGTCATAATGTGAATCGTATCATCTACCGCAACCCCCAAGGCGATCGAAGCGATAATATTGGTACCGAAATTGAGCTCTGCTCCTGTCATTCCCATCAGGCCGAAAAAGACAAAGAGGGGAAAAACGTTCGGGACCATAGCAATGAGTCCTACCCGGGTGGAGAGAAACATCACCGACATGAGCAGAAAGATCACCCCTGCAGTCAACGCTAAGCTCTGGACCTGCCCACTAATGATGTCACCGGTCGTGCGCGTGAGGAGGACCAGATTGCCGGTGGAACGAACGGCAAGCTCTGGCGGGAAGTTCTCCTGGGCGAACGCTTTGATCCGATCCTCGAGAGCAGCAATGTCACCGGAGCGAGAGAGCGAGGTACGCACGAGGATGGTCGAGCGCGAATAGTTCGGATGATTGACGACATTGGCGACGCTCTCGGAGTTTAAGAAAATGAGTCGCATCACCCCATTGAGCTGGTCTGGATTTTCCCAGAAGGTCGTCTTCAGATGCGGCGGCAGAGGTGTAGGAACCGCCTCTCCCCCAATTGGTTCGAAAGGAATTTCCTGAATACCCCGGTCGAGCATTTCACAGTAATCGACAAAAGAGACCGTCTTTTCCACCCCAGGTAGAGAATCGATATAACGCTGAAGATTTTTGATCCGCCACAGCGTATCCCATTTCTTGATGCTGTCAGGCTTGTCCCCGTCGATAACCACATAGAACGTCATACTGCCAACCAGAGAACGATTGATGGCGTCTGTCGCCTGGCGAATAGGATCAGTCTCGCGAAAAAAGGACTGAAAATCGGAACCAGCCTGAACGGACGAACCTTGCCAAGCAGAGAACAACGCGATGAGAAGACCAGCGGTAATCACGACACGGTGATGACGGCTGGATAATTGCGCAAGCGTACGGAGTGCGGCGCTCACGCGCGGAGAAAATGACTCGGTTCGTCGGGTCGGCAGAGAGAGCAGCAGCAGGAGTGCCGGCCCAAGCGCCACCGAAAGCACAAAGGCGATGGAGATCCCTGCGGAAGCGTACAAGCCTAACTCGCGGATACTGATGATGCGGTTAACGGTCAGAGAGAGAAAGCCCAAGACAGTGGTCAGGGCAGCGATGAACAGCGGTGTGCAGGTTGTCCTGAGGGTTTCTAAAACGACTTCACTAACCGTACGATCAGGACGGACAAGTTCGTAGTACTCAGCCACAACGTGCAGGGAGTAGGCAGTCCCAAGAACGAGCACCAAGGGCGGTAGCGCCATACTGCCCAAACTCAAACTGCTGCCTGCCAGCACCATAATGCCCAAAGTCCAGATGAGACTCACAATCACAGTCACCGTGGGAATGAGCACGCCGCGCAACGAGCGGAAGCTCAGAAACAACACCGTGATGATGAGGAGCAGAATAAGCGGCACGAATAGAGTGAGATCTCCCCACATAGCTCTGGTGGAGTAAACCTTAAAATGAGGAAGACCGGTGTAGTAGAGTTTCTCTGGTCCATTTTCTCTGGCAACTAGCTTCTGAATAGTGTCATCAATGCCACGGTGAAAGAACTCATCGTCGTCGAGGTTGGCGAAGAAAATGTTGATAGCAGCAGCCTTGCCGTCCGCCGAGACCAGGTTCTTCAGGTAAATAGATTGGTCGGCTATTTTATTCTTGAGTGCCGCCAGAACCCCAGGCGGCGCATGCACATCGGGAACGAGGAGGGTAGACTCAGTGGCTACGCTGGTAATGATATCTGGGGCGTTGGTGAGACTGATAACATTCCTGACCTCAGGGATCCGGCGGATTTCGTCCGTAAGGCGTTTGATTTTCTGCAGGACTCGGGAGGTATAGATATCATCGGCGATCACGCCGATCACGCCGATCTCGTCGCTGCCGAACAACCTACGGACTTCTTCATAGTAGCGTGTTTCCGGATCGTTCTTCGGAAGGAGACTCTCAACCGAACTATCCAGGCGGATGTGCCGCGCGTGTTCGGCAAAAAAGGCCGTGAGCAGCAGGATGAGGAAGAGGACGCTCTTAGGCCTGGAGACGATTAAGTCATAGACCCGCTGCATGGGAGGAATAGCAATCCATTGGTGTCCCTTGCGCTTAGTGGGCGGCGACACCCTCCACGGTCTGCGGCTTGTGCATCAAAAATGCGAGTGGGATCAAGGCAAAAAAGAGATACGCGATTAAGCGAAAATCATCCACAAAGGAGAGCAGGAGCGCCTGACGCTGCACCTCACCGTAGAGCAGTGTTAAGAATGCCTCTCCCTGCCCTCCAGCGCTGTCGAGCCCAGGCATGAAATCAGCCAGAGCAAAACGCTGCCAAAGAATCGGATTGTACGGGTGGACATGCGCGGTGAGATAGTGCTGATGGATTTGCGCGCCACGGCTGAGAAAGGAGACCAGAAGGGCGATACCAATGCCGCCACCAAGTGAGCGGACCATGTTAAACAGCGCCGAGGCATTTCCCACCTCTCCCTTGGGAGCTGCCCCCAGACTGAGTGTGGTCATAGGAACAAAGATCAGCCCAGAGCCGATACCACGCAGTATTCCAGGCCACGCAATCTCCCAGAAACCCAGGAACGGGTTGAACTGCGTCATATCCCAAGCGCCAATGCCAGCCACCAAACATCCGAACGAGACCGTCACGCGCGGATCTACCACATTGAACAGGCGTCCGGCGACCATAATGGCGAAAAAGGTGCTGACGCCCTGCAGAGACATCACCTGGCCGGCCAGTAGAGGAGTATAGCCCGCCAAGAGCTGACAGTAGAGGGGAACGAGCACAAAGGTCCCGTACATACCGAACATGGCCAGCGTCATAAAGATCGTTCCTACAGCAAATGTCCGGTTCTTGAGAATCCGGAGATCGACTACCGGTTCACGTGTGTAGAGTTCCCGGATGACGAACAACGTCATCCCAATGACCGCCAGCACGGCCAGTGTGACGATAAAATGGGAACTAAACCAGTCCGCCCGTTCTCCTGTATCCAGCATGATCTGCAGCGCACCCACACCGAGAATAAGAAGACCGAGTCCCCACCAATCAATCTGTTTAACCTCACGCTGGCGTACAGGAGGATCGGACAAAGCTAATGAGATGAGAAGAAGGGCAACCACCCCCATAGGTACGTTGATATAGAAAATCCAGCGCCAACTGTAATTGTCGGTAATCCAGCCACCCAATGTCGGACCCATGATCGGCCCCAACATCATCCCTACCCCCCATACAGCCATCGCCATTGCATGTTCTTTGGGGGGAAAGGTTTCTAACAGAATGGTTTGCGACATGGGCATCAGGGCTCCGCCGGCCGCGCCCTGCAAGACGCGAAAGAAGATCAGGGTAGGAAGATTCGGTGCCGCTCCACATAAGAAAGAGGTGACAGTAAAAAGTATGACACAAAAACTAAAAAAGCGCTTGCGACCAAAGAAATTTCCCAACCAGCCGGTCAGTGGAAGCACGATCGCATTGCTCACAATGTAGGAGGTTAACACCCAAGAGGCCTCGTCTACCCCAGCCGAGAGACTCCCCCGGATGTGATCGAGCGCGACGTTAGCAATGGTCACATCCAACATTTCCATAATAGTGGCCAGCATCACTGCGGCAGTGACGAGCCACTTATTGACCGCGAGGGAAATCTGCGGAATTGCCGGGGGACCCCAGGTCGGGCGAAATGAAAAACGATTCCGCCAGTCGGAGGGGAATTGTTTCCTCACCCACGGCGCATTCTCCTGCGGGCCGAAGGGCTGCGAGGCCGGCCAGGAGGATGGAACAGGCTTCTTCATGAGCTTGGCCGCTTACTGAGGCTTCCCGACCTCGGCGACGGACACATGCCGTGGCGTTCCGCGCGAGGGTGGCGAAGAGGTCGTTAAAACTGGCCCCTGACGGTCGCTGGTGTTAATCGTGACTTCTACCGAGAGGCCGACGCGCAAGGGTCGCTCCGGCGGTGGCGGTTCGTCCAGGACGATCTTTACCGGTAGGCGCTGCACTACCTTCACCCAGTTGCCGGTGGCATTCTCCGGGGGTAGCAGAGAAAATGCGGCGCCGGTCCCGCCGCTCAGGCTTTCCACCCTGCCGCGGTAGACATGCCCTGGATAAATATCGGCTTCGATCTCTGCCGGCTGTCCAACCCGCACGTGTGTGAGTTGTGTTTCCTTGTAGTTCGCCTCGATATAGACCTCATGTAAAGGCACGACCGCCATCAGTGGCTGGCCTGGTTGTACACGCTGACCAACCTCCACCGCTTTTCTGCTGACCATCCCTTCGATAGGAGCAGTAATGGTGCAGTACTCCAGGTTTAACGTCGCCTCGCGTACCGCCGCTTCTGCCTGCTGCACAATGGAGTGCGCTTCGCGTTCAGTGGTGGTGGCCGCGCCTAAGGCGGCTTTGGCTTGCTCGACTTCCTTATCGCGGGTGGCCGCCATCCGTTTCGCCTGCTCCAAGAGCTTTTGTTGGGTATGGAGGCGGGAGAGGGCGATATCGTAGCGAGTCTTGGCCATGTCAAACTGCTGGGCGGCCAGCACTTCTTCCTTCGCTAGTTGTTTGGCCCGCTCAAGGTCTAACTGAGTTTGGCGAAACTCCGCTTGAGCAGCCGCCAGTTGGGTCTGGGCGGCCGCAATCTGGGTGTCGGCTTCCCCCGTTCGCCCTTCCGCGGTTCTGACCGTAGCAAAGAGCTGGTCTACCGTTTCTCGCGCCTTTTGCAGCGCAGCTTTGGCAGCGACGAGGCCCACCTCATAATCCCTGGGATCTAAACGGACCAACACCTGGCCTGGTTTCACCCACACGTTGTCTTTGACCAACACTTCGGCGATGGTGCCTGGAATGCGTGGCGTAATCTGCGCCATGGTGGCATCGACGTAGGCGTTATCCGTGCTGATATGCACGGCGTAATAGGCCCAGAGTCTGTACCCGTAGTAACTTCCTACGACCAGAAACAGGACAGACAGAATCACAACCAGCCAGGTTTTCTTAGAGAATTGCAACTTTACGCTCACGATGTTTTCCTCCGAGAGATGTCGGTACACGAAGATCGAGGTCAGTCCCTGATTGGCCACGGATGCCATGAAGAAACAGTTCAGCCACCCCGCGGGCCACCGTTTCAGGCGTGTCGCGGGGACCGTGATAGAGAATGGCCGCGCGCACCATACCGAGAAACAGCTCGGCCAGCAGATGTGCATCGCTAGATGGGAGCGCGCCGGAACGTATGGCCGCCTTCAGCACACCCTCGATCAACTGCACGATGCCCTCGCGTCGGCGCTGCCAATCGGCCTTTTCCCGGCCCTCCGTTTTGTGCTCTAGGCCATAGACGAGCGTCACAAAGTGACGACGTTGCCAAAAGAAAACAAGGATCTGACGGGCGATACTCTCCAGGGTTTCCGGCAGCGATCCCGCTTCCCGTAATACATCTTCGATCTGCTCGCGCAACCGGTCCCAGCCGGTAAAAATGATCGAACAGTACAGTTCTTCCTTGGCTGGGAAATACCGATAAAGCGTTCCCTTGCCCACCCCCGCACGCGCCGCCACCTCTTCCATGAGTACGGTATGAAAATCCTTTTCGGTAAAGAGTTCCGCCGCTGCTTGCAGGATCAGCGATTCTTTGCCTGGGTTTTTTCCGTGTCTGGACATATGCACCTGACAAAATAGAACTGACCAGTCAGTTTCAAATACTAGCGATTCTGTACGAAACTGTCAACATCCTTTCACCACTTGACAATATTCCTACTATAAAGATAAATTAATGACTAATTAGTCATTACTCAGACGGAGTGTTCATGGCGAAGCTAGCCACCCCGCTTAAGAAACAGGCGCTGATTGAGTCCTTCATGCGCGAGGCGATCTTGGCCGCGGCCAAGAAGGTGTTAGCAATCAACGGCTATGACCGCACTTCTCTCGACCAAATTGCCCAGGAAGCGCAGGTTTCGAAAGGATCCATTTACGTCTATTTCCGCAGCAAAGAAGAACTGCTTGGAGAAGTCCTGCAAGGTGGGATCTACCGTTACATCGAGGTGAGCAAAGCTGCGGCGGCGCACGAGCAATCACCGTGGGGACAACTCAAGGCGGTGGTTCGTACTCACCTGGAATCCTTTGCCACGGATCCTGATACATTCAAGATCGCCCTCACTGAGAAGACTAATTTGATTCTTCACCCACGCAGCCAGCAGAGCCAAACCCTATGGCAGATATACTACGAGCACGTTGAGTGGGTCGCAGGATTACTCCAGCAAGCAATTGAGGCCGGAGAGATCCGCTCAATCGAGCCACTGCGCTATGCGCACTTGTTGCTCGATACGGTATTTATGGCGGCGTATCGGCGGCTGGCAACACCCGTTTCCATCCTTCCCACGCAAGAGGCGGATGAACTCATGGATATGTTGCTGCGAGGGCTGAGCAGTGACAACGCGACAACGGCAAAGAAACGTAAATGACAGCGATCGCAAGCAACGCTCAGCCTGCGGCTTTCGATCCTTCTCACACTTCTGTCGCTGAGGAAGATACGGAGAAGTATGAACAGCAAGAGGCGGCACATCCGACCACCAACAAGTGGCTCGTCGCGCTCGCGGTAATCCTGCCCACCGTCTTGGAGGTCGTGGACGGCACCATCGTCAATGTCGCCTTACCGCATATACAAGGAAGCCTTAACGCCAGCGTCGATGAGGTCGCCTGGGTACTGACTTCCTACCTCGTCGCGAATGGAGTGGTCATCCCTCTGACGGGTTGGCTCTCTGGACTCTTTGGACGGAAGCAATTTTTCCTCCTGTGCATCATAGTGTTTACGATCAGTTCTTTTCTCTGCGGCTCGGCCCCCAATCTCCCGCTGCTCATCTTCTTCCGCATTATACAGGGAGCAAGCGGTGCAGCTATGTTTCCTCTCTCACAGGCTATTCTGTTGGAGACTTTTCCTCCCAAAGAGCATGGTATCGCTATGGCAGTGTGGGGCATTGGTGCAATGTTCGGACCGATCGCTGGACCGCTCATGGGGGGCTGGATTACAGACCATTACAGTTGGCGCTGGGCATTCTATATTAACGTGCCGCTAGGCGTTTTGGCGTTCTTCCTCGCCTGGGCTTTTGTCTATGATCCATCTTACGTGAAGCGCACCCTCGACCGAATCGACTACATGGGATTGTGGCTCTTGGTCGTCGGGTTGTGCTGTTTACAGATCGTACTCGACCGCGGGGAGCGCGCCGATTGGTTTGACGCAACCTGGGTGTGGGTCTGTAGCGGCATCAGTATCGTGACACTGGTGACACTGATCGGATGGGAACTACGCATCACCGAACCGATTGTCGATCTCCGTCTTCTCGTGAATCGCAATTTCGCTGTAGGTACCTTTCTGCACTTTATGCTCGGTCTGATCCTGTATGCTCCGATTTTGCTGCAACCTTTCTATGTGCAAACGTTTATGAGCTATGATGCCATCAACGCCGGCCTGATCATGACGCCCGGCGGCATTGGGACTCTCATTATGATGCCTTTGGTGGGCTTGCTGATGAATCGCGTAGACGCCCGCTGGTTATTGTTTCTCGGCATGGGGGTCACCTGTTATTCCCTCCTCATGATGGCCGACGTGATCACCTTAGAAACAAGTATGTGGCAGTTCATCATACCGCGCCTGGTATGGGGGATAGGAATGGGATTTTTCTTCGTGCCACTGACGACGGCCGCATTAGGAACAATACCACGGGAAAAAATGGGAGACGCCTCGGCGCTGTTTAATCTTACCCGCAACATCGGTGGCAGCGTGGGCATAGCACTAGCCGTAACGTTGCTCAGCCGCCGGGCGCAATTCCACCAACATAATTTGGTCGGCCATATCACGCCCTACGATCCCCAAGCGGCTGATCGCTTTACCTATCTCTGGCAGGGACTGATGCTCTCAGGTGCAGATGCGGCGACTGCCCAGACACAAGCCGGACAGTTGATCTATATGGAAGTGCAGCGTCAGTCAGCCCTCATGGCATTCCAGGATACGTTCTGGCTCATCGGTGTCGTCGCACTGGTTTGCCTGCCGCTCATCTTCTTCATGCGCAAGTTCAAAGGCGGCATGGTTGTGGGACATTGATCAATGGTGGGAGACGGATTGTGGAATGAGACAAAGAAACATCAGGGACAACTGCATGCCCGCTTTTGCCTATCCACAATCTACAATTACTTCATCTGCCCACGGATTTCGCCGCTCGGGACCAAATCGGTATGGACGTTGACGTAAGCAGCTTTGCTGCGTATCGCTTCAATCAGTTCACCAAGTTCTGTGGCAGCGATCCCCTGATCCTCCGCAGTGGCGCCAATATCAGCCTCGGTGAGCGTTCCAGTCACCGTTCCCGACGCCGGACAGGCCGGTTTGCTGCCACCACATAAAAATACGACGATAGCTCCATTGACCCCTTCTCGGGAAAAATGAATATGAGCTTGTGTCACCGTCGTCCCCTCTAGCCCGCTATATGTCAACTCAAAGTCGATCGCCGTCTCGTCTCTGTTGATTCTCGCTCTGAACGTTCCCGCGCCCGTGGTCGAGATGGATGGTACTTCTTGGAAGCCATCGAGCTTGGCCTTTCGCGTCTCGGCCAGCGCCGGAGTGCTGAGCACCGCCAGCAGCGCAACGATTCCAATAACCTCCATGAATCGGTAATATTGCATCGGACCTCCCCCTTTCACGTAAGCGTATAAGCCTTCAACTGAAAGTGTACGCACTAAACTATACGGATGCAACATTTCAGACGAGAAGAGGTTTTTCCTCCTGTACGAATAATGTAAAGGAGATGAAACATTTCACGCATTTTCATCCATCCCCCTCCAGCATTGAAAAGGAATTGGTATGATTCGGTACTTTGCCGCACTACGAACCGTATCCTCATCGCTGCAACTGATCTTGTTCTGTCTCGGTCTGCTCTATGCCTGGCCGATGCTCCCTGCGGCGAGTGCTACTGCCGAAGCAAGGAGTTGGAAATATCTCAAGGAACTTTCCGCAGAAGAACGAAAGAACATTGACTTACGTTCAGAGACGCCGCGTGATGCGACTTTTCCCTACCTTCCCGCCGAGCCTTACCCATTCACACCACCATATACCGCCGAAGAGATGGGCCTACGGGCGATGGAGTTTCCGCATATCGCTCGCTGGAACTTTGTGCAGATCGAAGACTTCGGCAACCTCACGTCCAGCGGCTATCTCCTCAGCGGGAAAACGACCGTACTGGTTCTTCACCCCGAGCCGGAAGGGCTGCTCGGCTATATCAACACGAAGCCCGGTGAAATTTACGCCCGCTGGCTCTCCCAAGATACTGCACCGCCGGAGAACTTTGGCAATCAAATGCTCATGGTCCATAATCGTACGGATCAGCAGTTCACCACCAAGACCAACCTTTTCATCTACTCTCCCGTCCTGCGGCGGGTGCGCCGCTTTCCTCAGCCACGCCGCCAAGACCGCTTCCCGGATTCACCGATCACCTATGATGATTTTCTTGGGCGGGATGCGTGGGAATACTCGTGGCGGATCATTGGGACAGACGTGCTTTTTCAAACCGTGCGTTTCCCGAAGGGTCGGCAAACGATTGCCCGGAGTATGGCCGACGGCTCTCTGAAGGATGTTTCAGTCCACAGCATCAAACTGATGGGTGAGGAATATCCGTATTACACACCGGAAGGCGGGGTGCCCTGTTACGTCGTGGAAGCTAAGGCCAAAACCGAGTGGCTGTCTAATGATTACTACGCGCCCAGGATTCTCTACTGGCTTGATCAGCATTACTTCTATCCCTTGCGCACCGAGGAATATGGCCCGCAGGGGGAACTCATCTTTGTGGACGAACGGGTAGCCGAATTGTATAACCCCGCCATGGAAGAACGCGGTTATCACAATTTCATGACCCTCTGGTGGAATGCGCAGCTCGATTTTCTCGGGTATGCCATTCACGATAGCCATCAGCCCCGCCAGTGGTCAGAGAAAGATCGCGAGGTCTTTTTCAATCCGGATTTCATGCGACGAGTCTGGTTTCCTGTCCCTCTCAAAATCCCGATTGCGGTCCGCACGCCAGAAGAGTTTTTCTTGCGACCTCAGTTGTATCGAGAGAAATTCCCTGAGGAGCGCAAGATGCAGATCTCGCCGGAGCTCGAGGCACGTATCCAGGCGCAAGATGCAGCAGGACATTTGGTGTTTACCGAAAGCCCAAACGGAAGGAAATAAGGAGATGATGATGATCGGTCGCATTCTCATACTACTTGCCTTGCTCCCCTATGCATGGCCCGCGTTGTGTCATAGCGATGTTCTGGAGGACTCCTGGTCACAATTTGATCGCGCGTTGTCGGTCTTTAACCCGGCCGGCCACTACGTGCGTGAGCCTTTAGAGAAAACCATTCCGGCGCTCACGTTCAAGGGATTTGTTCGCCAGTGGTCGGATATCAATCTCCATGATGATCAGAACGTTGGATTTCGCAATAAGGATTTCCGCTTCCTGCAACTGCAAAATCTTATGGAGGTCGAGATTCATTATCAGTTAAGCGATAATCTGGAGATCACCAACGTCAACCACTTTCTCTACGATGGAGTCTACAATTGGCAGGACTCCGAGGGGCTCTTCGCCCCACGGGTGAGCGAAACCGCGCGTGCCTATCATAACTTCGAGCGTATCGTCCGCGAGCTCTATCTCAGTTACCGCACGCATAGCTTCGATGTGGTATTGGGCAAACAGCAGATCGCCTGGGGAAAAATGGACGGACGCTTCATCGACATGATCAACCCCATGGACCTGCGAGAATCCGTGCAGCTTGAAGCCAGCGATTTCGAATACCGGCGTATCCCTACGTGGATGGTCAATATGACCTACTTCTGGAAGGGTAACTCGCTGCAATTGCTCTATATCCCCAACTTCGAGCAAGAGCGGCTACCGGTACTCGGTTCGCCTTGGTTTCCGCCGTCGGTACCGCCCCTGAACGCCCTCCTGAGAAACCGGAAGCGGCCAAGTGTGGGAGACTTTGGCGACCACGAATATGGTGCACGGCTCGACATTTCTATGGAGCCGCTCACCTGGGGGCTTATTTATTTTTATGCTTGGAATGACAACCCGAACTTTTTTATTACTGGCGTCGAGGGAGTCAACGAGCAAGTCCTTCCACTCCTGACTCCGCGTCACACGCGACTGCACCACTTCGGTGTCACCGCTGACTATGCCACGGCCTTTTCCGGCGTACCGCTGGTAGGCGAACTTCCAGCCGTGTTCCGGGTCGAAGGGCTACTGAGTACTGGAGTGCAGTTTGTAGATCGACGGCGGCAGGTCTCGGCGCTTACGGGCGGCGAAAGCAACGGCCTTATTAATCGTGATACCTTGAGAGCGGCTATTGCCTTAGAGTTAGGACTGCCTGGCAATACCGCGTTTATTTTCCAGCCCTCACTCTTCTACACTTTCGATTGGAACAACCGGATAACGAGCAGTGGCTTTGGCGGGGCCTCGGCGGGAAATGAATGGGATTTTCTCCCGGTAGTCTTTGTTGAACATCCTTTTCGCTTTACCCGCGACCGTTTGCGCGCCAGCCTGACCTTGTTCCCCTTCATCAGCGGACCACGCCGCGATTTTGAAGGGCTTAAGACCAAGGTCGTCATCTCTTATAAATTCTCGCAGTTCATCACTGGCAAGCTCATTTACACGACCTATGATGGCGGGGGGCGCAATGGCGCCTATGGGCAGTACGACAAGTGGGATAATATTGGCTGGGAATTAAGTTACGAGTTCTAATAAGGAGAGGCGGTCACATCAGACCGTCTCTCCTCGCTCCTACATCATAATCACGCTGCGTGCGACTTCGCCTTTTTCCAGGGCAGTCATCGATTCATTCACTTCATCAAGCGAATAGGTGCGAGTGACGAGTTCATCGATCTTGAGTTTTTTGTTCATGTACAAATCGATCAGCCTGGGCATGTCTACACGCGGTCGCGTTGATCCATAGACGGAACCTTTAATAACCTTCTCAGTAAGAAAACTCGAGGCAGGAAACGTTACCATAGTTTCGCGTGCTGGTGCACCGACGATGATTGTCGTTCCAC
>Ga0187893_10010828_pt1 | contig 13428 bp, 11 predicted proteins | sample MA1701074metaG_FD_139574 | JGI IMG/M metagenome (GOLD analysis project Ga0187893, IMG submission 139574) | White microbial mat communities from a basaltic lava cave in the Kipuka Kanohina Cave System on the Island of Hawaii, USA - MA170107-4 metaG ...
ACCTACACCAGTCCCCACCTCCAGCGGCTCAACGAGCGCATCGCCCACGCCGGCGAGCCCATCCCCGACGACGACCTGGGCGAGGTGATCGGCGCCGTGGCCGGGCTGGAGCCGCTCCTCGGGAGCCGCCTCACCCACTTCGAGATCCTCACCGCCGCCGCCCTGCGTCACTTCGCCGACGAGGCCGTCGACGTCGCCGTCATCGAGGTCGGCCTCGGCGGGCGCTGGGACGCCACGAACGTCGTCGATGCCGAGGTGGCCGCCGTCACCAACGTGGCCCTCGACCACGTGGCCACCATCGGCCCCACCACGGCCGACATCGCCCGGGAGAAGGCGGGCATCGTGAAGCCGGCGAGCACGGTGATCGTGGGGGAGACCGACCCCGACCTGGCGGCCGCCTTCACCGCCCTGCCGTCGAAGCAGGCCTGGCACCGGGACCGCGACTTCGGCTGCCCCGGCAACGCCGCCGCCCTGGCCGGCCGGGCCCTGGAGCTCGTCGTGCCCGGGGCCCGCTACCCCGACCTCTTCCTGCCCGCTCACGGCGCCTTCCAGGGCGACAACGCCGCCGTGGCCCTGGCCGCGGCCGCCGCCTTCTTCGGCCGTCCCCCCGACGCCGGCGTGGTGGCCGAGGGCCTGGCCGCAGCCTCGCTGCCCGGTCGCCTCGAGGTCGTCGGCCACCGCCCCCTCGTCGTCCTCGACGGTGCCCACAACCCCGCCGGAGCCGTCGCCGCCACCGCCGCCATCGAGGAGTCCTTCCTCACCGTGCCCTCGGGCCCCGCCGGGGGCGCGGGGTCCTCGGGCGAGACCGGACCCGGGAGCGCCCCCGGCCGCATCCTCGTCGTCGGCTTCCTCGCCGGGCGCGATCCGGAGGAGATGCTGCGGGCGCTGGGGGTCACCGACGCCCGCCTCGTGGTGGCCTGCGCACCGCCGTCTCCCCGGGCGCTCCCCCCCGCCGCCGTGGCCGCCGCCGCCACAGGCCTGGGGTGCCCGGCCCGGGTGGTGCCCCCCGTGGGCGAAGCCGTCGACGCTGCTGTCGAGGCGGCGGGGACCGACGGCTCCGTTGTGGTGACCGGCTCGCTCTACGTCGTAGGCGCCGCCCGCGACCACCTGGTGGCTCAGCCCTGACGGGCTGGGTCAGCCCTGAGCGGCCCGGGAGCGTCGAGAGCCCGGTGCTAGCCTCCGTCGATGCTCGACGGCGATGGGGATATCGCCGGTGTGCAGGTAGGTGCGGGTCCCAAGCCTCCTGAACCACCACCGCCTCCTCGTGGCGGTCGGTCGGACCGGCGCTGGCGGAGCATCCGTGACCAGCTCCGCCTCCCGCGGTGGTCGGGCGCCGATCGAACGCTGGTCCTCGGGTGCGTCCTCGCGCTCGGCATCGCCACCTGGATCGTGGCACCGGCGTGGGGGGCCCGCCCGGCGGCGGGAGAGGATGCCTTCGGGCACCTCGTCCTGACGAAGTTCGGCATCCAGGAGCTCTTCTCGAACCTCCAGCTCAACGGTTGGTCGCCTCGTTTCATGCTGGGTTTCGAGACCTTCCTCTTCCTAGGGCCCGGCCTGGCGATGATGGTCGACCTCCTCCACCTCGCCACGTTCGGCCAGCTCTCGATCACCGGTGCCTTCAAGGCCGTGCAGCTGCTGTCCTTCCTCACGCTGCCGCTGGCCATGGCCTTCCTCACCGCGTCGTTCGGCCTCGGTCGGCGGGCCGCCGGCCTTGCCGCCGTCCTGACCCTGACGGTGAACAGCCCGTTCGGGGGAGCGGGAACCCAGGGGCTCTTCGGCGTCGGGCTCATCCCCCACCAGGTGGGGGCGACGTTCTTCGCCCTGGCCCTGGGCGGGCTCGTGAGGATCGTCCGGACACCCCGGCTGCGTTGGGCGCTCTTCACCGCCCTCTCGCTGGCGGTGCTCGTCGTCACCCACGCTCGCAGCCTCGCCACCCTGGCCGTCGTCTTCCTCATCGTGCTCGCCCTCCGCGCCGTCGAGCGCTGGGGGGAGGGCGCGGTCCGGAGCCAGACGTGGCGCTGGCGGCGCCGGATCCGCCAGGAGGTGAGCGCCGCGCTCGACCAGGCTGGCTTCGCCCGCACCGGCGATGACGAGCCCAGCGGGACCAGCAGCGGCGGGAGCGACCTCGAGGGCCTCGACCTCGCTCCACCCGAGCCGGCCCCACCTGTGCTCGGTCGGCGGTCGGTGGAGCTGGGTCTGCTCGCCGCCGTCGTGGCGCTCGGCCTCTCCGCCTTCTTCGCTTTCCCCGTGCTCGCCCACCGCTCCCTCCAGGGCCCGCTCGCCGGATGGGAGGCGATCCCCATCGGACGGCGACTGAGCGAGGCGGCCCGCGGCGACTACCTGTTCCGGCCCCCCGTCGGGTACCTCGTCGGGGTGGGCATGGTCCTCTCGCTGCTGCGCCTCCGCCGCCAGCCAAGCTTCACCCTGGTCGTGGCGGGCACCCCCCTCGTCTACCTCGCCGTCGCCCACTGGTCGGACCGGCAGTGGCCCGGCAACCTCGTCACCTACCAGCTTCCCGTCCGGGGCCTTGGCTACGCCGCCCTCCTCGCCGTCCTGCCCCTGGCCTGGGTCCTGGCCCGGGCCTCCACCGCCAACGGGGGGACCAGCCTCTTGGCGCTGATCGCCGCCGCCGGGCTGGTCCTCGTGCCCATGGGGCGGTGGCGCGACGAGGTTCGTCAAGCACCCGATCCGGTGCCGCCAATGCAGGAGGCGGCCGGCATCCTCCGAGCAGCCGTGCCCGAGGGGGCTCGCTTCGCGGTGGAGCGTGACTATCCCGACGAGATCGCCAGGACGGGCATCATCAACCCCGATCGATGGCTGGCCTGGGCGTCGGGGCGCAACGTCCTCAACGTGTTCAGCATCGAGTCCACGATCGCCTCGGGACTGGCGTTCGAGACCGAGCGCTTCGACGAGAAGGGTCCCGGAGAGGTCGCCGATGCCCTGGGGAGGCTGGGCGTGAGCCACGTCGTGACGGTCTCGCCCGCCACCGCGGACCGGTTCCGGTCTTCGCCTCGCTTCCGGACGGTGTGGGTCGAGGCTCCCGTGGGCATCTTCGCCCTGCTCCCGGTGGCCGGTCGTCCGGACCCGGTGAGCTTGCTGGCGACCGACGCCCCGGCCTCGGCCACGCTCGAGCGGGCGGCCACCAACGAGCTGCGGATCCGCTTCCAGGCCCGCGAGGCCACCCGGGCCACCGTGGCCACGGCCTGGTCGCCGAAGTGGGACGCTCGCCTGGACGGGGCGCCCGTCGACATCGGCCGCACCACGGACGGGCTGATCGCCGTGTCGCTGCCCGCCGGTGACCACGAGCTCGAGCTGACCTTCGGGCCGGACGCCTGGGACCGGCTCGGTCAGCTGTCGACGCTCGTCACCGTGCTGCTGCTCGGGGCCTGGGTGCTCCGTCGGCGATCCGTCCGGCGTCGCTCACCGTCGGGCAGTGACGGAGGCGCACCCGCATCTTGAGCACGTCGGCGAGCATGCGGAGCGGGTCACGCACGTGGCGGATGTGCCCCCGGGCCTGGCTGTTCCACACCACCGGCACCTCGCGCACCCGCCAACCCAGGCGATCGGCGAGGGTCAGGACCTCGGCGTCGAACGCGAACCCCTCCGTCCGGCAGAGGCCGAGGAGGATCTTGCCCTCATCGGCCCGGAACGCCTTGAACCCGCACTGCGTGTCCCGATAGCGGAGGCCGAGGAGCGCCCGCACGACGCCGTTGAAGACCGAGCTCGTCAGGGATCGGGTCGGCGACCGGCCGAGGACCTCGGCCCCCCCGACCGTGCGCGATCCGATCGCCACCTCGGCGTCGTCGAGGCCGGCGAGGAGGGCACCGAGCGCCCCGACATCGGCGGCCATGTCGGCATCCATGAAGGCGATCCGCCGGCCCCTGGCCACCATGACCCCCAGCCTCACCGCCGCCCCCTTGCCCCGGTTCCACGGGCAGCGCACGACCCGGACGTCGGCGCCCGGGGGAAAGCGCTGGCTCTGGGCCACCTCGGCCGTCTCGTCGGTGCTCCCGTCGTCGACGATCACGATCTCCATCGAGGAGCAACCAGCGATCCCGGCGACGAGGCGCGGCAGCGACTCGGCGAGTCGATGGGCCTCGTTGTAGGCCGGGATCACGATCGTGACCTCCGGCCCGCTCCCGCCCGGCCCGATCCGGCCCGCCGGCCGCTCGCCCTCGTGATCGCCCATGGATATGCCCCCCCGTCGGTGCGCGCGTTCCGCCACGTTCGACGGAATTGTGGCGGCGTCACACGTCAACAACGTTCTGTATCCGTCCTCCCCCTGTCCTGCAGATGTGTCCTGCAGATGTATGGGACTGGAACGGAGGAGTGTACCAAGAAGTTGGAACGTGATGGGGGAGCGTCACGAGCTTTCCCTAGACCGTCATTGTGGCCCACCCGCCCGCTCTCATACCGGTCCGCGAGCTACCCGACCCCCGGGCCGGGCCGGGTGGTCCTAGCCTCCGGGGGTGGCTGCCGCGCCCGACGCCCGCTCGGACGCGCCGGGCCTGGTCCTGGCTGGCGGTGCCGTGGTCTACGCCTTGGCACTGGGTCCGGGAGGCGCCACCTTCGACCTCACCCCGCTGCTGGTGGGGGCCATCGTCGTGGCGGCCGCCTACCTGGGCTCCCGGCGCGACCTCCTGCCCACGGGCTGCGTGCTGGCGGGCTGGGGAGCCGCCGTGATGCTCGTCCGCCACGGCCCCCTGCCCGGAGAGCGGGAGGCGCCCGCCTTCCTGGTCGGAGCCGGGATCGGCCTGGTCGCGGTGTCCCTCCTTGCCCGGCGGCGGGCCGTTGGCGGCGGCGGCCTGGCCCTGGTGGTCGGGGGCCTCGGCTTCTACCTCGCCTTCGACGATCCCTCACTCTTCAACGACTGGCCGCTGTGGACGGTGGTGCTGGCCGCTTGGGCGGCCTGGGAGCTGGCCCGGTCCCGCTGGGGAGGGCGCCGGGCGGCGGCTAGCCTGCGCCGCTCGTGACCGACACCGTCGCCCGCACGCTCGTCATCTGCAAGCCCGACGCCGTGGAGCGCGGCCTCGTGGGAGCCATCCTCGGGCGCCTGGAGGCCAAGGGCCTGCGGATGGTGGCCGCCGAGCTGCGCACCCTCGACCGGGCCACGGCCGAGGCCCACTACGCCGAGCACGCCGGCAAGGGCTTCTTCGGCGACCTCGTGGCCTTCATCACCCGGGGCCCGGCGCTCCTCCTCGTCGTCGAGGGCCACCCCGAGGTCGCGGCGGTGGTGCGGGGCCTCATGGGCGCCACCGATCCGGCCCGCGCCGCGCCCGGTACCATCCGCGGCGACCTCGCCGTGGCCCTCACCGAGAACCTCGTCCACGGCAGCGACTCCCCGGCCTCGGCGGCCCGGGAGGTCGCCCTGTTCTTCCCGGACCTCGCCAGCCCCCCTGATCCCTAGACCTGCCCCCCCAGAGCGCGTAGCCTCTCGGGGACATCCCCGAGGGCCGGAGCCCTGACATGGCCGACAACTTCATCACCGCCTTCATGGGTCGCGACATGGCCGTCGATCTCGGCACCGCCAACACCATCGTCTACGTGCGCAGTCGCGGCATCGTGCTCGACGAGCCCTCGGTGGTGGCGGTGAACACCCGCGACGGCAAGCCCTTGGCCGTGGGCCTGGAGGCCAAGCGGATGATCGGCCGCACCCCGGGCCACATCGAGGCCGTGCGGCCCCTCAAGGACGGGGTGATCAACAACTTCGAGATCACCGAGAAGATGCTGAGGTACTTCATCCAGCGCGTCCACCAGCGCCGCTGGGCCAAGCCTCGCATGGTGATCTGCGTGCCCTCGGGGGTGACCGGGGTGGAGAAGCGGGCCGTGCAGGAGGCGGCCGAGTACGCCGGGGCCCGCAAGACGCCCTTCATCATCGAGGAGCCCATGGCCGCCGCCATCGGCGTGGGCCTGCCCGTACACGAGCCGACCGGCAACATGGTCGTCGACATCGGCGGCGGCACCACCGAGGTGGCGGTCATCTCCCTGGGCGGCATCGTCGTGAGCAAGTCCGAGCGGATCGGCGGCGACGAGCTCGACGACGCTGTCATCCAGCACGTGAAGAAGGAGTACAGCCTGGCCCTGGGCGAGCGCACGGCCGAGGAGATCAAGATGGCCCTCGGCTCGGCCTACCCCCTGGAGCAGGAGATCCAGGCCGAGATCCGGGGCCGCGACCTCGTCACCGGGCTCCCCCGGACCATCGTCACCTCCACCGAGGAGATCCGCGACGCCCTCGAGGAGCCGGTGGGTGCCATCGTCGACGCCGTGAAGGTGAGCCTCGACAAGACCCCGCCGGAGCTGGCGGCCGACATCATGGAGAAGGGCATCGTGCTCACCGGCGGCGGGGCCCTGCTCCACGGCCTCGACGTGCGCCTCCAGGTCGAGACCGGTATGCCAATCTTGGTGGCGGAGAACCCGCTCCACTCGGTGGCGATGGGCTCGGGTCAGTGTCTTGAGGAGTTCAATGTCCTTCGCCAGGTCCTCCAGCCCGCGGGTGAGCGCTAGCGCAGAGACCGAGGCCTCCTAGCCGGTGGCCGTCTACCGGCGCTCGAAGCGCCACCGCTTCCTCGTCTTCCTCCTCGCCCTGGCCTCGGTCACCGTCATCACCCTCGACTACCGGGGTGGCGACCAGGGGGCGCTCGAGACCCTCCGCTCCGGGGCCCAGGATCTCCTGGCCCCCGTCCAGTCCTTCGCCGGCCGGGTCTTCGGCCCCGTGGGCGACGTCGTGGGGGGCATCACCGACTACGGCGACCTCGAGGCCGAGAACGCCCGCCTGCGCCAGCGGCTCGAGGCCTTGGAGGGCGACCGGCTCCGGTCGGAGGCTGGTGAGCGGGAGCGCCGCGAGCTGCTGGCCATCCTCGACCTCGACTTCGCCGGCGACATCCCGGCGGTGGCCGCCCGGGTGGTGTCGAGCTCGCCCACGAACTTCGCCCAGTCGGTGATCATCGACCGGGGCACCGACGACGGCGTCGACCGGGGCATGCCCGTGGTCACCAGTGCCGGGCTGGCCGGGCGCATCAGCGAGGTCTCATCGTCGCGCTCGGTGGTGCAGCTGCTCACCGACCGGTCCTCGGCCGTGGGCGCCCGGCTGGCCGGCTCGGGGGTGAACGGCGTCGTCGAGGGCCGGGGTGGCGGCACCGACCTGGCCATGACCTTCGTGGCCGCCCAGGTGGAGGTGGCCGAGGGCGAGGCCGTCGTCACCAGCGGCCTCGAGCAGAGCGCCTTCCCGGCCGAGATCCCCATCGGCTCGGTGCGCTCGGCCGGGGCCCCGCCCGGCGACCTCGAGCAGCGGATCGCCGTCGAGCCCGTCGTCGACTTCGGGCGCCTCGAGCTCGTGAAGGTGCTCCAGTGGGCCCCCAGGGGGTGAGGGCGACGGGTGCCGGCCGCCCCGGGGCCGGCGGCCGTGGGTGATCGGCTCCCCGGCCGGGCCCGTGTCAAGCTCGCGCTGGTGCTGGTGACGCTCCTCCTCCTCCACACCACCCTCTTCGTCGAGCTGCGGGTGGCCGACGTCATGCCCGACGTCATGCTCCTGGCCGCGGTGAGCGCCGGGCTCGTCGCCGGCCCCGTCCTCGGCGCCGAGGTGGGCTTCGCCTCCGGACTCATGGCCGACCTCTTCCTCGCCACCCCCATGGGCCTGTCCGCCCTCGTCCTCTGCCTCCTGGGCTACGCCACCGGGGTGGCCCGGTCGGGCCTGCACAGCGCCCCCCGCCTCTTCGGCTTCCTCGCCGCCTTCGTGGCCAGCGCCGTGGGGGTGGCCGCCTTCGCCCTGGCCGGGGCCACCCTCGGCGAGGCCCACCTCCTCTCCGGCCACCTGTGGGTGGTCATGGCCGTCGTGGCGGCGGGCAACACCCTGCTCGCCCCGGTGGTGGTGCGAGCCGTGGGCTGGGCCGTGGGGGGCCCGGCGAGGATGAAGGCCCTGGCGTGAGCGCCGACACCTCCCGCCTGCGCCTCGGCGTGCTCGGCATCGTCGTGCTGAGCCTCTTCGCCACCCTCCTGGCCCGCCTCTGGTACCTCCAGGTCATGGCCAGCCCCGAGCTGCGGGTGGAGGCGGCCCAGAACGGCATCCGCATCCTGGCCACCGAGGCCCCCCGGGGCCGCATCCTCGATCGCCAGGGCCGGGTGCTCGTCGACAACCAGGCGGTCATGACCGTGACGGTCGACCGGGTGGCGGCCCGGGAGCGGCCCGACCTCCTCGAGCGCCTGGCCCCGGTGGTGAACGTGGGGGTGGAGGACCTCACCGCCCGCCTGGCCGACGAGCGCTTCAGCCAGTTCAAGCCGGCGCCGGTGGCCGACGTCGACCTGCCCACCGTGGTGTTCCTGCGGGAGAACGCCCGGGACTACCCCGGCGTGCAGGTGATCCAGCGGGCCCAGCGCCTCTACCCCCACGGCCGGCTGGCGGCCCACGTGGTGGGCTACGTGGGCCAGATCAACGACCGCGAGCTCGACCCCCGGCGGGGCGAGGGCTACGAGGCCGGCGACTCCATCGGCAAGTCGGGGGTGGAGCTGGCCTACGAGAGCGTGCTGCGGGGCCAGCCCCAGGTGGAGAAGCTCCGGGTCGACCGGGAGGGGCGGGTCCTCGACGTGCTGGGGCGGGAGCCGGCGGTGCCCGGCCACGACGTCGTGCTCACCCTCGACCTCGACGTCCAGGCCGCGGCCGAGCGGGCCCTGGCCGAGGGCGTGCTCGCCGCCCGCCAGCGTCGGGACGGCGAGGGCAAGCCCTACGCCGCCCCGGGGGGGGCGGCGGTGGTGCTCGATCCCCGGGACGGCTCCGTCGTGGCCATGGCCTCCTACCCGGACTACGACCCGGGGGAGTTCGTGGGCGGCATCTCCGCCGACCGGTTCACCCAGCTCAACGACCCGGCCAGTGGCTTCCCCCTGAACAACCGGGCCATCCAGGGCCTCTACCCGCCGGCCTCGACGTTCAAGATGATGACGGCCGTCTCCGCCCTCGAGAACGGCGTCATCACCCCGTCCACCGTCGTGGACGACCGGGGCCGCTACGAGGTGGGGGGCCGGGTCATCGGCAACGCCGGCGGGGCCTCCTACGGCCCCATCGCCCTGGCCCGCGCCCTCACGGTGTCGAGCGACGTCTACTTCTACGGGATCGGCGAGCAGTTCTGGAACGAGCGGGGCCGGCTGGGGTGGGGCATCCAGGAGACGGCCCGGAGCTTCGGCCTCGGCTCGCCCACCCAGGTGGAGCTCCCCTTCGAGGCCCAGGGTCGGGTCTACGACCCCGACGTGCGCAAGGCCCTCAACGAGGCCAACCCCGAGGCCTTCCCCAACCCCGACTGGTTCACCGGCGACAACGTGAACATGGCCATCGGCCAGGGCGACACCGTCGTCACCCCCCTCCAGCTGGCCAACGCCTACGCCACCTTCGCCAACGGGGGCACGGTCTACGCCACCCACGTGGGCGGCGCCGTCACCGACGCCGTGGACGGCAGCCGGACGCCCGTCGAGTCCCGGGTGCTGGGCACGGCGGCCATGTCGGAGGCGAGCCGCCAGGCCGTGCTCGCCGGCCTCGTCGGGGCGGTGGGCCAGCCCGGGGGCACGGCCTACGGGCCGTTCCTGGGCTTCCCCCTGGGGGAGGTCGCCCTGGCCGGCAAGACCGGCACCGGCGAGGTGCGGGGCCGCCAGGACACCGCCCTCTACGTCGGCTTCGGCCCCGTCGGGGCGGCCGAGTACGTCGCGGCCGTGGTGGTGGAGGAGGCGGGCCTGGGCTCCCAGGGGGCGGCGCCGGTGGCGCGCAAGATCTTCGACCAGCTGGCCGGCCTGGCCCCGCCCGCCCCGCCGCCCGGGGCGCCGGGCGAGACCGGCGAGACCGGCGAGGCCGGGCCCGGCACCCCCTCGACCACGGCCCCGGCGCCCTCCGTGCCCGTGGCCCCGGGGAACTAGCCGTGATCGGCGGCCCCCTGCGGGGACCCCGTCGCTACGGCGCTCCCTGGCGCCACGTCGACGTCCTCCTCGTGGCCCCCACCCTGGCCATCGCCGGCATCGGCCTGCTCATGGTCTACTCGGCCACCCGCCAGGGCCAGGCCCAGGCGGGCGGGGACCCCACCTTCTTCCTCGAGCGCCAGGCCATCTTCCTCGCCATCGGGCTCGTGGCCATGGTGGCGGTCACCGCCTTCGACTACCGGCTCCTGCGCGACGCCTCCCCCGTGCTCTGGGGAGCGGCGGTCGTCACCCTCGTGCTCGTCCTCTCGCCCCTGGGCGACACCACCCGGGGGGCCCAGGCGTGGTTCAACGTGGGGCCGCTCAAGGTCGAGCCCTCGGAGATGGCCAAGCTCGTGCTCATCGTGTGCCTGGCCGCCTACGCCGCCGACCACGAGGGGCACATCGAGGTACCCGAGGTCGTCCGGTCCCTGCTCGTGGCCGCCGTCCCCATGGGCCTCATCCTCCTCCAGCCCGATCTCGGCACCGCCCTCGTGTTCATGGCCATCGTCATGGGGGTGCTGCTCGTTGCCGGCACCCGCACCCGCCACATCGTGGCCCTCACCGGCCTGGGCATCGTGGCCGTGGTGGCCGTGTTCCAGATGGGGTTGCTCCAGGACTACCAGCTCGAGCGCCTCACCGCCTTCCTCGACCCCGAGGCCGACATCGAGCGGTCGGCCTACAACCTCCGCCAGTCCCAGATCGCCATCGCCGCCGGGGGCATCGGGGGCCTGGGGGTGTTCCAGGGGCCCCAGACGAACCTCTCCTACGTCCCCGAGCAGCACACCGACTTCATCTTCACCGCCGTGGGGGAGGAGCTGGGGTTCGTGGGGGCGGGGACGCTGCTCGCCCTCTTCGCCATCGTCATGTGGCGCACGTGGCGAGCCGCCGTGCTGGCCAAGGACCAGTTCGGCCGACTGCTCTGCGTGGGCGTGCTCTCCATGCTCCTCTTCCAAGTGTTCGAGAACGTGGGCATGACGATGGGCATCACGCCCATCACCGGCATCACCCTGCCCCTCGTGTCCTACGGCGGTTCGTCGTTGCTGGCCACGCTCATTGGGGTGGGACTCGTGCTCAACGTGTCGATGCGCCGCTACGCCTGAGGCTTGTAGCGTTGGCGCCGATGTCCGTGTTGCTCCAGCGGCTCGCGCCCCTCCTGGCCCTCGCTCGCCGGCGTGCCCTCGCCCGAGTCGGGGCCGGTGGCGCCGCCGCCGGCGGCCCGGTCCCGCCGGCCCCCACCCCGGGGTGGCCGGCCCCACCCCCCGACGCCTCCCCCCATCCCCGGGGCGCCTCCACCGAGGCCCCGCCCCGACGTGCCACGCCCGTGCCGGCCCGAGCCCCACTCGGCTCCGGCCCGGCCCCGGTCCGCAGGGGGGCGCACCCGAGAAGGGACGCCTCGCATGCCCGACACCGAACCGGACGCCACCCCGTCCAGCGGAGCCCCGCCCTCGCCGGCCGGTGCCGACGCCGCTCGCCCCCGGCGCAGCGGCGAGCCCGGGCGCGGCCCCCGGCGCAGCCGTAGCCGCCGGCCCGCGGGCGGGAAGGACCGGACCGCTCCGCCGCCCGGCGGCGCCCAGCGGGCCCCCCAGGGCCAACCCGAGCTGCCCGACCCGCCCGGCGAGGGCCGGGCCGACCCCGCCGCGGCCGAGCGGGCCCTCGTGCGCAAGCCCCAGATCGGCGACTCCCGCCCGGCCCCACCCCCGGCCCCACCCCCACCCCCGGCCCCGGCCCCGGCCCCGGCCCCGGCCCGGCCCCGGCGGGCCGACCGGCCCCGAGGATCCGGCGACCAGCCCCGGGGGCCCGGCGAGGGCCGCCCCCCGGCCGAGGAGGACGGCGGTGCCGGGCCGGGCGACGGCCAGGGCCGCCGCCGGCGCCGGCGGGGGAGCCGGGGCAAGGGCGGGGGCCGGACCCGGGCCCCCGGCGTCGTCGAGGGCACCGTCACCAGCGAGGACGCCGTGGACCTCGACGAGGAGGTCCTGGCCCGGCGCCGGGGGCGGGAGCGCAAGGGCCGGCCCATCGGGCGCTACCTCATGTGCGTCCACACCCGGGACTCGGCCACCCAGATCGCCATCCTCGAGGGGAGGTCGCTCACCGAGCACTACGTCTCCCGGGCCACCAACGACGACACCGAGATCCACGGCAACCTCTACCTGGGCCGGGTCCAGAACGTGCTGCCGGGCATGGAAGCGGCCTTCGTCGACATCGGCACCCCGAAGAACGCCGTGCTCTACCGGGGCGACGTGCAGTACGAGGCCGAGGACATCGAGCACCCCTCCGCCCCCCGGATCGAGCAGATGCTGCGGCCGGGCCAGCAGGTGCTCTGCCAGGTCACGAAGAACCCCATCGGGGCCAAGGGGGCCCGCCTCACCCAGGAGGTGTCCCTGGCCGGGCGCTTCGTGGTGCTCGTCCCGTCGAGCACCACCTACGGCATCTCCAAGCGCCTCACCGACAACGAGCGCCGCCGGCTCCGCCAGGTCCTCGACGACGTGCGGCCCGCCGAGCACGGGCTCATCGTGCGCACCGCGGCGGAGGGGGCCACCGCCCTCGAGCTCCAGCGCGACGTCGACCGCCTCCTGGGCCAGTGGCGCCAGATCGAGGCCCAGAGCCGCCAGGTGCGGGCCCCGGCCCTGCTCTACCGGGAGCCGCCCCTGGCCCAGCGGGTGATCCGGGAGGAGTTCACCCGCGACTACCGGGGCGTGCTCATCGACGACCCCGACCTCTACGCCGACATCCGGGCCTACGTCGACGCCCTCATCCCCGAGCTGGCCGACCGGGTCCAGCTCTACGACGACCCCGACCTGCCCCTCTTCGAGCGCCACCACGTGCACGAGCAGCTCCACAAGGCCGTGGACCGCAAGGTGTGGCTGCCCTCGGGCGGCTCGCTCATCATCGAGCGGACCGAGGCCCTCACCGTGGTCGACGTGAACACGGGCAAGAACGTGGGCTCCTCGAACCTCGAGGAGACCGTGTTCCGCAACAACCTGGAGGCGGCCGACGAGATCGCCCGCCAGCTCCGCCTGCGCGACATCGGCGGGATCATCGTCGTCGACTTCATCGACATGGAGGTGAAGGCCAACCGCGACGCCCTCATCCGCCAGTTCCGCGACGCCCTGGCCCGGGACAAGACCCGCACCCAGGTCTTCGACGTCTCCGAGCTCGGGCTCGTGGAGATGACCCGCAAGCGGGTCTCGGAGGGCCTGGTGGAGAGCTTCTCCGAGGTGTGCCGCACCTGTGACGGCCGGGGCCTCGTGTTCCCCGACGGGCTCCTGTGAGCAGGCCGGGGGGGCGGGAGGGCTGGGCCTGGCCCAAGATGGCTAGGCTGAAGGGTCCATGTACGCCGTGATCCGCACCGGAGGCAAGCAGTATCGGGTGAGCGAGGGCCAGCGCCTCGACGTCGAGCGCCTGGGCCGGGCCGTGGGCGACGAGGTCACCTTCGAGGCGGTGCTCGTCGTCGACGACGGCCGGGTGCTCGCTACCCCCGGCGACCTGTCGGCGGCC
>Ga0187893_10010831_pt1 | contig 13423 bp, 13 predicted proteins | sample MA1701074metaG_FD_139574 | JGI IMG/M metagenome (GOLD analysis project Ga0187893, IMG submission 139574) | White microbial mat communities from a basaltic lava cave in the Kipuka Kanohina Cave System on the Island of Hawaii, USA - MA170107-4 metaG ...
CCTGATGCTCGAGCTGAACCGGACGCTCGCCACCAGCCTGGTGATCGTCAGCCACGACCCCGGCATCGCGCGACGCATGAACCGGGTGATGAAGCTGGAGGACGGCATTTTGAGGAGCTAGGAGCTAGGATCTAGGAGCTAGGATCTAGGGGCTAGGGAAAGGCGCGGCTTCGCCGCTCAACACCCCCTAGATCCCAGATCCTAGCTCCTAGCTCCTAGCTCCTAGCTCCTAGCTCCTAGCTCCTAGCTCCTAGATCCTAGCCATGCCCTTACTGGCGCTCGCCTTTGCGCTGGGCGTCTGGTTGCTGCAGCGGCAGGCCGCCTTGCCCAGTGTCCTGTGGATCTATGCGCTGCCTGCGGCCGCGTTCGGCGCGGCGCTCGCCGCAGGCATGGAGTCGCCCGGCTGGCGGCGGCTGGCGCGCATGGGTTTGCCTGTCCTGGCTTGCTTCGCAGGCTGGTGCATCGCGCTGCTCTGGGCGCATCTGCGCCTGGCCGACGAGTTACCCCGGGAGTGGGAAGGGCGCGACGTGCGCGTGACCGGGGTGATCGCCGAGCTGCCGCAACCGAGCCAGCGCGGGATGCGCTTCGCGTTCCGCGTGGAGCGCGTGCTGACCGCCTCGGCGCAGGTCCCGCAGCGCGTGATGCTCACCTGGTATGCAGACCGCGACGGCGGCTTGGCGGCGCTGCCGCGGCTGCACGCTGGGCAGCGCTGGCAACTGACCGTGCGCCTGCGCAAGCCCCACGGCACTGCCAATCCACACGGTTTCGACTCCGAGGTCTGGATGCTCGAGCGCGGCATCCGTGCGACGGGCTACGTGCGGCCCGAGCCCGCCGGGCGGCTGCTGCAGCAGATGGTGCACCGGCCGCGCTACTGGATCGAGAACCTGCGCGAACGGGCGCGCGCCCGCATCGAGTCGGCGCTGCCCGGCCAGGCGGTTGCCGGTGTGCTGACCGCGCTTGCCGTCGGCGACCAGCAGGCGATCGACGCCGGGCAGTGGAGCGTGTTCACGCGCACCGGCGTGAATCACCTGATGAGCATCAGCGGTCTGCACATCACCATGGTGTCGGGCCTGGTGTTCGCCGCCACGCTGTGGGGATGGCGGCGGCTGGGGACGGTTGCGCTGCGTTTCCCGGCGCAGAAAGCCGCCGCCGTGGCCGGCCTCGCCGCGGCGCTGGCGTACGCGCTGCTGTCCGGCTTCGGCGTGCCGGCGCAGCGCACCGTGGCGATGCTGGCCTGCGTCGCGGCCGCTCTGCTCGCCGGGCGCGCCGGCTCGCCGTCCAGCGTGCTCGCGCTCGCGGCGATCCTGGTGCTGGCCCTGGATCCCTGGGCGATCCTGGCGCCGGGCTTCTGGCTCTCCTTCGGCGCGGTCGCCCTCATCCTGCACGTGAGCGTCGGGCGCCTGGGCCGGCCCGGCTGGCTGATCGGGTGGGCGCGCGTGCAATGGGCCGTGACCATCGGACTGACGCCGATCCTGATCGCCCTGTTCCAGCAGGTGTCGGTTGTTTCTCCGCTGGCGAACGCGGTGGCCATTCCCGTGGTGAGCCTGGGCGTGGTGCCGCTCACGCTGATCGGACTGCTGCTGCCGGTGAACGCCGTCCTGGTGATCGCCGCCGAGCTGATGGCGTTGTGCGATCTGCTGCTGCAGTACCTGAGCGCTCTGCCCGAAGCGGTATGGCAGCAGCATGCGCCGCCTTGGTGGTCGCTGCCGGTGGCCGCGGCGGGCGTGATCTGGCTGCTGGCGCCGCGCGGGTTCCCGGCCCGCTGGGTCGGCGCCGCGGCCCTGCTGCCGCTGGTGCTGGTGCCCCGGGAGCGGCCGGCTCCCGGCGAAGCGTGGATCGACGTGCTGGATGTGGGCCAGGGCCTGGCGGCGGTGGTGCGCACCGCCAACCATGCGCTGCTGTACGACGCGGGGCCGGCGTTCTCCCGAGACGTGGACAGCGGCAGCCGCATCGCCGTCCCGCATCTGCGCGCCACCGGCGTCTCGCGCCTCGACGGCCTGATCGTCACGCACGACGACATCGACCACACCGGCGGCGCGGCCTCGGTGCTGGAAGCCCTGCCGGTGGCGTGGGTCGCGTCGTCCCTGCCACACGGCGATCCGCGCCTCGCCGGTGCGCGCCGGCGGCTGCGCTGCGAGGCGGGACAGCGCTGGGAGTGGGACGGGGTGGCGTTCGCGATGCTGCACCCGCGTCCGGAGGACTATAATCGGGCGCGCGGCAGCGACAACGATCGCGGTTGCGTGCTGCGCGTGGCGGCGGCGGGCGGCAGCGTGCTGCTCACCGCCGACATCGAGCGCAGCGCGGAGCGTGAGCTGGTCGAGCGCGCTGGCGCAGCGCTACGCTCCGACATCCTGGTCGTCCCGCATCACGGCAGCAACACCTCTTCCACCGATGCGTTTCTCGCGCACGTGCGTCCCGGCGTGGCCTTGTTCAGCGCCGGCTATCGCAACCGCTTCGGCCATCCGGCCGAGGAGGTGCTGGCGCGCTACGCGCGGCTCGGGATCGAAAGCTACCGCACCGACGCCGACGGCGCGCTCTTGGTGCGGCTCGCTCCGGCCCAGCGGCATTGGACATGGCGGCTGTGGGCGTGGCGGCGTGTGCACGCACGCTACTGGCATGGACGCTGAAGCATGACGGTGCAGGTGCGCGCCGCGGTCAGCGAGACCGATCCGCGCCAGTGGTTGCAGGACGTGGGCGAGCGTCTCGCGCCCGGGGAGCGGGCGCTGCTCGGCCGTGCGCTCGCGGTGGCGCTGGAGAGCTACCCCGGCCGCTTTCGCCTTGACGGCGAACCGCTGCTCACGCATTGCCGCGAGGTGGCGAGCATTCTCGCCGGCCTGCGCCTGGACGCGGAGACGCTTGCTGCCGGGCTGCTGAGCGGCGTGCCGGAGGCGGTCGCAGAGCACCCGGAACTGCTGCGCGAGCGGGTGGGTCCGGCGGTCGCGAGCCTGGTGGAAGGGGTCGCCCGGACGGCGCAGATCCAGGGGCTGCGCAGCAAGGTGGAGGGGGACGGGCGCTCCGCCGACCGCGCGGCCCAGCTCGAATCGCTGCGCAAGATGCTGCTCGCCATGGTGCAGGACATCCGGGTGGTGCTGGTTACGCTCGCCGGCCAGACGCAGCGCCTGCGTTACCTGGCCGGTCACGGCGATGCTCCAGCGCGCGAGAGCGCGGCACGCGACACTCTGGACCTGTTCGCGCCGCTGGCCAACCGCCTCGGCGTGTGGCAACTCAAGTGGGAGCTGGAGGACCTGGCGCTGCGGTGCTCGGTGCCGGACGCCTACAAGTCGATTGCGCAGCAGCTCGACGAAAAGCGCGGGGACCGCGAGGCCTTCATCGCGCGCATCATGGCCGAGGTGCAGGCGGAGCTGCGCGCCGCCGGGATCCAGGGCGAGGTCACCGGACGCCCGAAGCATATCTACAGCATCTACCGCAAGCTGGCACGCAAAGACCTCACGCTCACCGAGCTGTTCGACATCCGCGGCGTGCGCGTGCTGGTGCGCGACGTCAAGGACTGCTACGCGGTGCTGGGCCTGGTGCACAGCCTGTGGACGCCGCTGCCGCGCGAGTTCGACGACTACATCGCCAAGCCCAAGCCGAACAGCTACCGCTCGCTGCACACCGCGGTGGTGGGCCCGGACGGCAAGGTGCTGGAAGTGCAGATCCGCACCCACGAGATGCATCAGCAGTGCGAGTATGGGGTGGCCGCGCACTGGCGCTACAAGGAGCAGGGCGCTCGGCAGGCCGGGAGGGGCAACGAAGCGCAGGCCGACGAGCGCATCGCCTGGTTGCGGCAGATCCTGGACTGGCGCGACGGGCTCGCGAACGTGTCGGACCTGGCCGAGCATTTCCGCACCGGATTGTTCGAGGACACCGTCTACGTGCTGACGCCGCAGGGGCGTGTGATCGACCTGCCGAAGGGCTCGACGCCGGTGGACTTCGCCTACCACGTGCACTCCGAGCTCGGCCATCGCTGCCGCGGCGCCAAGGTCGACGGCGGCATGGTGCCGCTCAACCGCGCGCTCGACAACGGGCAGACGGTGGAGATCCTGGCCGCCAAGAGCGGCGGACCGAGCCGCGACTGGCTCAATCCCGATCTCGCCTATATCCACAGCTCGCGCGCCCGCGCCAAGGTGCGCCAGTGGTTCAACAGCCAGAACCTGGAGGCGTCGCTGGCGCAGGGGCGGCAGCTGGTGGAAAAGCTGCTGCAGCGGGAAGGCCTGACCGCGCTGGCGCTGGACAAGCTGGCCGCGCATCTGCACTTTGCGCGCCTGGAGGATTTTCTCGCCGCGGTCGGGCGCACCGAGTTGACTGCGCGCCAGCTCAGCATCGCCGTGCAGGAGCTGGTGCCGTCCAAGGCGCCGCCGCCTGCCGAGGCACCGCCCCCGGTCGCGCGGCCGGCCGGCCAGCCGCCGCCTGCCGGCCGCGGCGACATCTTGGTGGTGGGCGTGGACAAGCTGCTCACCGCGCTCGCGCGCTGCTGCCGGCCGGCGCCGCCGGATGCGATCATCGGTTTCGTGACCCGCGGTAGAGGCGTGTCGATCCACCGGCAGGCGTGCGCCAACGTGGCACGGCTGCCGCAGGACCGGCTGATCGATGCGCAGTGGGGCGCGGACGCCGAGCGCGGGAGCTTCCCGGTGGACGTCGAGGTGAGCGGCGGCGACGCCGGCCTGATGCGCGGCCTGCTCGACCTGTTCGCGCGCGAAAAGGTGCGCGTGCTGGCGGCGCGCACTTCCGGCCGCGAGCCGCTGATGCGTCTGCACTTCACCCTCGAGATCGGCGGGCTGGGGACACTGCGAAGCCTGCTGGCCCAGCTGCACGAGCTGCCGGGCGTGCTCTCCGCCCGGCGGCGCTGACCCCGCCGTTGGTCCGGGCCGGGACGCGCTCAAGAGCGCTGCCGGGCGGCCGTTATCCATTCAGGTCCACAAGAGCCACTCGAGGCCGCCCATGCTCGCCAACGTCGAAGCCGCCAACGGCAAGGTCCGCATCCGCCTGAACGGCCGGTTCGACTTCAGCGCCCACCGCGTGTTCCGCGATTCCTACACGGCCTCGCTCAATGCCGGCGACGTGCGCGAGCTCGAGATCGACCTGGGCGCGGTGGATTACCTGGACAGCTCCGCTTTGGGCATGCTCCTGATGCTGCGCGAGAAGGCCGAGGCGGCGAACAAGACTGTGTCGCTCGCCAACTGCCGCGGCTCGGTGCGTCAGGTGCTGGACATCGCCAATTTCGGCAAGCTGTTCGCAATCAGCTGAAGCGCGTTTGAGCCGCGCGCCGGCTTCCGCTAGAATCCCCCCCGCAGGCGCGTAGCTCAGCTGGTTAGAGCATCACCTTGACATGGTGGGGGTCGTTGGTTCGAGTCCAATCGCGCCTACCAAGTGCCTGATGCGCCCTTAAGGCGCGAATCAAAAGGCACTCCCCGCCTCTCATGAGGCGGGGAGGCGGCGCGGCGGTTTAGTGTGCGGCGACCAGAAGCGCTACGCGGCGCTCACTTCACTTGCTCGGTTCGCCGGGGCCGAACGCCCAGGGAATTGCCCGCCACAGCGCGAGCGCGGCGCGAACGTGCCGCTGCAGCCGCGCGTCGGCGAGCACCAGCCGGTCCACGCGCTCCGCCATCTCCGCGAGAAAACCGGCGCGCACGGCCTGGCGCAGCCATTGCGGGTTGCGGAGGTTTGCAAGGTCGTGGGCCAGGGCGAGCGTCTGTGCTTCGGCGCTCTCCAAGGCGAGCCGTTCGAGCTTGAGCGAGCCTGCTGCGCGCCGCTCGTTTGCTCGGTGTGGCGCGCCACGCCGCTCGCGCCGCCCACCAGCGCCGCGATGTGAGCACCGAACGCCTCCTCGATCTGGTCCAGCGTGACCCTCGTGATCGCGGGGACGTCGTGCAGATAGCCCGCGACGATCGTCTCTTCGCTGGCGTCGATCTCGACTAGGATATCGACCACCGCCATCACGAGCCGGAGTTGATTGCGGCCACGCCCTTCCAGCTCGACGCCGCAGTCGAGGGCACCGGCGCGCTGCGCTGAAGCACATCCCGGCGCCGCGCCTCGGGATCGCCGGCCTTTCGGAAAGCCTCGCCGAAACAGCACGATATTGCGGCGCGACAAGACGGTGTGCTATGCTGCCGGCAGGGCTGCGGGGTGCCGCCAGGCTCGCACAGCCCGGACCTTCCCCCGTCTTGACAAGCCCCGATTGAACAGCCGAAGGAGCCGGCACGCAGGAACGGCAAGGTTCCTGCCTGCGGGCTCCTTCGGCGTCATTGCGTCCACACTCGAATGCCCGTGATCCGCCTGCCCGACGGGGCGCAGAAGCGATTCGACGCACCGGTGACGGTGGCCGAGGTGGCTGCCGCCATCGGGCCGGGTCTCGCGCGCGCGGCGCTCGCCGGCAAGGTGAACGGCAAGCTCGTCGATCTGAGCCACCGCATCGAGCAGGACAGCGAGCTCGCCGTCGTCACCGACAAGGACCCGGAGGGCGTGGGCATCCTGCGCCATTCCACGGCGCACCTGCTGGCGCACGCGGTGAAGGAGCTGTTACCCGAAGCGCAGGTCACCATCGGCCCGGTGATCGAGGACGGCTTCTACTACGACTTCTCCTACAAGCGCCCGTTTACGCCGGAGGACCTGGCCGCGATCGAGCAGCGCATGGCGGAGATCGTCAAGCGCGACCTGAAGGTCGAGCGCCAGGTTTGGGATCGCTCGCAGGCGATCCAGTTTTTCAAGGACCAGGGCGAGCACTACAAGGCGCAGATCATCGAGGGCATCCCCGGCGAGGAGCCGATCACGCTCTATCGCCAGGACAACTTCACCGACCTGTGCCGCGGCCCGCACGTGCCCTCGACCGGCAAGCTGCGCGCGTTCAAGCTGACCAAGGTCGCCGGCGCGTACTGGCGCGGCGATTCGCGCAACGAGATGCTGCAGCGGGTGTACGGCACGGCATGGCCAAACAAGGAGGCGCTGGAGGCCTACCTGCACCGGCTGGAGGAGGCCGAGAAACGCGATCACCGCAAGCTCGGCAAGCTGCTCGATCTGTTCCACACTCAGGACGAAGCGCCCGGCATGGTGTTCTGGCATCCCAAGGGGTGGGTGATCTGGCAGCAGGTGGAGCAATACATGCGGCGCGTCTATCGCGACAACGGCTATCTCGAGGTGCGTTGCCCGCAGATCCTCGACGTGTCGCTGTGGCATCGCTCGGGTCATTGGGACAACTTCCGCGAGAGCATGTTCTTCACCTCTTCGGAGAATCGCGAATACGCGGTGAAGCCCATGAACTGCCCGGGGCACGTGCAAGTGTTCAACACCGGGCTCCGCAGCTACCGAGACCTGCCGCTGCGCTACGGCGAGTTCGGCACCTGCATCCGCAACGAGCCCTCGGGCGCGCTGCACGGGCTCATGCGCGTGCGCGCGTTCACCCAGGACGACGGCCACATCTTCTGCTTGCCCGAGCAGATCGAGCCCGAAGTCAAGGCGTTCCACGAGCTTGCGCTGCGCGTGTACCGCGACTTCGGCTTCGGCGACGTCGCAGTGCGGCTCGCGTTGCGTCCCGCCCGACGGCTCGGCTCGGACGCGGTCTGGGATCAGGCCGAGGCGGCGCTGCGAGGGGCGCTCGCGAGCTGCGGCGTGGTATGGACCGAGTTGCCGGGAGAGGGCGCGTTCTACGGTCCCAAGGTCGAATACCACTTGAAGGACAGCATCGGCCGTTCCTGGCAATGCGGCACGATCCAGGTCGATTTCATGATGCCGCAGCGGCTCGGCGCCGAGTACGCTGCGGAGGACAACACGCGCAAGATCCCGGCGATGCTCCATCGCGCGATCCTGGGCTCGATGGAGCGCTTCATCGGCATCCTGATCGAGCACCACGCCGGGGCTTTCCCCCTCTGGCTGGCGCCGGTCCAGGCCGTTATAGCGAATATCTCGGAGGCGCAAACCGGCTACTGCCGCGAGGTCGCACAGGTATTGGAGTCGGCCGGGCTGCGCGTCGAGCCGGACTTGAGAAGCGAGAAAATTAACTATAAGATCCGAGAACATAGTCTCCAGAAGCTGCCCTACCAACTGGTCGTAGGCGACAAGGAGGTGGCAGCGCGAGCCGTGGCCGTGCGGACTCGGGGAGGCGGGGACCTGGGGCAGATGCCGCTCGCCGCCCTGGTCGCCCGCCTGGCGGCGGAAGCCGCTCCCCCCGACAGCGCGGCCTGAATTTTTTGATGGAGGTGTGACTTATCGCTCAAGATCGAGACACGCGGATCAACGAAGAGATCAATGCGCCGGAAGTACGTTTGGTCGGGCTCAACGGCGAGCAGATCGGCATCGTGAGTCTGGCGGCCGCCAATAAGATGGCGGAAGAGGCGCAGGTGGACCTGGTGGAGATCGCACCCACGGCCAAGCCTCCGGTATGCCGCTTGATGGACTACGGCAAGTTCAAGTACCAGGAGAGCAAGAAGCGGCACGACGCCAAGCTCAAGCAGAAGCAGATCCAGGTCAAGGAGGTCAAGTTCCGCCCCGGCACCGACGAGGGCGACTACCAGATCAAGCTGCGCAACCTGATCCGCTTCCTCGAGGAGGGCGACAAGACCAAAGTCACCTTGCGGTTCCGCGGCCGCGAGATGGCGCATCAGGAATTCGGGGTGAAGCTGCTCGAGCGCGTGCGTACGGACCTGGATCCTTACGGCGTGGTGGAGCAGATGCCGAAGCTCGAGGGCCGGCAGATGATCATGATGCTGGCCCCGAAGAAGAGGCCGGCGCATTGAGCGGGTGCGCCCGCCGCGAGCCGGGCGCGATAACAAGTGATGCCGAGGTCATGCAAGCGCGCGCGCTCGAGCGCGCCGCCCGGCGTCATGTGACAAGGAGTGCAACATGCCGAAGATGAAGACCAAGAGCGGCGCCGCCAAGCGCTTTCGTGCGCTCGGCGGCGGCGGGATCAAGCGCAGCCGCGCCTTCCTGCGCCACATCCTCACCAAGAAGACCACCAAGCGCAAACGCCACCTGCGCGGCACGACTGCGGCGCACGCCTCCAACGTGCGCGCGATCAAGTCGATGCTGCCCTACAACTAGGGAGGCCGACCATGCCGAGAGTCAAGCGCGGCGTGACCGCACGGGCACGCCATCGCAAGGTTTTGGATCGGGCCAAGGGCTTCCGCGGCCGCCGCAAGAACGTGTTTCGCGTCGCCAACCAGGCGGTGATGAAGGCGGGGCAGTACGCGTACCGCGATCGGCGCGTGCGCAAGCGCGAGTTCCGCGCGCTGTGGATCGCACGCATCAACGCCGCCGCGCGCGAATGCGGGATGACCTACAGCGCGCTCATGAACGGGCTGAAGAAGGCGGCCATCGAGCTCGACCGCAAGGTGCTGGCGGATCTGGCGGTGTTCGACAAGGCGGCATTCGAGAAGATCGCCGCCCAGGCGAAAGCGAGCCTGGGCGGTTGAGACGCCGCACCACACCGGCCCCGGCGGGCAGACGAAAAGGTCCCTCTCCCCTTGCGGGAGAGGGTAGGGTGAGGGCCCGGCGCCACCCCGCCTCTCACGAGGCGGGGGCCGGCGTAGCCGGCGGGGCGGTGTGGTGTGCGGCATGATCTTCTTCGATGAACAATACGGCCTTTCCCGAACCTGAAGACCTCGAGCGCCTGGTCGCCGGAGCGATCGCGCTGTTCCAGCGCGCCGCCGCGCCGGCCGAGCTGGAGCAGGCGAAGGCGCGCTACCTGGGCAAGGCGGGCGCGCTCACCGAGTTGCTCAAGGGACTGGGCAGGCTGCCGGCGGAGCGCAGGCCGGAGGCGGGCGCGCGCATCAACGCTGCCAAGCAGCGCGTCGAGGAAGCGCTGGAGCGGCGCCGAGCCGCGCTGGCGCAGGCCGCGCTGGACGCACGCCTGGCCGAGGAGGCGATCGACGTCACGCTGGCGGGGCGCCAGAGCGGGCCGGGCGGCATCCATCCGCTGCTGCGCACCTGGCAGCGGGTGGAGGAGATTTTCGCCTCCATCGGCTTCGACGTCGCCGACGGCCCGGAGATCGAGACCGACTGGTACAACTTCACCGCGCTCAATCAGCCGGAGAATCATCCGGCGCGCTCCATGCACGACACGTTCTACGTGGAGGGGGGGCTGCTGCTGCGCACGCACACCAGCTCCATGCAGGTGCGCTACGCGCGCCAGCACCGGCCGCCGATCCGGGTGATCGTGCCGGGGCGGACCTATCGGGTGGACAGCGACGCGACGCACTCGCCGATGTTCCATCAGGTCGAGGGGCTGTGGCTCGAGGAGCACATCAGCTTCGCCGACCTGAAGGGCGTGTACACCGATTTCCTGCAGCGCTTCTTCGAAACCGATGCGCTGCGCGTGCGCTTCCGGCCGTCGTTCTTCCCGTTCACGGAGCCCTCCGCCGAGATCGACATGGCGTTCGACAGCGGGCCGCTCGAGGGGCGCTGGCTGGAGATCTCGGGCGCCGGCCAGGTGCACCCCAACGTCGTGCGCAACTTCGGCCTCGACCCCGAGCGCTGGATCGGGTTCGCCTTCGGCAGCGGCCTGGAGCGGCTCGCCATGCTGCGCTATGGCATCGACGACCTGCGCCTGTTCTTCGACGGCGACCTGCGTTTCCTGAAGCAGTTCGCCTGATCCCATGCAATTCTCCGAACGCTGGTTGCGCGAGCTCACCGACCCGCCGCTGGCCATCGCCGAGCTCACGCACCTGCTCACCATGTCGGGCCTGGAGGTGGAGTCCTGCGAGCCGGTGCCGGACGATCACATCCTGCTGATCAAGCTCACCCCGAATCGCGCCGATTGCCTGTCGGTGCTCGGCGTCGCGCGCGAGGTGGCGGCGCTCACCGGTGCGCCCCTGAAACCGCCGCCGGTCGCGCCGGTCGCCCCGCGCTGCGATGCTCAGTTCCCGGTGCGCATCTCCGACCCGGATGGCTGCGGGCGCTTTAGCGCGCGCGTGATCCGCAACGTGAACCCGGCCGCGCCCACACCCGACTGGATGCGGCAGCGCCTGGAGCGATCGGGCCTGCGCTCGATCTCGGCGCTGGTGGACGTCACCAACTACGTGATGCTGGAGCTGGGCCGGCCGCTGCACGTCTACGACCTGGACAAGCTCTCCGGCGGCATCGACGTGCGCTTCGGCCGCAGCGGCGAGCGCCTGGCGCTGCTCAACGAGCAGACCGTGGCGCTGGAGCCCGATGTGCTCGCCATCACGGACGCTTCGGGGCCGATCGGCCTGGCGGGGATCATGGGAGGCGGCAGCACCAAGGCCGATTCCGGCACACGCCATGTGCTGCTGGAAGCCGCCTTCTTCCATCCCGACGCCATCGCCGGGCGCGCGCGCCGCTACAACTTCACGAGCGACGCCTCGCACCGCTTCGAGCGCGGCGTGGACTTCGACAACAACGTGGCCGGAATCGAGCGCGCCACGCGGCTGATCCTGGACATCTGCGGCGGCGAGCCCGGCCCGGTGCGCGACACCGTCGCGCGCCTGCCGCAGCGCGAGCCGGTGCGCATGCGCGTGGAGCGGGCGCGCAAGATCATCGGGCTGCCGATCGCGGCCGAGGAGATGAGCGGCATCTTCTCGCGGCTGGGACTGGCCTGGCGCGCCGAGGGGCAGGGCGCCGCGCAGTCGTTCCTGGTGACCCCTCCCAGCTGGCGCTTCGATCTGGAGATCGAAGAGGACCTGATCGAGGAAGTGGCGCGGCTGCACGGCTTCGAGCGCATTCCCGCCCACCCGCCCGTCGCGCGCGCGGCGATGCGCGCCCGCCCCGAGTCCCAGCGCTCGCTGCACGAGCTGCGCGGCCGCGTGGCGGCACGCGGCTATCACGAAGTGGTGAACTTCAGCTTCGTGGAACCGGCCTGGGAGGAGGATCTCGCCGGCAACCCTCACCCGATCCGCCTGATGAACCCGATCGCGAGCCAGCTCTCGGTGATGCGCGGCTCCCTGATCGGCGGGCTGGTGGACAAGGTGCGCCACAACTTGAACCGGCGCCTGGACCGCGTGCGGCTGTTCGAGGTGGCCCGCGTGTTCCTGCGCGAGCCCGGCGCACCCGAGGGCTCGCTCGATGTTGCCGGCATCCGCCAGCCGACGCGGGTGGGCGCGGTGGCCTACGGGCCGGCGGCCGAGGAGCAATGGGGCATGCCGGCGCGGCCGGTGGATTTCTTCGACGTCAAGGGCGATCTCGAGGCGCTGACCTGGCCGCTGCAGGCGGCCTTCGAGCCGGCGCCGCATCCGGCGCTGCACCCGGGCCGCTCGGCCCGCGTGCTGCTGGACGGAGCGCCGATCGGCTGGATCGGGGAGCTGCATCCGCGCTGGCAGCAGAAGTACGAGCTGCCGGCGGCGGCCGCGCTGTTCGAGGTCGACGCCGCGCCGCTGCAGAGGCTGCCGCTGCCGTTGCACCGCGAAGTGTCGAAGTTCCCGGTGGTGAGCCGTGACGTGTCCGCGGTGGTCGACGACCGGGTCCCGGTGCAGTCGATTCTGGACCACATCCTGGGCCTCGGCGTGCCCGGGCTGCAGGCCGTGCGGCTGTTCGACCTGTGGCATGGCGCGGGCATCGAAAAGGGGAAAAAAAGTCTTGCTTTCCGTGTGTTATTGCAAGATACTCAAAAGACGTTGACGGATGCCGAAGTGGATCTAGCGATGCAGCAGGTGCGCCGCCAGTTGCAGCAGAAGTTCGGCGCCCAGCTGCGCGGAAACGGGGGCTGACGCCATGACATTGACAAAAGCCGACCTGGCCGACCTGCTGTTCGAGAAAGTCGGCCTGAACAAGCGCGAAGCCAAGGACATGGTGGAGTGCTTCTTCGAGGAAGTGCGCAAGGCGCTGGAAACCGGCGAGGGCGTGAAGCTGTCGGGATTCGGCAACTTCCAGCTGCGCGACAAGCCGCAGCGGCCGGGGCGCAACCCCAAGACCGGGGAAGAGATCCCGATCACCGCCCGGCGGGTGGTCACCTTCCATGCCAGCCAGAAGCTGAAGGCGATGGTGGACGGCAACTACCATGGACGAGAGCCCGAGCAGCAGCCACAGCAGCGGCAAGCCTAGCCTCCCGCCGATTCCCGCCAAGCGCTACTTCACCATCGGCGAGGTGAGCGAGCTGTGCGGCGTCAAGCCGCACGTGCTGCGCTACTGGGAGCAGGAATTCACGCAGCTCAAGCCGGTCAAGCGCCGCGGCAACCGGCGCTATTACCAGCACCACGAGGTGCTGCTGATCCGGCGCATCCGCCAGCTGCTCTACGACGAGGGCTTCACCATCAGCGGCGCGCGCCACCGCCTCGACCAGCCCAGCGCCGAGCCGGCGGCACGCGCGCAGCGCGCGGACGCGGAAGTCGACGCAACGGCCCTGCGCAAGGAGATCGAGAGCGTCCTCGACGCGCTGCGCTGAGACGCGCCGCGCGGGGTTCGACACGCGTCGTTCTGCTATACTCGCGCCCAAGTCGGGGCGTAGCGCAGCCTGGTAGCGTACCTGCATGGGGTGCAG
>Ga0187893_10010832_pt1 | contig 13423 bp, 10 predicted proteins | sample MA1701074metaG_FD_139574 | JGI IMG/M metagenome (GOLD analysis project Ga0187893, IMG submission 139574) | White microbial mat communities from a basaltic lava cave in the Kipuka Kanohina Cave System on the Island of Hawaii, USA - MA170107-4 metaG ...
GCCGGCGCCTGTCTCGCCCTCTTGGGCAAACCCGCAGCCGTGGAGTTTCTCCACGCGGTCGGTCGCGGTTCGCCTCTTTCTGACCTGCTGGCTGGTCTACGCGCTGCATTTGGCGACCAATACGGTGCGGGAGATTTACCTTGGTCTGGCGATCGCTGATCATTTTTCATTCCGGGTAGACGAATACGCCAACATGCATCCGGATCTGTTTGAAAAGAAGGGTTACGGATGGCACATTGGGGCCAATCCGGGCGCTTCGATGATCGCCGCGATTCCTTATGCGCTGGCCCGGCCACTTGTGGATCGGATCCTTGATCGCGTCCTGCGAGCTCGGGCCGCAAATCCCCAGGCGGCTCCACCGGAATACAAATCCCCTTGGCCTATGTCGCAGGAGTTCTTTCGGGAGTCCTGGCGGCGTGGCTATGACATCAAGTTCGGGCTGGCGGCGGTTATCATGCAGGCGTTTGCGATGGCCCCTATTTCCGCGTTAGGTGTGGTCGCCATGTTCTTCCTTTTGCGTCGCATGCTGGCTTCGGACCGGCATGCCTTGTGGCTGTCCCTGCTGTACGCCTTCGCCACGCCGGTCTTTTTCCGCACCGGGTATTTGAACCATAACCTCATGCTCGGCCACTTCGCATTTTTGGGATTTCTGGCATTATGGAATCCCGGGGGCAGCGAGCGGCTGCTGGAGCGGACACGATATTTTCTGGGAGGACTGGCCGGGGGCGCCGCGCTGCTGCTCGATTACACCGGAGTGGTTTTCCTGTTGGGCCTGTTCTTTTACGGGCTCGCCCGTAAGTGGGCCACGGGACCGGTGGGAGAAGCAATAAGGAAGGGCGCCTGGTATGTTCTGGGAACACTGCCACCGGTAGGGCTGCTTTGGTTTTATCAATGGCAGAGCTTCGGGCATCCATTCTATCCGGGCCAGCACTGGATGCCGCCGGTTGAGTGGATCGAAGTCGGCTACCAGGGGTTTTCCCTGCCGCAACCGGAGATCCTCTGGTCACTGGCTTTCGATTACCGCTACGGGCTGTTCTTGGTATGCCCATTGTTTCTGCTGGCGGCGCTGGCGCCATACATCAATCGCAGCGCCCGACTGCTGCCCTGGCGGGAACTGCTGACCGTGCTCGCGCTGCCGGTGGCCTTGTGGATTTTCTGCGGCGGCATCAGCTATACGCGGCTGCAGTTCAACACAGGCATCCGCTATCTGGCGCCGGCGTTTCCCTTTTTGTTTGCCGCGGCCGCCATCCCGTTGGTGCGCCTGCCGCGGCCCGCCGTTTACTTCATTTCTGTGCTGGCCGTGACACAGGCTTGGTGTATGGCCATGTATCGGGATGTGGAGCGGGGCCTGGGGGTGCTTGACCCGATTCTTCAGGTGTTCTTTGGAGGATTCAAGCTGCCTGTTCTGACCGTCTTGTCCCGAATGGGCCAGTTCGCCGATTTCTTTCCTCATGGCCCTTCCGCGCTACCGCTGTTTGTGTTGGCAGGCTTTTTGCTTTATGGGGTCTGGAGCGCCCGGCTTACGGGCCAACGACAGAGCTCGCCCCAAGGGCAGCGTTGATGACTCTTTGTACGTCGATGATAATTGAGATCGACTCGCCCGCACGGAGTTGTCCCGAGCGCCTTGTAGTAGGAAAACTACCGGACGCGGTGCTGCGGCATGTTCACCGAAGTTCGACACAAAAAAATGGCGGAGATCCCTAGGAAGAACTCTAAATCAAGCCATGGTTTTCCGAAATTTTCGCACTCGGGCATTGAGGGAATGAAAACGACAAAATCATTATTATCTGTATGTTACGAGGTCGCACAGCTAAGCCTGAAGTGTGGCTATGGACGTGCAATACCACGCCCGTATACTTCAACGGAAACCAACTCATATGCGCCCCAAACCGGTTGAGAGAATCCCCACTCCGTCGGTGGATGTCGTGATTCCAGTCCTAAACGAAGCTCACGTATTGGAAAAAAGCGTTGAAAGCGTTAGGGAATATTTAAAATGTAATATCAATTACAAATGGCGGGTCGTTGTGGTTGACAACGGCTCTAGCGATGGGACCCAGCGAGTTGCTAGAACCCTTAGTGAACGATATGACGACGTTGGCTTTGTTCACCTCTCGCAGCGCGGTCGCGGCCGGGCTTTGCGGCATGCCTGGCTGCAAAGCAAAGCGGATGTGGTTTGCTACATGGATGTGGATCTTTCAACGGACCTGTGCCACCTGCGGGAACTAATCGAGGCTATCGTTGTGGAAGGTTACCACGTGGCAACCGGCTCCCGGCTGATGAAAGAGTCTCAGACGCGCCGTTGTTTCAAGAGGGAGCTGGTCTCGCGGATTTACAACCTGATGGTGAAGGCGGTCCTGTTAACAAGTTTTAGCGACGCGCAGTGCGGCTTCAAGGCAGTAGGCCGGGAGGCTGTTCAGCGTATTGTTCCTCAGATTGCGGATCAGTCATGGTTTTTTGACACGGAGCTGATGGTGCTGGCCGAAAAACAGGGCTACCGGATCAAGGACATACCGGTGCGCTGGGTGGAGGATGATGACAGCCGCGTGAAGATCGTCCAGACCGCCTGGGATGACATCAAGGGAATTTTTCGCCTCAGACGGCTATTGTGGAAGCAGAGCTTCGGCGGCGCACCGGTTTATGGGGCGCGTAGAGGCGCCGAGTAAGGTCCCAAGCAGTTTGCCACGCCATCACGTAATGACCCAGTACGGCATTCGACTTGCAGCCTGGTCTTAGAACCTGTCAGAGATACATGCCTAAATACGTTCTTGGCTTTCTTGTGCCTGGTTTGCTTCTACTGTTGCTTGCGGCCGTTGTGTCCAACGCCCAATGGGAGCATCTCGCAGGCCGGGGGACGGGAACCTTGGCCTGGGGCCCGTCGCTATTCCGTATTATGCTTGCCTTACACGGAAGCGTCCTTACCTGGCTTGCAAATAGGGCATCCGGTGGCCGGCTGTCGACCTCGTCACATCCCTCCGCGGGCACCGCGGCCCGAACGTGGTGGATTCTGGGCGGACTGATGCTGGCCAGTTTGGGGCTCCGTCTTTGGCGCCTTGAGTCCAGTCTATGGCTGGACGAAGTTCTCACGATGGTAGATTTTGCCCGATCGCCGGTAGGGATTATTCTAACTAGTTTTCCGAACCAGAACCAGCACATGCTCTACTCCTTGCTGGCTCATCTCTCGCTCGTCACTTTCGGTGAGAGCGCATGGGCCTTACGCCTGCCGGCCGTCGCGTTCGGTGTCGCATCACTTTGGGCTTTGTTTCTGCTGGGCAGAACCGTGGTTGGCACAAGGGAATCGCTGCTGGCCTGCGGGCTCATGGCGGTATCCTACCACCACATTTGGTTTTCGCAGAATGCCCGAGGCTACACCGGAGTGTTGTTGTTTGCGACTTTGGCAACCTGGCTTTGGCTGGAGGCACGGAATCGGCATCGCCTGCGCTGGTGGCTAGGTTATGCCGCAGCCTGCTTTCTGGGGCTGTGGATACACTCAACCATGATCTTTTTGATCGCCGCCCATGGGTTGATGTATTTATTGGGGCTCACGAGACCCGGTAGCCCGGAGCGCCGGGCCGGTTGGATGCCTTGGGCGGCTTGGGCGTTGTGTGCCACAGTTACACTGCAAGCGCTTTCACTCGCGCTGCCGGAGTTTCTTCGCCAAGCCATTCATGAGGTCTCTCCGCCATCCGAGTGGAGGAATCCGATGTGGATGATCGCCGAAAGTATGCGGAGTCTCAAGGTGGGCTTCTCCGGTGGTGTAGCGCTGCTTTGCGCGGGTCTGCTGTTTCTGATCGGCTGGGTCCGCATTCTGAAGCACCACACCCATGCCGCAATGATTATGACTCTGCCCGGATTGCTTGGCGGTGCCGTAGTTCTTGCCACTTCGCACAATCTGTGGCCTCGCTTCTTTTTCTTTTCGATGGGCTTCGCCTTGCTGGTCGTTGTGCATGGGGCGGTGGAGGCGCCAAAGCTCGCCTCCTCGTGGCTTCCCGCCGGTAGCCGGCTCTGGGCCCAAAGGACCGGCCTTGCGCTGGCCGGTGTGATGATTGTTGCATCAGCCGCTACGGTTCCTCGCTGCTACCGATTACCCAAGCAGGACTACACCGGTGCGCGGGATTACGTGGAGCGAAACCGTACACAAAAGGACATTGTTATTACGGCCGGCCTCGCCAATCACGCTTACAGCCGATACTACGCCCCCCAGTGGCCGCCAATCGGCAATGTAGCCGAACTGAAGCAGTGGGTGCAGACCTGCCCCACACTATATCTCGTCTTTACCCTTCCGGCCGAACTGAAGGGATTTCATCCTGAGTTGTGGGCAGTCATCAACACTCAATTCAGAACCGTTCAAGTGTTCCCGGGGTCTCTGGGTGGCGGGGAAATCTATGTTTCCAGGCTGCGAAAGCAGCCTGCTTCGCAGCAGTAGCGGGAGCTGAGTTTCAGCGTTTGCACAAGGCTTGGTATTCAACAACCGCGGCGATGGGCGCCGAAGTTGGCCCGCTTACTTCGTCACCGAGGACGATCGCGGTTACGGGGCCGCTCTGAAACTTATATATGGCCGCTATGCAACCGGACGCATTCTTCGGCTGGTTCGTGTTCTCCAACCGGCGACGCGACTGCGAGAAGATTCTGCACTTCCGAGCGCCGCGAGCGATATCAGCGAAACAATGCGCAACCCCGCCGGAAGATACAGTTGCGTGTTCGCCCGTTCCGGGCACTCTCGGTGATGGCGGTCGGCGGGCCCGGCCAACGGGCAGCCGCTGGCATGGGATCATTAATGTAACCGATTGATCGTGAGAGGATTCCATTCGTAATGAGCGATTCCGTCACCATTGTGATTCCGGCCTTCAACGAGGAGAACGGAGTTGGACCCGTAATCCGGGAGCTGCTCGACATTCTCGACAAAAGCGCGATACCTGGAGAAGTGATCGTGGTCGACGACGGAAGTTCCGACGGCACCTCCAAGGCCGCGGCTTCGGCTGGGGCGCGCGTGGTGCGCCACCGCAGCAATCGTGGATACGGCGCGGCTTTGAAAACCGGCATCACTCTCGCTACCTACAACATCATCGCTATCACCGATGCCGACCGCACCTATCCCTCATCGGAAATCCCCTCGCTACTGGCCGAGTTGGAGAACGCCGACATGGTGGTTGGGGCCCGCATCGGCCGCAACGTAAAAATTCCGCTCGTCCGCAAACCCGCCAAGTGGGCGCTCAACAAGCTCGCCAATTATGTCGCTGGCGCGACTATCCCGGATCTGAACAGCGGTTTGCGCGTGTTTCGCCGCGACATCGCCATGCAGTATTTCCCCATTCTGCCCGATCAGTTCAGCTTCACCACGACCATCACCCTGGCCATGCACTGCGATAAATACGCCGTCTCCTACCTGCCGATCGATTATCATCAGCGCACTGGCAAATCCAAAATTGTGCCCTGGGATGCCTACAACTTCGCGGTATTGATCCTGCGCACTGCGATGCTGTTCAAACCACTGCGGGTATTTATTCCGCTTGTGGCACTCTGCCTGGCCTATGGCAGCGTGAAAATGGTGATCGATATGACTCGCGATCCGAACATCTCTGCTTCGGCACTGCTGGCCTTTATGAGCGCGCTGCTGATCCTGTTGATCGGAATGCTCGGCGACGCGATGGCGGCGCGATTAGGCCGGCTGAATCAGAATACTGTGGTCGGCATCCAAACGCGGCAACTGCTGGCGGACCGTTCCGCTTCTGCCGACAAGGTTATTCCGGAGAAATAGCTTCTTATGGATTGGTTACGCGTTTACTTGTTGGCAGGATTGCTGCTGCATAAAGTCGTATGGGAGTACATGAAGCGACAGAGCCCTGCCGCCGTCACGCCCGGCAAGCCTCAAACGCTGTCCGTGAAGCTCATTAAGGCGCTAAAAATCGCAATCCTTCTCGGGATTATCGCTCAGACCCTGCTTCCCGACATCCTCCCCATTGCGTCAGATCCAAAGTCGCTGCGAATCGCGGGCACGATCCTGTATACGGCTGGGTTGGCCATTGCGCTCGCCGCCCGCTTCCAGCTCGGTCAGAACTGGCTTGATATTGAAAATGCCACGGTGAAGTCACGCCAGCAGGTGGTGGACAGAGGCATCTACGGCTATATCCGCCACCCCATTTACACCGCCGATCTGATCCTGCTTTTTGGATTGGAACTGGCGCTGAATTCCTGGCTTGTCTATGGTATCGTTCTGCTAGCGCCTGCTGTGCTGCTGCAAGCGATCCGGGAAGAACGCATGCTGGCGGTTTCCTTGCCCGGCTACGAATCCTACTGCCAGCGCACAAAGCGCTTCATTCCATTCGTGGCGTAGCGTCACCCTCTCTCGGTTCAGCATCGTTATACGGTAGTAGGGCAGTACGCTCTAGAGTACGGTATAGCTAAGCATCTGGTGAACCCGGACTTCACGAACGTCCTCAAGAAGCCCAAGGCTGGACATGAAACGAGTGCCGTTCACCGACGACGTTTTAGTCGAGTTCCCGGCGCCCATGTTTTCGAGACATCTGAAGGGGACGTGATGCGCTATCCTCTTTGGTTCAGGAGGAGTCTGCCCTTGGTTTCTATAGTCCTGTTTCTGGTCTCTTCCGTTTCGGCCCAGACACTGACCCTCCAACCAGCCCCGGTAACGGAGGGCTACGTTAGCGTGGGCGTGGTTTTCACCGGGACGCCTCGGGGCGTACCACCCCTAATTGTGCAATGGGATTTCCTCTATTCTCCGGATGAACTTCGACTGGCACCCGGGTCCCCTTCGCTGGAGCCTGCGGCGAAGAATGCGGGTAAGACGCTCACCTGCCGCGGAACGTGGAAAAAAGCTCCCGCTGTCTATGCCCAGCGCTGTATGATCGCCGGCGGAGCAAAGCCCATCTCCGACGGCATTTTGGCTGTCCTTCGTTTTCAGGTTCGACCCAAGAACCCGCCTACCAAAATTGTCGTGCAACTCGACAACATCGAGGCATTAGTGAACATGAAGAGAATAAGGCTCAGGAAAGCCGAAGCAGTCATTCTCGCAAATGCTCCGTAATTCTCACAAAATTGCGATACCAGGCCGCAAAAAAAGGTTGGGACTGGCCAGAAGGTCTGTGGTGAGTCTGCAAGTGATGCTATCCTCTTTGGCGTTCGCTCTCGGCGGGTGCGTCCGCACACCAGAACACTGGACCATATCGGCGAGCGCATCCTCGGTCCCCACTCACGATCTCCTGGAGCTTTCCTTCCGGCACGGCGCCGCGTATTCTGATCCCTTCCTGGATGTGTCTTTACAAGCGGAGCTGATTGCTCCGGACGGATCGCGGCGCCTCATCCGCGGCTTCCATCACTCCAAAGACCTCTGGATGATCCGCTTCCGTCCCGATATCCCCGGCGCATGGACTTACCGCTACCGATTCACTGCCCGGCAGGGTTTTCGCAAAGATGGCTTTGGCTCGTTCCATTGCACCTCTTCGGATCGCAAGGGCGGTGTGCGGCCTCATCCGGTGAATCCATACCGATGGGTGTTCTCAAATGGACAGCCTTACCTCCCCATCGGGCTGCAGGATTGCATCGGTATCGAGGAAGGACCGGAGCTAAACTTTGGCGTGGACGGGGAAGGCCGAAATGACGGCTCGAAACGCATTCTGAATGCCGATCAGTACTTCTCGCTTTATTCGAAGGCCGGTTTTAACCTCCTCCGCTTCTCTCAGCGCAACTGTTCTTATAGTCTTTACGGTCCACTGGACCGTTTTCTCGAGCGCGAAAGCCTTGTCACGGATAAGCTTCTGGCTACCGCCCGCAAGCACGGCTTCCGCGTCTTTTTCGGGTTCTTCGGCTACCACGGCGGACATTATGGAAATACGATTCCGGAAAAAGTGATCGGATTGCTACGCTCGAAGGTGTCCCCGCCGGAGGGCATCAATGACGTTACAGACAACGCGGTCGTTGAGAAAGAAAAGCGATTCCTCGATTACGCTGTCGCGCGCTGGGGCGTCTATGCCGATTTCTGGGAGCTGTTAAACGAGCGGAAACCGGATGACCGGTGGGTTGCCATCATGGCGGACTATGTCCGGTCGATCGATCCCGACCGCAAGCCGATCAGCACAAGTTGGGAGCGGCCGCACCTGAAGGCCATCGATATAAACACGCCGCACTGGTACGAATCCGAAAAGGAATCCGACTCCGATCTGCGCATTCGCCAGCAGGCGGAGAAGTGGAAGGCATTCGGCAAACCCGTCATTGTCGGCGAGCACGGCAACTCCGGGATGAACTGGGATCCGAAGTCGGGAGTACGGATGCGGGTGCGGTTGTGGACTGCCCTGTTTCAGGAAATCAGCCTCATCTTATGGAACACCAGTTGGTCAAAGGCCGGCCTCCATCGCGGCCGCCACACTCCCGGGCAGGCTTCCAACATATATCTCGGTCCGGAAGAGCGCGGCTACATTCGCGCTTTAACCGATTTTTCCGCGCGACTGGATGCTGACGTGCGCATGGCGCCCGTCGTGGTGTCGCCGTCCGAGGCGGTGCGCGGCTACGGACTCAGATCCCCGCGGCGTACCGCGGTTTACCTGCATCATTTCGCAACGCATGAACGGCCGGTGCGGGTCACACTACAGTTGGATATTCCGGCGGGCGAAGCCACCTGGATCGATCCCTCCACGGGGCGGATCCTGCAAAAGACCCGCGTGCGCACAAGGAACCAGCAGCTTCAGACTCCGGAATTCCGAGTGGACCTTGCACTGCTCGTTGAGTGATACCCCTTTCGATTCCATGTCCATCAAACTCATTTGTGTAGCCGGCGCCCGCCCCAACTTCATGAAAGTGGCGCCGATAATGCGCGCTCTGTCGGGAGATCCGACCTTCACCACCGTGCTGGTTCATACCGGCCAGCACTATGACGACATCATGTCCGGCTCATTTTTTCGGGAGCTGGGCATCCGGACTCCGGATCATCATTTGAGCGTCGGCTCGGGATCTCATGCGGAACAGACCGCCGAAGTGATGAAACGCTTCGATCCGGTGGTGGAAGCGGAGCAGCCGCACGGCGTGCTGGTGGTAGGGGATGTCAATTCCACCATGGCCTGCGCGCTGGTGGCGAGAAAGCGGCAAATCGCCGCCATCCACGTCGAGGCAGGCCTGCGCAGTTTTGATCGCAACATGCCCGAAGAAATAAACCGCGTGGTCACCGACGCTATTTCCGATCTGCTTTTGGTGACCGAGGAAAGCGGCCGCGAAAACCTGCTTAAGGAGGGCGTCTCCCCGGAACGCATTCACATGGTGGGTAATCTGATGATCGACACGCTGATGGCGAACATGGAGCGCGCCCGCCATTCCGCGATTGCCTCCACCCTCGGGGTAGATAGGTCTCCTTTCGGACTAGTGACGCTGCACCGTCCTTCAAACGTCGACGACCCTGGCCAACTGCGCGAGATTTTTGAAACGCTGAACCTGATTACCCGGAACATCCCGCTGCTGTTTCCCGTGCATCCCAGAACGAAAGCGCGCATTGAAGAAAGCGGCGTCGCCCCGGCAGAGGGGTTGCTGCTGACCGAGCCGCTCGGCTATCTGGATTTTTTGTGTCTCATGGCGCGGAGCAGCGTGGTGCTCACCGATTCCGGCGGTATTCAGGAGGAAACCACCGCGCTGGGGGTTCCCTGCCTGACGCTACGCGACAATACCGAGCGGCCCATCACCATTGAGCAGGGGACAAACACCCTGGCAGGCGCCTCGAAGTCTTCGATACTTTCCGCCTGGGAGGGGTTCCTTCGTCAGCCCAAGCGGGGACGCGTTCCTCCGTTATGGGATGGCCTTGCGGCAGGCCGCTGTCTTAGCGTGTTAAAGACTTTTTTCATATGATTGACCGATGACCTCGGCGCGGCCATTGGTTCTTGACATGCTCGATGGGGACCCAATCTGTTGTTAGGTTTGGAATCTGAATTGCTACCTCGGTAATGGGAGGCCGATTCGCCTGCGGAAACAACGTCTTTCTAGCTCACGGGCGTGTTCCTAAAAATTGGTAAACAATGCCACGGTCGTTACAACGTTTCCTACCCATTTAATAATACAGGTCGAATAAAGCTAAATGGTGCTCCCCGAACAACTGCCGCTGACTTTCATCGATCAGACTTCAACTGCAGTATTGAAGGATCTGCTGCGCGAGCGCAATCCCTTGTTCTGGCAGCACCTGGTGAAACGGTCGGAGAAGCCCGGGGATTTCAGGGATCTGCTCTTGCTGTCGACGCTTCGCCGTCGCGCCACGGCTTTATCCCTGGAAGACTCTCGCGTTAAAGCGGATATCCGCGTAGCCATGGTCGGTGGCTATAGCCTGTTCCCTCTTCAAGAGCTGGTCGAACATTTTCTGGTTGTTTCCGGCTTTAACCCTACTCTCTTCATCGGTAGCTACGACAATTACGTGTCCGAGATGACGGACCCCGGAAGCGATCTGCATGCTTTCGCGCCACAGGTTGTCATCGTCATCCCGGCTAACCGGCGTTCGAAATATCTGGGCCGCATTAGCGATCCACCGTCGTTGGCACGGGAGCAGGCGTTGGCCGACGCAAGCCAATTGCTCGCAATCTGCACGGAGTTGCATGAACGAACCCGCGCCGAGATTCTGCTCGCAAATTTTCTTCCACCAGCCGGCTTTGACCCCGGACCCTACCGTGTGCGAACAGCCGGCTCGGACTGGACCTTTCGGAAGCTCGTGAACCTTGAGCTGGGGTTGAACGCTCCGCCCTGCGTCCATATTTGTGATCTTGAATTTCTCGCCTTTCGCCGCGGCGGGCTGGCAGTGTTTGACGACCGTGCCTGGTTTGAAAGCAAGCAACCGTGTTCGGCGGATTTTCTGGTGGATATCGCACAGGAAATCACCTCCGTCGTGAAATCGCTAAAGAGTGGCCCCAAGAAGGTCCTCGTGGTGGATCTCGACAACACCCTATGGGGCGGAGTGATTGGTGACGACGGTATTGAGGGCATCGAACTTGGCGACACCTCGCCGCGTGGTGAAGCCTTCAAGTCATTCCAGAAGTACATTCTTTCACTGCACGATCGCGGCGTATTGCTCGCGGTGTGCAGCAAGAACGACTATGAAAGGGCGATCGAACCATTTCACGACCACCCCGAAATGGTGTTGCGGCTGGAGCACTTTGTCTCATTCAAGGCCAACTGGGAACCGAAATCGGATAATATTCGAGCCATCGCCGCAGACTTAGGGCTAGGGCTCGACAGTGTTGTGTTCGTGGATGATAACCCGGCTGAGATCGATTTGGTCAGGCAGTTGGCCGAAGAAGTAACTGCGATTCATCTCGGGCCGGACCCGGCCACCTTTGTGCGGCGGCTTGAGGATTCCCGGTTGTTCGAACCGCACTCTATCACGGAAGACGATGCGCGGCGTACGGATCAGTATCGCCAGGAAGGCGCGCGAGCGGCCTTAACAGCCTCGGCTACCGACATAACGGCCTGTCTGGCGGCCTTCAACATGACAGCCGAAATTCGTCCCTTCCGGCGGGTGGACGTCCCTCGCATCGCACAGTTAATCAACAAGAGCAATCAATTCAACCTTACAACGCGGCGCCGCACTGAAGCCGAAGTGTCCGCGCTGATCGGTGATCCGGACATTGTTGCTTTCAGCATCCGCCTGGCCGACCATTATGGCGATTATGGTCTCATCGCGGTTGTCATCGCTCGTATTGCAGCCGCCGGGGTTCTTGATATCGACACCTGGCTGATGAGTTGCCGCGTGCTTAAGCGTCAAGTGGAGGAGTTTACGATGAACGAATTAGTGCGCCTTGCGGCCGCCAGATCCTGCCATCAAATCCATGGCATTTACCTCCCAACGGCGAAGAACAGCATGGTCCGCGATTTGTATCCGCAACTGGGTTTTCAATTGGCTTCCGCGGCGGAAGCCAAGGTCGACTATGTGCTCGACGTCGCCTCTTATCAGCCACGGTCTACTATGATCAGCATCACGGAGCCGCTATGACGTCTGCTGACGTGATCACCGCGCTGCAACGCATTTTTGACGATGTTCTTCTGACTCCGGTGACCTTAACTCATGACCTCTCCGCCAATGACGTCGAGGAGTGGGATTCGCTGGTCCATATTTCACTCGTGGTCGCCGTTGAAAAAGAGTTCAACATAAAGTTCCGTGTAGGCGAGGTGGAAACAACTGGGAACATAGGTCAATTCGCCGAACTCATCAGCCGGCGACTGAAAGGACATTGAACTCTCCATGCCACCCCTGGATCCGATGGACCCGCCATTCTATAGCGCCAGGCAAGCGCTGGGCTTTGCCGCGCTTATATTCCTGCTGCTCGTGTTGCCGGTCGGCTTGGCCAAAACGGGCCTGGTGGAACGGAAACATGTCTACCCGAGCGTCCCGGAGGAATGGGGTGGCTACGGTTTCATTCAGAAGCAGATCTTTGTGGAGAAGGCCGACATCGATCTGCTGGTTGTAACTACTTCCCAGCTCTACCAGGGGCTGGACGGAAATTATTTGCAGCGTCAACTGACCCAGGGCCTGGGACGGGAAGCGGTGCTGGTGGTGTTCCCCACCAACTATCGCTGTGAGGCCCTCGTCTACACGTTGCTGCGCGATGTGCTTAAGAGGCGCAAAGTGAAAGCCGTCATGCTCTCCGCGCCGTTTGCAAATAACGGGGATTCACTGCCGCACCTGCAATCCTACCGCTGGTATCTGTATGGGGAGGACTTCGAAGCCCTGGAGGGTTTGCCGGCGCGGTACCGCTGGACGTTCCATGCGCAGGTCGTGCTAGGCGCATCGCGCCATCTACTGAGTCTGGTGCGCCAGGATCGTCTTGATTCCGCCAGCGCTTACATGCAGAATTTTGGCACTGTCAAGATTGAGCGTATCAACCGGAATCGCAGCCCGTTTGTACATTTCAGCCCCACGCTTCCGGCACTGACTCCTGACGAGATGATTCTGGCGGTGGATTCCCCCCGCGTGCGTTTTCCGGGCCCTCAATTAAATGATTACCAACATCACTACACGACGCTTTCCATGAACCTGTTGCGGCAACAGCGGATTCCGCTCATCATGCTGCATTTGCCGGTTTGGGTGAATCGCCACGATACGGTGGTGAATGAACGGATGCCGTGGCCGCAAGTATTCAACATCCCGATCACCCTCATCGGCGTGGCCCCGGCCACCTTATTCGCAGGCCTCACCGAAGAGGAAATCAATAAGCTGTACTACAACAACTACGATTGGCCCAATCACCATTTGAACCGTAACGGCAGCGAGTATTATACGCGCGTTATTACACCGGCCATTCTGGAGGCTTATGCCCGCAATGTCATCGCAGCAAACTCCCAGTAGAATCGCTCTGGCGCTGGCGGTGATCCTGTCGATCGCCGCGCTGACGGTATTTCTATTCATCCCCAGCGACTCTTTGGACATTCATCTCGTTTATGGGAGATTTTA
>Ga0187893_10010833_pt1 | contig 13423 bp, 28 predicted proteins | sample MA1701074metaG_FD_139574 | JGI IMG/M metagenome (GOLD analysis project Ga0187893, IMG submission 139574) | White microbial mat communities from a basaltic lava cave in the Kipuka Kanohina Cave System on the Island of Hawaii, USA - MA170107-4 metaG ...
CGGCCGCAGTTCTACTTTCGGACGACGGACGTGACGGGGGACATCGCGCTGCCGGGCGGGGTGGAGATGGTGATGCCGGGGGACAACATCACGATGGGGGTGAAGCTGATCACGCCGGTGGCGTTGGAGGAAGGGCTGCGGTTTGCGATCCGGGAAGGCGGCCGGACGGTCGGCGCCGGTGTCGTCGTGAAGGTGGAGGCGTAGGCGATGGCGGTGGCCCAGAAGATCCGCATCAAGCTCAAGGCCTTCGATCACAAAGTCCTGGACCAATCAGCCGAGAAGATCGTCAGCGTCGTGCGCAAGTCGGGGGCCCGCGTCAGCGGCCCGGTGCCGCTGCCGACCAACCGCAACGTCTACTGTGTGATCCGGTCCCCGCATATCGATAAGGAATCGATGGAACACTTCGAGATCCGCACCCATCGACGCCTGATCGATATCATCGAGCCCACCCAGAAGACCGTGGACGAGCTGATGCACCTGGATCTGCCCGCGGGCGTCGACATCGAGATCAAGTTGTAGGGACGGGATCATGGCGGCCATCGTTGGACGGAAACTGGGCATGACCCGCATCTTTGACGACCAGGGGCAGAGCATCCCGGTCACCGTGATCGAGGCGGGACCCTGCGTCGTGGTGGACACGCGCACGCCGGCGCGCGACGGGTACACGGCGGTGCGTGTAGCCTTCGACCCCATTCCCGAGCGCCGGCTCTCGAAGCCGGAGCGAGGCGTCTTCGCCAAGAAGAAACTCGCGACCCACAAGATCATCCGTGAGCTCCCGCTCCCCGAAGGCGACGTGCAGTCGGGGCAGACCATCACGGTCGAGGTGTTCTCGGCGGGCCAGCTCGTGGACGTCACGGGCACGAGCATCGGGCGCGGGTTCACCGGCGCGATGAAGCGGCACAACTTTGGGGGACAGCGGGATTCACATGGCGTGTCCCTTATGCACCGCGCCATCGGTTCGATCGGCTCGTCGGATATCGCGCGTGTGTTTCCCGGCAAGCGGATGGCGGGCCGGCACGGCGGCGCGCGTGTCACGGTGCGCCGCCTGCGGGTCGTGCAGGTGGATCCGAAGCGCAACCTGTTGCTCGTTCGCGGCGCGACGCCGGGGGTCCGGGGCGCGTTGCTGATGGTCCGCAGTGCGTAGCGCGCGGGCCCGGCGCCGGTCTGGAGGCCGAACGGCATGACAAAGGCGACGACCGTCGACATCACCGGCGCCTCGACCGGCCAGGTCGAGCTGCCGGCTGACATCTTCGGCCTGCGGCCTCACCGGCCGGTGCTGCACCAGGCGCTGATCGCTGAACTGGCGGCCGGCCGCGCTGGCACGCACGCCACTCGGACCCGCGGCCAGGTCCGGGGCGGCGGTCGCAAGCCCTGGCGCCAGAAGGGGACGGGACGTGCCCGGGCGGGGAGTCGCCGGTCGCCCATTTGGGTCGGCGGGGGCATCACGTTTGGCCCCCATCCCAGGGAGCACACGCAGCGCCAACCGCGCAAGATGCGTGAACTCGCGCTGCGCTCCGCGCTCTCGGCGCAGGCCGCAGCGGGTCACGTCGTGGTCGTCGATCCGGCGCCGGCTGCCCCGGCGCGCACGAAGGCTGTGGCGGCGCTGCTGCGGGCGGTGAGCCCCGGCGGAGGTGTCGCGGTCATCACCGCGGATGCCGATGGCCATCTGGCGCGGGCGGCCGCCAACATCCGGGGCACCCACGTCGTGTCGGCCCGGCGGCCGGTGCTGCGGCATCTGCTCGCGGCCCGCACGGTGGTCGTGACGAAGGCGGCGCTGGCCGTGCTGCAGGAGCTGCTGGGCTCGTGAACCCCCGCGCGATCATTCGCCGACCGATCCTGACGGAGAAGAGCCTGCGGGGGAACGAGGCCGGCAAGTACACGTTCGAGGTCGCCCTCGGGGCGAACAAGATCGAGGTCCGGCATGCCGTAGAGACGATCTTCTCCGTGCGGGTCCGCAAGGTCAACGTGATCAATACGAGAGGCCGAACCCGGCGGCGCGGCCGGTTTCAGTACGCGTCGCCGGCAAAGCGCAAGGCGATTGTCACACTCGCGCCCGGCAACAAGATCGACCTCGAGAGTCTGACGTAGGCCGGCACGAGGGGAGCCGCCATGGGAACCAAGAAATACAAACCCACCACACCGGGGCGACGCTTTGCCACCGGTTCGAGCTTCGACGAGATCACGAAGACGGCGCCTGAGCGGTCACTCCTTCAGCCGCTGCGGCAGCGTGCCGGGCGCAACGCACAGGGCAAGGTCACGATGCGCCACCGCGGGGCCGGTCACAAGCGGGCGTACCGGGTGATCGACTACAAGCGCGATAAGGACGGCGTCCCGGGGCGCGTGGCGGCCATCGAGTACGATCCCAACCGGTCCGCGCGTCTCGCGCTCCTGCACTACGCCGACGGCGAGAAGCGGTACATCCTGGCCCCACAGGGGCTGTCGGTCGGCGACACCGTCGCCTCCGGTCCCGCCGCCGACATCCGGCTGGGGAACGCCCTGCCGCTGCGCGCGATCCCGGTCGGGACCGTGGTGCACAACATCGAGCTCCTGCCCTCACGCGGGGGGCAGATGGTGCGGGCCGCGGGGGCCGGCGCGCAGATCATGGCCAAGGAGGGCGCACACGCCCACCTGCGCCTGCCCTCCGGTGAGGTCCGGCTTGTGCCGATCGACTGTCGTGCGACGATTGGGCAGGTCGGGAACGTCGACCATGAGGCGACAAAGATCGGCAAGGCCGGCCGGACCCGGTGGATGGGCCGCCGCCCGAGCGTGCGCGGTGTGGCCATGGATCCCTCCAGCCACCCGCATGGTGGTGGGGAGGGACGATCCCCGATCGGCATGCCCGGCCCCGTGAGCCCGTGGGGCAAACCGACGCTGGGCTACAAGACCCGCAAGGCCAAGGCGAGCGACGCGCTGATCGTCAAGCGGCGCGAGTAGGACCGGGGGCGGAGAACCGATGGGGCGATCACGCAAGAAAGGGCCGTTCGTCGACGAGCACCTGGGGAAGAAGGTCCGCGACCTCAACCGGTCGCGCGAGCGCCGGGTGATCAGGACGTGGTCCCGGCGGTCGACGGTCCTCCCGGAGTTCGTCGGGCACACGATCGCGGTCTATGACGGCCGGAAGCACGTGCCCATCTACGTGACCGAGCAAATGGTCGGGCACAAGCTCGGCGAGTTCGCGCCTACCCGGACGTTCAAGGGGCACGGCGCGCACACCGAGCGCGCGACCACGGTGAAGTAGGCAGGAGGACGGTATGGAGGCGAAGGCGATCGCCCGGCACATCTCCATCTCACCGCGGAAGGTCCGGCGCACCATCGAGGGGCTGCGCGGGCTGCCGGTGGCCGAGGCCCAGGCACGCCTGCGCCACTCGCGCGCGCCGGCGTCCTTGGTCGTCGCGAAGGTCCTGAAGTCCGCCGTGGCCAACGCCGAGAACAACTACGAGCTCGACGCCGACGATCTGGTGGTTGCCCGGGCCTATGTGGACGGCGGCCCCACGACCAAGCGGATGACCCCGCGGGCGCGTGGCCGGGCGGACGTGATGGCCAAGCGGAGCTGCCATGTCACGGTCGTCGTCGGCGATCGACGCTAACCAGAGATGAGAGCGCGGGGGGTGTAGCGTGGGGCAAAAGGTCAATCCGATCGGACTGCGGGTCGGGATCATTCGGGACTGGGAGTCCCGCTGGTACGCCAAGAACATGGCGGACCTGATCGATGAAGACCAGAAGATCCGCACCCTGATCAAGAAGAAGCTGTATCGTGCCGGGATCTCGCGTGTCGAGATCGAGCGGGCGGCCAACCGCGTCCGTGTGGTCATCCACTCGGCCCGACCCGGTATCATCATCGGCCGCGGGGGCACGGGGATCGACGCCCTCAAGAAGGAGCTGGACGCGCTCACCGGACGCCAGATCATGCTCAGCGTGAACGAGGTCCGGCGACCGGAGATCGAGGCCCAGCTCGTGGCCGAGAACGTGGCCCAGCAGCTGGAGCGCCGCATTGCCTACCGGCGCGCCATGAAGCAGGCGGTCCAGCGCAGCCTGCGGGCCGGTGCGAAGGGGATCCGGATCGCCTGCGCCGGCCGCTTGGGCGGCGCGGAGATCGCCCGTTACGAGTGGTACCGCGAGGGGCGCGTGCCCCTCCACACCCTGCGGGCCGACATCGACTTCGGCTTGGCCGAGGCGCTCACGACGTACGGACGCATCGGTGTGAAAGTGTGGATCTACCGCGGCGAGATCCTGCCAGAGGGGCGGCGCCACGAGCCGGAGCACCGTAGGCCACCCCGCCCCGACAGCGCTGCTGTCGGGCCCTCGGGTGGCGGCCCCGTGGTGATCCCAACGCGAACGGCGCCGGTGAGCGTGAGGAGGAAGGGCACCGATGTTGATGCCCAAGCGGACCAAGTTCCGTAAGGCCCACCGCGGCAACATGCGCGGTAAGGTCCTCTCCGGCACCACGGTCGCCTTTGGCGAGTATGGCCTGCAGGCGCTCGCGCCCGGTTGGCTCACCAGCGCACAATTGGAAGCGGCACGCCGCACCATTACGCGCTTCATCAAGCGTGGCGGCAAGCTGTGGATTCGGGTCTTCCCGGACAAACCGGTCACCAAGAAACCGGCCGAGACGCGCATGGGAAGCGGTAAGGGCAACCCCGAGTTCTGGGTGGCCGTGGTGCGGCCGGGCCGGGTGTTGTTCGAGCTCGCCGGCGTCGACGAGACGAGCGCCAAGCACGCGATGGTGCTGGCGGCGCACAAGCTGCCGATCCCGACCAAGTTCGTCTCGCGAGTGGTGGCCTAACCGTGAAACCTGCCGCCATTCGAGACATGACGCCTGTGGAGATTCGCAAGAAGCTCGACGAGATCGACCGCGAGCTCTTCGCCTTGAGCATACAGGTCTCGCAGCAGAAGAACACGGCGAAGATCCGGGACCTGCGGCGTGATCGCGCACGGCTCCATCAGGTGCTCGGGTCCCGCGGTCTGCGGGAGGGAGACCAGCCATGATGGACCGCGGGAGGCGCAAGAGTCAGGTGGGCGTCGTCACGAGCGACAAGATGATGAAGACGGTGGTCGTGGAGATCGAAACCGTCACGCACCATCCGCTGTACAAGAAGACCATGCGGCGCGCCAAGACGCTCAAGGCGCACGACGAGGCGGGGGCGGCGAAGGTCGGCGACGTCGTGCGAATTGTGGAGACGCGACCCCTGTCCAAGGATAAACGGTGGCGGGTGACCGAGATCGTGAAGCGCGCGCGATAGGTCGGGAGCGGCCTGTGGGGGTGGCGGGGTGATACAGCAGCAAAGCCGGCTCAAGGTAGCCGACAACACCGGCGCGAGGGAGCTGTTGTGCATCCGCGTCCTCGGTGGGTCGCACCGGCGGTACGCCACGGTGGGCGACATCATCGTGGCCACGGTCAAGATGGCCATTCCCAACAGTGCGGTCAAGAAGGGCGAAATCGTCAAGGCCGTCGTCGTGCGGACGACCAAGGAGTTGCGGCGGCCCGACGGGTCCTACATCCGGTTCGATGACAACGCTGCGGTGTTGCTGTCCGACGCTGCCAACCCGCGCGGCACCAGGATCTTTGGCCCGGTCGCTCGGGAGCTGCGGGACAAGCAGTTCATGAAGATCATCTCGCTCGCGCCCGAAGTCCTGTAGGGGGCGTTCGGAGGTCGCACGATGGCCGTGCTCACGGATCGACCACGACTCCACCTGCGCAAGGGCGACATGGTGGAGGTCCTCGGCGGCAAGTACCGGGGCAAGCGGGGGAAGGTGCTGCGCATCTTCCGCGAGCGTGCCCGGGCGATCGTCGAGGGTGTCAACATGGTCAAGCGCCACACAAAGGCGAACCCGGCCAAGAACCAGCCCGGTGGGATCGTGGAGAAGCCGGCGTCCCTGCCGGTCGCCCGGCTCATGATCGTCTGCGCCCGGTGCGGCGAGGCGGCGCGTGTCGGCCGTCGATTCCTCGATGACGGGACAAAGGTCCGCTACTGCAAGCACTGTAACGAGCAACTGGACGACTAGCCAGAGGGTAGGGAGCCATGGCCACCCGCTTGAGGGAACGCTATCGCACCGACGTCGCGCCAAAACTGCGCGAGCGGTTTCAGTATCGCAACGCCATGCAGGTGCCGCGGCTGGACAAGGTCGTGATCAACATCCGGGTCGGGGAGGCGGTCTCCGATTCCCGCCAGATCGACAAGGCGGTCGAGGAGTTGACGATCATCGCCGGCCAGCGACCCGTGGTCACGCGCGCCCGTCGCTCGATCGCCGCGTTCAAGCTGCGCCAGGGCATGCCGATTGGCGTGAAGGTGACGCTCCGCGGCGAGCGGATGTATCAGTTCCTGGACAAGTTGTTCAACATCGCCCTTCCGCGGATCAAGGACTTCAAAGGGGTTTCCGAGCGGGCGCTCGATGGGCGCGGGAACCTGAACCTGGGGATCAAGGAGCAGCTGATCTTCCCTGAGATCGAGTACGACAAGGTCGAGAAGATTCGGGGGATGGACGTCACCGTCGTGACCACGGCCCCCAACGACGAGGAGGCGCGGGAGCTCCTGCGCCTGATGGGACTGCCGCTCCGCGAAGGCCAGCCCTCGGGCCAACCCGCCCCCGCGTCCTCATAGGGAGGAACGCTACGGTGCCCAAGAAGTCGATTCTGGAGAAGTGGAAGCGTACGCCCAAGTTCGCGGTGCGGAAGTATACGCGGTGTCGTCGCTGCGGGCGCCCGCGGGCCGTGTTCCGCATGTTCGGCCTGTGTCGCATATGCCTGCGGCAGCTCGCGTACCGCGGCGAGATCCCAGGCCTGGTCAAGGCCAGCTGGTAGGGAGGGTCGTCCTGTGGGCGGAGTGATCACCGACTCGATCGCGGACATGCTGACCCGGCTGCGGAATGCCAACACCGCGCGGCATGACAACGTGCTCGTGCCGACGAGTCGCATGAAGGTGGAGATCGCCAAGATCCTCAAGACCGAGGGATTCATCGCAGACTACCAGGTCGTCGACAAGCAGCCGCAGGGTCAGCTTCGCCTGCAGCTGCGCTATGGCCCACGCCGGACCCACATCCTGACGGGCATCCGCCGGGTGAGCCGGCCGGGCCTGCGCATCTATCGAAAGCGCGCGGAGGTGCCCCAGGTGCGGGGCGGTCTGGGTGTGGTCATCCTCTCGACGTCGCGCGGCATCATGACCGACAAGGATGCGCGGCGTCAGGGCGTCGGCGGCGAGGTCATCTGCTATGTGTGGTAGTCGGGCGGGGGTGTAAGTATGTCACGGATTGGGCGTCTGCCCGTTGGGCTCCCCACGGGGGTCGACGTGGCGGTCAGCGGCCGGACCGTGGAGGTCAAGGGTCCGAAAGGGAAGCTGACGCGCCAGGTGCATCCTGACATGAACGTGGCGGTGACCGATCGGCACGTGGTAGTCTCGCGCCCAACGGATCAGCGTCACCACCGCGCCCTGCACGGCCTGACGCGGGCGCTGATCGCCAACATGGTCAAGGGCGTCGTCGACGGATTCAGAGTGGACCTCGAGATCCAGGGCGTGGGGTACCGCGCGACCAAGCAGGGGCGGCAGGTGACGTTCCAGGTGGGCTACTCCCACCCGGTCGAGGTCATGCCGCCGCCCGGGGTCGAGATCGAGGTGCCGCAACCCAACCGGATTGGGATCGTCGGTACGGACAAAGAGCAGGTCGGGCAGCTGGCGGCGACGGTACGGGCGATCCGACCGCCGGACCCGTATAAGGGCAAGGGCATCCGCTACGCCGGCGAACGGATCCGCCTCAAGGCCGGTAAGGCCGGCAAAGCGGTCGGCAAAGCCTAGGCCGGGAGTGAGCGGACATGCACACGCATCTCGATCGCAACGCCCTTCGGCAGCGGCGACATGAGCGGTCGCGGCGGCGCCTCGCCGGGGCCGCCGGACGGCCCCGGTTGTCCGTCTTTCGCAGCCTGAATCAGATCTACGCGCAGGTGATCGACGACGCCGTCGGGCGTACCCTGGTGGCCGCCTCGACGCTCGATCCAGAGATCCGGGAGCGGGTCGCTGGCAAGAAAAAGGTGGAGGCGAGCGCGATCGTCGGTGAAGTGCTGGCGAAGCGCGCGCAGGCCAAGGGGATCACCGCCGTCGTGTTCGACCGAAGCGGCTACCTGTATCACGGCCGGGTCAAGGCGCTCGCCGAGAGTGCGCGCACGGCCGGTCTGCAGTTCTGAGGTGGGGGGAAGGCGTGGCGCAGCGCATCGATCCATCCAGCATCAACTTGACCGTCGAGAAGGCGGTGTTCATCAACCGCGTCGCCAAGGTCACCAAGGGTGCGAAGCGTTTCAACTTCAGCGCTCTGGTGGTTGTGGGGGATGAAAACGGACATGTCGGCGTCGGCCTGGGGAAGGCCGCCGAGGTGCCTGACGCGATCCGTAAGGGCGTCGAGGACGCCAAGAAGGGGCTCATGGCCATCCGACGCGCCGGCACCACGATCCCCCACGAGATTGTGGGCGTCTTCGGCGCCGCCCGGGTGCTGCTGCGTCCCGCATCGGAAGGGACGGGCGTCATCGCCGGGGGTGCCGTGCGGGCCGTCCTCGAGGCCGCGGGCATTAAGGACATCTTGACGAAGGCGCTGGGCTCGACGAACGCTATCAACGTCGCGCGGGCGACCCTGACCGCGCTCGACGCACTGCGGCAGCCCGAGGAGGTCGCGCGGATGCGCGGCCGGCCTGTCGAGCTGCTCGGCCGGAGGGCAGGAGCACGATGACCCAGATCAATCGCTTGGCGCCACCACGCGGGTCGCACCGACGCCGCCGGCGGGTCGGCCGGGGCCTGGGCTCCGGCCGCGGGGTGTACGCCGGCAAGGGGCGCAAGGGGCAGAAGGCGCGTGCAGGCTCCGGACCCCGTCCGGGCTTCGAGGGTGGACAGACGCCGCTCATCAAGCGGCTCCCCTTCCGGCGCGGCGTGCGCGGCGCCGGCAGCAACATGACCGGCGGCAAGCCTCGGCGGCCCGCCCAGGAAGTCCGGCTGCACGATCTCAACCGTTTCCCGACCGGCACCGACGTGACGCCAGCCATGCTCGTCGGCGCGGGGCTGGCGGGCCGGGGCCGGATAAAGGTGCTCGCGACAGGGCGGATCGCTCACGCGCTGACGGTGAAGGCCCACGCGTTCTCGGCGGGCGCGCGCCGCGCTATTGAGGCTGTGGGTGGGCGCGTGGAGGTATTGCGCCGATGATGCAGGTGCGCTCGCTCGCCAACCCCCTGCGCATCCCGGACCTCCGGCGCCGTCTGCTGTTCACCGCGCTCATGCTGGCGGCCTATCGCCTGGGCGCCCACCTGCCCGTGCCGGGTGTCGACGTCTCCCGGCTGGAGAGCCTGTTCCAGCAGCAGGGGAGTCTGTTCACGCTCCTCGATCTGTTCGCCGGCGGTGCACTCTCGAACTTTGCGATCTTCGCGCTGAACGTGTTCCCCTATATCACGGCGTCCATCATCTTTAGCCTGCTCCAGGTAGTCTTTCCGCGGCTGAAAGAGATGGCCACCGAGGAGGGCGAAGCCGGCCGGCGCCGGATCGGCATGTACACGCGCTACCTGACCGTGGCGCTCGCCATGCTCCAGGCCTTCGGTCAGCTCGTGCTGATCCGCAGCCAGGGGGCGGTGGTGGATCCCCGGCCGATGTCGCTGGCGACGATCATTGTCACGCTGACGGCCGGCACAATGCTCCTGACGTGGATGGGCGAGATCATGACCGAGTACGGTGTGGGCAACGGCGTCTCGCTGATCATCTTCGGCGGCATCGTGGCCCGGCTGCCCGCACAGGCGGCTCAGCTGTTGACGCTGGTCCGGGCCGGCGAGCGCGCGCCCTGGGAGTTCCTCCTGGACATCGTCATCATCTTGGCCAGCATCGTCGCGGTCATTGCGATCACGCAGGCCGTTCGGAAGATCCCGGTCCAGTACGCCAAGCGCGTCGTCGGCCGGCGTGTCTACGGCGGGCAGTCCACGCACCTGCCGATGCGATTGATCCAGGCCGGCGTGATTCCCATCATCTTCGCGATCTCCGTGCTCCAGTTCCCGGGGACGATCGCCCAGTTCTCGAGCTGGGAGCCGCTGCGGCGGATCGGCCAGCAGGTGCTGCCCGGTCAGCCGCTGGGCGACCTGTTGTACTTTGTCCTGATCATCATGTTCACGTACTTCTACACGGCCACGCAGTTCGATCCCAACGACATGTCCAACAATATCAAGAAATACGGCGGGTTTATCCCGGGTATTCGCCCTGGACGGCCCACCAGCGACTACCTGGCGCGCGTGACCGAGCGGCTGACCCTGGTGGGGGCGCTTACCCTGGGGGTGATCGCCGTCGCGCCGTCCTACCTGGCGCGGGGCAGCGGGGTGCTCACGATCTCTCTCGGCGGCACGTCCCTCCTGATCGTCGTCGGTGTGGCCCTGGAGACGATGAAGCAGCTCGAAGCGTACGTGCTGATGCGCCACTACGAAGGGTTCATGAAGTGAGCCGGCGATGAACCTCATCTTCCTTGGCCCCCCGGGGGCCGGCAAGGGCACCCTGGCGCGTATGCTCCAGCAGCGTGAGGGCATCCCCCAGATCGCCACCGGGGACATTCTCAGGGCTGCGATTGCGGCCGTGACGCCGCTGGGGCAGGAGGCCAACCGGTTCGTGCAGGCGGGGGACCTGGTGCCCGACGCGGTCATGATCGGCATCGTGGCCGAGCGGCTGCAGCAGGAGGATGCCGCGGCTGGCTTTGTGCTGGATGGGTTCCCCCGCACGATCGCGCAGGCCGAGGCGCTGGAAGCCGTGCTGGCCGGCTTGAGCCGCGAGCTGGACCGGGTGGTCTACTTCGAGGCGACCGAGACGACGCTGGTGCGCCGGCTCTCCGGCCGGCAGTTGTGCCGGGCGAACGGTCACATCTACAATGCGGCGACGAACCCGCCCAAGACGCCCGGGATCTGTGACATGGACGGCAGCCCGCTGTACTCCAGGGACGACGACCGTCCGGAGACCGTGCGGCACCGCCTACAGGTGTACCACGAGCAGACCGAGCCGCTCCTGGCCTTCTACAGGCAGCGCGGGCAGTTTGTGGTGCTGAACGCCGAGGGAGACGCGGAGGACAACTACCGGGCGCTGCTGGCCCTGGTGCGCGCGCAGGTGCGCCGGTGAGGCCCGGTTCGGTCGTGGTGAAGACCGCCGGCGACCTGGAGCGCATGCGCCGCGCCGGCCGGCTCGCGGCGCAGGCCCTCCACGCGGTGGCGGGGACTGTGGCCCCGGGCGTCACGACCGGCACGCTCGATCGGATTGGAGACGAGGCCATCCGTGCCGGTGGGGGCGTTCCCTCATTCAAGAACTACCGGGGCTATCCCGCCAGCATTTGCACCTCTCTCAACGATGAGGTCGTTCACGGTATCCCGAGCGCCCGCGTGCTCGAGCCAGGGGTCATCGTCGCGATCGACCTCGGCGTGATGCTGGACGGTTTTCATGCTGACGTCGCGGTGACCGTCCCGGTGGGCGACGTGCCGCCGGGGGTCCGCCGTCTGCTTGGTGTCACGGCGGAGGCGCTGGCTCGCGGCATCGCCGAGGCCAAGGCAGGGGCGCGGCTGGGGGACGTCGGCTGGGCGATTCAGTCGGTCATCGAGGCCGCGGGGTTCTCCGCGGTGCGCGACTTTGCGGGCCACGGGATTGGACGATCCCTGCACGAAGATCCCCAGGTACTCAACGTCGGCGTGCCGCGCACCGGCATGGTGCTGCGCCCCGGCATGACGCTGGCCATCGAGCCCATGGTGACGATGGGTAGCCCCGACGTCGTCGTTGCCGGTGACGGCTGGACGGTGCGCACGCGCGATGGCTCCCTCGCGGCCCACGCCGAGCACACGGTGGCCATCACGGCCGCTGGACCCGAGATCCTGACTGGACTGAATGAAACGGCTGCCATATACTGAAGTCTTGTGGATGAGGCGACGCAGGCTGCGGCGAGCGGGCTGGTCGGCATGGTGGTGACCTCGCGGGCGGGACGCGACGCCGGCGAGCGCTATGTCGTGGTCGCCACCGCCGGGACCGACACCGTCCTGGTCGCCGACGGCCGACGCCGGAGCGCTGACCGTCCCAAGAAGAAAAACGTCAAGCACCTGAGCGCCCATGGGCCCGCGGAAGCGCTCGCGGGCCGCCTGCGAGAGGGCGGGACCGTTTCGGACGAGGAGCTCCGCGCGGCGATCGCTGCTACGACGGAGGGCGAATGACGAAGCAGGATGCCATCGAGGTGGAGGGGACCGTGGCCGAGGTGTTGCCCAACGCGATGTTTCGTGTCACCTTGGCCAGCGGGCACAAGGTGCTCGCGCACATCTCCGGCAAGATGCGCATCCACTTCATCCGAATCCTCCCGGGAGATCGTGTGAAGGTCGAGCTGTCGCCATACGATCCGACCCGAGGCCGGATTACCTACCGGTATCGGTAGAAGGAGCAGGAGCAAAACGCATGAAGGTGCGGGCATCGGTACGACGGATGTGCGAGAAGTGCAAGATCGTCAAGCGCGGGCGGCGGGTCCTCGTGATCTGCGAGAACCCCAAGCACAAACAGAAGCAGGGGTAGGAGGCGGCCATGGCACGCATCGCAGGAGTGGATCTGCCCCGCGACAAACGCGTCGAGGCGGCGCTGCCATACATCTATGGCGTCGGCCCGAGCCGTGCGCGCGAGATCTGCCGCGCGACGGGTGTCAAGCCCGACACGCGCGTGCGCGCGCTGGCCGAGGACGAGGTGACGCGGCTGCGCGAGTACATCGAGCGGACGCACAAGGTCGAAGGCGACCTGCGCCGGGACGTCGCGATGGACATCCGCCGGCTCGTCGAGATCGGCGCCTATCGCGGCGCGCGGCACAAGAAGAGTCTGCCGGTGCGCGGCCAGCGCACCCGAACCAACGCCCGAACCCGCAAGGGGCCCAAGAAGACCGTGGGCGTGCGCCGCAAGGCCGCCACCCCGGGTGTGGTAGCGTCGGCAGCGCCTGCGGCTCCGGCCGCGGCGGCGCCGGCCCCGAAGGCCCCGGCCGTGAAGGCCCCGGCCGCGAAGGCGTAGTCGAGGGGAGCGGCCGTGGCAAACAAACCGAGCAGGGCGCGCAAGCGCGAGCGCAAGAGCATCCCAGTGGGTGTGGCGCACATTCGGTCGAGCTTCAACAATACGATGGTGACGATCACCGATCCGCGGGGCAACGTCGTCGCCTGGGCCAGCGCCGGGACCGCCGGGTTCAAAGGATCGCGGAAGGGCACGCCCTTTGCCGCCAGCGTCGCGGCCGAGACGGCCGCGCGCAAGGCCATGGAACATGGGCTGCGCCAAGTCGAGGTCTACGTGCGGGGTCCTGGGGCGGGTCGCGAGGCCGCGATTCGCTCGCTGCAGTCGGCCGGGCTCGAGGTCAACCTGATCAAGGACGTCACGCCCGTTCCACATAACGGCTGCCGGCCGCCAAAGCGCCGGCGCGTGTAGCGGGC
>Ga0187893_10010834_pt1 | contig 13421 bp, 13 predicted proteins | sample MA1701074metaG_FD_139574 | JGI IMG/M metagenome (GOLD analysis project Ga0187893, IMG submission 139574) | White microbial mat communities from a basaltic lava cave in the Kipuka Kanohina Cave System on the Island of Hawaii, USA - MA170107-4 metaG ...
GACAACGTACCGAACGGCGAGCTTCTCGAGCTCCGCGACGGCGTTCTCGGAGGGGAAGGAAGCGAGCTCCCGAAAGAGCCGATCGTGGCTCTCCGGCGTGAAGCCGCTGTAGCCGTTCACCAGGGGAAGGAAGTGAGCAGTGGACTCGAGCATGTAGAGGGACTGTCGGCTCGCGGCCGCGACCGTGTCTCGAGGGTCCGGGATCGGAAACGCGGCCACGGGAGCGGGCTCCATTCCCGCGAGGGCTCGGTCCATCGGGGAGATCGTGACGGGGTAGGGCCGTGCGTCCAGGGGAAACGCCGCAAGCTCGACGAGCAGAAGGACGAGCAGCGGAGAAAAAGCGCGCCGTATGCGCTCGGCTCCCATTCCTGCGAGAACCGCGAGAGCGAGAACGGTAAGGATGGTAAAGCGTGAGGGCACGCGGATGAAGTCGAAGCCGGGGACCAGCCGGTAGAGAGCGGAGTAGAGGCCTGCTTGGGGGCCGAGGCTCGCCCAGAGAGAGAAGACGGCGAGAACGATGTAGTAGCCTCCGGTGACGCCCGTGCGCGACACGAGGAAGCCGCGAGCCCGCTCGATGACTCCGCGGGTCGCTCCCCCGAACGCGAAGGGGGCTCGCCAGAAGATTCCGAGCCTCACCCCGAGGAGAAGAAGTCCAAGGAGCGCCGCGCGGCCGCCGCCCGCGGCCGAAATGCGCACGCTTCCCAGGCTCAACCGGAATCCACCCGCCGCCTCGATGAGGAGTGCGGCAAAGAATGTGGAGACGATCGTGATATCGAGAGCTCGAAGCGCGAATCCCGCCGAAGCACCGCTGGACGCGTCGCGGCTGTCGCGCTTCGCCCGCGGCAGAAAGGCGAGAAGCGCGAGGACGAGAGGTACGAATCCCGGAAAGAGATAGGCCTTCGCTCCAGCGACGCCGAGGAGAGACGACATCACCTGGTGAACGTGCGTTGGGGACGATAGGTAGCTCACGGCGTTGGGGGACCAGAAAACGGCCTCGTCGAGGCTTCGCTCGAGACCGAGCTCCCGCCGCACCTCGAGATAGGGAAGGAGGAAGGGAAGATTGAGCGCGAGCGTGAGAGCGAGGGCGAAGAGAGCGTCCTTCCCGATCGCGGTCCTTGGCCGAAGCTCTCCGAAGATCCGGAGATACACGAAGAGGCCGGCGGCGGCGAACGCGAGGAAGAGAGCGCTCTGTCCTCCCGAGAGCGCCTGGAGCCAGAAGGCGAGAGCGGCACCGAGGAGATGCTTCTGTGTGCCGCCGCGCGCATAGCGGTGAAGGAGCGCGAGACAAAGCGGGATCCAGTGCACGGTCGCGAGGTGGAGCTGCCCGATCCGGAAAAAACGCGGCGGGCTCAGGACGAATATCGCCCCGACAAGGAGAGAGCTCGACTTCGAAAGGCCGAGCTCGCGGCCGAGGAGGTAGGCGAACCACCCCGAAAGGAAGCACGAGAGCAGAAGCACGGCGTTCATCGCGAGAACGAGGTTCCCCGTACCCCAGACGAGCGGCGCCGCGAGGAGGGCGCTTCCGATCTGGTGCTCGGAGTAGGCGAGAGTTCGCGGCTCGGGATGAAAGATGTTCGCGTCGAAGATCGAAAGCGGTGCCGTGCGCAGGGCGTGGGCGTCCCATGCAAGAGTCCAGAGGAAGAGGCGTGTATCGGGCCCGAGGTCGATGGCGCTCGATCCCATCCTCAAGGCGAGCGGATGGGTGAAAACGAGAGTGATCGCGAGGAAGAACGCCGCGGGCACGAAGCGTCGCACGGAGAGGGAAGCTAACACCGGGGATGGAGCGACACAAATGCGGTATACTTGGTAAGAGATTCATGGGACTATCTCGCGTTCTATCAATTGTTTGTGTAGTCCTGTGCCTCCCCGCCACGACCGAAGCAGCCCCCATCTACAAAGTCGTCGTGAACGACATCATTCACGGCGTCTCCGCGCGGCACATCATCAAGACCATCGACAAGGCCGCGGAAGCGGACGCGGAGCTGGTGCTCATCGAGCTCGGGACTCCCGGAGGGCTCTACGACTCGACGCGGGACATCATCGAGGCGATTCTCGGAAGCGAGAGGCCCGTCGTCGTCTACGTCGCGCCCGCGGGAGCCCACGCCGCCTCCGCTGGTTTTCTCATCACCATCGCCGCCGACGTGGCGGCGATGGCGCCCGGCACCAACACCGGCGCCGCGACCCCGGTCTCGGGAACCGGCCAGAAGATCGAGGAGACCCTCGCGAAGAAGATTCAATCGGACGCCGCCGCCTACACCCGATCGATCGCCGAACGGCGCGGCCGGCCTCCCGAGCTCGCGGAGAAAGCGGTAACAGAGGCGAAGTCCTGGACGGCGCAGGAGGCGCTCGCGTCGGGCCTCATCGACCACATCGCCTCGAGCGAGGCCGAGCTTCTTTCGAAGCTCGACGGTGCGGTCCTTCAGAGGATCGACGGACGGGAGGTGGTGCTGAAGACGGCGGGAGCGCCGGTCGAGATCGAGGAGATGTCGACGAAGGATCGAATCCTCTCCGTCGTCGCCAATCCCAATATCGCGATCCTCCTCGGGCTCATCGGTCTCGGGGGGCTCTACCTCGAGTTCTCGAATCCCGGGACGCTTCTCCCCGGTATCGTCGGGGCCATCGCTCTTCTGCTCGCCGCCTTCGCCTTCGAGATCCTTCCGGTCACCGCCGTCGGAATCCTTCTCCTTCTCGTCGGATTCGGTCTCCTCATCGCGGAGGCGGCAACACCGTCCTTCGGTGCTCTCGGCACGGGAGGGGTGGTGGCGATTCTCTTCGGCGCCCTCATGCTCTTCGAAGAACAGCCGCTCCCGACTCCCGCGCTCGAGGTGAGTCTCTCGGTGATTCTCCCCATCACGATCTTCTTCGCCGTTCTGGTCATCGTCATGGGGCGCAAAATCATGGAGGCGCAGCGCCGCGTCCCCGTGACGGGGCAGGAGGGGCTCGTCGGACAGATCGGGACGGCGCGAACCTCGATCGACGGCAAAGGCAAGGTTTTCGTTCACGGCGAGTACTGGGACGCTCGCGCGAAGGAGAGCATCGCCGAGGGGGCGCGGGTCAAAGTCGTGGCGGTCGACGGCCTGACCCTCGACGTCGAGCCAGTGGCAAAAGAGTCCTGACCCCTTTAGCCTGTTAGGTATCCATAAAAAGGAGCTCTCATATGTTCGGTGGTCTGTCGGCAGGAACACTCGCGGTTCTGGTCATCGTCGCCATTTTCCTCCTGAACTGGCTCAAGATCCTGAACGAGTACGAGAGGGGGGTCGTCTTCCGCCTGGGGAACCTGTTGCCGAAGCCGAAGGGCCCGGGGCTCGTCCTCGTGATCTCTCCCATCGACCGCATGGTGAAGGTGAGCTTGAGGCTCGTGGCCCTCGACGTCCCTCCCCAGGACATCATCACCCGGGACAACGTCTCGGTGAAGGTGAACGCGGTGGTGTTCTTCCGCGTCGTCGATCCCATCAAGGCCGTGATCGAAGTCGAGAACTTCCTGTATGCCACCTCACAGCTCGCGCAGACGACCCTTCGGAGCGTTCTCGGCCAGGCGGAGCTCGACGATCTGCTCGCCGAGCGGGACCGGCTGAACCTCCAGCTCCAGGACATCCTCGATCGCCACACCGACCCCTGGGGCATCAAGGTCACCTCCGTCGAAGTGAAGCACGTCGACCTCCCGACCGAGATGCAGCGCGCTCTCGCGAAGCAGGCGGAAGCGGAGCGCGAGAAGCGCGCCAAGGTGATCCACGCGGAGGGCGAGTTCCAGGCGGCGGCGCAGCTCGCGAACGCGGCGAAGATCGTGGGGCAGCATCCTCTCGGAATGCAGCTCCGGTACCTGCAGACGCTCACCGAGATCGCCGCCGAGAAGAACTCGACCATCGTTTTCCCGCTTCCCATCGATCTCATCAGCACGTTCATCAAACACTTTGGAGGGAGTGCTCCCGATGGAAAATGAAGAGCTGAGCATTCGCGGCTCGCTCTCGGAATCGAGCCTTCCCGAGCTCCTCGCCTCCATCAGCCGGAGCAAGGAGACCGGGATCCTGAACTTCCACGACGCCGGCCGCTGGAAGGCGATCTACTTCAAGGAGGGGCGCATCATCTACGCGATGTCGAACGCCCAGGACGATCGGCTCGGGGAGTTCCTGATCAAGACCGGCAAGGTCACCGTCCGCCAGTTCCTCGAGGCGTCGAAGCTCATCCACAACGACAAGAAGCTCGGCGCCGTCCTCGTGGAGCAGGGGATCATCACCCCCGACGACCTGTTCGTCGCCATTCACCGGCACGCGGAAGCCGTCGTCTACAGCCTCTTCGACTGGATGCGGGGAGAGTACGAGTTCGTGATCAAGGACCTCTCCGCGGAAGGCCCGATGGTGCTCGACCTCGACTCCTCGAACGTGATCCTCGAGGGCATCCGGAGGCTCAAGGACTACACGCGGATCTACGCGGGGGTGGGTCCGCTCGAAACGGTGCTGCGTCAGACGGACGAGGCCGACGGGCTCACGCACCGGCTGAACCTCGACGAGGACGAGTCGCAGGTGCTGTCTCTCGTGAACGGGCGGCTGAACGTCGAGCACATCCTCGCGATGAGCTACCTTCCGAACTTCGAGACCCTGCGCATTCTCTTCGGACTCCTCTCGGCGGGCGTTCTCGAGCGCGGCGGAACCGGCGAGTCGGAAAGAAGGGGGATCGAGCTCGAGTACGAGCTCCAGGAGGTCGTCGAGCACTTCAACCGGAGCTTCGAGGCCGTGTGCGCTTCGATCCGGGCCAAGGTGGACGACGACGAGGCCCTCGCATTTACCGAGCAGGTCCTCCGCGATGTCTCGAAGCAGTTTCCGCTCCTTTTCGAAGGCGTGGAGCTCGGAACAGCCGGGCGGGTGGACTTCGACCAGCTCCTCCAGAACCTCGGCGACAAGCCGCACGAGGCGAAAAAGGCGGTCCTCGTGGACGGGCTCAATGAGCTCACCTACGGGCTCCTCCTGGAGGTGGGCCGTCGGTTCGGCAAATCCGAGCAGGAGGCGGTCGCCACCACCATCCTGAGCCAGAGCCAGCCTGGGATTCCCAGTACATAAACCTGTAAACTTCAAGCAAAACTTGAGGTACAATACGCCTTCCGGAATCCCGATCTCGCAAACATCCTAAGGAGTAGGCAGGAGATGGCCGAGTACGACGACGGCGCTTACTACGAAGTCCAGTTGAACAACAAGCAGTTGGTGTTCTTCTTCATGGCGGCCCTCGCCATCGCCGTGGTCGTGTTCCTCTGCGGCGTCATGGTGGGGCGAGGCGTTCGGGACGCAACCCTCGCGGTTGCCCAGACCGACATCGTCTCCGGGACCCTGCCGAAGTCGTCACCGCCGCCGCGCGCCACCACGGCTGCCGCGCGGCCCGCGCTCGATTACACCCCTCGCCTCGAGAGCGAGGAGACCCCGAAAGGCCTCGAGCCCATGCGTTCGACGAGCCCTGAAGACAAGGCGAGTCCGCCGCCCCGCGAGGCACAAGGGGCGTCGCCCCCGCCCGCGGCCGCCGTTCCCGTGGCTTTGCCGCCGCCCGCGCCCCGGCGCGCTGCGACCCTCGGCTCCGAAACGGGGGCCTTCACGATTCAGGTGGTGGCCCTGAAAACCGAGGATGCGGCAAAGTCCCTGCTCTCGCGCCTCCGCGGCAAGAACTACCGCGCTTACCTCGAGGCGGGCTCCGACGCCGGCCTTCACCGCGTGCGCGTCGGCCGATTTGCGACGCGCGCGGAGGCGGAGAACGTCGCCGCCCGGCTGCGCGACGAAGAAAAGTTCAGGCCCTACATCACCCAATAAACTGCCATGCCGCTAACCAAAGACGATCTTTTTTCTCGATTCGAGGACCTCTCGCGGCGCGCGAGCGACGTGCGGGGTTATCTTTGACGAAGCCGCCCTCCGAAAATCCCTTTCCGAAGTAGAGCAGGGGCTCGCCGACCCGGGCGTGTGGTCGGACCCGGCCAGAGGGGAGAAGCTCTCCCGCGAGCGGAGCCACCTCGCGAGCGAGCTCGACATCATCGCGAAGCTCCAGCACTGCGAGGAAGAGACCCGGACTCTCGTCGAGTGGGCCCGAGAGGGCGAGAGCGTCGAGGCCGACCTCGAGACCCACCTCGATCAGTGGGAGAAAGAGGTGGGCGAGGCCGAGCTCCAGAAGCTTCTCTCCGGCGAGCACGACCAGACGAACGCCATCGTCAGCATTCATCCCGGCGCGGGCGGCACCGAGTCCCAGGACTGGGCGCAGATGCTCCTGCGGATGTACCTCCGGTGGGCGGAGCAGCGCGGTTTCGAGACCGAGATGATCGACTACCAGGAGGGGGAGGAGGCGGGCATCAAGAGCGCCACCTTCAACGTGAAGGGCGAGTACGCCTACGGATACCTGACGTCCGAGATCGGCGTGCATCGGCTCGTGCGCATCTCTCCCTTCGATGCCGCGAAGAGGCGGCACACTTCGTTCGCATCGGTCTTCGTGTATCCCGACATCGACGACGACGTGAAGGTCGAGATCAACGAGAAGGACCTGCGCATCGACACCTATCGTTCGAGCGGGCGCGGGGGGCAGCACGTGAACGTCACCGACTCCGCCGTGCGCATCACGCACATCCCCACGGGCATCGTGGCCCAGTGCCAGAACGAGCGGTCCCAGCACAAGAACAAGGACGTGGCGATGAAGGTCCTAAGGGCCCGCCTCTACGACCTGAAGCTCCGGGAGCAGCAGGAGCGGATCGATGCCATCAACGACGAGAAGAAGGACATCGCCTGGGGAAGCCAGATCCGCTCGTACGTGTTCCAGCCCTACCGGCTCATCAAGGACCACCGGACGAAGGTCGAAGGGGGAGACGTCGACCGCGTGATGGACGGCGACATCGAGCCGTTCATCAAGGCGTTCCTGCTGAACCGGAGGAAGCTCGCTTCGTAAGCGGCGCCTGCGCTATTTAGCGAGCGCTTCGTGCACCTTCCCCACGAGGCTCGGTCCGGGAGTCAGCGTCTTGTCCCCCTCGTCCTTCCACTGGGCGGGGCAGGCTTCCGCCGGCTTCCGCGCCAGGTAGAGGTTCGCCTTGAACTTCCTCATCAGCTCGTCGATGTTCCGGCCCATGTTGAAGAAGCTGACCTCGGAGTTGAGGAGCCGGCCTTCGGGATTGATGAGGAAGGTGCCGCGGAGCGCGAGGCCCGCGTCCTCCACGTAGACGCCGAAGAGGCGCGAGACCTTGCCCGACGGGTCGGCGCCCATCAGGTACTGCACGTTCGCGAGGCTCTTCTCGTTCTGCTTCCACGCGAGGTGGACGAACTGGGTGTCGGCGCTGACGGTGACGAGCGTCGCGCCGAGCTTCTTGAAGCGATCCTGCTGCTCTGCCAGAGCAGCGAATTCGGTCGCTCAGACGAAGGTGAAGTCGGCGGGGTAGAAGAAGAGGATGGTCCACTTCCCCTGGGATTTGATCTCGTCGAGGCTGATCTTCCCGAAGTCGTTCTTGACCGGGTCGTACACGGCAAGCTCGAAGTTCGGGACCTGGCCTCCGAGCTGGAGGCGAATCGGTTCAGGGCTCGTCATGAAACAGGAATCTCCTTTCGGAACGTATTCTTTGCCGTCCGCGCTGCAAGCCGGTACCATCCGGCCGTGCGCGTACATCATATCGCAATCCGCGTTCGTGACCTCGAGGCCGCCGTTGAATTCTACGGCGGGATCCTCGGGCTTCCCGAGCTGCGGCGGGATGGCTCGCGGTCGGTCTGGCTTCGGGCCGGGGACGCCGTCCTGATGCTGGAGAGCGAGCTTCGGGGGACGGGGCCGGAAGCAGGCTCCGGCCACGTCCTGGCCTTCGCGTGCGACGATCTCGCTTCGTGGGAGGAGAAGCTCGCGGCTTCTGGGATCCCGGTCGTGGATCGAACGGAGCACACGCTCTTCGTCGAGGACCCCGACGGCCACCGGGTCGCTCTGAGTGCGTTCGCGTTCTAGCCTGACGAGCCGGCTAATGGCAAGAAAGCGCAATGCCTCCAAGCCGAATTCCGTCGAGAGCGTGGACCATTTCCTCGTTGATGACAGCGTCACCGTGGGAGGGGCGAACGAGAAGGACGTTCTCGTCGATCCGGAGTCGGGACAGCGCTATATCGCGAAACTGGGCCGGCGCAACAGCGACCTCGAGGTGATGACGGAGTACGCCATACACCTCATTGGACGGTCGCTCGGTGTTCAGGTCGCGGATGCGCGCCTCGCGCTTTACCGGGGGAGGCAGCGATTTCTCAGCCTCTACTTCCTCGATGTCTCAAAGTCCGAGGAACTCGTTCATGGACTGCAGATCTTCAAGGACCTCTACGATGAGAACGCCGTCAAGGGTGTCGTCGGCGATTCGGCACGGGAACAGGCGATGTTCAGCGTGCAGGCAGTGAGGGCGGCATTCGGAGCGCACTACTTTCAGTATGGTCCCGGCGTGGAAAGCGATCTGTTTGGCGGATTCGTTTCCATGCTGACCCATGACGCGCTCATTGGCGTCCAGGATCGCCACCATGAAAACTGGGGCATCATCGTGCAACGGGAGACCGGCGGACCCCCGCCCCGGTTTGCACCTCTCTACGACAGCGCTCGGGGACTGTTCTGCAACCATACGGAATCCGAGTTGAAACAGTACACGGGACAGAAGGGTTTGCCAGGGCTCGACCGCTATTTGGCACGGTCCCGGCCACTGATTGGCTTCGAGGGACTGCAGCCGGTCACTGGACGCCGCTATATCACTCACGAACAGCTCCTCGCCGCCGTGTTCTGGGAGTATTCGTCCCAGAGATACAGAATTCAGACCATCCTGAACACCTATGACTGGCGGCGAGTCAGTACGGCTATGACCAAGGAACTCGGAGGGTTGTGCAGTCCAATACGGACAAGCGTCATTCTCACCTGCCTCCGGCGTCGACTGCGAATGCTGCGTCGCGCGATTGAAGGCCATCCGCGCGCGGCTTCAGCTATACTGTAGAAAGCGGATATGAGCGTCCTCGATTTTCTCGCGGCGATTCGATCTCGGCCGAGGCAGCAGCCTGCTCGGTTCGTGCTGCGCTACGTTCCGCCGGGCGGGACTCACGTGACCGTGGGTCGCCTCGAGTTTTCCGACGGGATGTGGACGTTCCGGTACGACCCAGAATACAAACGGCGCCAGGACCTTCGTCCGCTCGAGGGGTTCAACGACCTGGACAGAGAGTACCGGTCCGGCGTTCTGTTTCCCTTCTTTGCCATTCGGATCCCCGATCTGGATCGGAGTGACGTCAAACGAAAGCTCGATGAGGCGCGCGTTCGCGATCCGGATATCGCGGATTTGCTCCGTATCTTCGGGCGAAGAGTGGTGTCGTCTCCGGCCTTCGAGCTCCTACCGGCCTGACTCCCTGAGCCAACGGCGGCGCAACGCGGGTCGTTCCGAGACGAATCGAGCTCGTCACGTCGCCAAAACCACCAGCGCCGTCGGGGCTCCCTCACGAAAGAAGCAGCGCCCGAGAAAGTCACCCCCTCGAAGGAAGGCAGTTGCGAGACGAGGGGGCGAACCGCTCAACGACATCGCCGGGTACTGCAACTCAGGGACTCGGTTTCGTCTAGCCGACCCACAGAATACTCACGTACGCGAGACCGACGCAGCAGATGGCAAGTCCCGCCCATCGCAGGGCCACGCTTCCCCTGTCTCGAGTCGGTCCAGCCGCGAGAAGGAAGATGCGCTGGACCGAGAGACCGATGGCGATCTGCACGAGCGCCAATCCCAGAAGATAGGAGTACAGGGGAGTCATCTCCGCGCCCACGATCGATTGGCCATAGGCGTACCCGTGGAAAATCCCGGCAGCGGAGGTCAAGAGGACGACGCTCGCGAGGCTCCTTCGTTTTTCGACGAGGAGCACGCCCATGAGAACCACCGAGAAGGCGATCATGATCTCCGCGGCCGGAAGATCCGGAGCCAGAAGACGGACGACCGTCCCCGCGAGAGAGGCCGCGGCGAAGGCGATGGGGATGACGAATCCACGACGGTTCAGCGCGGCGAGCAACCCCGCGGCCACGACGAAGGCCAGGTGATCGAGACCGAGCACGGGGTGGGCGAGTCCCGAAAGGAATCCTTCCCACCCGTTCGAGGGGGTTGCCCCTCCGATCGCGTGGTGCGCGCTCGCGGAAGTCGCGAGCAGCAGCGTACCCAGTGTGAGCGCTCCCTTTTTCATCGTTCGGTACCTCCGAGAGTCGTCCTCTTCCGCAGCTCGACGGGCTTCCCGTGCGGCGTGTGGCGATAGGCGTCGGCCCACTCCTCTTTTCGAGTGAGGAGCTCCCTCGAGTCGGCCAATCGTTTCGACGTGACCAATCGCTCGAGTGCCGCTAACCAGTACTCATAATAACGGGATCCATCGTCGGGCTCTCCGCGATCGGCCGCCCCCTTCAGCTCGTCGGCGAGCGTCGCCGCCCATTCCTTCCAGGTGAAATAGCCCTGCGCGGAGAGCCGCACCGCGAGGGCGAAGGCCTGGGCCTGCCACGGCTCGGCGAAGAGGGGACCGCCCTCGTCGCGGGGAAGACGCGGCAGATCGGCCAGGCGATCGGTGGCCGCGTCAGACTCGCTCAAGGTAGTCATCCCACATATCGATATGAACCGAGTCGAGCGCGGAAACAGCGTCACCCCACAACTCCCGTGCTTCGAACCGCACGGAGTAAACGTGCTGGCGCTTCTCGCCCTGGAAGTGAGCGTTGGTGTCGGGAAATATGTAGACCCCGTGGTCGCGCGCGACGGTGCCGGTCTTGCCTCTCGCGTATCGGGGGAGACGGGTGTGGCCGACGGGGTTGATGTTGCGAGCGCGCACGCGCTCGCCCACCGTGAAGAGCGGCGGGATCCCAGGTTCCTGGCTCGATGCGATGCCCCGATTGAGCCAGCGGGAAGAGGTTTCGAGCGTGAGAGCGGGAGCGGCTTTGGTCGAGCCCGGCGCCGCCTTGCCGGTCTCCATCTCTTCTTTGGTCGCGAGACCATATTTCACGACGCGCGCTTCGAGCGTGACGAGCCATTTCTCGTAATAGCTCATGCGCAAATAGTCGATGGGAGGTAGAAGCTCGATATCGTGCCTCCATCCGTCGAGGTTCCACTTGCGCAGGGCCCCGGTCGCCCGGTTCAATGCCCAGACCCGTCCCTCCCAAGGGGCGTGGAAAACGGGCTCGTTCTTCTCATAACGAACGGGACCCATCCCCTGCTGGCCGCCCATGTCGTGCACGCCGTTCATGGGTTGTCTCCCGACGCCGGCACCGCGACTCTCGCGACACCAATCATGGAATCGCGGGTGATGAGCTCGGCCAACTGCTCCTCGGTCATTCCTTCGGTGCCCGCGGGACGCTCGGGCAAAACGAAGTAACGCAGCTCCGCCGTGCTGTCCCAGACACGGACCTCGACGTCTTCCGCGACCTCCGTCCCGAACTCGCGGAGGATGCCGCGCGGGTCGATGACCGCGCGGGAGCGATAGGGCGCGGACTTGTACCACACGGGAGGCAGACCCAGAACCGGCCACGGATAGCACGAGCAGAGAGTGCAGACGATCAGGTTGTGGACCTTCGGTTCGTTCTCGACGACCACCATGTGCTCGCCCTGTCCGCTGGTATAGCCAAGCTCCGCGATGGCCGCGGGTGCATTCGCGAGGAGACGGTTCTTGTACTGGGGATCAGTCCACGCGCGCGCGACGACCCGCGCTCCGTTGCGCGGGCCGACCTTGTGCTCCATGGTGTCGACGAGGGCGTCGAGGGCGGCGGGATCGACGAGGCCCTTCTCGACGAGCAGAGACTCGAGAGCCTTCGTTCGGAGCGTGAGATCCGAAGGGACGGCCTGATGATCGTGATCGTGATCTTGCGCGTGCATGGCGGCCGGTGTCGCTGCGCTCGCGGCGAGCCCTTTCAGGAACCCTCGGCGGTCGACGGCGCTACCTTCGGAGTCGGCCAATGTGCCCTCCTTGAAATGATCGCCGGAGCGGGACGAGACTACTTCACCGGCGCTTTCCGTTTCAACTCTTCGAACCTCGTTGGACCTGTGGGATTTTTCGACAGAATCGCGCACCCCTCGGGCAATCCTCCAGTCAGCGTTCGACGAGTATCAGGGCGCGTTGTCGCCAGACGGTCTTTGGCTCGCGTACGTGTCGGACGAGACGGGCGTTCCGCAAGTGATCGTTCAGTCGTTTCCGGATGGCGAGCACGGTGTACAAGTCTCCTCACAGGGTGGGAGCGAGCCGCGGTGGCGACAGGACGGACAGGAGCTCTTCTTTCTGCGAGCCGACCGCGTGATGATGGCCACAACCGTTTCGCTCGATCCGACAGGCTGAAGAGGCTAAGCCGCTCTTTCAGACTCGAGTCCCAATCCTGGCCAACCCATTTCGCTGGCACTACGACGTCTCCCCCGACGGGCAGCGGTTTCTCGTCAACACCGCGCCCGTGTCCGTGCGGCCGCCCGCGATCCACATCGTTTTGGACTGGCGAGCCCTTCTCCCTCGGCGCGAGAACTGACTCACTTTCCCTCGAGGAACTCCTCGATGGTCCTGTTCAGGAACTCCGCGTCTCCCGGCCCTCTCCCCGCCCCGGCGCCGTGGCCCCAGATCGACGGGATGGGAACGACCTTGGCACCGGGAATGAGACGGGCTTCGTTCTCGGAGTCGGCGACAGGAAAGTACAGATCGGTTTGAGATGGCATGAAGAGCACTCTCGCCTTGATGGAGCGGAGCGCCTTTTCGAAATCGCCTCCGAAGCCCGGAGCGTCACCGACGTTGTGCCTCTGCCACATCTTCGCCTGCCAGAGCACGTTGTTCGCGTCGCGCGAAAGCCAGCTCGCTTCCGCCTGCCTCAGCCACGCCTCGATGCTGTCGTAGCCGAGCTCGCGGTACGTCTCACGGCGCCACCATTCCTGGGAGACTCCCCACGATGCCCAGTGTCGCGCGAGTGCCTTGAGGCCCACCTCCGGCGGCTTGTCGTAGCGGCCCCCGTTCCACGCGCTGTCCGCCATGAGGGCGCTCTTCGCTCCTTCGAGGCGCACGATTCCGAACGGATACTCCTTGGCGTTTCCGCAAATGGCGACCACGGCCTCCACCATCTCCGGATAGCTCACGGCCCACTGAAGGGCCTGTTGAGCGCCCATCGAGAACCCGACGACCGCTCGCAGGCGACGGACGCCCAGCTCCTCGCTCAGGAGCTGGTGCGCCGCCCTCACGTTGTCGCGGATCGCGATCTCGGGAAAGTCCGGTCCAGAAAACGGGGGAGGCGTGTTGCTCGGCGAGGACGAGAAGCCGTTCGCCAACATGTCGGTGGCGACGATGAAATACTCGGCTGGGTCGAGAGCCTTTCCCGTGCCGATGAGAAACTCATAGCCATGGTGATCGCCGGAGTACCAGGAAGGCACCAGAACGGCGTTGGACTTTTCGTCGTTCAAGGCGCCGTGGGTCAGGTAGGACAAGCGAGCGTTCGGGAGC
>Ga0187893_10010835_pt1 | contig 13420 bp, 10 predicted proteins | sample MA1701074metaG_FD_139574 | JGI IMG/M metagenome (GOLD analysis project Ga0187893, IMG submission 139574) | White microbial mat communities from a basaltic lava cave in the Kipuka Kanohina Cave System on the Island of Hawaii, USA - MA170107-4 metaG ...
ACAAGGTTCATAGGCAAAGTAAAATTTGTTCCAATGCCTATGTTGCCTGTTACACCATTAATAATCATACGATGAATACCTCCTACAGTATTAAAATTCATGCTTCCTGCTGAGGATTGCAAAGCGATATCATTCAACCCTGCCGGATTGAACAGGCGGAATTTTTCGGTGGTGGTTGCAGCAGTGAGACCTGACCACATCTGCCAAGTATTATCAACAGCATTGGTTGCGTCCGTTCGAAAAACTTCCCCAAAAGTGACAGGAGTTGTCGCTGATGAAAGGGATAAATAAAATGAATTAACATGCAATCTTGCTCGCACATCATTTAAGGTAGGAAATCTTCCAACTCCGATTACTTCATTAGGTTGAATTAAGTTTAATCTGCCATAAGCATTTGGAAATGGAAATTGCCATTGTGCAGTAGAACTTTGTGGAATTAAGTACAGGAATAATCCTGTTAAAAACAATTTTTGATTTTTTTTCATTTGATTTATTTTTTTAGTGTTGAATTATAAATTTTTTAGAAAATATTTTATTGTTAACTTGTATTTTAAGAATGTATATTGAATCATCATAAGTAGAAACATTAACTCTTATTTGAGAATCACTTGTTGTTTTTTTTAAGATCAGTTTTCCTGAATAATCATAAAGAAATATTTGTTTTTCTCCCCTGTCAGTAAAATTTTTAAGGTTTAAAATATCTGAAGCAGGATTGGGAAATAATATCAACGTATCCGAATGATTTTCCTCAATTCCAACTGTAGAATCGCAGGCAGAAGGTGTTTGCTTGAAATTCAGATAATTTGAAATGAAATAAGGCAATCCTCCCGTTGATCTACCAGCCGGTTGGGTAGTAAGAGCAAAAGGAACAACATCAGCCTGCGGGCCGTAGCCATTTGGATTATTGATTACACTAATTGAATCATAAGATTCAAATAGTGATGCTATATAAATTTTTCCGTCAGGCGCAGGTTTAAGAACTCCAAAGACATCGTTCCCGAAGTTATAAGTGAATTGATATCCGGAACTATTAATGCTTACTGAATCCCAAATATTCAAGCAATACATAATCAACTGATTTCCTCCACCATTGCTGTAAATTTTCGAGCCGTCAGGTGAAAATTCAGGGCTTTCACCCATAGCAATGATGTTAATTTTATCAAATAATAAGCCTGTTGTTATATCGAAATGAAAGATATTTGCCGGATAATTAATTCCGCCTACCATTTTTGAACCATCCGCTGAAAATTTAATATATCCGACATAATCAATGGCAACAGACCCAAAGGGTTGAACTAATGGAGCGCTAATACCAGACGAAGAAATTTGATAAACTATATAATTATTCGTGTTGAATTCATGCGTAACCAGCCAATAATCAATTCCATTTGCATGTTTTGTGACTGCAATTGCTTCGGTACCATTTTGCAGTAACAATTGATTTTTTAAATATACGTCCCCTTTCCCGTTATCAAGATTCAGGTTTACCAATGAATATCTGAATCCACTGGCAAATGAATTTTCGGCACAATCAGTCGTGAAAATATAAAATATGCTGTCCTCCTGTGTGGGCCAGGGCACAATCAATCCTGCGGATGTGCTGCTCCCCCAGTTACCGCAACCAAGAAGACCTGTTCCATTAGGCATGGATTGGTGCAATTTATTCCATACAGTATCGCCATCTGTATAAAAAAGAAGGTTGCCGGCAGTATCACTCATCACAGCGCAACTTTCAAAAGAATGCAGCGCTCCATTGGTATCAACCACAGGAGTTCCGCTCGAAAAATCCAACCCGCAACCATTTCCAAAATACCAGTGCCATGTGCGTTTGATGTCGGGGTTTTGGGCTTGCGCTTGTTGTGATAAAAATGCAAAAGGACAAATGCAGACGATTGCAGCAATTAATAAACTTTTCCTTTTCATGTCATTCATTTTTAAAATGAAAAGGAAAATTATAAAAAAAATCAACAGGAAATGCAGATGCCATGACTTCGCTGAAGCTGCGGCAGGCAAAGGAGGCAAAGCAATCCTTAAAAGCATAATGCAGATTATGAAAGACAATAAATATATATATACAAAAAATCTGAAGAATCAATAGGAAAGCAGGAAATAGTTTTCAACAGGTTTTGGGTTTTTACCAAATTAAAATCAATTTTTCATTGCCAACAGTTTTTCCATTTTTATGTCCGCTTCATTTCCGTGAATAATTACGCCATTGATGAGGTAAAATGTTTTCTGTATTTTATTTTTAATAGTCATACCATCGCTGCGTAATTTTATGTTTGCAACGGTCATGAGTTTTGCTGACCGGAATTCAATTGCCTTGAATTAGTTTTGAAAAAATTAATTTAAGGAATATCCGGATGGCACGAAAAGCACAAATCGCCTTTGATTTTATTCTCGATTACCTGCATCCGCTTGATGTCAGGATTAAACCCATGTTCGGATGTCATGCATTCTATGTGAATGAAAAAATTGTGCTCGTAACAAGAAAAAAAGATAATCATCAGGAAGCAAACGGGATCTGGATTGCCACTTCCCCGGAGCATCATGCATCGCTGAACAGGCAATTCCCATCGTTTGAACCGGTCTCAATCCTGAATGAGGGAAAAGGCGAAACCAACTGGCGGATGATTCACGAAAGCGCTGATGATTTTGAAGAATCAGCCATCCGGATTTGTGAACTGGTAAAGCAGGGGGATGTGAGGATTGGAAAAATTCCGAAACGGAGCATGAAAAGGGCTAAATGATTTTCAGTAAAAAATATTCAGCAAGACCGGCAGCAGCGCTGATTCCTATCCACAGAATCATTTCCATTTTAAAATATTTCATAGCAACAAACGAAACGATGAGCCAGATACCGGCAAAATAATTTACCGCTTCAAAACTTATTCCGGAAGGAAATATGACTGCTTCGGCAAAATAAACTGCGAGGTTAAGCACCACACCGGTTACGGCTGCCGTTACACACCCGAGCACACTTTTTACACGGATGCTGTGCTGCGTTTTTTCAATCAATGGTGCGCCAATGAGGATAAAAAAGAAAGAGGGAAGAAAGGTATAATAGGCAGTAACTGCCAGCCCCCCTGCTGCAAAAGCAACGGATGAAAAATGATGATGCCCTGCCATGAATCCCACAAATGCAAGCACCATGATGAGCGGACCGGGAGTGGTTTCACCCAGCGCAAGCCCGTCAATCATTTCGAGCTGCGAAAGCCAGTGAAATTTTTCAACGCTCACCTGAGCCACATAAGGCAGTACGGCATAAGCGCCCCCGAATGTTACAAAAGCCGCTTTGGTAAAAAACAAAATGAGCGATTTCCAGAATTGAAAATCGGGAAATAATAAATAGACAGCCCCCACCGGCAGAAGCCAGAATAAAATGGCTGCCGTCAGCTTCCCTGTTATCCGGGCAAGCGTTAATTCAGATGAGGGTGGAGGAGAAAATTTATTAATGCAATATTCTTTTTCTGACTCCTCTGAAATTTTTTTTTCTTTTTCAGCGGGCTTTGTCATTCGGGGAAATAATTTAATTGCTGAAATTCCAAATAAAATTGTTCCTAAGATGATGACAGGGAATGAAATTTTAAAAAAGAAAATCAGGATGAATGCCATCACAGCAATGAGCCAGTGCATATTAAGCAGGAGTGATTTTTTTGAAATTTTGATTAAGGCAACCACCACAATGGCAACGACAGCGGGTTTCAGCCCGTTGAATAATGCGCTGACCCATTCAATTTTTCCATATTCAACATACACTATGCTTAATCCGAGAAGAATAAAAACAGAAGGAAGAATGAACAGCGCCCCCGCTGCTATGCCCCCTCTTGTTCCATGCAAAAGCCACCCCGAATAAGTTGCGAGCTGCTGCGCTTCGGGTCCGGGAAGCATCATGCAATAATTTAACGCATGAAGGAATTTTGATTCGGAAATCCATTTCTTTTTTTCTACCAGGAACTGGTGCATGATGGCAATCTGTCCGGCAGGACCGCCAAAGCTGATGAATCCGAGTTTGAGCCAGAATTTAAACGCTTCACGGAAGGAAGGTTTTTCCATCAGAAAAAACTATGAAAAATATTTTCTCAGAAAACCGGCTGAACTTTTTATGTCACCGGCAAAAACCCTGTCCTTATCAATGAACGGAACTTCTTTGCGGTAGCCGGCAATTAATTTTTCAATTGCAGGTGACGATTTCGAAGGTCTGCGCATTTCCAATGCCTGCGCTGCCGTGAGCAATTCGATGGCAAGGATTGTTTCAAGATTATTTACCACCCGGTACAATTTAGTTGCAGCATTGGCGCCCATGCTTACATGATCCTCCTGCCCGTTGGATGAAACGATGGAATCAACAGAAGCGGGGGTGCAAAGCTGTTTGCTCTGCGAAACGAGCGAAGCGGCTGTGTATTGAGGAATCATCAAACCGGAATTCAATCCGGGTTCGCGGATGAGGAAGGAGGGAAGATTCCTCTGCCCTGAAATCAGCTGGAACGTCCTGCGTTCGCTGATGCTTCCAAGTTCTGACAATGCAATTGCCAAATAATCCATGGCGAGCGCAAGGGGCTGCCCGTGGAAATTTCCTGCTGAGATGATCAAATCCTCCTCCGGAAAAATGGTGGGATTATCCGTCACGGAATTTATCTCGGTGAAGAAAACTGCGGATGCATGGGCGATGGCATCTTTTGAAGCTCCGTGCACCTGCGGAATGCAGCGGAAGGAATACGGGTCCTGAACATGTTCTTTTTTCTGTTCCTGCATTTTGCTTCCTTTTAACAGTTCGCGGATTTTCAGTGCCGTTTCTATTTGCCCGCGATGCGCGCGGATTTCATGAACCAAATGATGAAACGGCTCGCCATGGCAATGAAATGCATCGAGCGAAATGGCAGCGATGGTATCAGCAGCTTCTGATAATCGTTCGCTTTGGATAACAGCCCATGTTCCGAATGCCGACATAAACTGCGTTCCATTGAGCAATGCCAGCCCTTCTTTTGATTTCAGATGCAGCGGACTCCATCCGAGCGTCTTGTAAACACCGGCAGTCTTTTCTTTCTTGCCTTTAAAAAAAACCTCCCCCTCTCCAATCAAAGGCAAGCTCAGATGTGCGAGTGGTGCCAAATCGCCAGAAGCTCCCAATGAACCTTGTGAATATATTTCGGGAAGAATATCGTGATTATAAAAATCAATCAGGCGCTGAACAGTTTCCAGCGCAACACCTGAATTTCCATAACTCAGCCCCTGGATTTTTAAAAGCAAAATGAGCCGGATAATTTCAGCAGGAATAATTTCTCCCGTTCCGCATGCATGGGAGCGCACAAGATTTGCCTGCAACAACTCCATGTCTTTTTCAGGAATCCGCTTGTCATGCAGCGAGCCGAATCCGGTGTTGATTCCATAAACAGCAGATTTATTTCCGGCAAGTTTTTTATCGAGGTATTCCCTGCACCTTTTTATTTTTTGAATTGCTTCTTCCGACAGTTCCAGCTTTGCACCGGATGAAATGATTTCATTAATTTTTCTGAAATCAAGATGGGTGGAGGAGATGAGGTGGGATTTCATATTTTCAGAACCGCAGAGGCGCGGAGACGCAGAGGTAGAGAGTTAAAAATTGTTGACAATCCTTTTAATACCGTCTTTCAGCAGCGGTACATTGAAGTTGATTAATAATCCGATTTTCTTATTCGAGAGTTTAAGGTAGGAAATTATTTGTGCTTCATAAACAGGATGCATAAGTTCGACTGATTTTATTTCCATCACAACTTCTTCTTCCACTAAAATATCAATTTTAAAATCTTTCAATAACTTCCTTCTTGAACTTTATTCCACGCAGCTTAAATTCCTTCCTAAGACAAAAAATATAAACAGATTCAAGAAGACCGGGACCCATAATTTTATGCACAGTGATGCAGCAGTCTATGATAATACCTGTAAGCTTATTTAATTCTTCATTATTCATTTTCTCCGCGTCCCTGCGACTCTGCGGTTAAAATTTTTTCAATTAATTTTTCCAATGAAAAATTTCCCTGCTCGCCCGTTCTCATATCTTTAAGTGACAACAATCCTGTTTTTATTTCTTCGCTTCCTACCAGAACCACGAAAGGAATTTTGTTGGAATCGGCATAGCTCAGTTGCTTTTTCATCTTAGCGGCATCAGGATAAATTTCAGCATTGATTCCCGCTTTCCGTAACTGCTGCGCCATTTGCAGGCAGGATTTGACTTCTTCGTCACCGAAATTCACGAACATCACCTGTGCGCCCGATGATTGCAGATTCAATTCATCAAACAGCTTCATTTCATCCATCACATCGTATATCCTGTCCACACCGAATGAAATTCCAACACCGCTTACGCCCGGCATTCCGAAGATGCCGGTGAGGTCATCATACCTCCCCCCTCCGAGCAAGCTTCCCGTAAAAGATGATCGGGAATCATTAAGCTTAACTTCGAAGATGGCTCCGGTGTAATATTCAAGACCTCTGGCGAGAAGCATATCAAAATTGAATGTTGAATGTTGAATGTTGAATGTTGAAATGGTATTAAGAACAAAATTAATTTCTTCAAGCCCCTTTTTGCCGGAACCGGAATCAGCCAGAAAATTTCCGAGGAAGGAAATGGTTTCTTTATTTGCGCCTTTGAATTCCATCAGCGGCTGAAGCTTTTTAACGGCTTCGTCCGAAACCCCCTTTGATTTTAATTCTTCAATTACTTTTTCCATGCCCGCTTTTTCAAGCTTGTCAATCGCCACGGTTATGTTCATCATGTTATTTTCTTCACCAATTACCTGTGCAATCCCAGAAAGAATTTTCCTGTTGTTGATTCTGATGTTCATTTTCAGTCCCAGCTTTGAAAAAACTTCATCCATCATCAGGATCATTTCCACTTCGTTGAGCAATGAATCGCTTCCGATGACATCGGCATCGCATTGCACAAATTCACGGTATCGTCCTTTTTGCGGGCGGTCGGCACGCCACACGGGTTGCACCTGGAACCGCTTGAAGGGAAAAGTAATTTCATTTTGATGCATTACTACGTATCGGGCGAAGGGCACTGTCAGGTCATAACGCAAACCTTTTTCGGTTAAATCTGAATGGTTGATTGCGGATTTTTGATTGTGGATTTTTTCGAGTACCGGACCGGAATTCAGCATCCGGAATAAAAGCTTGTCCCCCTCCTCACCATATTTCCCTTCAAGCACCGACAGGTTTTCCATAGCAGGCGTTTCAATCTGCCGGTAGCCATAGCGCTGATAAACCGTCTTGATGGTATCGAGAATAAAATTCCGTCTTTTCATTTCCAGCGGTGAAAAGTCGCGCATGCCTTTTGGGATGGATGGTTTCATGGCTACAGGAAAATCAACAGAACGAAGTTTTAGTTTTTAATCAGACTTTTATACCGGATTCTGTGCGGCTGAAGATCTCCGAGCCGTTTCTTTTTGTTTTCTTCATAATCGCTGTATCCGCCCTCAAAATAATAAACCTGCGAGTCGCCCTCAAACGAAAGAATGTGGGTGCATACGCGGTCGAGAAACCAGCGATCGTGCGAAATAATGACAGCACAACCCGCAAAATTTTCAAGCGCTTCTTCCAGGGCGCGCAATGTGTTTATATCAATATCGTTTGTCGGTTCGTCAAGAAGCAGAACATTAGCTTCCGATTTAAGGGTAAGCGCCAGGTGAAGCCGGTTGCGTTCCCCCCCACTCAGCACTCCGCATTTCTTACCCTGATCGGCACCGCTGAAATTAAAACGAGCCACATAAGCGCGCGAATTTATCGTCTTCCCTCCCATCTCAATCACTTCATTTCCTCCTGAAATAACTTCCCAAACCGTTTTTTCCGGATCAACTTCCTGATGCGACTGATCAATGTAACCAATGCGCACGGTAGAGCCGATTTTAAACTCACCAGCATCCGGATTTTCCGTTCCCATAATCATGCGGAAAATAGTGGTTTTTCCGGCACCGTTGGGTCCGATGATTCCCACAATGCCATTCGGGGGAAGCCGGAAATTCAGGTTGTCGTAAAGGAGCTTCCCGCCATACGCTTTTGCTACCTGGTCTGCTTCGATTACCTGGTCGCCAAGCCGCGGTCCGTTCGGAATAAAAATTTCAAGTTTCTCTTCCTTCTGCTTTACATCCTCATTGAGCAGGTTCTCATACGCTTTCAAACGGGCTTTTCCTTTCGCCTGCCTTGCCTTGGGACTCATCCGCACCCATTCCAATTCGCGCTGAAGTGTTTTCTGTCTTTTGCTTTCTGATTTTTCTTCCTGCGCCAGCCGCTTCGATTTCTGATCGAGCCATGAAGAATAATTCCCCTTCCACGGAATACCTTCCCCCCTGTCCAGTTCAAGGATCCATCCTGCCACGTTATCCAGAAAATACCGGTCGTGCGTAACAGCAATCACGGTTCCGGCATATTGTTTCAAATGCTGTTCCAGCCAATCCACGGACTCGGCATCAAGGTGGTTGGTGGGTTCATCCAGCAGCAGGATGTCGGGTTGCCGGAGCAGCAGCCGGCATAATGCAAGTCTGCGCCTTTCACCCCCAGAAAGAACTTTGACCGGTGCGTCACCTTCGGGGCAGCGCAATGCATCCATCGCCACTTCAATTTTATTATCCAGATTCCAGGCGTCTGCCTGTTCGATTTTTTCCTGGAGCGCTGCCTGCCGGTTCAGGAGCTTATCCATCTTATCGGGGTTATTAATATATTCTTCCTCACCGAAAAGATTGTTTACCTGTTCATATTCATTGAGCAAATCAACCACGGGCTGAACGCCTTCCATCACGATTTCCCTGGCGGTTTTGGAATCGTCCAGTTTTGGTTCCTGCTCGAGATAACCCACCGAATATCCGGGAGCAAAGACCACTTCTCCCTGAAAGGACTTTTCGATGCCTGCAATAATTTTCATCAGGGTGGACTTCCCGGCACCATTCAATCCGAGAATTCCGATTTTGGCTCCATAAAAAAATGACAGATAAATATCTTTAAGAATCTGGCGCTGGGGCGGAACAATTTTGCTGACGCCCACCATCGAGAAAATTATTTTTTTATCGTCTGACATAACGGAAGTTTAATGTTTAAAGCCGCGAGGTTGCACAATGAGCAAAGCCACTCCGTGAAACCCCGCCATGCAAAGTTCAGGGTTTGAGTTTTTTTCAATGGTCACTGCCTGTTTCTTTTCCTTTTTCCATAAAGGGATGCAAAGATTCAAAATTAGACCGAAAGTGAAACATTTTGTTCATAAGCAAGTAATAATCTTTTCAGTCATTGATTCCCATAAGCCCGTCATTTTCTAAATTTACAATCTAAAATAAAACCATAATGAAAAAAATATTTCTGTTCACCATTTTCATTCAGATTATTTTCAATGTCAGCATTGCCCAGGATTATTCTAAAATGAATTTTACGCTCGTAAAAAAAATACTGACAGAAGGAGACCCGGACCGGCCCGCTGCGTTGTTTGTTGAAGGCGATATCTACTCCATCAAAAATAGAACTCAAATGCTGGGGGGAGCTTTTAAATACTCAGCCGGCAATGTGGCAGCGATTGTATTGCCGGTTTCAAAAGTTCAGTTGCTTGCTGAAGAGCCCTCTGTTATTAGAATTGAAGATAATTATATGGACCTGCAGCCCCTGAATGATTCCATGGTTGTAAAAAACAGGGTGGTGGACGTACATGCCGGTGTGCCGCCCCTTCCGCAGGGATATGACGGCAGCGGAGTGGTGATGGGAATTATTGATTCAGGCATTGACTTTGATCATGGCGATTTCAAGGATAGTACGGGAAATACGCGGGTTAAATTTATCTGGGACCACAACCTTACCGGAAATGCACCGCAAGGTTACACCTATGGTACCGAGTTCAATTCTTCAAATATTAACAACGGTCAGGCAGGAGCGCATGTGGATAATTTTTTCGGACATGGAACCCATGTAACGGGCATTGCGGCAGGAAACGGTTTGCAGGTGAATCATTTTAAAGGTGTCGCCCCGAAAGCAGATATCATCAGCATCTGCGTAAACTGGAACTTACCGGATAACAACTGGCTGAATTCTGTTGCTGATGCCGTAAATTATATTTTTAATAAAGCCGACAGCATGGGAAAACCCTGCGTAATCAATATCAGCGCAGGAACTTATTTCGGAGCGCACGATGCAAAAGATTTGCAGGCAGTGATGATCGAAAACCTGATTGCAGCCAAGAATGGACGAACGGTGGTGTGTGCTGCCGGAAACGCTGGTGACTTGAAGATTCATCTGAAACACAATGTTGCTCCACCTGATACATTTTTTACATGGTTTGCCTCCAATCCCAATCCGATCTATATTGAAATGTGGGGCAATCAGACAAATTTTGCAGGGATGAAATTCACTATTGCAGCCGATAAAAACTCTCCCGGATACGAAATGAGAGGGATGCTGCCTTATTCACAGGTGAGCGCACATCTCGGAATATTAAAAACTGATACTCTCAAAAACAGTCTTGGGCAACGCCTGGCATTAATTCAAAGCTATGCATATCTTCAGGCAGGAAGATATTCTATGTTGTTTTATGTAGCTGCCGATTCCGTTACTAATTATTATTACCGGCTGATGACCACCGGAACCGGAGCAATGGATTTATGGAGCTTTCAGATGGTTTCTTCCGGATTGCCATCAGCAGCCCAATTTCCTGATATTACCAAATATGTTTTGCCAGACACAACACAAAACATCGTCAGCAGCTTTACCTGCAGCGATAAAGTGATTACTGTTGGCAATTATGTAAACAAAAATGCATATCTCGCCTGCGACAGCACCCTCTCAACGGTAAGCGGAACGCCCGATGACCTGGCTGCAAATTCCAGCCGGGGACCTACCCGTGACAACCGGCTGAAACCTGAAATCACCGGTTCGGGAACTGTAACAATTTCAGCAATGGACCTGGCGAATCCTCCCGGGATTTTTAAAATTACCAAGGAAGGATGCATGCACATGCGCGATGGGGGGACTTCCAGCTCTTCACCTGTAGTTGCCGGAATTGCCGCATTGTATTTTCAGCGATACCCGACAGCATCATGGTCGAAAGTAAAACAGGCGATCACGCTTTGTTCTTACACTGATTCTTATGTGTGGGGAACGCTGCCGAACAATACATGGGGCTATGGCAAGGTTGATGCATTTGCTGTATTAACCGGATGCACTGCTCTCGGTATCCATGAATCGAATAGGCCAGCGGATGCGGATTTTTATGCTGCTCCAAATCCGTTTGCTGATATAACCAACATTCATTATAATCTTTCAGCACTTGGGAGCGGTAAGTTTTTTTTGAGAATCGTGAATGTGCTGGGCGAAGAAATTATTGTAAATGAAATTCTTAATAGCAAAGGATCTATAACCATTCAAAAGTCAAACTGGGATGCAGGAGTTTATTTTTTAGTTCTCTACAAAGAAAATTCTCCGGTAAAATCGCTCAAACTTTTAGCATTTTGATTGGCTCTTTCATTGCGATCAATTGATTCTTGCATTTTCGTTGTGAATTGATTCCTGTTTTTATTATTAAATCCATATTGCAACTAATCATGGCCATTTTAGAAATTTGCTTAGCCCCTATTTATAAATATTGATCGCCTGATTCAGGAATCAGCATAATTATCCTGAAATTTGCTGAGTATGAATTCAGGATTTGCACTAAAAATCAAAAATTACTTTTCGCTGATAAAATTCAGCCATACCATTTTTGCATTACCGTTTGCGATGATCGGATTTATGCTGGGTGCGCGCGAAAGAAATTATGAGTTTGACCCTCTGCTTCCCATTCTTGTGCTGATGTGCATGGTTCTGGCCCGTTCGGCAGCTATGGCGTTCAACCGGTGGGCAGACCGTCAATATGACGCACAAAATACACGAACAAACAAGCGTGAAATCCCTGCAGGAAAAATTTCTTCGCGTTCGGCATTGATTTTTACAGTCATCTGCTCTTTGCTTTTTATTGCAACCTCCTATTTCATCAACCTGATATGTTTTTATCTTTCACCTGCAGCATTGCTGATTGTGCTTGGTTACAGTTTTACAAAACGCTTTACTTCATGGAGCCATCTGATACTGGGATTAGGACTTTCGCTTGCCCCTATTGGCGCCTATCTTGCAGTAACCGGAAGCTTCAGCTTTCTTCCGGTTTTATTTTCCATATCTGTCCTGGCATGGGTCAGCGGCTTTGACATTATTTATTCACTGCAGGATATAGAATTCGACCGTTCTAATAACCTGAAATCAATTCCGGCTAAAATAGGAGTTAGAAAAGCGCTGATCACTTCTTCCATAATGCATCTTCTTACCTCCGCTTTATTACTTGCTGCATCCTTTTTCGGAAGTTTCGGCTGGCTGTATTTATGCGGATGGGGGTTGTTCACGTTACTTCTGGCATATCAGCATCTGATCATAAATGAAAAGGATCTGAGCCGGGTGAATGTGGCATTTTTCACGACCAATGGAATTGCAGGTGTAATTTTTTCATTTTTTGTTTTCGCTGATATAGTCCGCTTTTGATCGCCCTGAGCTATGCTTCAGGTAAGCATGAAGCAGCTTCTGACAGCTTTTATTTAATCATCAACTTCAAAGTTTTACAAATTGGTGAATATTATCGTAATATTTTTTTAAGATTCACTTGCACCGCGGGCCTTTTCGCCCTATTATTGCATTGCCCTCCCGGCATAAATCCCTCCGAAATAATTATCTTAATAATATGAAAAAAATCCTGTCAGCATGGCTGCTTATGGTGATGGCGGCAATATTTTATTCTGATTCACCGGCTCAGGATCGAACGATCTGGAAGAGCATTTCCGATTCAGAAGTTTCTTCTTCAGGAAACCGTTTCACAATTCCTCAACATTACAGAACATATAAGCTGAATATTGCAGGATTGAAAAATTCCCTATTGAATATTCCGGAAGAAAATTTATGGGATAGAAAAAGCAAACAGTCAAATTTTGCAATGCCTATGCCCGATGGTTCGTTTGCTGATTTCAGCATCTGCGAAGTCATTGTAATGCACCCGGATCTTGCTGCAAAATTTCCGGAAATCAAAACGTATGCCGGCCAGGGAATAACTGACCCAAATGCTCATTTGCGGATTGATGTAACTCCTTTGGGCTTTCATGCCATGATACTTTCTCCGAACGGGCAGGTGTTTATTGATCCTTATGGTGACAATACAACGGAATATTATATCTGCTACTATAAAAAAGATGTAAGACCAGCTTCCAAATTTGCATGTGAAGCAGCAAGCAGCGATGGAACCGATTATCAAAACATACTACCTCCTTCGCTTTATCAGCAGAAATCTGCAGGCAACCAGTTAAGAACATACCGGTTGGCTCTTGCATGTACCGGAGAATATGCAGCAACAAAGGGGGGAACAAAGTCGGGAGCATTAGCCGGAATTGTTACA
>Ga0187893_10010836_pt1 | contig 13419 bp, 6 predicted proteins | sample MA1701074metaG_FD_139574 | JGI IMG/M metagenome (GOLD analysis project Ga0187893, IMG submission 139574) | White microbial mat communities from a basaltic lava cave in the Kipuka Kanohina Cave System on the Island of Hawaii, USA - MA170107-4 metaG ...
CCCGCGAACATCTCAATCTTCGCGTCCTCCCGTGAGACCAGCGCCGGGTGGAGTTCGCGGGCGGCGGTACGCCAACCGCCTTTCCCGTCCCCCGCATAAATGAAAACACCCTGGCAATGATCGGCGACGGCGAGATCCAAAGTGCCGTTTCGATCGGTGTCCCCGAAAGCAAGCCCGCCGCCGCACGAGCGCTTGCCGAAGGGCAATCCGGCGGATGACTCCCGCCAACCGTCATCGGCGGTCGCCAGAAACACGCGCGGCCCGCCACCGAGGCGCGGCAGGGCGGCAAGATCAAGCAGACCATCGCCGTTGACATCGCTGAAGATCGGATCGCACCTCCACATGCCCGAGGTCGGAAGTCCTTCGGAGCACAGCCGATACTTCACCGGGGGAGGGAGTTTCGGCGGTTGCGCGGTATCAGCGGATTTCCGATCGATCTGGCAGCCGCCAAGCACCAATATGGCCGACCAGATAACAAGGCGGCGCGAAATCTCGCGGGGCGCGTCCCAATTCAACGGAATTCCCGCATTGACGTCCGGTGTTCTCACTACGTATCTCAATTTCGGCGTCCGGTTCCTCAACGTCCCGTTCCAAGTGACTAGCCTGAACTTGACCCACTTGTGAGACGCTTGGAGTCAATGTATCGGCCTATCGAGATCGCGAAACCACTCGCCGTCGACCAGGGTCCACGGCTCGATGACAGCCTTCGATTCCTTCGGCAATTTGGTGAGACTGGGGTCCGCTACGCGGTAAATGTAGATCACACGGGCGCGGCCTCGATCGCCGATCGCCTCCACCCAATCCACGTCGCACGAAAAATACTCGATTCGGCTCTCGGCTTTCAGGAATTCATCCCGCGAAACCGTTTGGTGATCTCCTGGGTCCGTCAAGCGGTACAAGGCAAACCCATCGCCGCGAAGTCTCGCTTCGCACATCGCTCGAACACGGCGCCGAAGGGGTCCCTCCATCGCGGCGTCTCGATGCGCCGGAGCGTCGGGATGAAAATCAATCTCCTCGGGCGGCGTTGGAAGCCATCCACTCTCGCCGAAAAGCCACTTCTGCCACGTCTGCGTGGTTCGAGGTTCGGCTTGCGGAAACCGGGTCAACGTCGTGGTGTAATCAATTCGTACCCAGCCACGGCGACCCTCGCCCTCGACAACACCTATCGTAAACGACTGGACTTGGAAGGGCTCGCGTTCATTCGACCATTCAATGAATTCGCCGAGTGTCGCTTTTTCGCGGACGGCGTCGGGTTGAAATCCGTATGCGGTCCTCCAATCCCGATCCCGCCGAGCTGTCCAATACCTCAATGCGCATTCCCGAAGAGAGGCAACATCTGGTCGGAGAATAGGATTTTCCCAATCGGAATTCCGTCGGCTCCCCCCGCGGTCTGATATGCATGAGGAGACGAAAAGAACGAAACAGGATCGAAGGGACGCCCGCCGAATTGCACGCGCGCACGCAAAGCCGCGATTTACAACCATGAGAAAACGATACTCGAATGGACGGTCAGGCGTCTACCGACTGGAAGGTCGGGTCGGTTTCGAGGAATCATTGCCCGAAAGCCGGCCGACACGGGGGGCCTGCGCTTCGCTGGGACCCTCGATGATGTCGTAAACGATGATCCCGAATTCCTCTCCCATGCCGGTCAGTACCGACCCCGTCGCCGCTTTGCTGCCGCAGCTCGTCCCGCTGATGGAGAGCAGTCGGCTCGCAACTCCGATGATCGGAACGTTAAGGCTGCAACCCTCGATGGAACCTTTGCCGGCGGCCACGGAATCTCCACCGTTTCTATCCGGGCAGAAGCCGCCAGGCTGGTCGCATCGTGTGCTGGCGATTCCGTCCACGCGAGCTTTGCCCACGTCGGTGTGCAGGTTGTAGCGCAGGAAATTGTCCGGGACTTCATAATCGCCCAACAGCGTCTGGTCCCAGCAGGTCACGCAGCGCTCCGTGCCGGAAAACCGCGTCTCGTTCATGTTCCAGATGTCGAACTTCGCCTTGGTCGTGACCGGTCCCACGGAATCCTGCCGTAAATCCATTACCACGGGCATGAGCGTGACGTCTGTGTCTTCATTGATGAACGCCTTGCCGCCCGAAAGGAACTGCGCGCCGGTGGCATTGAACAAAAAGAGCAGCTTTTCCGGAGGTAGGTCGTATTCATTTCCATTCAGGAAAAGGACGCCAGGATTCTGGTCCGTCCAGAACCCGTTCTCGGAGCTGCGCGCCTGAAACGCATACGCGCTGTATTCCCACGCCGTGGTGTCCGCGTAGTGAACCGTCATCGCGTCGCCGGAAAGATGATTCCAACGAATCTCATTCCCTTCAATATCCACAGCCCAACCTACCACGAAACCGCGCAGCACCCGGCTGCCGGGAGGTCCTTCCGGATCCGGGCGGCCCGGCGGAGAACCTTCATCCAACGCCGTGAAAGGTTGACATCCAGCGGGAAGACCTGTGAGCGCCGACCAATACGTCGGCTGATTCGCGGTCAACAGAAGTTGGCAATCCGCCCAATTCCATCCCTTATGCTCGCGCTCGCTCTCGACGCCGAAGGAACCCGCTTCTAGCGGCGGATCGCCGTTCACGAAATACAGTTGGATCGAAACGGAATCGGGATAGTCATTGGTGATGGAAAGAATGGTATCCTGCGCGAGATGTCCGTTCGGTCCCCACTTCAACTCCACGGCGGGGAAGATCAACAAGCTGCCCTTTTGACTTACCCCGGCGCGAAATTGCCCAGGGAATTCCTGCGCGGCCGCCGTAAGCGCGGTCCCGAAACCAAGGATGGCGCTTGTCGCGATTCGGAAGAGTCGGGTTCGCATGTTCGGGCTCCGGTCGAAACGGGTGCGCGGCGCGGAGCCGCCCACCTGGCCTAGTTTGGGATGATACGCTTCAACGAAATCGATCGCCCCTTCTCAGCCAATCCGGGCCGATCCGGGCCGATCCGATCCGTTGCGCGAAGGGCATCCCCTCCTGATTAAACGGAAGACCATCATACATTCTGTTGCCTTGGTTGACAAGGCGGTTTTCAGCGATCGCGTCGAAATTCAGCGAAAACGTTGAATAAAGTCTGGGTTTCATTATTTCCTTGAATTTCCGCGAAACTTCGCCGTTGCGGAGTACCGACGCGATAGTTATACTGGGGCGAGCGTTGACGGAAGTGCGTCGACCGGACGCGGAGGGGCCGTCGAACAATCCAGCACACCCCCCAAAGGGGCGGTAGTGCTTTGGCAATAGATGCCCCTCTCGCGAAGTGTCCTTGGTCGATGAAGTGAGTTTTTCGTGAGTTCGGTAAGCGGCGCCGGTTTATCCGCGCGCCGCCACGGAGCAAGTGCGGTCCCCGATGCGAATGCCCCGACGACGCCTACCGCCGCCCATCTGCACTTGGCACGTCCTTGGTGCGGCCGTTCTGGTTTGCGTCGCGACTTGGTCCCTGGCGAGGGCGGGTTCTCCTGATTGCCGCCCCAGCGCCAATCAAAAGGGCAGCCTGCTCGTTTTCCCAGCCGTCGAGATCCAATGGGATGGCGAGGGTAATCTCACTCAGGATACGATCATCTCTCTCACCAACGACATCGCGTCCGACGTATACATTCAATTGCACTATGTGAATGGCGACGCACCGCTCGAGGCGGTTTACGGAAAACCGGGCGAGAAGGGCGAGAAACCGGAACTCATTGAGCGATCCCATCCGGGCTGGAACTCATTGAAGTGCGAAGGGTTGCTGACGTGCGATCAGCCGATGTATTTTTCTGCGTTCTCCGGCCGCCCGCTGGGCGTGGTTCCATTCTCCAATCTGGATCCGAGCGGCCGCCCCGACGGTTCCGATAGCGGCAGGCGACACCTACGCGGCTACGTCCTCGCCTGGGCGGTCGATCGAAACGGCGCGGAAATCCACTGGAACCATCTCGCGGGAACCGCGACGACGGTCAATTTCGCGGACGGCTCCGCTTTTGAATATGAGGCATACGTCTTGCAGGCTCGATCCGGTTCCAACGGTTTTTCGACGGATGACAATCCGGGCCAGTTGCTCCTCAACGGCGTCGAGTACGACGCCCTTTACGAGACCCTCCTGCTCAATTTCTTTTCCTCCGGCGATCAGGATCCATCGCTCCGTGGCATTGGGTTACCCTTTGACACCGACCTGACGCTGATGCCCGTCCAATCCGATTTACGCGGCAAGAACTTCGGACCTGTTCGTACATTTTTGCGTTTCGACGTGTGGAACCAGAACGAACACCATTTTGGAACGTCCCGCCGCATGATTACCATGTGGGACCAGGAACTACTCAGCCGCCACCCCGAGCCGAGTTATTTTACCCGAGAGCAATTGCAGACTGACGTGGGCTATGCCCGTATCGACGGATTGGCCAATGTCGCCTGCGATCCCTTCGCCATTCCCGCGGCGCTGGTCGGTGTCTCCAACCGCGTGATTGATTTTTCAAAATACGAATGCCAGAAAGAGTCTTCCGCCCGTACGCTTCCGGGCGACGGTTGCGAGGAGGCGGCCATTACGTATGACGCCCAGCCGGTCCGTCTCTGCGGCCGCGAGGGCGACTGCAACGGAAACGGATTGGTGGAAGTCGGCGACGTTTTGGAATTCAATCTGTGTATTTCAGGACCTGGCGAGAAGACGGCTGAACATTGTGTCTGCGCCGACTTCGACGAGGACGGCGACGTGGACCTTCTCGACATCGCGTTTTTCCAGCGGATGGCGGGCCGCGCCCCGTCGGCAGGGTCTTTGAATGTGTGCGAGGGGGATGATCGATGAACCGGGCTGTGGTCACGATCATGGTACCTGAAGTTGTCTGTTTTAGATCCGCGACGGTCGAGTCGCGCATTGCGCCGTGCGCAACGCAGCGACGAATCGCCGTTGCTCTGGCGCTGACGGCGCTGCTATCGATGTCGGCGACAGCCTTCGCTCAGCAACCCCCGTGCGTCGATACGGATAATGACGGTTACGGGAATCCCGGCAGCACGAGCTGCCGCAACGGTGCGGCGACGGACTGCAATAACACCGACGCGGCCATCAACCCCGGCGCGACGGAAATCTGCAACGGCGTGGATGACAACTGCAACCAGCAAGTTGACGAAGGGTTCGACGTCGACGGCGACGGCTTCACGTCGTGCAACGGCGACTGCAATGACATTGAGCGCCTGATAAATCCAAGGGCTAACGAACGCTGCAACGGCATCGATGACGACTGCGATCAGCAGATCGACGAGGGATTCGTCGCCAACGTCCGCGACGGCGACCAGGAATCCGACACTTTCAATCAATTCATCGACTTGCCGCTTGGCGCGGCCTGCATCGACGGACTGGGAATCTGTACCGCCTTCGGTATCGTGGGCTGCAATACCGCCGGGTCGGCGGCCGTTTGCGTCGCCCAGTTGGGCGCCCCGCAGCAGGAAGGTCCCGTCGGTCACCCATCCTGCTATGACCGCATCGACAATGACTGCGATGGATTGGTCGATCACGGCAATCCCACCATTCCGGATCACGAGGGCGACACGCCTTGCACCGAACCGGAAAAGTGCAACACCTTTGATGACGACAACGATGGCGATGTCGATGAGGATTTCGTTCTCGGCGGCGAGTGCGAGGCGGGCACCGGTCTTTGCCGTAAGACCGGCCGCATCGTTTGCAGTCCAACGGGCGGCACGATCTGCGACGCGATTCCGCTTGCGCCCGGGGTGGAGGGCCCCGCCGGCGGCACGCGTTGCAACGACGGCCTCGACAACGACTGCGACCGCCTTATCGACTTTGAAGACTCCAATTGTCGTGAAGCCGAGCGCTGCGACGGCCGCGACAACGACGGAAATGACGAGGTTGACGAAACCTTCACCGACCTGGGGCAACCCTGCGCCGCGGGACTCGGTCCGTGCCGGCGGAGCGGCATTCGCATTTGCAGCGGCGACGGCCGAGGCACCGTTTGCAACGCCGTCCCCCTCAAGGGCGAACCGGAGGGACCGCGGGGAATTACCTGCCGCGATCAAATCGACAACGACTGTGACGGCTTTGTCGACTTCAAGGACCCCAATTGCAGTGGCGTCGGTCTCGCCGCCAGTTGCACATTGACGCCCGGCATCTGTCGCGACTGCGTCGGCTGGTACACGATCGATTTTTCATCCAGCGATCCGGAAGCGATCGTCACGGCTGAGCTGCTGGCGGTCGATTTGAACGGCGAGATCGTGACTCGCCTGCCCGTGCAGCGCGGCGACACCGCCAATTTGGGCGCCCTGACGTACCCGACAGACTGCATCGTAGCCCAAACGATTGAGAATCGTCACCAAGTTTTCGCTCCCGTTCCCATGCTCCGCGTTACAGCTGAGAACGGGTCCGGCAAGGACACCGCCTATTGCACGAACACGCCTTATGTCGAAGTGGTCGAGCCGTCCGGCCAGGTGGTCAGCGGTTCCGAGGGCGACAATACGCCGGTTCTCGCGGCCATCCCACTGGTCAATCCCGCCACGCTTGCGGTTGTCGTGGACGGCGTGAATATCCTGCCCGCGATGGGCGTTGACCCCGCGACCGCGTTCCCCGGCGGGCCTTACGACGGTTCGGCGTCCGTCAACGGTCGAATCGTCCAAGTCACTGATTTGCTCGTTCGAACCGCACCTTTAGGTTCACCGACGGCCAATACGCTCAGCATGACATTGACCAACCTCGGCTGCGGCGGGCACATCATCCGAGTCACCGGGTCCGAACTTCCAGGCTCGCTCGATCATCCGGTCTACGAAGAGTGCTACCTCGACGACTTGCTCGACAAGGGCACGTCGGAAGGCTTCATCGTCGAAATCACCGTCCCCGCCGAAAACAGCGTCGTCGGCAATCATCCTTCCTCGGTCAACGTCCGCGGCGAAGTTTGTCACGGGCGGGCGATTGCCTCCGCGGCGATCAACCGCTTCCCCGTTAGCGTCGCGGGCCAGACCAGCGTACTGGGAGATGGCGAAAATTCCGGCGACAAGTATACCTTGCCCATCAACGTCAACGTCCCAGTGACGAACTTGCGAAACGTCGTCGACACAGGGGCCACGGCAGGGAGTTTCGATCCGGGGCCGAATCGATTGGTCGCCCAGGCCATCGACGGAGACTTCAACACTACATACGACAGCGTCTTTTTCGCCGTGGGACCGGTCATCCCCACGCCGACCACCACCGTCACCGCGGGCGGTCCCGGCGAAGTGGTGCACGCCTTCAATCTCGCCATAACCACCGCCGGCATGAACACGTTCTTTGAATCGCTCAAAGAGCGCAACAAGAATGACATCGGCGGCCGCGTCCGCGACCGCATCAAGCAGTTCTCCAAGGGCTTCCGTCCGGACATCAGCGATTCCTGCGATCCGTGGACGACCTCGACGATCCCTACGGCCGAATACCAAAACAACGTTTTCTCCATAAAGGTCGATCCGCAACAAAACGTCATACACGTTCGAATCAACCTGCCGGGCATCGACAAGAACGTTCACCTCGACGGCTACTGCGAGACCGATTGCATCTGCGCGTTTGGCGGCTGTGCGTGCTTTGTCTGTACGGACATCGACATCGACTATTTGTTCAAGCGCACGGGCATGGCCGTCACTTTTGACGTGACCGAAGACCGCCTGCTCAACCGCACTCCGCTCGACATCGGCTTCGTCGAGGGCGACGTGGACAATGGTCTGCACCTTCGTGGAGAGGTGGACATCGGCTGCGTCGTCGGCTTTTTCCTCGACGTGGTCGATTTCATTGTTTACATCTTCACTTTCGGCCTCGTCGAGCTCGACCTCGACATTATTACCCTCGACATTGACAGCAACGACCTGAAAGACCGCTTCGGCGGGCTTGACGGCGACCCGTTCGACCTCGATCTCGTCAAAGCGCGGAACCCGGATTTGTCCAACTTCGGCGCTCGCCAGCGCGACAGCCGCATCTCCGACGCCCAGATCACCACGCAGGGCATCGCCGTCTCTCTTGCCTCCGCTTTCGAAGCGGAACCGTCAGAGGTGGATGCCGCCGCCCCGTCGATTCCGGGCACGCCCCTCAAGAACGCGCCGCTGCCCCAACCGCCCATTCGCGACGCCGCGGGCAATCTTGCCGGGCACGTGACGCTTGCCCTGTCGGACGACCTCTTCAATCAACTATTCAATACGGCTGTTCAGACAGGCCGCCTCCGCACTGAGTTCACTGTGGTAAGAGAACTGCGCGATTTCCTTCCCGATGATTGCGACGAGATTACCGATCAGGATAAGCGCGCCCGATGCATCGGCATGCAGGGAGGCGACGATTGTGACCGCTTCTGTGCCCGCTTTGACGGTTGCGACGACGTTTGCGAGCAGGAATTCCCGTACCCAGGTTCGTTCCAGGAGGACCAGTCGCGCAGGCAGTGCTGCCGCGCCCGCCGCATCGACTTCAACCGAAACATCGGCGGCGGCACCACGCTCATTCTGCACGGCCGCATGAACGTGCCCCCGCGGATGCTCATCGACGACGATCCCGCGACCGCTCCGGTCGAGGTCATCCTTCGCTCACCGCAGGTTTCCATTTACCTGATCGCCGACCGCGACAGCGACGGAACGCTCGATGCCGGTGAGTTGGAAACCATCCCCGCTTGCGAATTCGGCAACCTCGACAATGAGTCCCCCACCGAAAGCGTCGATGCCACGCAGTGCAAACTGTGGGAGACGTGCCTCCAGGCCGATTTCCGCTTTCAGCTCTTCCTGGAGGCCGGCGCCAACGGCAGACCTCGCATCCGCTTCGGCAACGGAGAAATCATCCGCCACGATGAGGCATTCGGTTCGCTCTGCGGCGGAAGCATCGATGTTCCCGAGCTTGATTTCTTCAATGACCGCGCCGCTCGCACGGAAATCTTCGACATCCTCGATGAACGCCAGCGCGACAACACCCCGCCCCTTGACGGCGAAGGGTTGGAACTCGGCGGGTTCGTTAGCTTCCAGCGTGACCGCCTCATCGCCATCGAGACCCAGGCTCCGGCCCAAAACGACGGCTTCCAGGACTACATCGGCGTGACCGGCAACATCGTTCCCACGCCTTAGGTGACCTCGCTAGTTTGCGACAGTTCTGTGGACACCGGTTTGTTCGCCCGCACTCTCCGTTCACGGTATGGTACGCACCGGAAAACTAGAACCGGAGCGACCGCGTGCCATACGCCGACTTTCAGTCATTTCTTCGCGACCTCGAGTCTCGCGGCCAATTGCGCCGCGTTACCGCAACGGTCGATCCCATCCTGGAGATTTCCGCGATCGCCGATCGGGTCAGCAAGTTGCCCGCCGCGGGTAACGCCACGCCGCCGCCCACGGATCAAGCCCATGGCCGCCGCGGCGGATTCGCCCTTCGCTTCGACAATGTGAAGGGTTCGTCGATCCCCGTCGTCATTAACGCCTACGGCAGCTACGAGCGAATGCGCCTTGCCCTCGGCGTCGAGAGCTTCGTTGAACTCGCCGACCGCGTTCGACAACTCATCAGACCCGAAATGCCCACGACGCTGCTGGAGAAAATGAAAAAACTTCCGCAACTTGCCAAATTCGCCGGCTTCGGTCCCAAGGTCGGAAAACGCGGCATCTGCCAGGAAGTCGTTATGACGGGCGATGCCGACCTCTTGTCACTGCCCATCATCCAGTGCTGGCCCCGCGACGGGCAGCCCGGCTACGGCGGAAAACCACCTTTTAGCCCTTCTGGCACAGAGCATTCCTCTCTCCTTCCGTCTAAAGGGGAGGGAAGTGGCGCATTCGACATTCGCAATTCACCATTCGACATTTCCGTGGGCACTGGCCGCTACATCACCTTCGCGGGAATCTATACCAAGGATCCCGAATCCGGCGACCGTAACGTGGGGATGTACCGCGTGCAGGTCTACGGACCCAGGCTCGCGGCCATGCACTGGCACATGCACCATGACGGCGCCCGCCACTTCCGGAAATACAGGTCCCGCGGTGAGAAAATGCCCTTGGCGATCGTGCTGGGCGGCGAACCCGTCCTTACTTATGCCGCCACCTGTCCGCTGCCGCCCGACGTAAGCGAGCTTCTTTTCGGCGGTTTTCTCAACGACGCCGGCATTGAACTTGTTCCGTGCAAAACCATTCCGATGGAAGTGCCCGCTAACGCGGAGATTGTTATAGAGGGCTGGGTCGATCCGGAAAAGACTTTGGTCGAGGGCCCGTTCGGCGACCACACCGGGTTCTATTCGCTCGCCGACCATTACCCCGCGTTTGACGTGACGGCGATTACCCACCGCCGCGATCCCGTCTATCCCACGACCATCGTCGGCCCGCCCCCGCAGGAGGATTATTACCTCGGCAAGGCCACCGAGCGGATTTTCCTGCCCCTCTTGCAGATGCTTATTCCCGACATTCTCGACTACCACTTGCCCATGTTCGGCGCGTTTCACAACGCCGTCTTCGTGAAGATCCGCAAGGAATATCCACTCCAGGCCCGCAAGGTAATGAGCAGCATCTGGGGCGCGGGACAGATGATGTTCTCCAAGATGATCGTCGTCGTTGATGACCACGTAAACGTTCACGACGAGCAGGACGTGCTGTTCCACGTCGGTGCGAACGTCGACTGGCGGCGGGACACCGTCATCGTCGACGGCCCCTGCGACATCCTCGACCACGCCACGCCTTTCTATGGCGCGGGCGCGAAAATCGGCATCGACGCCACGCGAAAAATCCCCGGCGAAGGGGTCGTCCGCGACTGGCCCGACGAACTCCGCATGTCCGCCGAAATCCAAGCCCTGGTTGAACGCCGTTGGAAAGAGTACGGACTTGGGTGACCCTCGACCTCTCCAAGCTCCGCAACCTCGGCATCGCCGCCCACATCGACGCGGGTAAGACCACCACCACCGAGCGCATCCTCTTTTACACCCACCGCACCCACTGCATGGGCGAGGTCGACGACGGCACCACCACCACCGACTTCGACGAGCAGGAGCAGAAGCGCGGCATCACCATCTACTCCGCCGCGGTGAGCTGTCCCTGGCGGGACCACACCATCAACCTTATCGACACCCCCGGCCACGTCGATTTTACCGCTGAGGTCGAACGCTCCCTCCGCGTATTGGACGGCATGATCGCCGTCTTCGACGCCCGCGAAGGCGTCGAGGCCCAATCCGAAACCGTCTGGCGGCAGGCCGACAAGTACCACATCCCCCGCATCTGCTTCCTCAACAAAATGGATCGCATCGGCGCGGACTTCGAGCACAGCGTCCAATCCATCCGCGACCGCCTTCACGTCAAACCGTTTCCCATCCAGCTTCCCATCGGCGCGGGCGACGCCTTAAAGGGCATCATCGATCTCCTCGAACGGAAGGCCATTTTCTATAACGCCGAGGAGATGGGTTCCGTTTTCGAGGAGCGGGAAATCCCCGACGAATGGCGCGAATCCGCCGAGTCCGCCCGGCGAAGCCTTATCGAATCCCTGGCCGAACACTCCGAATCCATTATGGACAAATACCTCCACGATCAGCCGATATCCGCCGAGGAAATCCGCCGCGCCCTTCGACCGGCCGTACTCGCCCGCCAAGTTTTTCCCGTGCTTTGCGGAAGCTCGTTGCGATACATCGGCGTACAGCGCCTGCTCGACGCCGTCTGCGATTACCTGCCCAGCCCGCTCGACGTTCCCCCGGTGGACGCTCCGGACGCCGTCCGCACCGACAAAAAACACAAAATCGCATGCAAAGACGACGATCCCGTCGCCGTCCTCGTGTTCAAAATCGTGGCCGAAAAACCGCTCGATTTGTATTACTTGCGAATCTACTCCGGCACGCTCAAACCCAATTCGCGTCTCACCAACACCGTCACCAACGAAAAGGAGAACATCAGCCGAATTCATCGCATGTTCGCCAAGCGTCGCGAGCAGCTCGATGAAGCCGTCGCGGGCGACATCGTCGCCGTCATCGGTCCCAAAAACGCCCTCACCGGCCACACCCTGTGCGATCCGCGAAGGCCAGTCGTTCTCGAAACCATCGAATTCCCCGAGACGGTCATCAGCGTTTCCGTCGAACCGCGCTCCTCCAAGGACCGCGACAAAATGATGGAGGCGCTTCAAGCCCTCATGCGCCAGGACCCGACGCTCAAAGTCTTGAGCAACCCGGAGACGGCCCAGACGCTCCTTTCCGGCATGGGCGAGCTTCACCTGGAAATCATCGCCCAGCGGCTGCGAAATGACATGAATGTCGACGTCCTCGTCGGAAAACCCCGTGTTTCCTACCGCGAAACGGTCAGCGCCGCGGGCGAGGGCGAGGGTCAATTCGTTCGCCAGGTGGGGGGAAAATCGCATTTTGCAGTGATGCGATTACGGCTGGAGCCCAGGCGTCACGTCGCGGGCAAACCTCATTTTGAAATCGTGAGCACCATCGATCCCGAGCGCGTTCGCAAGGAGTTCATCAAAGCCGCCGAACTCGGCGTAACCGAAGCCGCCCAAAGCGGAATCCTCGGCGGATATCCCGTGATCGACTGGAAAGCGACGCTAGCCGGGGGACAGCAGCATGACACCGATAGTTCAGAATTAGCCTTTGAAAATGCCGCAAGAGCCGCTTTCTACGAAGCCATGAAATCGGCGACACCGATTCTTCTCGAACCCATCATGGCTGTCGAAGTTCTCACAGCCGACGATTACTTCGGCGCCATCATGGCCGACCTCAACGCCCGAAAATCCTCCGTACGAAACACGCTGCAACGCGGGTTGAATCGCGTCATTGAGGCCGACGTGCCCCTTTCGCAGATGTTCGGTTACGTCACCAAGCTCCGTTCGCTCTCTCAAGGTCGTGCGACCGCCACCATGGCCCCATCTCACTATGCGCCCGTTCCCGAAAACGAAATGCGGGCTATGGTTGGTTAGCAGATTTCAATGATTTCAAAAACAATTGAAATTTCAATAACCACGGAAACATGTACGACGTTAATTTTGCGAACTTCAATTGATATCATGTCCAATGCTTATCCATTTTAACTATTCGACGCGCGGATTCTGCGTTCGCATCATGTTGGCTGTTTCGAAATGCGCCAACCCTTGTTTCAACTGTGAAATCGGTTTCGGAAGCCCCGGAAAAGTTTATTTGGACGGGAGTTGACAGACTCCTCCGTTCGCATATTCTTAATGGTTTGCCGCATTTTGAGGCGGCGACGGAAAAAGTAGCAGCGGAAGTGAGGACTTGGCGTCGGTGAGCACCACAACGCGTATTCGAATTCGCATGGAGGCGTACGACTCGCGCGCGTTGGACGCCTCGGCCAAGGAAATCGCGGAACAGGCCAAGAGAACCAGCGCGAAGGTGCATGGACCGATTCCTCTTCCGACGCGAATAGAACGGTACACGGTGTTGCGAAGTCCGCACATCGATAAAAAGTCCCGGGAGCAGTTTGAGATTCGGACTCACAAGAGAATCATCGACATCAGCGAACCGACCTCTCGGACGGTGGAGGCGA
>Ga0187893_10010838_pt1 | contig 13419 bp, 13 predicted proteins | sample MA1701074metaG_FD_139574 | JGI IMG/M metagenome (GOLD analysis project Ga0187893, IMG submission 139574) | White microbial mat communities from a basaltic lava cave in the Kipuka Kanohina Cave System on the Island of Hawaii, USA - MA170107-4 metaG ...
GCCTGCGAGCTCCGCCAGAGCAGCGCCAAGCCGCGGCTCCTCGGCATGCCCTTCCAAATCCGCGAAGAAGACGTAATGCCACTTGCGTTGCCCCGAGGGCCGCGACTCGATGCGGGTCATGCTAATGCCGTGCCGCGCGAGTGGCTCGAGCAGGCGGTGAAGCGCCCCGGGCGAATCGGTATCGGCGACCGACATCAGGATGGTCGTCTTGTCGCGGCCGGACGGTGCCAGCAGCTTCTGGCCCACGACGTGAAAGCGCGTCTGGTTGTCCGGCCGGTCTTCGATCTCGGCGACGATCGTTTCGAGCCCGTAGATTTGCGCCGCGACCTCGCTCGCGATTGCCGCCGTGCCCGACTCGTCGCGCGCGCGGCGCGCTCCTTCGGCATTGCTCGCGACCGCGATCAGCTCGATACCGGACAGCAGGCGCTTGAGTGTCGCCCGGCACTGGGCAAGTGCCTGCTCGTGCGCGCAGACGCGCCGCACGTCGGCCAGCGCACGCATGCGCCCGATCAGGTGATGCCGAATCGTCATCTCGACCTCGCCGCAGATCTTGAGAGGCGAGGTCAGGAACATGTCGAGTGTGTGGCGCACGGTGCCTTCGGTCGAGTTCTCGATCGGCACGACGCCGAAGTCCGCATTGCCCGACTCGACTTCTCGAAACACGTCGTCCACGGTCGGGAATGGCAGGGCACGCACCGAATGCCCGAAATGTCGCGTAACGGCCGCATGCGTGAAGGTACCGTCTGGGCCGAGAAACGCAACGTTGAGCGGGTCCTGCTGCGCGAGGCAGGCGGACATGATCTCGCGGAAGAGCCGCAGCATCTCTTCGTCCCGAAGCGGGCCGCGATTGCGCGCCAGGACGTTGCGAAGCACCTCCGCCTCGCGTTCGGGCCGGTAGAAATCGACCGCGGCGCTCGCCTGCTTGCTCGCGCCAACCTCGTGCGCAAGCCGCGCGCGGTCAGCGATCAGCGCCTGGATCTGCTCGTCGATTGCATCGATTCGTCGTCGTATGTCACCAAGGTCGCTCGCCATGCCCCCTCCTCGTTCATGAGGCAAACAAAAACCCCGCAGCGGGTATCCGGTGCGGGGTCTCGGGTATTGCATCTAACTCTGTGCGCAACTACGCCGCCGGTCCTCGCCTCCGTGTGCTCGCGAAGAAAAAGAAGCCGAATCGGAAGTCCACGCGCATGGGCTCATCTTGAGCAAAGTTGCGAGCGGCTGTCAACCCGGTAGGATCATGAGATGCCTCGCCTGCCCGTTCGCCGCCACTCCAGACTCGTCGTCGACGGCATCGAGCGCGCGCCGAACCGGTCCATGCTGCGCGCCGTCGGATTCGAGGACGCGGACTTCACGCGCCCCCAGGTCGGGATCGCGTCGACCTGGAGCCTGATAACGCCTTGTAATAAGCACATAAACGAGCTGGCGGATGCCGCTCGACTTGGCGTTCGGGCGGGCGGAGGCCGCGACGTGCTGTTCAACACGATCACGGTCTCGGACGGCATCTCAATGGGCACGCCGGGCATGCGCTACTCGCTCGTCTCCCGAGAGGTCATCGCCGACTCGATCGAGACGGTGGCCGGCGCCCAGGGCTTCGACGGCCTCGTGGCCATTGGGGGCTGCGACAAAAACATGCCGGGCTGCCTGATGGCGCTTGCGCGTCTCGACCGGCCTTCCGTGTTCATCTATGGCGGCACGATCCGGCCTGGCATCCAGGGACGCGACATCGTCTCGGTGTTTGAGGCGGTCGGCCGCCGCGCGAGCGGGGCGATCGACGATGCCGCCCTCGCTGAAATCGAGCGCACCGCGATTCCGGGTGCGGGTTCCTGCGGCGGCATGTACACGGCAAACACAATGGCCTGCGCCATCGAGGCGCTCGGCATGAGTCTGCCCAACAGCTCGGCGCAGGAGGCCGAGTCGGATGCCAAGCGAGAAGACTGCCGGCAGGCCGGCGCCGCCGTGATGCGGCTGCTGGAGCAAGACATTTGCCCCTCGGCGATTCTGACGCGCGAGTCTTTCGAGAATGCGATCACCGCCATCATCGCGCTGGGCGGCTCGACCAACGCCGTGCTGCACCTGCTCGCCATGGCGCGCGCGGCGCGCGTGCCGCTCACGCTCGACGACTTTACGTTGATCGGATCGCGCGTGCCCGTACTTGCCGACCTCAAGCCGAGCGGCAAGCACCTGATGTCCGAGCTGATCGCGATCGGCGGGCTGACGCCGCTGCTTCGGACGCTGCTCGACGCGGGCCTGTTGCACGCCGATTGCATGACGGTTACGGGCCGCACCGTCGCGGAGAATCTGGCGGAGGTCGCCACGTATCCGGACGGGCAGTCCGTCGTGCGCGACTTCGATCAGCCGATCAAGGCGGATAGCCATCTCGTCGTGCTCTACGGCAACCTCGCCCCAACCGGCGCGGTTGCGAAGCTCACCGGCAAGGAAGGCTTGAGCTTCACGGGAACCGCGCGCGTGTTCGAGTCCGAGGAGACTTGCCTGCAGGCGATCCTGGACGGGGCCATCCGGCGCGGCGACGTCATCGTGATTCGTTACGAGGGCCCGAAGGGCGGACCGGGCATGCGTGAGATGCTGTCTCCGACCGCCGCGATCGTGGGCCGCGGCCTCGGTAATTCAGTCGCACTGCTTACAGATGGCCGTTTCTCCGGGGGCAGCCATGGCTTCGTGGTTGGCCACGTCACGCCGGAAGCGGCGGTGGGCGGGCCGATCGCGCTCGTGCGCGACGGCGACCCGATCACCATTGATGCGAAGGCGCGCGAAGCGCGTCTCGAGATTTCCGAGGGCGAGCTCGCGACGCGCCGCAAGCTGTGGAAGGCGCCGCCCGCGAAGGACGTGGGGGGCGTGCTGGCGAAATACCGTCAGCTCGTCGGTAGCGCGGCCGAGGGCGCGGTTACTTGTTAAGGAGCGGTAGGTGACAGATCAGATTGTCGGTCCCATTGCGATTCTCGGTGCTGGCAACGTCGGCCAGGCGCTTGCGCGTGGGCTTGTATCAAGTGCGCGCGTCGCCGCCGAAGACATCACGTTGACGCGCCGGCACGCGGACAAGCTCGCGGAACTCGCCGCCGCCGGCTTCGGCACGACGACCGACAATCGGGCCGCCATCGCAATCGCGCGGCACGTGATCATCGCGGTCCAGCCGAGCCAGCTTGATGAGCTGATGGCGGAGATACGCGGCGCACTCGATCCGAATCGTCACACGCTCATCTCCGTGGTCACCGGCGCCCCGCTGCGCCAGATCCAGTCCCAGGTCGGCCCTGATATTCCGGTCGTGCGCGCGATTCCGAACACGGCGATCGCGATCGGCCAGTCGATGACCTGTCTTGCGGCAGGGCCTGCGCATCGAGACGCACTCGATCGCGCGCGGGCGCTGTTCGAGTCGGTCGGCGCGACGCTCGTGATCGACGAATCCATGACGGAGGCTGCAACCGCGCTCTGCGCCTGCGGCGTGGCTTTCTTCCTGCGCTCGATCCGGGCCGCATCCCAGGGCGGGATCGAAATCGGCTTTCATCCCGACGAGGCGCTCCTGATGGCGGCGCAGACCGCGCGCGGCGCGGCCGGGCTCTTGATCCGCGACGGCTCGCACCCCGAATCCGAGATCGACCGCGTGACCACGCCGCGCGGCTGCACCATCGCCGGTCTCAACGAGATGGAGCACCGCGGGTTCAGCTCCGCGATGATCAAGGGCATCGTGACGTCGGCGAGGAAGGCGGTGGAGCTCTATCAAAAATCTGACCAGGCGAGTGAGACACGATGACAATCGCTGCGGACTGGCTCTATTGGCACGATAACGCCTGGCATGAGAGCGAGCAGAAGCTCCTGGGCCTTCGTGACCACAGCTTCTGGATGGGCAACGCGGTCTTTGACGGCGCTCGCGCATTTTCCGGCGTGACCCCAGATCTCGACGCTCACTGCGCTCGCGCGATTCGATCCGCGGAAGCGATGCATCTGAATCCAAAGGTCACTGCTGCTGAGCTGACCGACTTGTGCCGCGAAGGCGTGACGCGATTCGATGCCAGCGACGTGCTGTATATCCGACCCATGTTCTTCGCGATGGGAGGGTTTCTGGTGCCGGATCCTGATACCACCGAAACTGCCATCGCCATCCACCGACTGCCATTCCCCGATGCAAACGGATTCAGTGCCGCTTTCACGAGTCAGCGGCGACCTCGTCCCACGATGGCTCCCACTGATGCCAAGGCTTCGTGTCTCTATCCCAATGTGCAGCGCGCGCTCATTGAAGCCGGGCGGCGCGGCTTTCAGAACGCGGTCATGCTGGGTCCCGAAGATCAGGTCGCGGAGTTCGCAACGGCCAATATCATGATCGTAAAGGACGGAATCGTGCGCACTCCCGTCGCTGACGGCACATTTCTGGCTGGCATCACCCGTGCACGAGTCATCAAGCTATTGAGACAGGACGGCATCGTTGTTGAAGAACTGACCCTGTCAAAAGCGGATGTCATGTCGGCTAATGAAGTATTCAGCTGTGGCAACCATGGCAAAGTCGTGCCTGCACGGCGCGTCGAGGATCGCGAGTGGTCCATTGGCCCCATCACGAGTCGCGCTCGAAACTTATATTTTGAATTCGCTCATAGCGGCTCCTGATAGAGCATGCCTGAGCATCGCGTCGTCGCTGCTTTGCCAACCGCCCAGGTAGTCGCTGAGAAAACCCTTTAGCTTGTCGATGATCAAGGGCATCGTGACGGCGGCGAGGCAGGCGCTGGAGTGGTACGAGGGAATGGATTGGCCAGTCGTAACCCTTTGTTTTTAATTGCTTATTGACATAATCTCTGAGTCGATTATTTCGACTATTGCGTTTAGTTCGAATATGACTATGCTGTGTCAAAGGAGGTGATGACATGGCACAACGCGCAATGTCGGTTCAGGAGCCCGTCGTCCCCGATCGCAATGACATCGATCTAGCGCGCGTCGCTTTTGAAGCACTGACGCGGGGCGGCGTTCATGGCGAGCTGATGCTGGAAGATGCTGGCCGACGCGTCCACGCCGCACTGCCTGCAGCCGCTGTACGCCTTCTCGAGATTCTCTTGCGTGAAATGTCCCTGGGACATGCCATCACACTGGTACCGTTGCACGCCGAATTAACGACTCAGCAGGCAGCAGATGCGCTTAACGTGTCCCGTCCGTTCCTCATCCGACTGCTCGAAACCGGCGATCTGCCGTTCAGACGAGTTGGCACGCATCGTCGTGTGCGTTTTGAAGACCTTATGCGGTACAAGCGCGCGATCGACGCGAGGCGCCTCGAGACTCTGAACGATCTCGCGCGCGAATCACGCGAATCCGGACTCTACGACTGAGCCCGACGCGCCCGCGGCGCATGGCATCATCCCGACATGGCCTACACCGCCATCCTGGATGCCTGCGTCCTCTACTCGGCGCCGGTGACGGACCTTCTGCTGCGCATCGCGCTCACCGACCTGTATCGCGCCAAGTGGACCGCCGACATTCATCGGGAGTGGATGACCAATCTCGCGAAGAATCGACCCGATTTGCCTTGGCCGAGAATCGAGCGACGGCGTGATCACATGGATCGCTTCGTACGTGACTCGCTCATATCCGGCTACGAGAGAATCGTTCCCACTCTTGTGCTACCGGATCCGGACGACCGCCATGTCCTAGCGGCGGCCATCGTTGGCCGCGCCGATGTCATCGTGACTTTCAATCTCGCGGATTTTCCAGCCGTTTCGCTGGAGCCGTATGGAATCGAGGTCCAGCATCCTGATGAGTGTCTCCAACACTTGTTCGATCTCGATGCCGAACGAATCTGTACCGTCGTGCATGGCCTGCGGATCGCATTGGCGAAGCCAGTGATGAGCGCGCACGAGTACATTGCCTCCCTGACTCGTCACGGCCTGCCACAGGTCGCGGCTCAGCTTATGGGCCGGTTTGGCGAGCTTTGACGCTTGCGTGACTAGCCGCGCGTCTGCCCTGTTCCCCTGACCACGTACTTGTAGGTTGTCAGTTCCTCGAGCCCCACCGGCCCCCGCGCATGAAGTCGGCCAGTCGCGATCCCTATTTCCCCACCCATACCAAACTCGACTCCGTCCGCGAACTGGGTCGAGGCGTTGTGCAGCACAATGGCGGAGTCGACCTCGGAGAGGAATCGCTCGACTGCAACCAAATCTTCCGCCACGATCGATTCCGTGTGTCCCGAGCTGTAGCGTGCAATGTGCTCAATGGCGCCGCCAACTCCACGCACGCGTGCCGCCGCAATGATCGGCGCGAGATACTCGCGGCGCCAGTCGTCCTCCGTGGCCGACCCGATTCGCGGGTCCAGGCGCCGCAGGTCGGCGTCGCCCCGGACTTCACATCCGCGCTCGAGCAGCAGCCCGATGACTGAGCGCGCTAGGTCCTCTGGCGCATCGCGATCGATCAGGAGCGTTTCCGCGGCGCCGCAGACGCCCGTGCGACGCAACTTCGAATTGAGCACGATCGCCTCGGCATTCGCGCGGTCCGCGCTCGCATCCACGTACACGTGGCAGTTGCCCTGAAGGTGCCCCAGCACCGGCACCCTCGCCTCACGGCGCACGCGTTCCACGAGATCGGACCCGCCGCGCGGAATGACAAGGTCCACTGCCCCGTCGAGACCGTCGAGGAGTTGCCCGACCGCCTCGCGATCGACGGTTGACACGAACTGCACCGCCTCGGTTGGCAGGCCGGTATCGCCCAAGGCGTTTGCCAGGCAGATATGGATGATGCGGTTCGTCTGCAATGCCTCCGAGCCACCCCGAAGGATCACGGCGTTGCCGGACTTGAGGCAAAGCGCCGCGGCATCTACGGTGACGTTGGGCCGACTTTCGTAAATGATCGCAATCACACCGATCGGAACGCGCCGTCGCTGGATGAGGAGCCCGTTGGGACGGCGCCGCTCCGAGACGATCTCACCGATCGGGTCTGGCAGTTGCTGGATGACTGTGAGCGACACCAGCATCTCGTCGAAGCGCAGGTCATCCAGCCGCAGCCGATCGATCACGGTCGGGCTGGAGCCCGCCCGCTTTGCATCGGCGATATCTTCGGCATTGGCGGACAGGACGGACTCGCGGGTGGCCGCCAACCAGCGGTACATGGCGCCGAGCGCGAGATCCTTCTCCGCCCTCCGCAGGCCGGCCAGACTGCGCGCGGCCAAGCGCGCGGTGCGTCCCATCTCCCGCAGAGCGGCAGGGAAGACGTCATCATTCATGGGCGGAATTCAGATCGGAAGATAGCACGAGGTCGTCGCAATGGATCAGCTCCTCGCGCCCGCGGAAGCCCAGGATTGCCTCGATCTCGTCGCTCTTGCGGCCGAGCAGCCGCGTGGCATCGGCGGACGAGTAGGCCGTGAGACCGCGCGCCACCTCCCGACCCGCGGGGTCGAGCACGGCGACGGCGTCGCCCCGCTTGAACATCCCGCTCACGTCAACTGCGCCGGACGGCAGCAGACTCTTGCGCGCCAGCAGGGCCTGCACCGCGCCCGCATCGACGCTGTACGCGCCGCGCAGCTGCAGGTGGCCTGCGATCCAGCGCTTGCGCACCGTCATTGCATTCACGGACGATGGGAACCAGGTGCATCGCGCGCCAGTTTCGATTGCCGCGATCGGGCCTGTGACGCAGCCGCTCGCGATCACCATGGAGCAACCCGCGGCCGTTGCGATGCGTGCTGCTGCAAGCTTCGTGATCATGCCGCCGGTGCCATGGGCGCTCTGCGTGCGGCTAGCCGCAGCTTGCAGCTCCGGTGTGATGCACGCGACTTCGGCGACCGGACGGGCATTCGCCGATCGGCGGGGATCGGCGTCGTAGAGCGCATCCACGTCGGAAAGCAGCACGAGACATTCCGCCCCGGCGAGCTGGGCAACACGCGCGGCCAGGCGATCGTTGTCGCCGTACCGAATCTCCGCGGTCGCGACGGTGTCATTTTCGTTGATGACCGGCACGGCGCCCTGCGCGAGCAGGGTTTCGATCGTGTCACGGGCATTGAGATAGCGGCCGCGCGTCTCCGTGTCCTCGAGCGTGAGCAGGACCTGCGCGGCGACGAGACCCGCGCGTGAGCAGGCGGCTCGATACGCCGCCGCCAGCTCGATCTGTCCGACCGCGGCGGCCGCCTGGCTGTCCTTGAGTTTGAGCCTGCCTTCTGGAAATCCGAGGCGACGGCGGCCGAGCGCAATCGCGCCTGAGGAAACGATCATGGGCTGCTGACCGCGCTTTCGCATGCGCAGGACATCATCCACCAGTGACTCGAGCCAGACGCCGTTCAGCGCGCCGCTTGCTTCATCGACGAGAAGTGATGAGCCGACCTTGACGACAATGCGTCGGGCGCTGATCAACCGCTCCAGGTTTCGGTCTGCCACGCCGGATTCAGCGGCCGTTCGCATGCCGAAGCTCCAGTTCATGCGCCACGTCGGCGAGCGCGAGTCCGCGCTGCTGGAGCAGCACGGTCACGTGGTAGAGGAGATCCGCGGCCTCGGCCAGTACGCGCGACTTGTCCTCGCCGACTCCGGCGAGCGCGAACTCGAGCGCCTCTTCCCCAACCTTCTGCGCCATGCGGGACGTGCCCGCGGCATGAAGCTGGGCCGTGTAACTGCCCTCCGGTCGAGTCGCGAAGCGCTCGGCGACGACGCGTCCGAGTTCGCCGAGAAACGCGAACGCTTCACCGTCGCTTGCCTGCGCGGCAGGGTAGCAGGTCGCCGTGCCGGCGTGACAGACGGGCCCTGCCGGCAATGCCTGCACGAGCAGGCTGTCTCGATCGCAGTCGGCGCAGACTGCAATGCTCAGGAGGTAGTTGCCTGAAGTCTCACCCTTGGTCCACAGGCACTGCCGGCTCCGGCTCCAGAACGTGACGCGGCCGGTCGTGAGCGTCAGCTCGAGCGATTCGCGATTCATGTAGCCGAGCATGAGAATGGCGCCGCTGCGCGCATGTTGGACGACGGCGGGTAGCGTGCCTTGCCCCTTGTCCCAGGCGAGCGCAGCGACGTCGCTCGACTTCACGTCCGCATCTCAATGCCGAATGCTCGCAAGGCGTCTTTCAACTCGGGAATGCGAAGGCTCCCGTCGTGGAAAGCACCGGCCGCGAGCGCGCCCTCGACGCCAACCGCGTCGAACACGTCCAGGAAGTGCTCCGGCAGGGCGGCGCCGCCCGATGCGATGAGGGGTACGCCGCACTCCGCGCGTGCGGCCGTCAGCTGGCGCAGGTCGTAGCCTTGCCGGACACCGTCGCAATCCATGCAGTTGAGAACGATCTCGCCGGCGCCGCGATCCTGGACCTCCCGGATCCATTCGAGCGTGTCGCGGCCGGTATCTCGAGTGCGACTGACATCGCCTGTGTACTGGTGCACGTGCCAGGATCCGGGGCCATTCTCACGGCTGTCGATGCCGACGACGACGCATTGGCTGCCGAAGCGCTCCGCCAACTCCGTGATCAGTTCGGCCCGCTCAAGTGCCGGGGAGTTCACTGAGACCTGCTCCGCGCCGCAGGCGAGCATCTCCTCCGCGTCTTCGACGGCGCGAATGCCGCCGGCGACGCAGAACGGGATGTCGATGAACTGTGTAACCCGGCCAAGCCACTCTCGGCTGAGGCGCCGGCCCTCGGGACTCGCGGTAATGTCATAGAAGACGAGTTCGTCCGCGCCTTGCTCGCAGTAGCGCCGTGCAAGCTCGACGATGTCGCCGGCTATCTGGTGGTCCCGGAACCGGACACCCTTGACCACCTGGCCATCCCGGACGTCGAGACAGGGAATTATGCGGCGGGCGAGAATGGCGAAAGTTCCTTGAGTGGGATGCGTTGCTCGAGCAGCGCCCTGCCGCTGACGGCCGCGTCGATTCCAGTCGCAGCGAGCGCGCGCAGATCCGCGACATCACGCAAGCCGCCCGAGGCTTGCCAGGCGATCGTCGGAAACCGGCGCACGCACTCAGCATAGAGCGAGACATTCGGGCCGCCGAACAGGCCGTCCCGACCAATGTCGGTGCATATCGCATGCTTCAAGCCGAGTTTCTGCAGCCGTGTCATTGCTCGCCACAACGAGAGCCGTGTCGTCCGCTTCCAGGCATGGCTCACGAGCCACGGGCTACCATCCGCGCCGATGCGGACGTCAAGTGCGGCGACGATGCGATTCCTGCCAAACCGGCGAATCCACTGCGCGAGCCGCGTGGGCGAATGGACCGCGACGCTGCCGATGACCACGCGCTCGGCGCCGGCGTCCAGGAACAGCGAAATGCCGGCTGAGCGTCGGACGCCGCCGCCGATCTGGATCTTCAACGACGAGCTTGCCGCGAACGTGCGCAACCACTCTCCGTCGCTGATCTTGCCGCGGCGAGCAGCCTCGAGATCGACAACGTGCACGCGCCGGGCGCCCGCCACGCGGTACTGACGCGCGAGATCCAGTGCCGATACCGCATAGCGCGTTTCAGTGTCGAAATCGCCCTGCCACAGGCGCACGACGTGGCCGTTCCGCAGGTCAATGGCGGGAATCAGTTCCATCCGTTCAGCCCCATGAAATTGGCAAGCAGCCGGGCACCGGCTCTGGCCGATCTCTCCGGGTGAAACTGCACACCTTGGAAGTTTTCGCGGCTCACCACCGCCGCAAATTCCGCCCCATGCTCACAAACGGCGAGCGTCTCCGGACCCTGCGCGATCGCGAAGCTGTGAACGAAATAGGCAAACTCGCCAGGCTTGATGTCGTCGATCAGCGAGTGCACACGTACTGTCCGCAACCGGTTCCAACCGATGTGCGGCACGGCAATGCCCGGGCGGCGTTCGAGCCGGCGTACGAAGCCTGGGAACACGCCTAGACAAGCCGTATCCTGCTCCTCGCTCCAGGCGTACAGAAGCTGCATGCCGAGGCAGATGCCGAGCACAGGCTGGGTCAATTTCGGAATGACGTCGCACAGCCCCGCCACGGCCAGGCGCTGCATGGCGTCACGCGCGGCTCCAACGCCGGGCAGGAATACGTGCGTCGCGCCGCGAATCACCTGCGGATCTGCGCTGACTTCGGGTTCGACGCCGATCCGCCCGAGAGCAAACCGGAGCGATGCCACGTTTGCGCCGCCATTCGCGACGATCACGGCGCGCCTCACAGCAGCCCCTTGCTGCTCGGCAGGGTAGCGCCCTCGATCCGGACTGCCTGCCGGAGCGCACGGCCGAGTCCCTTAAAGCAAGCTTCGACCATGTGGTGGGTGTTCTCGCCGCGAATCTCGACGTGGATTGCGGCGCCGAGCGCATCGCTCAGCGACCGGAAAAAGTGCGGCACTAGCTCCGTCGGCAGACCACCGACACGCTCCCGCTCGAACTTGCCGTCGAACCGGGCGTAGGGCCGGCTCGACAGATCGAGCATGACGCTGACCCGTGCCTCGTCCATTGGCAGCACGAAACCATAGCGCCCGATGCCGCGCCGGTCGCCGAGCGCCTCGCGCAGAGCCTGTCCGAGCACGAGTGCGCAGTCCTCGACCGTGTGGTGCTCATCGACATGAAGGTCGCCCTTGCAGCGAAGCGACAGCGAGAACGCGCCGTGCAGCGCAACCTGTTCCAGCATGTGGTCGAAGATGCCGACTCCCGTCTCAATCGTGACCGGCCTGTCGCGGTCGAGGTCGACACTGGCCTCGACCTGAGTCTCGCGTGTGGATCGGCTGGCCCGCGCGCGGCGCGGACGATGCTCCGTGAGCTCGTTCGCAATCGCTTCCCAGGCACCGGGATCGCTCGTGACGAATAGAAATCCGCGGATGCCGAGGCGCTCCGCGAGCTGCAGATCGGCCGTGCGATCACCGATGACGGCACTGCGCTCGCGCTGGAATGGCTTGTGCTGGCTGTAGCTGTCCACGAGCGCGGTGCCGGGCTTGCGGCAGGCGCAGCCGTCGCCCTCGCGGTGCGGACAGACGAGCGCGTCATCGAACGGTACTTCCTGCGACTGCAGAATCTGCAGCAGCAAGCCGTGCGGACCCCGGAAACTCTCTTCCGGAAAGGTCAGTGTTCCCAATCCGTCCTGATTGGTGACCATGACGAATCGATAGCCTGCGTCACGCAGCCGCATCAGCGCGGGAATCACCCCCGGCACGAAACGCAGTTTCTCGAACGAATCAACCTGGTTGTCAGGCGGTTCCTCGATCAGCGTCCCGTCACGATCGATGAACAGCGTCGGCTGCGGGGCCGTCATGCAGCCTCCAGACAGGCGATCAGCCGGTCGTTCTCGGCGGGCGTACCCACGGTGATGCGGAGGCACCCCTCGAGGCGCGGCCTCCTGGAGAAGTCGCGCACCAACAGGCCCGACGCCAGGGCGGCACCCAGGGCGCGCGCCGCGTCGTCGAAACGCACGAGCAGAAAGTTGGCTTCGCTCGGCCAGATGTGCCGCACCCGCGAAAGCCGCGCGAACGCTTCGCGCAGGCGCTCACGCTCGCCACGCAGCTGCCTCACACGCTGATGCATGCGGGTCAGCCGTTCAGGCGCAAGCGCCGTGAGGGCGGCTGCGATGCTTGGTGCCGGCAGCGCATACGGGGCGATAATGCGCGCCAGGAGGTCAATGACCTCGGGCGCGGCAAGCACGGCGCCGCAACGCGCACCTGCGAGACCGTGCGCTTTCGAGAGCGTCCGCAGTACGACGAGATGCGGATGCGACACCATGCCGACAACGCCAGGATCGTCGGCAAACTCGATATAGGCCTCGTCCACGACGACGAGCGACCGCCCTGAGAGCCCTTCGAGCACGCGTCGGAGCGCCCCGGCCTCGAGCGCGTTCCCCGTAGGATTGTTAGGCGAGCACAGGAAGACGATTTTGACGTCCGGCGTCCACGCGCGGAGGACCGCCTCTGCGTCGAGGCCGAAGTCGTCGGCCAGCGGCACCTCATCGACGGTCGCGCCCTGCACGGCCGCGGCGAAGCCGTACATCGCGAAGGTCGGAGGGCAGATCATCACGCGGTCGCGGCCGGCGCAGCAGAAAGCCCGGACCAGGAGGTCGATTGCCTCGTCGCTGCCGCGGCAGGCGAGCAGGCGATCGGGTGACACGCCGCAGTACATGGCGAGCGCGGCGTTGAGCGCCTTCGGCTGCGGTTCCGGATATCGGTTCAGCCGGAGCTCTTCCCCTTCCGACTCGTCGGTCCACGGGTTTTCGTTCGCATGCAGGCGCACATAGGCGGGGTCCCAGGCGGCGTGCGTGTAGGGCCTAAGAGCACGGATCTCGGGACGCGCCAGTGCGAGCACGTCATTCATGAGGCCACCGCCCGTGCGGCACGCAGCCGGACCCGGACCGCATCGGCGTGAGCGTCGAGACCCTCGAGCGTCGCCAGGCGCTCGGCAACGGGACCGAGCTTCGCGAGTCCATCGCGCGTTGCCTGCTGCACCGTCATGCGGCGCGTGAAGTCGGCCAGTGACAGGCCGCCGGCGCAGCGCGCATAGCCGTAGGTCGGCAGGACGTGATTGGCGCCGCTGCAATA
>Ga0187893_10010839_pt1 | contig 13417 bp, 8 predicted proteins | sample MA1701074metaG_FD_139574 | JGI IMG/M metagenome (GOLD analysis project Ga0187893, IMG submission 139574) | White microbial mat communities from a basaltic lava cave in the Kipuka Kanohina Cave System on the Island of Hawaii, USA - MA170107-4 metaG ...
CGGGTTCAGCACCGAGAACGTGCTGACCATGCGGATTCCGCTGTCCGCGCAATACGTCGACACCGTGCGTCGTGCCGATTTCTATGGAAGGGTGACGGCGGGCGTCGCCGCGATCCCGGGCGTGGAGCACGTGGCGTTCACGACGGGGCTGCCGCTGGTGCTGGGCGGCGGCATCACCGGCATCGTGCCGGCGGGCGAGGCGCCGAAACTCGACAACAGCCAGTCGGCCAGCATGCGGCTGGTGACGCCGCGGTTCTTCGATGCGCTGCGCATTCCGCTGACGCGTGGGCGCGCCTTCACGGACGCGGACACCCCGGACCGGCAGCTGGTGGCGGTGATCAGCGAGTCCGGCGCGCGGCGTCACTGGCCGGGCCAGGACCCGATCGGCAAGGTGTTCTCGACACGCAACCAGACGCGCGTGATCGTGGGCGTGGTGAGCGACATCCTGGTGCGCGGGCTGGAGCGCACCAACGAGCCGCAGCTGTACCTGCCGGCCATCCAGCCGCCCGTGCCGCTCGGCGACCTGTACTATCCCAAGGATCTCGTCGTGCGTTCAGCGCGTCCGGACCCGACGCTGGCGGCCGCGGTGCGTGGCGTGATCCGTCAGGTGGACCCGCAGTTGCCGGTGACCGGCGTTCGGATGCTGGAGGACGTGGTGCTGGACCAGACCGCGACGCGGCGGTCGCAGGCGAACATGCTGGCGGCGCTGGCGGGGCTGGCGTTGCTGCTGACCGCCGTGGGCATTCACGGACTGCTGGCGTTCACCGTGGCGCAGCGGGATCGGGAAATCGGGGTGCGGCTGGCGCTCGGGGCCGATCCTGGCAGCGTGGCGCGAATGGTGGTGAAGGACGGGCTCAAGATCGCCGTGCTCGGCGTGGTGCCCGGCGTGGCGGCCGCGTATCTGGCGGGCCGGGCGATGAGCGCGATGCTGTTCGGCGTGGAGCCGCACGATCCCGCGACGTTGGGCGGCGTGGCGGTGGCGTGCTTCGTGGTGGCGGTGGGCGCGTGCTTCAGGCCGGCGCTTCGCGCCGCCCGGACTCATCCGATGGCGGCGCTCAAGTCCGACTAACAGCCGCAATTGTCCGGACAGCCGCGCGTACTTTCGGTGACGGTCCCGCCGAGCGTAGGTTGTACCGTGTCGGCACTTTCGATCGGAGTCGGGAAGTGCCTATCACCGCGAGGCTTTCCAAGCGTTTCTACGACCAGTTCGGCGAGGAGACCGCGAACGAGCTGGTGGACTGGATGAACAAAGTGGACGCCGTCCAGAAATCGGAGTTTCGCGACCTGCTCGCGGCGCACACCGAGCGCATCGATGCCCGGTTCGCGGCGATGGATGCAAAGTTCGCCGCCATGGAGGCGCGCATGGACGCGAAGCTCGAGCACTTCCGCATGGAGATGAAGGCGGAGTTTGCGGCTGTGCGTGCCGAACAGGTCCGCTGGTTGTTCCTCGCGTGGGCGAGCCTGCTGATTCCGCTCGTCGGTCTCTGGACGCGATAACTCCTCGATGATCCCCGGCCCTAGGCCGTCATGATCGCCTTGACCGCGGTCCGTCGTTCGACCGCCGCCAGGGCCGTCGCCGCGTCCGCAAGCTTTGCAGTCATGCCGGCCTGCGTCCGCCACGGAGTATTGGCGCCCGCGCGTGCTGAGGTTTCTACCGCCCGCCGAAAATGCTCGAACCGCGACCCCCAGCATCCGCGCAACTCGACGTGCTTGCGGTTGATCTGCCAGTGCGGATGGATCTCCACCGGACCGTTGTCCGTGTAGTGCCCGCACACCACCATCCGCCCACCGTCGCGCACGAGGTCCAGCCCCTCGCTCACGGCGTCGGGACTGCCGCTGGCCTCGATCACCACGTCCACGCCACGACCACGCGTGAGCTTGTGCACCGCGCTCAACCGCTCCTTCCTCGGCGTCGCAAGACTCACCACTGACGTCGCACCCATCCGTTTGGCGAAGTCCAGGCGATCCTGCACGCCATCCACCGCAACGATCTCGCCGGCGCCACTCAAGCTCGACAGAGCAACACAGCTCTGGCCAACTGGACCGACTCCGAGAACTGCAACCGATTCCGCCAGCCGAATGTGCGCCAGGTCCACCGCGTGCAGCGCCGTCACCAGCCCACAGCCGCCGCCGATGAACGTCTCGGGCGCCAACTCCCGGGGGATGTGAATCATCTTCACACCCGGCTTCATGTAGATCGCCTGGCTCCACCCGCCCAGCAGCCCGTCGTTGGCGGAATACGTGATTCCATACACCTTGCGCGACGGACACCGGTTCGGCTGCCCCGCAACCAGGCAGTGATAACAATGGTTGCAGGTTTCATGAACATCAAGAAACGTTACGACGTCACCCTCCTTGATCCCGTCGCCATCGGGCGTCGTCAACTTGCCGCGCACCTTGGCCACCGCGCCCACGCTCACATGGCCCGGGATGATCGGGTAGGGCACGCCGGCCAGCTTGCCGTGGTGCAGGTGCACGTCCGTGCCGCACACCTCGCTGTACATCGTCGAGAGCAGCGCGGCGCCCGGCTCGAGCTCTGGCTCCGGAAACTCGCGCAGCTCGATCGGGACATTCGGCGCGGGCATCACCGCCGCCAGATAAGTCTTCGGCATGAGGGCTGAAGGTAGCGCGCCGATCGGCGAGGCTACAGCACGCGAACGGCCGCCAGCACGCGCTCCACTTCGGGCTCGTTGTTCATGATCCCGCAGCAAATGCGCGCGTACGACGGGTTGTACGGCGAGTCGCTCACCCGGAAACGCTTCTCCATCAGCTTCGCCGTCACCTGCGACGGCTGGAGCCCCTTCACCTCGAAGCACGACAGCCCGCCGTTGATCGACGCGTCACTCGGCGTATGCAGCGTGACGTTCGGTAGTTTCGACAGGCCCTCGCGCACCTGCGCGTTCAGTTGCGCCACCCGCGCCGCGATGTGGGCGCGCCCGATCTCGCGGTGCAGGTCCACCGCCGCCTTGATGGCGAGAATGTGCTCGTACGCCATGAACCCGCCGGGCGACGCGTACGCGGCGCGCATCGGCTGGCGCGGCGCCAGCCCCATCCACGCAGGCCACGAGTCGAACCCGTCGGGATCGAAGTTGGGGACCACGGGCCGCATCTCGCTCCACACGTCGGCCTTGCCCCAAAGGAACCCGGTCCCTCGCGGCGCGAAGAGCCACTTGTGGCAGCCGCTGGCGAACAGGTCCGCGCCGAGCGTGGCGACGTCGACGTCCTGGTTGGCGAACCCGTGCACGCCGTCGACGATGAGGACGCAGCGGTCGGCCGCCGCGCGGCCGCGGTTGGCGTGGGCCACGGCCTGCGCGATGCGCGCCACGGGGGCGCGCACGCCGGTGGACGAGTGCACCCACGTGACCAACAGCCCGCGCGTGTTGGGGCGGATCTCGCGCGCGACGCGGGCGACCATCTCGTCAACCGTCGCGTTTTCGGCCGCGCGCGGGTCGTACATGTCCACGCGGCGCGTGGCGAAGCCGATGCGCTCCGCCGCGAAGCGGATGGACTCGTGCGCCGAGTAGTGGTCGTGCGTGGTGGCGAGAAACTCCTGGTCGGCGCGGATCTTGAGCCCGTGCACCGCCATCGCGAGCGCGACGGTGGTGTTGGACGTGAGCGCCAGTTCTTCCGGCTTGCCGCCGATGTAGCCGGCCATCGCCTGCTTCACCGCGGTGAACGGGCGCCCCTCCTTGTCGGTGAGCGCCGCGTCCTCGAGCCACACCGGGTCGGCGTCGAGCTTGGCACGGTACGTCGCGATCGCGTCCGCCACCGGCTTGGGATGCGAGACCAGCAAGAAGCTGGCGAGGTGCGTGATGTCGCGTCGCAGCGGAAAGAGGTTGCGGACCGCGGTCCAATCGACGGCGCCGCCCGGCAAGCGAAGCGCGTGGCCGGTGACCCGCGGCTCGAGAGCCGACAGCACCGGGGATGGGAGGGCGGTCGCGGCGGCGGACGCTGCCAGCGACGCGAGCATTTCACGACGTGTGACCATGATTCTCTCCGTTGCCGGAGAGACTACCGCGCCTTTGCCGCCGCCGCGAGGGATTGCTGCACGGGCGCAGGGTCAGCGCCGGTCACGCGTCGAAATGCACCGGCAGTGCGGGCTTTCGATGACGGTGTCGCCGAGGGTACGTTGTAGTGTGGCGGAACTTCAATTCGCCACCATGCCAGTCGCCCTGAAGTTTTCGAAGCTGTTCTATGAGAAGTTCGGCCAGCAAGCCACGAATGAATTGGTTGACGCCATCAACGTGATCGACGCGAGTCACCGAACCGAGTTCACGGAGCTGAGAGACGCCATCGCGCGGCTCGAGGCGAAGATGGACGCGCGCTTCGCGGCCCATGACCTCCGGTTCGCTCAGCTGGAAGCGCTCATCGAGCGTCGAACTGCCGAGTTGAGCCGCTTCATGTTGCTCGGCTGGGCCACGACCATTGCCGCGTTGATCGGTACGCTGGCGCTCAAGTAGTCGGCCCTGATGCGCGCGGGGCCGCGACGACGCGCGCCGGGTATGATTCCGCATGGCCGAATCCATGGATCGTCGCAACTTCCTGCGCCGCTCTGCCGGTGGCGCGCTGGGGGCGACGGTGGCGCCGTCACTCTCCGGGCTGGTCGCCTGGTCCTCCGGCGAAATCGTCGACCTGCTGTCGCCGGCGTCCGGCGCGCTGAAGCCGGGCGTCGACTACGGGCCGTTGGTGGACGCAGGACCTGACCTCGCGCTGCCGGCCGGATTCCGGTACGCGCGTTTCGCCGAGGGCGGGTCGCCGCTAAGCGACGGCACGCCGACGCCGGGCCGGCACGACGGCATGGCGTGCTTCGCGTGGCCGGGCGCCCGCGGCGAGACGCTGGTGCGGCTGATCAGGAACCACGAGTTGTTCACCGACCCGCGCCTCGGCGAGGGTCGCGCGGCTGGCGATCCGGCGCGGGCGTACGACCGGCGGGCGCCCGGCGGTACCTCGACCCTGGAGCTGCGCCTCGCGCGCGACGGCGCGCCGGAGCTGCGCCGCTCGTGGATGTCGCTCACGGGCACGATGGTGAACTGCGCCGGCGGCCCCACCCCGTGGGGCTCGTGGCTTTCGTGCGAGGAGAACGTGGCCGGCCCGACCAACGGGCTGGAAAAGGACCACGGATACGTGTTCGAGGTGCCGGTTTCGGCCACGGGACCAGCCGAGCCGGTTCCGCTCACGGCCATGGGCCGGTTCATCCACGAGGCGGTGGCTGTGGACCCGCGCACGCAGGTCGTCTACCTCACGGAGGATCGCCTGGCATCGGGCTTCTACCGTTTCATTCCCGCGGCGCGACGCAGCCGCATGCGCGTGGGCTCGCTGCGCGAGGGCGGCCGGCTCCAGATGCTCGCCCTGCGGGACGCCGCGCGCCACGACACACGCAAGGCGCAGCAGGGCGGTGTGTCACGCGCCGTGCGCTGGGTCGACATTCCCGAGGTCGACCCGAAGACGAACCCGCTCAGCGGCGTGTACGACCAAGGCGCCGCGGCCGGCGGCGCGACGTTCGCGCGCCTCGAGGGCGCCTGGTGGGGCGACGGCAGCGTCTACTTCCACGCCACCAACGGCGGCGACGCCGGCCTGGGCCAGGTGTGGCGTTATCGCCCGGGGCGCGACCTGTCCGGTGGCCGCGCCGACGACGGCGGCGAACTGTCGCTGGTCTACGAGTCGCCGTCGCGCGACGTGCTGTCGGCGCCGGACAACATCACGGTGAGCCCGCGCGGCGGCCTGGTGCTGTGCGAGGACACGGCCGGCACGTGCCACCTGCGCGGGCTGTCGCCGCGGGGCGAGATCTTCACGTTCGCGCGCAACATCTTCAACGGCGCGGAGTTCGCGGGCGCGTGCTTCAGCCCCGACGGTCGCGTGCTGTTCGTGAACATTCAGGGTGGCACGGGCGCGCCAGACCCCAAAGACCTCGGCATGACGTTCGCGATCTGGGGCCCGTGGGAGCGCGGGAGCCTCTGAACCCTGATGACTAGCGACTAATCACTAGTCACTAGTCACTAGTCACTAGTCACTGCAGTCCTCACTGATCCGCCGTACAACACCCCGAGGCGCAGGAGATCCAGATCGGCGGATCGCCGGGCGGCTGCTGCGCCGCGAAGGACGCCAGGCGAAAGATGCCGGCGCCGTCGTTGGACGCCGCCTGGGTGCAGGTGCGGAAGTCGGCACGCGCGCCGCGCTGGAACTGGTGGTTGCACGGCACGAAGCGGCCGGTGGTGAGGGTGCGGTGCGTGCGCGTGTTGCCAACGACGCTGAGCTCCTCGAGGCGCCACGTGGCCGCGGCGGCGGTGCCGCGCTCGACGATGAGGTAATACGAATAGCGCCCGTTCGGTCCGGTGGACTGCATGCCGTAACGCTGCTCGGTCTGGTTGCCGCGGACGATGATGCGGGCGGCGACGACACCGAACTGGGGCAGGTTGCCGGCCGCGAGCGAATCGGCGTCGGCGACCGCGTCGACGCGGACGTTGGTGCGTTGCGCCTGGGCGCAGGCGGCCTGGCCCGTGCACCGGCGTGCGCGCTCCTGGCCGCCGACGTAGTTGAGCCGGTTGGCAAGCGCCGCGAACTCGTCACCCGTGTACTGGCCGATGGGCTTGGTGAGGTCGCCGGTCAGCGCGCGCCGCTGCGGACCCTGCACCACGAAGCCGGAACTCGCGACCACTACGAATGCCACGCCTGCGCGCCAGTTGAACAAGGGGCCCCCACGTCGAGGTTGTATTCGACCAACTCTACAAAGCTACCTGCCCGACAGCCTTCGCATCCGGGCCAGCGTCGGCGCCAGGGCGGGGTCGGCGCCGGACCAGAGGTCGACCACGTTCGACGCCCAGCGCCGCGCCACCGCGCTGTCCCGCTGCGCGGCCGCGAAGTCGGCGCGGAGGGTCATGGCCCGGCCAACCGCGGCGCTTTGGGCGTCCTCCCGCACGGAGAGGGCGCTGAGTGTCGGCAGGGCGTCGAGCACCAGGTCCAACTGCTGTACCGCGCCCACGGTGTCCCCGGTGGCTGCCCGCAGCCACGACTCCTGGACGGTGTAGTCGAGCGAGATGTCGCCCGGCCGATAGATCGCGCGCAGCCGGGCCAGGGAGTCCAGCACGCTGCGGGCGCGGCGGGTGTCGCGAGCGTCGTAGGCGCGCTGGGCGCGGTCCAGCGGCGTCTGCGCCGGCACGTCGGTGAACGCGGCTGCGCGGAGGCAGGAGTACGCCAGCGACGGGCTGTGGCCGAGCGCGGTCTGCCGCACCTGGTCGCGTCGCGCCGGCGTGGCGTAGCTCATCAGCGCGCGCTCGAAGTCACGTCGCGCGGCCGCGAGGGTGTCGTCGCAGACGCCCGGCGCCGCGCGATTGAAGAAGCGGTTGGCCGCGGCGAAGAGCGGCGGTGCAACGCCCATGTTCGCCATGCGCTCGGACCAGGCCGTGGTGCGGAGCGTGGCGCCCAGCTCGACGCGTCCCGTGAGGGCGGCGAGGCCGGCGAGTTGCACCGCGACCTCGCGGGGAGGCGACTGGCCGCGCCAGAGCGCGAGGGTCGAGTCCGCGAGTGCCCGCGCGGCCGCGAACTCGCCGCGCTTCACCCGCATTCGCACGGTGGCGGCGGCCAGTCGCGTGCGCTGGACCGGCGTGGCCGCGAGCGAACGCGCCCGCACTAGCGCGCTGCCCATGCCGTCCTCGCCGTCGGTCAGCTCGCCGCGGCCCTCACGTGCCAGCGCCAATGCCTCCCAGGCGTCGAGGCTGCGGGGCGACGCCTGCGTCCACTGGCGCGCGAAGGAGAGCAGCATGTCGCGGTTCCGCCTGAGCGCGTCGAGCAGCGTGGGCGAGAGCGTCGCCGGGCCGGACGACGCGAAGGCGGCAATCGGGTAGGGGACGAACGCGATGGTGTCGCCGGCGAGCGACGCATAGGCCGCAAACGCCTGCCGCGGCTGGTCATTCGTCCTGCCGAACCGCACATAAGCCACGTCGCTCGGCAGCAGGGTCGTGAGCGCGTCATACGGGAATGCCGAGTGCGCCTCGGGGCGCAGCGTCACCGCGCGCATGTAGGCGCGCGCCGCGGAGTAGTAGCTGGAGCTGAATCGCCAGCCCGACGGGCTGCGCGGATCGCGCACCACGCTCGAGTCGAACTTGTTGCAGTCGCCGAGCCCGTACCAGGCGAGGACGTCGAGCGAGTCGCGCTGGATCAGCCGGTGATACGAATCGCAGGCCGCCGCGGGCTGCACCATGGCGAACTTGACGAGCGCGTCGGCGAGCAGGGAGTCGCGGCCGCCGAGCTGGCTGGCGACGGCGCCAAGGCGCAGGGCGGCGAGCCGGAACGCCTCGGTGCCCATCTGGCGCGCCAGGATGAACGACTGCGCGTGCCACAGCCGCGCGACCGGAGCCGTGGGGTCGGCAGCAACCGCCGCGGCCAGCTCGCGCTGGGCCGTGGGGATGTCGAAGTTGTCGAGCGCCACGCGACCATCGACGAAGGCGCGCCGCGCGCCCGGCGCCACGTCGGCCCGCAGCCGGTCCGGGAAGCGCGTGACGTAGTGGCGGTACGGAGGCCACGCAAACCCGGCGCTGGCCGCGATGACCAGGGCCGCGACGGTGGACTTCACCTTGTGGCGGCGGACCGTGCCGATGGCGCGGCGCGGCGCTGAAATGCGCACCGGCGGCGCCTGAATCTCCTTGAGGGCGGCGTCGATCGCAGCCACGAACTTGTGGGCGTCGGCAAACCGGTCCTCCGGGTTCTGCGCCAGCCCGCGCGCCAGCAGGTCGTCCACCGACTCGGGAATGGTCGGCCGCAGCTTGCGGATGGACGGCGGCCGGTCGCGCTCGGCCAGGACTTCCTTCACGGTGCTGCCGGCGTAGAGGCGGGCGCCGGCGATCATCTCGAAGAGGACGCACGACAGCGAGTACACGTCGCTGCGGCCGTCGAAGCCGGCGGCCGCGTACTGCTCGGGGCTCATGTACGCCGGCGTGCCGACGACCGCGCCGTGCACGGTGAGGCCCGCGTCCATCTCCTCGATGGCCCGCGCGACGCCGAAGTCCGCCAGGCACGCGGTGCCGTGGTAGAACATGATGTTCTCGGGCTTCACGTCGCGGTGCACGATGCCGAGGTCGTGGGCGTGCTGCAGGGCGACGCCGATGTCCCGCGCGATGTGCAGCGCCTCCTCCATCGGCACCGACGTGTTGGCGTCGAGCCGCTGCCGCAGCGAGCCGCCGTCCACGAACGGCATGACGAAATACAAACGGCCGTCGGCGACGCCCGAGTCGTAGGTCGGCAGGATGTGCGGGTGCTGCATGCCGGCCGACACCTGGATCTCGCGGAGGAACCGGTCACCGGACGTGGCGCCGAGATCCGGGTTGAGGACCTTGATCGCGACGAAGCGGTCGTGCTTGAGGTCGCGCGCCAGGTAGACGGTTGCCGACCCGCCGCGACCGGTCTCGCGGATCAGCTCATAGTGCTCGCGAAACGCGTTGACGAGGGAGGGGAAGAGTGACTGATCTGCCGGCATTTGCTGTTTCCTGAGGCGCGGTCCGCGTCAGCCTCGTCGCCGTGCGCGACCGCCTGGTACCGGCCAAGATACGACGCCCGTTCCATGACGCCAGCGGGTGACACGGAGGCGGGGCGCCTCGTCCTGTACCAGCCGCCGCGATTGCGCCATGCTGGTGCCTGCAATAGGCTTGGCCATCCCTCCGGTCGGCGGCTGGCCGGCCCAATTCCACTCCCCCTCGAGGGCACCGTCGAACTCAACCCGCAGTACGCCGCGGCGCGCTGGGCTCCCCAGGTAGCGGCGAAGGAAAGCACCGAGTCGATCGCCACGGATCGTCGGGTCGCGGGGTTCATCGCGCTCTTCACGGCCGTGTTCGGCATGCTCGTGCAGTTCGAGATCTACGCGGCCTATGCGAGCGGGCCGGCCATCAACGCGAGCGCCGGCAACGCCGACGGCAGCCTGCGCGCGTTCGGCACGTACCTGCTGGCGTTCCCGTTGCTGCAACTCGAATCGCTGTTGGTGGCGGTCGTGGTGGGGCTCGCCTACCTGTACAGCCGGCGACGCCGCGCGCTGCGCTGGGCCGCCATCGGCCTCGCGCTCGTCGTCAACATCTGGTGCATCCTCGACCAGATGACGTTCAACCTGCTGCGGCAGCACGTGAGCCTCTTCGACGAGGACGTGACCGTGACGGGGCTGACGCTCGACGCGCCGCGCCTCGTCGGCTCGATGCTCTCCGAGGCGGACTGGATCGCGGTGCTCAACGTCGTGCTGGTGGCCGCCGCGATCCGCCTGGCGTGGCGCGTGGCGCACGAGCCGCACGCAGTGCGCCTGATGCGCTGGCGGTTCACGCCGCGATTCGGGGTCGCCGCGGGCGCGTACGTCATGGTGAGTGCGGTGATGCCGGGCGTGGTAGGTACGCGCGGCATCCACCACCACCCGATGTTCGCCGTGTTCATGACGAGCCGTCCGGCCGCCGCGATTGCGCTGGCTGACGCCGAGGTGCCGGACTCCGTGTCACGTCGCGGCCGGTTCGGGGCGTATCCCCCCGACGGCGGAGTGCGCCAGCGACTTGCGGCCTTCCAGGCCAATGCCGCGGGCCTCCACAAGCCGAACGTCCTGTTCGTGATTCTCGAATCGGTGGGTTCCGAACAGATGCTGCCGAACGGGATGCCGGATCCCGCCGTGACGCCGAACCTGGCCCGTTTGGCGCAACGCGCAGCGATCTTCCCGAACCTGTACACGGTGTACCCGTCAACGACGCGCGCGCACGTGCCGATGATGACCGGCGGCAGCACGATCACGTGGGGCAGCGTGCATCTCGAACTCTCGCTGCCCTACCTCGGCTCGACGCTGCCGTCTGCCCTGCGGTCCGCCGGCTACCGGGCCGGCCTGTTTGCCGCCGTCGACATGCGGTTCGCGGCCCTCGAGCGGTTCTACCGGTCCATGCCGTGGGACACCGTGCTGCACTACGGTGACGGTTCCGGCCCGCTCGACCCGAGGCAGAAAGTCCATTCGTGGGGCGTGAACGAGGACTATCTCTGGACGCACGCCAGGCGCTGGATCGAGGGCGGCGAGCGCAGCAATGCACCGTTCTTCCTGAACTTCCAGACGGTGTCGACGCATCATCCGTACGGGACCGCGCCCGGCTTCAGCAGCACGCGCGTCTCCGACCAGCGCCGGCCGCGCTACTACAACTCGGTGGCGTACACCGACATGGTGCTCGGCCGCATCCTGGCCGACCTCGAGGCGTCGGGGAAGGCGAAGAACACGATCGTCGTCATCACGGGCGACCACGGGCAGGCGTTTGGCGACCGGCACGAGAACAACATCGGGCACCGGAACTTCCTCTACGAGGAGAACGTGCGGACCTTCGCCATGTTCGCCGTGCCGGGCGCCGGGCAGGCGGTGGTCTCGGAACGCATCGGGACGACCGGCGACCTCATGCCGTCATTGCTGGCGCTCCTGGGACTCAACACCGCGCCGGTGCAAGGCCAGAACCTGTTCAGTCCCTGGTTCGAGCGGCGCCTGGCCTACTTCCACAAGGATACGCCGCCGCACCAATGGGGCCTGCGTGACGGACAGTGGAAGTTCATCGACGAACTGACTGGCGAGACGACCGAGCTGTACGACCTGTCGCGCGACCCGCTGGAGCAGAACAACCTGGCAGACGAGTATCCCGACCTGGTGGCGCAATACCGGCGCCTCGTGCGCGACTGGTACCTGCGCGCCAACGTGGACTACATCGCGCATCTCAAGGGCTACGAACCGCCGCTGCTGTCGGCGATTCCGCGAACCAAGGCGTCGCGCACGAACTAGGCTGCCCGACAGCGTTTCAGGGCGTTTTCACACGGAAAACGCGATGACACTGCAACGGCACGAATCAAACAACAACTGCAACCACTTTGTGTCGGGTCTCAGGGCTGAGACCTGAACAACATCAGTTGCGGTTGCTGCATCCGTGCCGTTTCCGTGCCTGTTCCGCGTTATCCGTGTGCAAACGACTCCAAAGTGATGGTGGCAGCGATTACGGATTCATCCAGACGTCTTCCATGACGGTGACGCTCTTGGTGTACTCCTTGCCGCCGACGGAGAGCGTCACCGTGTAGGCGCCCGGCGTTGCGACGCGGCGCTGTCCGCCACCGCCACCACCGCCGCCGCCACCGCCGCCGCCACCGCCGCCGCCGCCACCACCGCCACCGCCACCGCCGCACGGGTTGCCACCACCGCCTCCGCCGCCGCCACCACCGAAGCCACTGCCGCCGCCGGGCCGCGGATCGGAGCAAAGATCCCAGCGAACCTGGCTGAGGCCGGCATCCTTGGTGCCCGTGAAGGTGCGGAACACCTCGCGCGAGCCGACCGGCATGATGGTGATCTTGACGTCACCGGACGGCGCCGACTTGAGGAAGTAGGCGATCGACGTGCCGCGCGGCGCGGTTTCGCCCTCCCAGTTGTGGCTGCCCGTCACCGAACGGCGCTGCGTGATGCTCTGCTTCCACGACACCGCCGTGCGCGGATCGAGCAGCGTCACGTCGGCCGCCATCACTGCCGGCGTCAGCTGCTGGAGCGGCGTGATGTCGTCCATGATGTACACGCTGCGCCCGTGCGTCGAGAGGATCAGGTCGTTGTCGCGCGGGTGGATGATGACGTCGTCGATGCGGACGACCGGCAGGTCGGTCATGAACTGCTTGTACGTCCTGCCTTCGTCGAACGAGACGTAGAAGCCGTACTCCGTGCCGACGTAGAGCAGGTTCCGGTTCCGCGTGTCCTGCTTTACCGTGTTGACGTTGCCCCACGCAGGCAGGTTGCCGCTGATCGACGTCCACGTGTTGCCGTAGTCGCGCGTGACGTAGACGTACGGCTTCATGTCGTCGCTGCGGTGCCCGTCGAGCGACACATACGCGGTGCCGGCGTCGAAGTGCGACGCTTCAACGCGCGACACGAACATCTCCTTCGTGCCACCGGGCAGCTTGGCGCTCACTTCCGTGAAGGTCTCACCACCGTCGCGGCTCACCTGGATGTTGCCGTCGTCCGTGCCGACCCAGATCACGCCCGGCATGACGTCGGACTCGGAGATCGCCGTGAGCGTGCCGTAGAAGTTGGTGCCGTCGTTGCGGGCGAGGATGCACTTGCCATAGCGCTGGCGCCCGCAGTTGGGCAGGTCGCCGGCCATGCCGAGAATGCTGCGCTTCTCGCGATCGATCTGCTTGGAAAGGTCCGCGCTCATCGTCCACGTCGTGCCACGATCGCGCGACTTGTGGAAACGGTTCGTGCCCGTGTAGATGGTGCTCGGATCGTGCGGCGAGAGCAGGATCGGCGTGTTCCACTGCGAGCGGAGCCGGACGCTCGTGTCCGGCGTCGGCACGATGTTGGACGGCTGCCCGCCGCCGGCGCCGCCACCGCCGCCACCGCCGCCACCGCCGCCACCACCACCGCCACCGCCGCCACCACCACCGCCACCGCCGGCCGTGC
>Ga0187893_10010840_pt1 | contig 13416 bp, 8 predicted proteins | sample MA1701074metaG_FD_139574 | JGI IMG/M metagenome (GOLD analysis project Ga0187893, IMG submission 139574) | White microbial mat communities from a basaltic lava cave in the Kipuka Kanohina Cave System on the Island of Hawaii, USA - MA170107-4 metaG ...
GTCTGGACCTCTCTTCGATCCTCCGGGACACGCTCGGCTGCGCGCTCACCGCGTCAAGGGTGGTAGCGAGCGCTGCGCGCCCTTGACTCGATTCGCTCGAACGCAGCCGCTTGCCTGACCCGTCGCCTCGGCGACGTCCAAATCAACCACGCTCAAGGAGAGCATTCATGGCCAAAGAAACCGCCAACACCTCCAATCACCTCAACGCCTTCACGGTTGAGGAATACGACGCCGGCAACGGCAAGAAGGCCCGGCGCTGGACGCGAATCGGCACCGCCTTCCCGCACAAGGAGGGTCCCGGGCTCAACGTCGAGCTGAGGGCGCTCCCGATCGACGGCCGCATCGTCCTGCTGCCGCCCGACCGGGAAGGGACCGACGCCAGAGACCGCAACTAGTCGCTGCTAGTGCGTCACTTGGAGGGGCCCGCAAGGGCCCCTCGTCTTGTTCTGCTTATCGGGCCCTTGTCAAACGTCCTGGCTACGGCGCCGACGACACCAAGCCGACAGTTCACATTCGCAATTTGTCACACGACCCGCTCTGTGTCGATGGCGAAGTTACCGTTGTCACCGACGACAAACTCGATATGGCCGTCGTACCTTGTAGTCAAGACGAGACGCCGCTCCTGAGTATTCCGGACAACAACTCCATTTGGATGCCGCTCTCGAACGCGCTCGCCGTATGTCCGCGACATCAACTGGGTGTCGTGCACGATTGCTTTGTCCGACATGACAATTGCGCAGGGGGCGCAATAGTCAAAGACCTCAGCGCAATATCCACTCTCGCGGCCGTGGTGCGACGCGACCAAGATCGTCACACCAGCCAGCTCGGCTCGAAAGTCTTGTCGCCGAAGCAGCGCCCGCCATCCAACTTCTTCCAGGTCGCCGGGAAACAAGATCTTGAAGCCGCGGTATTTGATGAACACCGCAAGACTCAGATTGTTGGTATCGTCAAACTCGGGATACGTGTTCCCGTACGTCACCGCTGTAATTCCACCCATGTACAAGTCAAAGGGCTCAGCAGCTGGGTAAACGTAGGATTGTCGAATATGGAGATATCGCTCGATATCCGCTGATACGTCGCCGCTTTCCTCTTTGATTCTTCGCAGGATGTCGGGCTGCGGATGCGAATTGTAGAACGCAGCTCCGATGGATATGCCGCTCTCCCAGACTCCGTTGAGGTCGCTCAAGTGATCCTGATCGGCATTCGTTACGAAGAAATAGTCGATACGTCGCCGTTGCAGTGCCGTTACGATGAACTGGCTTGGCCGAAAATCCGCCGCGTCGCCACAGTCGATCATGGCAAGCCTGCCAAATTGACCGTTTAGCCCGTGCATCAGAAGTGCGCAGGCCCCATGCTCGACGTCGCAGATCCGAAGTACCATCTCTCCGGGCATCGAGCGTCAACTCGCAAGATCTAGATCGCCGGACACGGCGTCCCCCTCTCCACCCGCGTCGTATTTACCACGCGCGTCGCCGAAGGCACTGCGAAGCACGCCTTGAGATTCTCGGGATCGTAGCTGCAGGCAGCCAGATTCCGCCGATCCACCGCCGCCTGGTGCAGGCACTCGCCATCGGCAAGCTGCTTCGCAACCGGCCGCTTGTGCGGCCCCATGGCCTTGTACATCAGACTCATCGAGTCGTTAAGCGTCGAGTTGAAGCACGGCCGGTAGAACTTCAGAAAGCGTGAGTCGAACTCGAGCCCCAGCCCTTCCGCCTTCTCGATCATCCAGTGCAAGGCTTCATTGGCTAAGCCATCCGGCGAATTCCCTCCTCCGACATTCGAGTGAACCCCCGGGAACCAGGCCTGCTCCAGCACGCCAGCCCAACCTGATAGCCTGTGCCAAAGCGTCGGCGCAAACGGCCTCCGCCGCTCATCGATTGCCAGCGCATGAAATGCGTGCTGGACATGCTGATTCAGCCCCACATCGTGATACTGATACTTCTTCCGATTGAAGACCTGCCCCAGAAGCCCCGGAGCACCGAGAGCCCCAACCGTATCCCAGACCCCGATGAACCGAATCGGCGGGCACGGCCGCGGATTATCGATATTGCGAAAGGCCTTCTTCCACGCTTCGGAATCCCTTGGCTCGCTGGACTCGTATAGCCCATACAGCTCCGGGTTGTAGTACTCGTCATCCTTCTCGAGAAGGCCAATGCAGTTCAGGTATCCGATCAGCGTCCGAACCGTAAACGCTCCCCGGCTAAACCCGAAAAGGAACAAGTCATCGCCCGGCTCGTAGTTGAAAACCAGATAGCGATAGAGAGACCGGACGTTCTGCTCGATGCCGTGGCCGAACGCGCCGCCTGTGAACTTGTCCAGCCCGCCGGCCGTTCCCACGCCTTCGTGGTAGTAAACCGTCTGAACTACGCCCGCGGCTGACTGCGGCCTGACCGCGCGCGCCACTTTGAGCACGTTTGTCGGGTAGATCCGCCCAGTCTTCTCGTTCCGCTTTTCCGGCTCATTCCAGGTGCCGTCGGCACACAACACGATTCGCTTCATAGCCGTCCTCCTTCCGCACTGCGCCAGCATGGGCGGAGCGCATCGAATCGGGATATCGCCTTCGATCTATGTGTAGTGCATCCACTTAGAACAGTGTCTCACTCGCGTGCAAACTCAGCGTCATTCCGTTCCACTCAATCGTCTTCGCGTCAGTCCCCCAGTCGATTGTTGTTGACGACGTGAGTCCAAGCAGAGCACATTCCGCTCGCGCTCACGCCACGACATTCCTTGGTGAAGATAGGGAGTACAGGGGATGCACACGCCCAAAGTCGGCTCGCGAAACACCGCGAGCATTCAGGCTACAACGAAGCGGCCGCTCTTTAGACCCATTGTGACGAGTCTTGCCGGTATCGGCGTAGCGCTATACATGTTGCTCAGCGCTGGCCTGGATCCGTGGCAATGGTGGATTGAGCAGGTCCGCAGTGCTAGCGAGCACCGGGTCGATCTTCACGGTAGTACTGATGCACCGCAGCTCGCGAATGCAGTTCAGCCGGAACCCATTGGTACGGATTCCTCCGTCGCACCCTCGCCGGCTCGGCTCGTGCTCACGAGAACGCGCCTGGGGAGAAACGCCAACGAGGGGTATGCCGAACTGGGAGTCAATGCCGCTTCACCCCAGACCTATCGGGCGGGGGCGATTCTCGCGAATGGCGCCCGAATCGAGGAAATCCATGCCGATCATGTTGTGCTGGCGCGTGACGGACAGCGCCAGCGCATCTACATGGATGGAACTGCGCCAGCAGGCCACCAGTTGTCTGACAATGCACTTGCATTGGTTGGCGGCGTGAAGGCCCAGGCGGCGGCAATCGCGAATAGCGCGGACGAACTCACCAATCACATTCGCGTAGCGCCAGTTTATGCCGGTCCCGTCGTGCGCGCCCTTAAGGTCTATCCAACGCAGCACTCAACAGTGTTTGCGGGCCTCGGACTGGAGCCAGGCGATCATATTACCGCAATTGATGGGCGGGCCGTCACGGATTTCGCCCAAGCGATCGCGTCTTTGCGCCAGCTCAGCGGCGGCGTCGCGGTCCTCGTCACTATCGAGCGCAATGGGCGATCGACAGCACTTTCTCTGGATGGACTAATCCTCACGGCAGCACGAAAGGTTGCCATGAATTGAGGAACCGACAATGAACAAGTCTTGGTCCGCGCTCGCCGTTCTCGTCGCGACTCTTGGAGTCTCTGGGCATGTACTGGCGGACAATCCTTGGAGCGCGAAGGACTACGACCTATACGCTGGGGATTATGACGGCGACGGCCTCTCCGATGTCCTTTACATCTCTCGCTCTGCAAAGCGCCTGAACGGCATTGCCCTTTCCGACGGCTCGGGGTTCAACGTGGCTCTCCAGTCATGGGGCAATGCATACCTCGGCATTCCCTGGTCAAGCGGCGCTTACAACATCATTGTGGCGGATTTTGATGGAGACGCTCGAGATGATCTATTCCTCCAGCGTCGTACTGCCGGTGATCATTATGTGTTGCTGACCGAGAACGGTGGCATAGGTGGCATCTATCAGACGATTCCACAGGACGCGATCGGACTTGTTTGGTCTGCTGACTTTCACGCTATCGTCGCGGGCGACTTCAATGGAGATCGCCAAGCGGATCTCTTCTTGCAGGCGACCGCAGCTGATGGCGTAAATGCTGTGGTACTGGCGGACAGCAACGGGCAGTTCACAGCTACAACTCCCTTGCAGAGCTGGAATAACGGCTACGCTGGATTCAACTGGACTACATCTGAGGCGCGCGTCTTCTCTGGCGACTTCAACGGTGACGGTCTGGGGGATCTCCTGCTACAGGCCGAACCGCTCGCCGGCACCGGTCCCGGCACCGATGTTTGGGCAGTCTTTCCACCCAACATGAATGGCGTGGTACTTGCCCGCAATGGCGAACGGCCATTTGCAACGGAAGGAGTGCAAGCCTGGAACGAAGACGGATTAGGCGCCCATTGGTCTCCGCTTCGATCAGCGCTTGTTGTTGCTGACTTTAACGCTGATAGACGTTCAGACGTGCTGTTGCAAGGCATCACCGCGAGCGACACGAGCTACCTACTATACGGTCACACACCCGGTGCAATATTTGAGAGTGCAAGGGCACTCGACGCCAAGTCCATGCCTACCTCGAACCAGATGCGCCTAATCCCCGGTCGCTTCTCGTTCGCGAGTTTTGATGCACTGTACTTTCAGTCGCTGGATGCCTCAAAACCCAACTTTATTGGCAGCGTGAGCAGCGCGGGAGTATCCATCGCTACCAGCGATGTGCCGCTTGCATTAACGGTTGATTCGGATGCAGCTAGCGGTGGCTCCAGCGCTGGTTCCGCGCCGGCTGGCGGCGGTGGCAGCGCAGCTTTGCTCGCCGTAACTTCGGCCGGTCGCACTCCGGGACAGTTTGCCGTTTCGGCACTCGGCAACGCGAGCTATCAAATCCCGATCTGGACTCCGCCAGGTGCCCGTGGAATTGAACCCAAACTCGCGCTCGTTTACGCGAGCGGTGGCCCAGACGGACCGCTCGGCCCTGGCTGGAACCTCGCGGGTTTGTCGGCGCTAGCGCGCTGCGCCAAGACTTATGCATCTACCGCAGGATCTCCCGCTCCGATCGCATTGACTACCAGCGATGATATCTGCCTTGACGGAAATCGCCTGAGGCTGATAAGCGGCGTCCAACTGGTCGCAGGCTCTATTTACCAGACTGAACTAGCCAGTTTCTCGCGAGTGACTGCTTATGGCAGCGCTGGTAATGGCCCCTCCTACTATGTTGTTGAAGGAAAGGACGGTCTTTTGTACGAGTACGGCAACTCGGCTGACTCAAAAGCATACGCGACTGGCAGTAGCACACCGTACGCGTGGCTGCTCAACAAAGTTCGCGATCGTCAACTAAACAATCTGGTGATCACATACTCCACCACAAATGGTGATACCCAACCAGCAACAATGTCGTACACGCAGACTCCCGCCACTGGGACAACGTACCCTTACACCGTGGCATTCACGTACCAAAATCGTGTCACAAATCTCAACAAGTACGTTTCCGGCGTGCTGATCGAACAGACGAAGGTGCTGAGCAAGATCGACATTAGGAACTCTGGCGTTTCGGTCCGGCAGTACAATCTGACGTACGCGACCGCACCGACGACGATCAGGGATCGTTTGGTATCTATCCAGGAGTGTGGCGGTAGTTCAGGAACGGACTGCTTACGACCAACAAACGTTTCCTATCAGAACGGATCCGCGGGGGCACTAATCCCGACAACTTCGACGGGAAGCGGCACAACCAGTGGTCGCGCAAACACTGTCGACCTTGACGGCGACGGACGCCATGATCTCGTCTACTCCACGCTAAGTGGATCCACCTACACATGGCGAGTGAAGTTCGCAACCAGCTCCGGCTTCGGCTCCACCATCAATACCGGCGTAACGACGAGTGCAACCGATCCAGTCATTTTTGACGATTTCGATGGAAATGGTCGCGTCGACCTGCTCACGCTTTCTGGTGGTATCTGGCACGTACTACGATGGAACGGAAGCGCATTCACTTGGACGTCGACTGGCCAGACTGTCGACACCGGACGGCCAGCAAATGCCAACTGGGATTATGTTTCGGCGGACGTCAATGGTGACGGGTTACCGGACTTGGTTTCGGCGCGGACAGACGCTCGGTTGTACACACGTCTCAATACGACGGTGGCAGGATCTGTTTCTTTTTCCACGACGGTTACGATGGCCTACTACGCAGCCGCAATCATGGGCGGTCTGTGGGGCAACAACAGTTTCCCACAGAGCCACGTTCGGAAGATGGATTTCAACGGCGATGGCCGTGACGATGTCGTGTTCTTGCGCGGAAGCCCCGGTGGTCCTGTAGTCGTCGCAGTAGTTTCGCAAGGCACTACATTTGTAAGCGGCGGTCTGGCCGGCCAGTCAGGTAGTCCAATCACGGTGATGCCCGCCAATTGGAATGACGATCCTTGCACAGACCTGATAATGCCCGACGGCATGAAACTAGCGGCCTGCAATGGAGCGCAGGGCCAAGTTATTCCGGTACCCGGCTGGGGCCGATTGGCTGTCGACTGGGATGGCGATTCCCGAACGGATTTTCTTTCCGGGCAGACCGGAAACTTGATGCTGAATCGATCATTGGGAGGCTATGTCGCGTCACCGGTTTCGACTGGAATTCCGGTTGGCTCCGGAAGCTGGATGGTGTTCGATCAGAATGCCGACGGACTCGGCGACCTGGGTTTTATTAATTCTGCGGCGAGCAATGCGATCACTTACAGCCTTCACAACGGGCAGGCCACGCCTGCTGACCTAGCAACTACGATCGCGGACGGTTGGGGCATCAGCGCATCTCCAATATACGTCCCAATTACACAGAACAACTACACCAAGTACTCCGACGCGACTTTCCCGGATTTCGACTTTGCCGGCCCACTCTACGTAGTTAGCCAGGCGCAGCATTCAGATGGAATTGGCGGCAACTACACGAATTCTTTCTGGTACTACGGAGCACGCATCAATCGCCAAGGTCGTGGACTTGAGGGATTTCACAAGAAAAGGGCACAGGACAGCCGGAATGGTCTGTTCGACGAGACTACTTACCGGCGCGATTACCCTTACATCGGGCGGGTCGCCCAGAATGACATGTACCAGTCCGATGGCACGAGCATCATTACGCGGACAGTAAATGAGTTCAGTGCAATAGACCTGGCAGGGGCAGGCTGCACAAGCGCGATCAGTGCAACCAATCGCTGTTTTCCATATGTTAGCCGCGAGACGGTCACGACCCGTGAACTAACTGCTGGTACCCCGCTCATTCACACGGCGGTTACAGATGTTGTGGTAGACGGTTTCGGTAGTCCAACTCTAGTGACCGCGACTCTAACCGATAACGATCCGGCATCGCCATTCTACAACTCCGTATGGCAGTCAGTCGTCACAAACGTTTACCTCAATGACGTGACGAATTGGTGCCTTGGTAAACCGACGATGACCACGACGCAAAACTCGGTACCCAATGTACCAAGTGCGACTCGTCGCATTGACCACACGGTCGATGCCGTGGCTTGCCGCTTCGATACTGAAACCGTCGAGCCGCTGAGTCCGACGCAGAAAGTTGTAACCACGTTCACCTACGGCACAAGCGCCTGCGGCAATGTCTCGTCGGAGTCAGTTGTCGGACTTGACAAGAATGGCGTCGCAATGGCCGCGCGAGTAACTTCAACGAACTACGGCACGCGTTGTCAGTTGCCGGAATCCATCACCAATCCGCTCAACGAGGTAGCGCTTCACGGCTTCAATTACAGCTACGGAGTGGAATCCTCTTCGACGGATGCCAACGGCGTAAGCGTCAGTTGGCTCTACGACAACTTTGGTCGGCGCACTCGTGAGAATCGCCCTGATTCGACGTTTACAACCTGGGAGTATGCCGACTGCATACTGGCCACTTGTTGGGGAGCTAGCAATCTGCGACTGCAAGTGACCGAGAATCAATACGACGCTACTGGTGGTTTGGTCCGGAGTCGACAGAAGTTCTTCGACGGACTCGAACGCATTCGATTCGATGGAGGGCATCGTGTCCTTGGAACGTGGACAAGTACCCAAGTTGTCTACAATAGTCTTGGTCTCAAGCAGGCTGTCTACCAGCCGTACTCCACTTCTAGCAATGGTTATCACCAGTTTGCCTACGACGTCCTCAATCGGCCTACATCCGACACGCTTTACAATTCTAGTGGTGCAATCGATCGTAGTACGGGCCTAGCCTACGCTGGCCTCAAGACTACGCTCACGGATGCGAAAGGTAACTCCACGCAGAAGTGGATCGATGTCACTGGCAAGCCTCGGCGGATCATTGACCCACCTCCAGGCAATGGCATCACCAATTACGTATTTGATCCGTTCGGTAATCTGGTTTGGATGCAGGACGCAGTTGGCGCCATTACGACCAATACTTACAACATTCGTGGATTCAAGACAGCTTCGAGTGATCCGGATGTGGGGACTTGGACGTATACTCCCGATTCACTCAATGAACTCGTCGCACAGACGGACAACAACAGCCAGACAATTACATTTGACTATGACAAGCTCGGGCGCTTGATCTCACGGCTTGAACCCGAGTCGACGACACCAACGACCTGGGTTTATGGCACGAGTGCCGTGCTTCATGATATCGGGCGGCTCAAGTCGCTTTCAAAGCCTGATGGCTACACTGAAACTTACACGTTTGATGCGATCGGACGGTCGGCATCTGTCACCTATTCAGCGGATGCGAGCTTCCAAGTGGACTATGCGTATAACTCGATTGGGGCAGTCGATACAGTGACATACCCGACCAGCACGTCGGGGTATCGATTTTCCCTGAAGTACCTATACAGCTTCGGTTTTCCTCAGCAGGTCAAGGACAGTGCCGCCGGGACTGTATTCTGGTCGCTGAGCAGCGCGAATGACTACTCCGCACCTACGTTGGAGATTCTTGGCAATGGCGCTAGCATTACTACCAGTCATACGCCGTGGACAAATGACATCACGACGCGCCAGGTGGGATCGGGTGGTTCCTCCACGAATCTGCAGAATCTTGCCTACTCGTGGGATCTGAATGGGAATCTACAACAGCGTCAGGATCTCGCGCAGAGCCTAACCGAGGCGTTCACCTATGACGAGCTCAATCGTCTGAAGACGTCCACACTGAATTCCGTCCAGAACCTGAGCGTCAGCTATAACGCCGACGGCAACATCACTTCAAAGAGCGATGTCGGCGCGTATGACTATACAACGAATCAGGGCAGCTGCTCATACGCTGGATTGCCGACACAGCCGCACGCCGTGCGCGATGCTGGCGGTGCGGTGTATTGCTATGACAAGAACGGCAACATGACATCGCGGAGCGGCTCGACAATTAGCTGGTATTCCTACAATCAACCGAACAGCATCGTCTCTGGGTCACACTCGAGCCAGTTCAACTACACGCCAAGTTACCAGCGTTGGAAACAGGTAGCTCTCGAGAGCGGAAATACGACAACTACTTACTATGTTGGGGGCATCCTCGAAAAAGTTATCAGACCAACTGGTGTTACGGAGTATCGCCACGCGATTCCGGCCGGCAGCGGCATGGCAATCTACACGCGCCGTTCCAACTTGACTAATAGCACGTACTACGTAACGAGTGACCACTTGGGGAGTGGTGACCTCATTCTGGACAGTGCCGGTATTGTTCTGGCCCGCGAGAGCTTCACGCCATTTGGCGAGCGGCGTGGTAGCAACTGGCAGGGCGTGCCAAGTACAAGTGACAAGGCGGCCTTTGCGGACGTCACCCGTCGCGGTTTTACCGGGCACGAAATGCTTGATGCTGTAAACCTCATTCATATGAATGGACGGGTTTACGACCCTCGCATTGGTCGTTTCCTTTCCGCTGATCCAATCGTGCAGTCGATGTCGCTTAGCCAGGCGCTAAACCCTTATAGCTACGTGATGAACATGCCACTCACCTTGACTGATCCAAGCGGCTATTCTTGGCTGAGCAAGGCATTTCGTTCCATTGCGAAATTCTTCAAGAAATTCTGGAAACCTATCCTCGCGATCGTATTGGCGATTGTTACGTATGGAGCTGTCACCGCGTTCTTTGAAGGCATGAATGCAGCGCTTGCAGCTGCGATGGGATTGGAAACGGCCTTTGCACTGTCAATCACGCAGACAGCGATAGCTTTTGCAGCATCCGGCATGGTTGCGGGCGCCGTGATGGGTGGCTGGAAAGGCGCACTGACTGGGGCGATATCCGGCGCGCTCTTTGGAGCTGTCGCCGGCTATTTCGGATCGACTTGGAATGCGTGGAGAGTCGCTGCGAATGGAGCTGCGGGCGGCGTGAGCTCAGAGATTTCTGGCGGTAGCTTCGTACGGGGTTTTGGCATCGCCTTGGCGGTATCGTTTGGGCAGTGGGCGGCCGTAAGAATGAGAGAGGCAATGTGGCGCCAATCACTGAAGAATCCAGACAATTCGTCCGGGGAAAGTGCAGGTTGGCATGGTGACCAACACAAATTGGCTGGCAGCCGCGTCAGCCCGAATAAAAGCACGTACTGGAAGAGATTGCTAGGCGAGTCGACTAAGGGCAGCCCGTTTGGGGGACACCAAGGTGGTAAAGGATATTTTTTTGGTGACGACTATGCTGTTGGAAGCTGGCGAGATAATCTCTTCGAGGCTTACGCCGGTCCCCATGACGGGTTGAGCAGCAATTGGTATTCGAGTGCCACGGGGAACATCATGAAAATGAACTGGCTAGAACAGCAACTATTCGGTCTCCAGTCGGTCTTCGCGCTAGTACCGGCTACCGCAGTAGTCGCCGCCGATGTTGTCCCCAGCATCTATTTTGGAGACAGGTAGCGGCTAACTTTGGCCAACATGTTGCCAGCTCCGGTCTGCAGACGCTTCATCGTCCCACTGGCCATCGCGGCCTGCATTGCATTCGGTTGCGCTTCATCAATTGGTTCCAAGTCGTACCCGGCTGGTTGGCCCTCGCGGTCAGCGCCCGATCAAGGCTGCACATCAATTGCAGGACTATTTTCAGTCAGACCTAGGATGGTGAGCCCCGCGGACATTGGCCCAGAGGTCTGGATGCTGGACGTCTTTGGTATTGATGTGTCGAAGATGAGTGCCGAGCCGGCGCTCGCAAAGATTCGCTTACAGGCAGGCCTCACGCCAGCTCTCACATTTTTCGCTAGTGACGGGAAGGTCGCGTGGACCGGGGAGGCACGATTTCAATTGACTTGCGATCATGGTTACCTAGGATTCAAGGCGAGTGAAAGCGCTTGGACTGAACACTCACAATCCTGGATTCGCGGCAAATTGTTATTTTCACAAACCACAACGGGCGAGCTAGTTGTGTTTGCCACGGGGCGGGAATTTGGTGCCGCACTCATGATCGTCCCGTTTACGACGCGCATGAATGCTTGGTTCTTGTTTGAAACTCACGCTGGGTGATGCACGTTGGTTGGCCACTGATCGGGGCTGATTGGAGTCTGCTGCCGGTGGGTATACTTTGCCGTTCCGCAAGCCAGCCCGAGCAAGAGGTGAATAGGTTATGCGTAAGGCATGCGCTAGTGGCTGCGCAGACAGCGGTCTAAAACTGACGGCGTTATTACTGATCTCTACCTGCACAGCATGCGTGAGTGGCCAGCGTCCCGATCAGTATGAGGGAGTGGCCGCAGGAGCACCGCACGCTCTCGTGAGAAACTACGGATCAGTTGGCGGGTCAACCACAACCTGCCAACTACCTGGTGCAAGTCATGTGTGCCGAGCATACCTCTTGTCTGTCGACGGGATGGTCACTCAATATGGAGGCAGCGAAATCAAAGTCGAACCAGGATCTCACATTGTCGCTCTTTCGTGTCAATACTGGAGAGGCGGACCGATGGTGTTTGGCAAAATGCAGAGCCAAATACGGCGGTATCAAGTAGACCTTGAAGAAGGAGCGGTGTACCTTGTTCGCGCCACGATGCATGGCGATGTTTGCGTGCCGGTGTTGTCTAATTCGGAAAGCGGTGAGTTAATCGGCTCAGTTGTGTCATTACCGCATTGATGTTCGGCATGAGAGCCACGGTTTCGAACACCGAGCAGCGACCGACAGCCTCTAGGAGAGCAAGACTTCCCCGACATAGCGCCCAGATTCGTTGTTAGCGCAATGTACGATCACATCCACAAGCTGGTTCAGCAGTGACCTGATGTCCTCTCGCGCCATCTCCCGCCCCGCCGCGCTCTCCTTCACCAACAACGCCAACTGCTCCAACGCCCCCTCCGCACTCGACGCATGCACGCTTGTAATTGACCCCGGATGCCCTGAATTGACATTACGCAGGTAGTAGTACGCCTCCTCCCCACGCAGCTCCGCCAGGATGATCCGATCCGGCCGCATGCGGAGACATGCCTCGAGCAGCTTCTTTGGCGTCACGCGCGCCAGTCCCTGCTCGTCCTTGGAGTAGAACAGTCGCACCGAATTTGGATGCCCGTCGAGCTTCAGCTCGGCTGCATCCTCGATCGTGATCAGCCGCTCATCCGCAGGAATCTCGAGCAACAGTGCCTTGGTCAGCGTGGTCTTACCGGAACCGGTCGCGCCACTGACAATGATGTTCTTCTTGGCCTCCACGGCCGCGCGCAGGAACGCTTCCCAATCCCCGGCCTTGAGCAACGCCACAAGCGCCGCATCGGAATTGTCGTCCCGTTCCCCTGACATCCTGCAATTGGCAAACAGCCCGCCCGCCGCCAGCTCGGAAAGCGTCCAAGTCCGGTCACTGGGTCGCCGGATTGTGATGGCGACAGTCCCTATGGCGCACGCCGGCGGCAGCACGACCTGCATCCGCTCGCCACTGGGCAGAGCCGCCGTCAGCAGCGGCGATTCCTGATTGACCCGTTGGCTAGTGGACGAAGCGACCAGCCTCGCCAGGTGACGACACCAGTCGAAGCTTGCGAATGGCAGTGCGATGCGCTCCCATCCCATGCGCCGTTCCAGGAATGCCTCGCCCGGATGATTGATACACAGTTCAGTGACCTCCGGATCGGCCAGCAAGGGCTGCAGCGGTGCCAGGTAATGCTCGAGTGCCGATCGCTCACGCAACGCCGCCGGAATGGCAGCAGCGACCGGAATCGGCTCAGCGCTCACGCGCGCGCAGGCTGTAGACGGATCGAAAGTCGACGTTACGAGCGACGAACACCTGAACCCTGGCACCGGGCGGCACGCGAATCGTCGACGGGATATCCCCGGACTGCCGGATGACCTCGGCCAGCACGTCCTGCGAGCCTTGTGGGCTCACGACGACAGTGGCACCGGAGTCATGCTGCGACACCGCGGCGGTAGCCGCCGCTGAGTCCACAAGGGATAGGAGCAGCGCCGCCCCGAACCGCTGCGAGAAATGGGTATCGACCGTTCCAGTGACACCAC
>Ga0187893_10010841_pt1 | contig 13414 bp, 10 predicted proteins | sample MA1701074metaG_FD_139574 | JGI IMG/M metagenome (GOLD analysis project Ga0187893, IMG submission 139574) | White microbial mat communities from a basaltic lava cave in the Kipuka Kanohina Cave System on the Island of Hawaii, USA - MA170107-4 metaG ...
CGCCGCCCCGGGGCGAGGCGCACGGACGCGAACGAGATCCGCCCGGTCAAGGGCGGCGTGGTGTCGGCGGGTTCGATCAACCGGGACACGAGCCTCGTCGCCGCCGCGCTCAACCGGCTCGTCCACCTCGGCCGGATCGCGTCGAATCCCGCCGCGCGCCTCCGCCGCGCGAAGGAGCCGGTCCGCACGCGCGCCGTCCTGAGCCCGTCCGAGGCCGCGCGCCTCGTCGGGTGCGCGAACCACCACCTGCGGCCGTTCCTGCTCGCCGCGCTCCTGACCGGGCAGAGGCCCGACGAACTGCGCGCCCTCCGGTGGGGCGACGTCTCCTTCGACTCGGGGACGATCACCGTCTTCCGCTCGAAGGTGCAGGCGGGCGGCACGGTGCCGATGCACCCCCGCCTCGCGGCGGAACTGCGCGCGATGAAGGGCCGCCGCTCGGAGTCGCGACGCGTCCCCGACGACGAGCTCGTGTTCCTCCCGACGCGCGGCGGCACGCTGTACGACCACCGGAACGCGTGGCGGAAGGCGGTCGCGGGTGCGGGCCTCGCCGAGCGCCGGGGCCTGAGCCTGTACTCGTGCCGGCACACGTTCGCGACGCTGTTCCTCGGCGAGGGCTCGCCGTCGGACCTGCCGGCGCTGCTGGGGCACGCGAGCTACGCGACGACGGAGCGGTACGTGCGGGCGGTGGGGGAGCGGGCGCGGAGGGGGATCGAGGCGCTGGACTTCGCGGTTGCAACGCTCGCCGAGTAGTCGTGGCCCTGCCCACGCACGCAGGCCTATGGATGGTCAGCGGGGCGCGCAGCCTCGTCCTCCCAATCTGCGAGCGGCGATATACTCGTGCTGAGCCCCCGACGAGTGAGGACGAAGGTAGGGACCTGTGGCTCCGCCAGGGGCGAACGGGAGGATCTACACCTATGAGCACCGCTTCCTTTGGCACGCCCGACAGTCTTCAGCTCGGTGGAGCACGGCAGCACCACGAGGAGGTGAGCGTGGTCGGCGTGCCTGCGGCGATCACCATGGGAACCGTCAGCGTCGATCTCGTGCGGGCCTCGTACCGCTCCGACGACTTCCCCCAAGACTGGAGCCAGCAACAGCGCGAGGCGGCGTGCGCCCGCTACCAGAAGTGGCTCCGTCTCAAGAGGGGGCACGCGAACTCCCCGCTCGCGCCAACGCGCGACATCGACCGCTTCTGGCACCTCCACATGCTCTCGCCTGTCGCGTACTCGCGCGACTGCATGGCGCTTTTCGGCAAGCTGCTGGATCATGACGGAGGATTCGGGAAGGAAGAGGGGGAGCGCCCCGAGCTTCAGCGCGTCTTCGAGCAGACTGCCCGCTGGTGGGAACTGGAGTACGGCGAACCGTATCTCGACGACGGGCGGTGGCTGAAGGACGCCGTGATCACCGACTGCTGGCACGATTGCTCTGGGCGGTGCTGGCACGCGTGTTCGAGCAAGGACGACGAGTGACCTCGACTCACGCCGCGCGAATACGTGCAGACCTGGATTCGAGGGGATTCTCTCTGCTGCCCGGCGTTGGCGACACGACGGAGTATCGCCACTTGGCGGAGAGTCTTGGCAGGGTCGTGGGCGAAGAGGTCATCGCACTTCGTCCCGGTGCCCATGCCTATGTGGCGAAGCCTGGAAGGGTTCCCTTTCATACCGATCACCCCGCAGTTGAAATCGTCTCGTGGTATTGCGACACTCAGGACGACGTTGATGGTGCATCCCTTCTGGTGGACACGAGGCCGGTCGTTGAGGGTCTCCCTCCGGGGCTTCGAGATGGTTTGAGGAGCGTCGAGCTGTGGTGCCCCCCGCTGGCGGGTGGACCTCCCACGCTGCGATTCCCGGTCCTTCGACCCTCCCCCATGGGCGAATTGCTGTTTTGCTCGCCCTGGCTCAAGTCTGCCAACGCCCTGGCCGACCACGAAGCGATGCTGGAAGACTTCCGGGGCCGCCTGTTCAGCGAGGCTGCCGCCCGCACGATCGTATTGCGCCTTGGAACCGGCGACGCGCTCTTCGTGGACAACCAGAGGATGCTCCACGGGCGCGGCCCGATTTCGCCGGACAGTGCGCGTAGGCTCCTGAGGCTCTGGATCAATAGGGCCGACAGGCCTGCACCCGTCTCTCATGAGTGAGAGGTCCTGTTCAACCGAGAGACAAGTTCGGCCGGTGTTGGCGAGAGCGGGAGATCGAGGCGCTGGACTTCGCGGGGTAGCGCACGCGACGAGGTGAAGGGGCCTCGGGGGCCGCTACTTCAGCAGTACCGTCTTGTACACCGTTCCGCCCCCCTCGACCGCCATCTCGACGACTGTCTGCTTCGTGCCGTTGGCCCATTCAACGGTGATCTTCCGGTTCCCCGCGCCGACCGGGAACCGATACCGTCCTAGCCCCGTGGGCTGAGGCGCGATTCGGGCTGCGCGCGCCGGCGACGCAAGGCCGAGCCCGTCTTCCACCTGGAAGCTGACGGAGCCAAGAAACGCGCCGCCGCCATCGACGAGCTCCAGCTCGACAGTTCCTTGGCTCGGGGCGCGAAGCGTCAGCTCGATCCCCCCGTGGCGGTCGCCGTCATTGACGACGAGCGCGCGTTCGGCCTCGAGTTCGGCCCCGGACATGCGCGCAACGAGCTTGTACGCCCCCGGCATCAGGCAATTGAATCCGAATCCTCCGTCGGCAGAGACCGCCGTTTCGAGAGGCTGCCGGGAAACCTTGGAATCAAGGACGAGTGCGACAGTCACTCTTCCCCCGCCGGGCGTCCACCCGAGGATCCGCCCCGCCACGAGGGGACGACCAAGAATCAGCGTCACGGTGGTCTCGGGCGCTTCGCCGACGTCGATGGTGAGGTTCCAGTGCGTGGCGAGGCCATCCCCCCTCACGCTTGCTTGGTACCTGCCCGATGCAAGCCCGCGGATCGTGAAGTGCCCTCCTGCGTCGATCTTGACCTTCGACTCGGTACCGAGGGCGGGGGCACCCTCCGGCCCGACGCAGAATAGGGTTGCGCCGGCGACTGGTGTCCCATCCTCCAGCGTGACGCGGCCGCTCACGAAGGCTCCGATCCGGACTTCGACGAGGACCGTCGCGCCGTCACGGACGCGGCCCAAGAGTGCCCGGATTGCCTCCTCGCCCAGCGCACGCACCAGCAGGCCGTTCGTCCCGTCGGGCAAGTGCTCGGCTACGGCTTCCCCGCGCACATCCGTGGTGGCGAGGGCGACCTGTCCGCCGGCGGGGCCGGGGTTCGGGGCCGTGAGATAGAGGACTTCGGCTCCTTCGACCGGTGCACCCGCGGCATCCCTCACGAGGACCTTCACCGTGGCGCCGAGCTTGAGCTGCAGCGACACCTCCACCCCGTTCGGCGAGGGGACGCCGTAGGCGGCACCCCAGCGCGGCGAGGGCGCGTGCCCGTCGTGGAACGCACGGAGCTGGTAGGAGCCGGCGGGAAGATCCTCGAAGCGGTAGATTCCGTGCTTGTCGGTGTGCGTCTCAAACGACGCATTCTTGGGTTCGGTGGCCCCGTCCCCTTGCGCGAGGTTTCCAAAGGCAGTCACCCGCGCCCCTGCGGCGGGTTTCCCATCAGCGCAGGTGATCCTGCCGATGATCCCGGACGGAGGAGCAGGGGGAAGAGGCGGTAGAACTTCCGCCGCGGCAACGGCCGCGACGTCTGGGTTCGCGGACTCGGATCCCTTCGCATCGCGTGCGTCGGGAGTCACAGGCGTGGCCGCCGATACCTGCTCGTGCGCGCGCCTCGAATCGGCTCGTGCCGACGGCACATCCTCGCCGCGGCTCAGCCGCGCCGCGCCGAACACCCCGACACCCGCCACGGCGAGGATCGCAACCGCGAGGGCCACCTTCGTCTTCGTGGACATGATGAGCCCTCCTGCGATCCCGCCGCCAGCAGCCGGTCGAGTCCACGCGAGCGGCAGCAGCGCCGAAGACCACGCGTGGCGGCCGCCATCCCGGTCGAGCCGCGCCCTCAACTGGGCGAGCGCCCGCGTGAGCCGCGACTCGACCGTCTTCTGCGGGATGCCGAGCGTCCGCGCGATTTCCTCAACGGAACGGTCGTGGAAGAAGCGGTGGACGACGGTCGAGCGGTAAGGCTCTTCGAGAGCGACCACCGCTTCGACCACCCTGCGTTGGACCTCAAGTTGTCCGGCCACCTCCAGCGTCGACGGCAGCGCCTCGAGTCGCGCAGCGCCGCGCTCCCGAGCGTTGCGGCGGCGGTTCGACCGGAGCTTCGTCAGCGACAGCCTGCGCCCGATTGCCCCGAGCCACGATCGCAACCTCGACGGATCGCGAGGCGGGTGCTGCCACGCCGCGAGCATCGTCTCCTGCACGACGTCATCGGCCTGGTCCGGCCCGAGCAGCCCGCGGGCAATCGCGCGGACGAAGCCTGCGTGCCGGAGGAGCGTCTCGGGGTCCATCCATGAGTACGATGCCGCCGGACGCCGAGACCCCGCAAGTCATTTCCAGAGGACCTGCTCCCCCGCCAGAACGGACTGGACCCGCGCGCGCGGTGCTCTTCAAGGACGAGCGCGCGAGCCTCCTCCACGCCGCGACGGCGAACTGGCCGATCGGAGGGGGCGCCGGGGGCCGGAGGACCGGGACGTCGCGATCCTGTCGAGCCGCGGCCAGCTGCACTGGGACCACCGGTCGCCGTGGAAGCGGTCGGTGCGGCGGGCCGGGGTGGACGGGCGGAAGGGGCAGTCGCTGTATTCGCTGAGGCACAGCATGGCGACGCACTTCCTCGAACACGGCTCGCCGTCGGACCTGCAGGCGCTGCTCGGGCGCGCGAGCTACGCGACGACGGAGCGGTACGTGAGGGCGGTGGGGGAGCGGGCGCGGAGGGGGATCGAAGCGCTCGACTTCGCTGGGGCGTAGAGCGGGGATGGCATGAAAAACGCCAAGGTGCGGGCCGACTCTTGGGCCGACTCTTAATGGCTACGCGGGGGAGAGGCATCGTATCATCTGGCCATCATGTGGGAAGCACTAGGGAAGGCGCTTGAGCAGCACGGGCCGCTCGTCGTGCCGTTGCTCGTTTTGACGATACTCTTCTACAAGATGACGTGGAAAGTCTGGCAGGCCGCCATGAAGAGCAAGGACGACGAAATCGCGCGGCTCATCGAGGAGCGCAACCGCTACCAGGAACTCGTTTTTGCAGAGAGGCTGAGCTCGCGTCCGCACGAGGGGAAAGCTGGCGGCGCAACCTAGACTGGGGGAACGACGATGCTGGCGGTGGTCTTTGTTCTGGTCTTCCTGACCGTGATCTTCGCGGGGTTGCTGGCGATGGCACTCGCTATCGACGTGATCCACGGTGATGACAGCGCAACCTACAAGCTCTTTGCGATCCGCGATCGGGTGATGGGATCCGTCGTGTTCGAAGGCGTGGAGCGACACAACCCCTGGGTGGACTGGATGTACGGAGGTCTGACGATGCTGCTTGCTTGCTCGCATGTGTTTTGCGGACCGCGGCGGTGGAGTCTGGCCTCCATGATCGGGGCGAAGCTGGGCACTATGGGAGACCAGCGTGGGGCATTTCCGCCGCCCAACACGCCTGTACCTGAAAAGCTCTTGCCGGTCCTGAAAGACTTTCAAGCGGCACTCGAGCACTTGATGCGACACCACATCGGGTGGAAGGTGCTCTTGTCGTCGCGCCTCAAGGCGCAGCGGAAGGAACAGCGCAAGCGCGCTGAAGAGATGCTCGGCGCAATGGCCAAGAACGCGCGCGTAGCCACGTAGCCGCGCTCCTTCATCGAAGGCGCATCAGTACTCCTTCACGCCGAATCCACCAAGCAGGGCGCGATCTCGGCCGCGCTCCTCACGACCCCCGCCCGCCACCTCCCGAACCCCCCGTGCCCGTTCACCGCCGCGACCCACTCCTCCATGAACCGCCGCTTCGCGCGGTCGCGGTCGTCCTCCTCGCCCTTCACCTCGAGCACGAGCGTCGTGCCGTCGGCGAGCCGCACGAGGAAGTCCGGGCGGTACTTGGCGACGACCCCCCTCCACAGGTAGAGCACCTCGAACCCGAGGTGGTCGTTCTTCGCCCACGCGGCGACGTTCGGGTTGCGGTCCAGCTCGTAGGCCGCCTGCGCCTCCCAGCGGCTGTCGTACACGCAGAAGTTGATGTGGCTCCGCTTCGTCCGCTCGCACGGCCGCCCCGTGTACCACGGGCGCATGTCGCCGGTCGCGCGGACCGGCCGCTCGGAGTCGAACACCGGCTCGGGCCGCTCCGAGTTCTGGAACCGCACCGCCTCGGCCACGTGCTGCACGATCCGGGTCATCGACAGCGTCAGCACGAGCCGCCGCTTCAGGTCGTCGGCGGCGAAGGCGGCCGGCACGACCGCCACGCGACCCGACGCGAGCACCTGCTCGACGAGCCCGATCAGTTGCGCGAGCAGCCACTCCCGGTTCCCCTTCCAGTCCGCCCCGCGCACCTGGTCGAAGAGCGCGGAGGCGGTCTCGAACACGATCCGCTGCAGCCGCCGCTCGCGCGCGAGCTTCTCCAGCTCGATCGTGCTGATCTTCGAGAGGTCGGGCTTGCCGGCGACGACCGGCGCCATCTCCGCGATCTTCGGGATCGCCGTCGCGTCCAGCGTGAGCGTGTCGATCCGCGCGGGGTCGAGCGACAGCGTGGGCCTCAGGACGTGCTCGATGCGCACCACGTTCGGCCACGAGATCTCGAACCCCTTCTTGGCGGGGTCGGGCTCGACCCTGGTCTTCGGACTCGGGGGGGGCGGCGGGGGCCCGTCGCCCCCGTCCTGGTGCGGCATGAACGAGAACGGCACGCCGAAGACGTTCACGTACTCGGGCTCGAAGAGGCCCGTCTCCGGGTCCACGTCGTAGGAGGTGCGCCTCAGCCCGCGCCCGACGACCTGCTCGCACAGGAGCTGGCTCGTGAAGGCCCGGAGCCCCATCACGTGCGTGACGGTCTTCGCGTCCCACCCCTCCGAGAGCATCCCGACCGAGATGACGTTCTGGATCGGCGCGCCCGGCTCGCCCGGACGGCCCACGGTGTCGACCATCCGCCGCAGCAGCTCGGCCTGCTGGTCCTTCGTGAGCCTCGGCGCCGGGCGCTCCCCGTCGCCCTCCTCCGCGCCGTCGCCGAACGCGGGGGACTCCTCCCGGGATTCGGCCGCGTCCAGCACCTTCGAGTCGATGTGGAGCGTGCGCGCGGGGTCGGCGAGCTCGTCGATCTTCACGTGCGCCCGGTCGAAGGCGTGCTTGACCCGCGCCGCGGTCTCCGTCCGGTTCGCGACCGTGATCATCACGGGCGGCACCGGGTGCCCCGAGGCCTCCCAGCTCCGCCTCGCCTCGCGCCAGTCGAGGCCCAAGAGGTAGTAGCCCTGGACCACGAGGTCGGGCAGCGGCTCCTCGGGCGCCGCCGGGCGGTTCAGGTCGACCTTCACCGTCGGGTCGGCGTAGATGTGGTAGAGCCGCGACTTCATCTCCGCGGTGACCTTGCTGTCGTCGCGCACGACCACGCGCGGCGTCTTCACGAGCCCCGACTCGATCGCGTCGCTGAGGCCGAAGTCGGAGACGATCCACCCGAAGAGCGCCTCCTCCGAGCTGCTCTTCCCCGTGGGCACGAAGGGCGTCGCCGAGAAGTCGAGGCAGCCGAGGACGCCGCGGGCGCGGTGGATGCGGTCGAGCCCTCCGACCCACTTCGTCGCCTCCTCGACGTCGCTCTTCCTGTACCCGGTCGCCCCGGCGGGGACCCGCCACGCGTGGTGGGCCTCGTCGTTGATCACGAGGATGTTGCGGGCCGGGGCCATGTCGCCCAGCACGTCGCGCACGTACGCCTCGTCGCTCCTCGCCCCCCGCTTGTCGACGCTCCTGCGCTTCCTGACCTGCGCCTCGGTCTCCCAGTCGAGGCGGTGCCAGTTGTGGACCTTCACCTTCGCCTGCCGCAGCTTCTCGGCGAGCCCCTGCGGGACGATGTTGAACTCGTCGAAGTAGTTGCCCGGCGAATCGGGCACGAGCACCGAGAGGCGGCTCTTCACGGTGAGCCCCGGCGCGACGACGAGGACGCTCTTCGAGAAGCGCGCGTCCTGCGGGTAGGTCGCCTTGTTGAGCACATGCCAGGCGATCGCCATCGCCATGACGATCGTCTTGCCCGAGCCCGTGGCCATCTTCGCGCAGAGACGCGGGAACGGCCCCCCGTCCCCCTCCACATCGATCCCCTGCCGCTCCGCGTGCGACGACTCGGCGAGCCACATCAGCGTCTCGATCGCCTCGAGCTGGCAGAAGAAGAAGCGCCGGTCGCGCCGCTCCTGCGGCTCGTACCAGTGTTCGAGCAGCCGCCGCGTGATGCCGGTGACGCCGGGATGGCCCGCCTCGCGCCACTCCCGCACGCGCGGGCGGATGCGGTTCACGAGCGGCAGCGGGACGAAGACGCCCGGATCGTCGAACGCGTGCGAGCCCGGCGTCGCCTTCACGTAGCCGGCGGACCGGCGCTCCCCCTCCCGGAGCTCGAAGAGGCGCTCCTGGCGCATGTAGCTCCAGTGCCTCGCGGGCTCCTCGTAGGGCGAGTTGACGATGAGCCGGTCGGGCTTGAAGCGGCGGTGGACCATCACTTCAGCGCCGCGATGCGGAGGCTCTCGATGCCGCGGTCGTCCACGATCTTGACCGCGACGCGCCTGTACTCGCCCGCCTCGAAGGGCAGCGAGACCGAGCCGCGGTAGGCCTCGATCAGCTCCTCGTCGATCTCGGCCTTGAGGTTCTTCGCGAGGCGCGCCCAGCCGTCCTTCGGCCCCGCCATGGGGAGGAAGACCTGCCTCGGGTAGAGGCTCCGCCCGTCGTAGTCGGTGTCGAGCATCCAGATCGCGATGCGCGAGGCGTCGCCCGAGACGATCTGGCCGGTGCGCGGGTCGTAGTAGTCGAACCCCTTGACCTCGACCTGCCACCTGCCCTTCCCGTCCAAGGCCTTGCGCACCTCGACATCGGGCTGGCCGATCATCCAGAAGGACTCGTTGCTCGCGCGCTTCTTCTTCAGGTCCTCGGTGAGCAGGTCGGTGTTCATCTGCACCTTGAGCAGCGTGACGCCGGGCCACTTCGTCTCGTCGATGTCCTTCGCCGCCTCCGGGTCGAAGTGGAAGGAGGCGAAGGCGACGATCTGGGGGCGCGGGGCCAGCGTCTGCGCCTCCTCGATGTCGAGCGTCACCTGCCACTGTTCGAGCGGCGCGTGCTCGGGCCCGAAGGAGACGACGACGCGCTTGGGCTTGCTCTCCTTCGTCTCCGCGTCGGCATGGAGCCAGCGCGCGCCGGGGAGGGCCTCCACGCGGCTGAAGTGGATGTGCTGGCCCCCCTTCGCGCGGATGCCGCACTTGAGGAGCTCCGCGTTCCATTCCGACTGGCGAAGGCTCGGCCCCGACCTCGCAGCGGTGATGTCCTGGGGGCTCGGGGGCCGCTCTGACACCGCCTCCGCCCGGGAGACCTCGTGGGGGGACCGCACAACGGCTGCGGGCACAGCCTCGACCGTGAACGGGCCGGTGACTCGCGCCCGCGACGTGTCTATCTTCGGCTGATCGTATAGGGGGACACTTTCTGCGTGCCGCAGAATGGCGGCCTCGATTTCAGCGCGCTTCATACCATCGCGGAGGTCAGGATTCTTGGCAATGGCACCCAGTGTGACGCGAGGAACGGTCTTGTACCTCAGGCCGCTGCCGACCCCCTCCCCCTCGTGTGCGAGCTCGTAATAGTCGAAGGTGGAACACATAAGCCGCTGCTTGGCGAGCGCTACGGCGACCCGGGATGTATCGCACGAGATCCAGCGCCGGCCCCACTCCTCCGCGACGACAGCCGTTGTTCCCGACCCACACGTCGGGTCGAGCACAAGGTCCCCAGGATCTGTGGTCATCAGCAGGCACCGTTGCGCTAGCGTCTTGTTCGTCTGGACCACGTAAATGCGGTCGCCTGCGCCACCTACGTCAGACCAGATGTTGTGCACGGCATACGCTGGAAAATCCGAGAGGTATCGCACGTAGCGAATCGTGTCTCTCTGGGCCATGATGCGCTTCGCAATGAGTAGCCTCCGCATGCCCTCTTCGTTCGTCTTCCACCGACTCTTCGCGTTCGGCAGATACTCGCGCTCTTCGACTGTGACCGGGAACCAGCATGCCGCGCCCAATCCCTTCTCACGCCCCATGCTAGCGGACTGGAGATCGGCAGCAGTGAACGGCCGCGCTCCGGATGGAAGGAGCTGCGGGTCCCTGCGTTCGCGCGTGCTCATCGCGCGACGCGTCCCGTCGGAAAGCTCGACAAGGCCATAGTGGCCCGCTCCGGCTCCGCCTACCTCCTTGTCCATGAACAGGGGGCGATACTTCGTGCGCGACGCGTCGCGCGCGTACCACAAGACATAATCAGCAACACCCGAGAGATACAGATTCGTTGAGCTCGTTGTCTTCTGCGCAGTGATCAGAGCGATGAAGTGGGGCGTACCGAACACCTCGTCCATCAAGCTGCGCACATGGTGGACGTTCTCATCCCCAATCTGAACGAAGCAGGAGCCCGATTCGGCTAGAAGACTACGAGCGAGGTGAAGGCGGTCCCGGAGGTAGGTAAGATAGGAGTGAAGGCCTAGCTCCCACGTGTCCCTGAACGCAGTTAGAACTTCGGGCTCGCGCGTCAGGTCGGCGTCTGCTCCGTCGCGCACGTCGCGCCTGCTGACGAACGGCTGGAAGTTCGATCCATATCGGATTCCGTATGGCGGGTCGATGTAGACCATCTGCACCTTCCCCGCCATGCCCTCCTTCTCCAGAAGCGAGTTCATCACGAGCAGCGAGTCCCCCGCGATGAGCCTGTTGGCCCACCCGTGCGGGTGACGGTAGAACTCGATCGCCTCGCGGAGGGGCGGGTTCTCGGTCGGGGCTTCGAACAGCGACATCTGCCTGGATGCGGGCGGCTCGCCGTTCCGCTTCCTCACCGCCGAGATAATCGTCTTCGGGTCGATCCTCTCATGCACGTGCAGCGAGACCGTGGGCACCTCGAAGCTCGTGTGCTCGGCCTTTCCCGCCCAGACGAGCTGCGGATCGAGGTGAGGGTCGTAGGCGTACCTCTTCCGCGCCCAGTCCCGGTCGGTCTCCGGCGTCACGAGACCCACGGGCGGGTTGTTGACCCGCTCCTTGTCCTTGTGCTCGTAGGAGTCGATCGGCTTCTTCGCAGGCGCCTTCTTCTTCCTCTTCTTCTGCGCCATTCCCCGCGCTGCTCCTTCCGCTGGCCCGGCGGGCGGGAGGGCCTGCCGGAGGGGCCATCATGCTGGACAGCGGGCTTTCGGACAAGGGGGGGCCCCACCGCCGTCGGGAGTGCCGGTCGTAGGTCCAAGCTGCCGGTGTCCGACCGCATTCGCGGTTAGGGACAAGGGGGCCAGTCGAGATCACCACACCGGTGAGGATCAGCTCGAGCCCCGCGCGCGCCCGCGGGCTGTCCGACTCGCACATAGAATGAGCGATCAATGAACAAGTCCGCAGTCATGGCCATCGCGTTGGGAGCCTGCTTGGTTGGTCTCGTGGCCGGGGTGTTGTGGGAGCGGCGCCGCGGCGAGGGGCTGCTGCGGTCGCTGACAGAAGCAGATCAGGGAGAGCTCCAGCCCTCGCCCAAGCGCGTACTCGGCTTCTCCGAGGGCGGATGCTGCACGTAACCCGTCGATCTGGGACGCAGGCTGCCCGCCGGCTAACTCACCGCGAGAGGCACATTGCTTCCGACGGGAGTGGTAATCGTGTCGGTGCAGCCTCAGCGCTTCTGGCGCACGCGACTGCCCACTCTCGATGACAGGCGTGGTGGGTTCCGCGAGCGCGCGACGACTCCTGAGCGGGCGTGTGCGCACGTGCGAGGCCCCCCTTTGATGGTGCCCCACGATCATGAAGCAATGATGGAGACGGGGAAGCGGGCCTACGCCGGACTTTGTCGGCTCGACGATCTCTTTAACAAGTTGCTTGCGATGAGAATCGTCGACCGCGGTGGTTCGTCGCATCGTCACACGAGCATGAATGTGCTTCTGTCAATGGCCCGCTCACTGCTGTCAGGGATGAAGTCGATGTGGGGCAGCGGGGCGGGTTATGCGCACCAAGTAGTCTTGCGGGCGCTCTGGGAGTACTACCTGGACTTCGAGACCATCCGTCGCACGGGAGACGAGTCTGAGGCGGAGCGGTGGCTTGCGTTCGGTGACATTCAGCGCTGGAACAAGGCGCTCAAGACGCGGCGTGCGAGGAAGAAGCTGGGTCTTGCGCCTTCGGCCCCCGCGGAGGAGTTACTCACGGACACCACCGCGGAGGACGCGCTCACTCAGGCGATCGACCGTCTCTGGCCAGGGCAAAGCGTCGAAAAGATCGCGACGTGGAACTGCAAGAGTGTGCGCGTTAGGGCAGAGGACTTGGGTGCAGCGCGGGCAATCGAGTATGTAGAAGCGTACGGGCTGCTGAGTTGGGCGAGTCACGGGAGCTCCGCTGGATCTGTAGGCGTTTCCAGGGAGTACCTCGATTCGGTGTCTGCGTACTGCATCCTGCACTTCCTCTCCGTGATGCTTGAGATGACCCGCTCGTATCTCGTCGAGGTTGGGCTGACGGATGAGGAGGCGCGAGTGGCGGCGGACGTCGCGAGGTACTTGTAGCTCTCGTCGACCGTTGAACGCGAAGATCGCCGGGCCATCTCTACTCGTCGCGGCCCGTTGAACCAGCGCGGCCCCTGCGCGAGGCAGCCACCGTCCATGGCACTGGGGCGACTCTCCGAGAGACAGCCGCCTCCAGCACTCGCGGGCGGGGAGATCACGAGTTCGCAGTGACACCCCTGCTGAGAACTGATCGGTCCTCCCTAGGGAGCGGCCCGAAGCAGGTCGTACTCATCCGATCGATATCGCCCCGCGAATCCTGAGCCGCGTGCGATCTAGCCAGAGGGCCTTCACGCCGACGTAGCCGAAGAATGCCTTGGCCTCGCGTGATGGCCTCTTCGGTAGCAGCACGGCGAGGTCGATAGCCGCGCGGTCGTGGTGCCGTCTGCGATAGTCGAAGAGCTGGCCCACGGCCATGCGACACAGCGGCGGCGCGTCGTCGGTTTTCACTTCGATCATGAGGTGCCTTTCGGTGCCTGCGTAGTCGCGGACCAATGCGTCGAAGAGGCACGTGTGCTCAGAGCCTTCCACAATCTCCAGTCCGGCGTCCGCACAGATCGCCAGCAATGCGTTCGTCATCGAGTTGTGCAGACGCCGCACCTTCACGATGCTTGTCGCATGGAGGAACTCGATGTCTTCATCGCTACGGGGGGAGAGGCGCTTGGACGCCCTTCCGCGGCCCGGTGGGGGGGAAGGGCGCGATCGAGAGGTTCCGCGAATGGCCCTTTCGATCAGGGCTGCTTCCGCGGTGTCGAGTGCGAATGCGTCCTCGAAGCCACCCTGGCCGATTAGCCCGCTCAAGCCGTCGAACTGCTGCACTAGC
>Ga0187893_10010842_pt1 | contig 13412 bp, 9 predicted proteins | sample MA1701074metaG_FD_139574 | JGI IMG/M metagenome (GOLD analysis project Ga0187893, IMG submission 139574) | White microbial mat communities from a basaltic lava cave in the Kipuka Kanohina Cave System on the Island of Hawaii, USA - MA170107-4 metaG ...
GAGTAGGCATGGACAAATCATGCCAGATTTCCTACCCAGTCCAACCCTCTGAAACCCAGTCCTGGTGCGGCTTCCAGCCAACTCGACCTTGAAATCGACCCACACGTTTCCACGAAGACCCATTTGAAATAGAGCGCGGTATTTGAAGGAGCTCGACTTTCGAAACCAAAGGAGAACGTCAAAAACCCCGGATAGCTCACCTGAAGAGGTCGATGAGGTCTTCTGAAAAACTATCTCCGAGACGAAGTTGTCTTCCCCGAACACCTCCTCTAACAGTGCCCGCACGCGATGGACATTTTCGTCGCCGATCTGCACGAAGATGGAGCCGGACTCGGTGAGGAGATCGCGGGCGACAGTGAGGCGATCGCGCAGGTAGGTTAGGTAGCTATGGATGCCGTCGCGCCAGGTGTCGCGGAACGCCTTAACCTGCTCTGGCTCGCGGGTGATGTGGTCGGTCTTACCGTCCTTCACGTCGCGGCTGGTGGTGCTCCATTGGAAATTGCTGTTGAACTTGATCCCATAGGGTGGATCGAGATAGATGCATTGCACCTTGCCCCGCAGGCCCTCCCGCTCGGCGAGGCTCGCCATGACCTGGAGGGAATCGCCGAGGATCATGCGGTTCGACCAGTTCTGGTCGTGCTGATAGAACTCCGTCTTGTCGATGCCCTTCGGAATGCCGTTGAAGTCGGCGAACAGATCGGCGGTGAGCTGACCGGCCTCATGCTCGCGCTCCCGCGTTTCGCGCAGAAGATCGTCGATCAGTGCCTTGGGGTGGACCTTCTCCTGGATGTAGAGCGGCGGAGCATGGACGACGAGGTCGCTCCAGTCCTGTTCGTCCTTGCCGCGCCAGACGAGCTGCGGGTCCAGATCGCGATTACGGCGCTCATAGGCAACCCGCACCGGGCTCTGCTCGCCCTTCTGCATCACGGACTGATATTCAGCCGTCGGGATGTTCTTGCGCGTCGCCTCAGCGTGCGTGAGGGTTTCAACCGTCTTGGTGGTCGCGGATTTTGTGTTCTTCTTTGCCATACCTATCGCTCCTGCGCTGTCGCCAGAGCGGCAACGGTCTCAATCATTTTGTTGAACTCGCTCTCGACCTTCGCCTCGAAATCTGACTCGATCTGATAGACCTCGGTGAACTCGGCGAAGGCCCACCGGCCATGCGTGCCAAGCTGGTTCACACCGGGAATCCAGTAGGTTTCCATGGTGGACTTCTTTTCCTTGGCATCCTCGCGCCGGTAGCCCTTGATCTCAACGATCAGGTGCAGAAGATCGTCGTCGCCGTGTCCGTCATCCACGAGCACGATGAAGTCGGGCAGGTACTTGCGCGTCTCCGAGCCGTAGCGATAGGGCGCTTCGAGGCCGAGGTTCTGATTCTTAACGTAGGCCCGGACGCGCGGATGCGCTTCAGCGACGCGGCAGAACTCCGCCTCCCAATCGCTATCGAGGATCACCCAGTTGACGTGACAGCGGCGCGGGTCCGTCTCCCAGCGCAGGGTCTTCGAGGTGTTGAAATTGACGTGCGCGGTCGATCCTGTGGGGTTGTAGGGGTCGAGCACAGCCTTGATCGGGCGCTCACCCACAAAGGCCCGCGTGATGCCTGCGGTGATGCGGTTGCAGGCCATGTCGGCGAGGGCCTGGTACATCAAGAGCGCGGGATAGGTGCCACCCTTGCAGACCAGATAGCCGTCGAGCCATTGCTTGGTGATACGCTTGAGCTGTCCGAATAAATGCAGCTTGGGCGCTTCGCCTGAGTCGCGCCACTTGGTGTAAAGCAGCCGCTGCGTGACGTGGAAGAGCAGCGTTGAGGGCCGCATGTCCCCCAGGTGTTCCAGGCTGAGATCAACCGACTCGCCGATGATTCCGGCGTTCTTGGTGATGGACGGGCCAACAAGGTCCGGCGTTAGCTCAAGCACCGAGTCTTCGTTGAACTCGGCGGTTAGCCGCTCCGCGGGCAGCTCAACGCGGTAGCCTTCCACGCGCGGAAAGCGAGTTTCCAACGCATCGCGCTCAGGCTTCACCGCCTTGACCTGGATGGTCTCGCGGGGCGGCTGCGGCGGTGCGATCACCGGCTTGGCGGTAAAGTCGAAGGGAATGCCAAGCACGTCCGCATACTCGACGTTGAAGAGGTTTTCCTCGTTCAGATCGTAGGATTGGCGGCGAAGCGCGCGCCCGATCACTTGTTCGCAAAGAAGCTGGGTGCCGAAAGCGCGCACCCCGAGAACGTGGGTGACGGTATTGGCATCCCAGCCCTCGGTCAGCATGGAGACAGAGACAACGCAGCGGATCGAACCGCCGAGCTGGCCGTGCTTGCCGACCGTGTTCATGACTTCGCGCAGCAGCGTCACGTCATCGAGTTCTTTTCCTCGTTGCAGCTCATCAGCGAGCCTGCCGCCGCGCTCGACGCTCTCGCGGCGAAACCGCTCAATTTCATCGGCGGCCATGTCGCGGAAATTGTCGTCCAACGCTTCGCCGGATTCGAGCTGCTCGCTGTCGATGAGCAGTGTATTCGGGCGCGGAAGCGGGTTGCCGTGCTCGTCGAAGTTTCGGAACAAGGCAAGCCGCCCGTTCTCTAACGTGGTGCTGCCGTCGTCGTTCTGGCGGTGAAAGCCGGAGATGAAGTCGTAAACCAGCTTCGATGTTGATGTGTTGTTACAGACGACTATGAAGCACGGGGGGACACGGATTCCCGCGTCTTCCCAGAGATTGAAGGTCTTTTCGTAGTGCCCGTAGAGCGCCTGAAGGGCAGTTTGCAGGCGGGTGGGCAGCGCGAGTGGATCAAGCAGTTCGGCTTTTCCGCGTCCCTTCTTGGGCATGTCCTTGCGGATGTTTTCCCATAGATTGCGGAACATGGGCATTTCATCGCCGGGAATGTTCTGCGCCACAGGGACTCGCGGCAGTTTGACGATGCCGCACTCGATGGCATCCATGAGCGAAAAGTCGTTCATCGTCCAGGGAAAGAGCGTTCCTTCGGCGTACCCAGAACCGCTCAGAAAGAAAGGCGTTGCGGACAGGTCGATGACGCGCGCGACGCCCAGTGTGCGGTTCACGGCCTCAAGGCCGGAAATCCAAAGCCGGGCCGCCTCGTTGTTCTTCTCGGCTTCTTTCTTGTCGTCGCCCTTCAGCTCCTCGTCTTCCTCTTCACCTGGTTTCTCGCGATAGCAATGGTGGGCCTCATCGTTGAGAACAAGGATGTTCTTCAGCCCCATGAGGTCCGGCATGACTCGCTGGAGCATCTGGCCCTCGGTTTCGAGGGTGTTCAGCTCCTCACCCCGTCCCTGGAGCAACGATCGCCCGCCCTTCGATAGATCGACACGCTCGCGCAGCTTGAAGGCATGGTAGTTCGTGATAACGATCTTGGCCCGGTTCACCTCATCCAGCATGTCGCCGGGGACAAGTTCCCGGCTGGCGTAGTAGCTATCCGGATCGTTCGGCTGGAGCACGCGCAGGCGGTCCTTGATGGTGAGGCCGGGCGCGACGACAAGAAAGCCGCGCGTAAATCGTTTGCTCTGTGGTCGCCGCACCGCGTTGATGGTTTGCCAGGCGATAAGCATCGCCATGACCGTGGTCTTGCCTGCGCCGGTGGCGAGTTTCAACGCCAAGCGCATGAGTTCGGGGTTCGCATCGTTGCTGGCGTTGGCCAGGTGTTCCAGAAACCTCTCGCCGACCTTTCCGATCTGCGGGGCGACCTCAGTCAGCCAGATGGCGGTTTCAACTGCTTCAATCTGGCAGAAGAAGGGGCGAAAGCCGCTGAAGTTGTGATGCCGCCAGTGCTGAAGCAGGCGGGCAGTCTCGGGTGAAACGCGCCAGTCATTAGCGTTCGGCAGACGTCGCCATTGGTCCACCTGTTGTCGCACCGCGTTGATGATGGCCGTGTGGTCGTACTGCTGCTCTTTGGTCGAAAGCCCCTTGCCCTCATCGAACACCAGGGCGGCTTGCTTAGACCCCCGCTTCTTGGGTTTCGGGATTGGGGTGATGAACTCGGCCCGACGGCGTGTTTCGAGAATCTTCTGTGTCGGTTGGCCTGAGTCATCGAGCTCCCAATGCCGAGCGGGATACGCATACGGAGAGTTAAGAATCGGGCGCTCAAAAAATTGGTCGATCATCTTCAGCGAGGCCAAAAAGTTAATCGTGACTTGACGCTTTGAGGTGCCATCTTCGTTTCTCCGCGGCGCTTGTCTTCGGCCTGACTATTGCACGGCGTATACGCTCATTCCAGACGATTATTGGGTTTTGTTGCGCAGTTCTCCCCGGTCCGCTCCGCGGCGCGTCCCCCATTTGCTCGACCGCAAAGCGCTGTTGCTCGCTATTTTCTGGAAAAAAACCGGTCGTCGGTACTGCCCATGCCGTGGTGGTCGGCATTCCTTCCCCTCTGCGATTCATCGCTAATACTTCGTGCGCACGTAAATTCCGGTCCGGCCAGGGCATTGATAGCCTCCGGGTTGCTTGTGCGAATTCAAGGAACCATCCATCGATTTCCGCTCAAACGTTTTGCCGCAGACGGTGCAGCGAAAAATATAGACCGGCGCGTTACCCCATGACGCCGCCGCGCGGCGCTGCTTCGGGGCTGTCAACGCGCCCCAGGACCCGCTGCCCCCGGTGCTCGGCCGCGACGCCGCCGGGGCGACGGGCAGCGGTCCCTCTGACGTCAGCTCGACGAGGTAGCGCGGTGCGAACGACTGCCCGGTGACCGACGCGCCCTGCATGCGGTCCACACGGTAGGCCCGGTGCTCGCCGGAATCGCTGCGGATCGCATGCAGCACGAAATTCCCTTCTGCCGTCTGCCGCAGCGAGTACGGCTCGATGCGGCGCACGCTGCCTTCATAGCTCAGATCGACGCAGAGGTGGTTCGCCGCGGCAAACCGGATGATTTCGAGCGGCGCGCGCGCGCGGGTCGGAACGCCCATCGGCAGCACACGGCTGCGGACGGAAATCTCGGCAGAGCCGGGCTCGATGCGCGCACGCTGCGGCGCTTCCGCCCCGCCCATAATCCAGGTGAGGATTTCCGGCAACGCGGCCCAGAAATCCGCCACCGGCGGCAGCACGGGAAGCTGGTGGCCGAGCATGTTCTCCCACATCGATTCCAGATCGGCGCGGTGCTGCTCGAGACCTTCAAACGTCGGCAACGCGATCGCCTTATAGGCGCATTTCTGCTCGAGGACGTCGCGCAGCACCGCTGGCGACGGGCGGCTGTCACCGTGGCGGTATAGATTCACGACGTCGTAGAGATCGCGGGGACGGGTCCGCTCGGCGAGCGCCCTCACCTTCTCGCCGAAGGCCTCCTCGTACACATAGCAGTTGATCCAGAGTCCGTCGTCGGGGCGGTCGGAATACGGGTGGAAAACCTCGCGCCGGACAGCGGCGAGCACAAGCCTTTCGTCCGCGGTGAGATCGAGCTTGATCTTCGGCCATCCGCCGGCGCCCGACGTCGGAGATACCGGCCCGCGATAGCCGATCCTACCCTGGCAGGAGAGACGCCCGCGCGGGTTCTTATAGAAGTCGAAACCAAGCTGGTCGGCAGGCATTGCGAGGCCGGATTCGTCCGCGACCCAGGCGACGACCTCACCGAGCGCGCGCCGCAGAAAGCCCTCCTCGAGATGGCCCTCGTCGCGCAATGTGAAGTCAAGATCCTCGGAAAAACGGTAGGTCTCGAAGTAGCATTTCTTGAGGCAGGTTCCGCCCTTGAATACCCAGGAATCGGCGAGTTCCGGGTGGGCATGGATTCCGGCAAGCACCCAGCCCAGGACGTAATCCTTCTCGACAACATTGGGTAGCAACTTGAGCGCGGAAGCCGCTTCGAGAATTTCGCGCTTGTCAATCATGCGGCGCCCCGCTTCCAGCGCTCGGGCACCCAGAGCCGCCAGGCGGTAACGAGCTGCGGGCACGGGAGTGCGGGATCGAGCCGAGCGTAACCCTGTGTTAGGCGCTTACGGCAGGAGGCGGCAAGTTCTTCGTCATGAAGCCGTGTCTCGGCCAGAAAACCGAGCCGCTTGAAGATGGCGCCGTTGCCGAATTGCTCGGCGTAGCGGATCAGCAGCGCGCGGTCGCGGCCCGGCGTGTTCAGGTACGCGGCCACGCACTCGGCAACGTGATCGATTCCGCCGCCGGTGTCCGGCATCGCCAGCATGTCGATCAGGGTGCGCGCCGGGTCCGAGATGCTCACGCGCGTTGTGCCGCGCCAGACCGGCTTGAGGCCGAAAAGGCGATTCTTCGCGGCGTGATGCAGCAGGAAGATGACGCCCTGCGCGGTTACGCGCTTTTCGCTGATCCGGCGCGTCGTGAAGACAACCGTTTCATTGAAGAGCTGTTCGGTCAGCTCCCAATGATGGGCGGCGGTCCATCCGCCGATATAGCATTCGCCGAACAGGGTCGGGACCAGCACCCAGGGGTCTCCGACGACCTGCTCGCTGCCAGCGAGATCGAGCGGTACGGGAACATAGAGTCCGTGCCCGATGCGTCGCAGCCAGCCCTGCTGGCGCCAGCGGGATAACAGCTTTGCGGTGGCAGGCCGACCCAGGCCGAGCGTCTGCGCAGCCGCGTCGATCGACACCACCTCCTTGGTGGCGCGCAGCACGGCGGCAAGCCGGGCGCGGGAGGCTGGAAGGGGGATATCGTTTCGCCTCATAACTACACCATAGTACTCTAAATTCGCATTTTATATGAATTTAACGCGTTAACATGTAGCTGCAGGCCACTCGCTAGGCACCCCCGCTCTCCTACTTTCAGTCAAAGGCCGGGACCGTGGGGCCAAGGCCGCGACTGGCGCCAGCTAATCGGAACAGATGGCGGGCGGTTCTCCGTAAGCCTACCTAACGGCGCGCAACCCCCGATCCGGAAAGTCGCTGGCGGCTCTACAGATTTGAACCTTTAGCTACCAAATTCCCAGATCCAACTCGCAACACAACGCCCAAAGCGTTGCCAGCGTGATCATCGAATCTGATGTCGGCTGCTCTCTCGCATGCCGCTTTCCACTTTCTGGCGAACGGTGGCGGAAGGGGCGGACTCCAATGCTTCAAGCCCATACTGCTTCTGTCGCGACCGCTCCACGGCGAGGGTCAACTTGGATCGATCGTCCACGTAGAGCCTCGCCTCGTGTCGGGCTCTGCTGATCGCGACGTAGAAGCTCTCACTTCCGATCGTCTTCTCGTACTTGGTGTCGAGATGCACGAGTATGCAATCCGCAGTCTTTCCCTGTGCAGCGTGAACGGTTGAAGCATAGGCATGCTCCCAGTGCCGCATGCGACTGAGGTCCAACGCTTCGGCGTTCCGTGATCCTCGCACCATCGCCACGCCCTTAGCGGTGTCCACCGAAATCACCTCAAACGCTTCGCCGTTGCGACGACCGAGATCGCGATCGTTCCGCGTCCAGCGCAGTAGGTCGCCGGTCATGACCGTGCGATTCTCCTCCTGGTACACCTCTACTTTGCCGGCTCGTCTTGGCTCCCAAACGCTTGATTTCCCGTCTCGCAGGAGCGAGACCACACCCCGTTCGACATCGACTCCCGTCACTGTGAAGTACTCGCCAAGTCCGATCCCGAGCTTCGCGTAGGCGCGTCCGAAGCGCACGATATCCCCGGTCTGGTAGGACTTCGGCTGCATGAGCTCGGCGCGCGTGAGGTCTCGTTGAACAAGCACAGTACCCTGCGCTTCCGGGCCGTCGAGAGCCTTTTCCTTCTTGAGGCTTGCGCGAATCAGCTCGTTGATCTCCCGCCGATCCTCGTTGACGCCGGTGACGATTAGGGTCTGTTCTCGCTCATTGGCCGGGCGCGCAAGATAGTCCTGCACGATCGCGTCGATTCGCGCCGTGCGGTCGGCGATCGCGTAGGTCTGGCCAGCCAGCTTCGCCAGGGCTGAAGCCTCTCGGCGCGCGATGGCATCGAGGACCGCAGCCTTAAGGACCGCGCTCTTTTGCCGCTTAATCTCACGCATCTCTACGCTCGCCATGCCGCGCTCCAGCAGCATTGCGAACGGTCTTCCGGCCTCGATCGCGGAGAGTTGCTGGCGGTCTCCAATGAGCACGAGTCGAGCCTTCTGGCGATCAGCAGCGCTCACGAGGGCCCGAGCCTGTTCGGTGCTCATCATTGACGCCTCGTCGACGACCCAGATCTCGCTTGCCGACTGCCATGGTTTGCTCTCCTTCGCGACGCCGATGAGGTGCTTGGAGAGCGTGTCCGAGGGAATGCCGGCCTCCTGTTGAAGAACGCGCGCGGCCGTCGCGCTGGGCGCAAAGCCTCGCACGGTGAGCCCCGCCCGCTCCGCCACTTCGCGCACGGCCCGCAGCATGTGGGTCTTGCCGGTTCCCGCATAGCCCTGCACTCCCGCTACACGGTCTTTGGTCGTCAGGATGAAGGTCGCGGCCTCGGTCTGATCCCTGGCAAGTCGATGCTCCTGGGCAGCCTTCTGCACTGCTTCAATTGATGCGATCGGGCGAACTCTCCCCTGCCCCCGCCGCACGGCCGCGATAGTCTCGCGCTCGGCCATTACGGCCTTCGTCGTGGTGTACCGACCGTCCCTCACGGGCAAAAGGACGCGGGCCGCTTTGGCCTCATGGATACCTACGGCGACCTCGGCGAGCGTCGCCGTGCCGGTGCCGTATTCGAGCGCATGGCGCACGATGTCTCGGTGGCTGATCACGCTCTCGCGCTCTGTCAGATGCGCGATTGCCCAGGCCACTGCCTCTCTTGCGGGCTTCGCGGCGTGCGGCTCACGCGGCACAGTCCTCTTCGAGATCAATTCGCGGAACTTGATCCCCTGCCCTGCCGCCCTCTGCTTCCAATCCTCGTAAACCTCGACACGATCGATCGGTCCTTTGCGGGCTCGGGTGTAAAGCGCAAGCGTCGCACTCGCCTTGGCGCCGGAAGCTCCCAGCCTCTGGAGCGCCGCCTCGATCTCTTCCCGCCGGCGGGAGAAGTGACGTAGCTGGTCTCTGGTGAAACCCTTGACCTCGAAGCGGCCGTCGCGATGGCTTACCTCGACCTCGTAGCCGTGGCGTTGGAGCGCCCGCGCGAGCTCCGCACGGTAGATCGCCCCGCCCATCATCTTGGCCCGGAACATCTCCTTGGACGAGAGCGCGCGCCACTCGCCGTCGGCCCGCTGTGTTGCGTTGATTACGACCGCGTGGGTGTGAAGCTGCGGGTCGAGCTCGCGGCTCGTGTCGTGGTTGAAGCGCGCGATGATCCAGTTGCCCGTGGTCTCGACCGCGCTCTTGCCTTCCTGCTTGATACGGGCGCGCGCCGTGGTCGCTTCGAGGTAGCGGAGCGCCTCCGTGACGGCCTGGTTGTGTGCCTCGACTACCCGGCTATCGTCGCCGACCAGGGCTAACAGGGAGACCGATTTGGGCGCGCTGAAGGTGAGATCCCAGCCGGGCTGGTGCTTGCCTTCCTGCCCTCGCTTGACGACGACTCCGTTCGGCAATTCGCCGTTGAGGAGCGCTTCGAACTGCGCGCGATCGACCAGTCCGGCGAGGCTAAGAGACTCCGCTCCCCGTCCGTCCCACTGGGAGGGTTCACCCGCGCTGCCCTTGGTGTAGTAGTCGTCTTGGGCGTAGTAGGACCCGGCCTGCGCCGAGGAGTGAAGGACGCCGATCGACAGCATCAGAACACCACCTCGCCATGTCGGGAGACGTAGATCGGAGCAAGCTCTTTGCGCCCCCGGATCTGGAACGTCACCCTCGTTACCGGATACCCGCCCGGGAGCTTCAAGAAGCCCGTGAGCTTGGGCAGATTCATGATTTCGGAGGGCAGCACGATCGGGCGCTTCACTACCCTGCGCTGCAGGTTCACCGCGTCCCGAGAGTCGTGTGGACCCATCGAGAGGGACTCGGTCGCCTCGTTCACTTCCTGCTCCCCGAGCGACTGCGCGGCCCACTCCGCGGTGGCGTGCTCGACACTTCGGAGCATCAGGCGGGTGAGGCACGAGCCCGAGATGCTCTGCGCGCCGTAGACACCGTAGAGCCGCCGGAGCTGTCCGATGTCCTGCAGGCCGAGGATCGTCGCGCCACCATGCTTTCGGGACATGGTGAGAAGACCGCCGTCCGGCGTGAGGGCGGGGAGTTCCTGGAGGCTGGCGACCTCGTCCATCACCACCCAGAAGCGCCGTTTGAGGTCCGGCGGAAGGCTCAGGATCGACGCTGCCGCCTGGTCGCACCACAGGGATAGCAGCGGCCGCAGAAACGCGTGCTGGTCCCTCCTGGACGTCAGGAAGAGCCAAGCGTCGCTCGCCTCATCCTCGACGAACCGGCGCACCGAGAACGGCTTCTCGTCGGCTCCAGGGTCGGGCAGGTACGCCCAGGCGCGGATCTTCGTGCTGACCGTCGCCCGTACCCCGATCGCCATCTTCTCGGCGGCGGGATCGATCGCCGGCGCCGCTTCCGTGCCCTTGACGAGCGCGAAGAGCTCGCTCAAGGGCGCGATCGAGATCATGTGACGGAAGGCGGCGTTCGTCGCCTCGCCACGCTCAGCGAGACGCAACGCGACGGCCTCGAAGAGGCCCCTGGGCCCTTCCCGCCAGAACGGATCGTTCACCTTCTCGTTGTCGGGGATGATGGACGCGGCAAGGCTCGCGTAGTCATAGGCCTCGCGCACCTCGCCCCAGAGCGTCCAGGGCTGGCTTCTGGCGTCCAGGGGGTTGAGCAGCACGTCCTTGCCGTGCCGGTAGTACACCTGCACGTACTCCCCGCTCGGGTCGTAGAGGATCGCCCGGTCTCCGCGCGCGCGGATCTGATCGAGCAGCTCCTTGATCGCGACGCCCTTGCCGCTTCCGGGCGCGCCGCAAACCAGTACGTGGTCGGTTTCGGTGTCGCGGAAAAGCGGCACGCCGGCCAGGGTGAAGTCGTAAGCCAGGCTGGAGGCTCTGGCGAGCGCGATCACCGCGTCCGTGGCGGCAAGCGTCGCCCCGCGGATGTGCTGGTCCTCGGTCGCCGAGCGGCCGCTTTCGCGCAGGAAGAAGGCCGCCGTGACGGTCCCGCCAACGGCCAGAAGGAACCCCAGAAGCACGCTCTCCTGGAAGCGCCGGCTGACGGTCTCGTAGCTGCGCCACGTGTAGCGCTGCACCTGCTCCTTGGCCACCTGGATGCGCGTGCCGCTGCCGTTGGGATCGGGAAGATCGGCGATCCGGCCGCCGATCCCGAGGCTGTTGCGAACGTGATGCACCCACAGCCTTCGATCGAGCGAAGTGGTGCCTTCCAAGAACCAGAATCCGCCGACCACCGCACCGAGTGCGATACCGATAGAGAGCCAGAGGAGCACGGCACTTGCGCCCATCTTGACCCAGTTGGCGAGGATCTCGGAACCGCGAATCGCGTCGGACCAGACGCGCGGGGTCTGCCTACTCTGCGCCATCGTTTTTCATCCGCTCGAGCTCGTCTTTGGCCTGCACCTGAGCCTTCGGAATCGTGCTGTGTTCGCGTGTGGCAGCCAGGGAACGGAGGATGTTTCGGGTCTCCAGCACCGCTTCGCATAGGCCCCAATAGGCCGGCGGAATCGGCTTCTCCATCGCCAGTTCCACCGTCTCCAGGAGCAGCCCGCGCTCGATCAGAAGACGGTAGTAATCCGCGTCCGGAACGCCCTTCATGCGCGCGCGACGCGTGATCTCTTCCGATAGCTCGTCAGTCAGGCGAAGGGTCTTGACTCTCATCGATCGCTGTCCTGCCCTTACCCTTCAGCGTATGCGCTGCTTCTCTCGAAATTCTCTGCTTGCACAGTGCTCATCTGCGGAACCCGTATTCGCCTTCGAACACCAGGTGTAGTCGCCCTAAGTGGTTGGTGCTCGTGCATTTCCCGGCTCTTCGCAGAAGTGCATCAGGTGTGACAGAAAATTAAGGGGCCCCGCCGGCTTTATCGGCGGGGGAAACCCTGCTCGCACGCTGCCGGCGTTCGCCTTTCGCGCGGGTGGTCGCGCCCCCCTTCTCGTGCGCGCGGAAGTCGGCGTCTCGGTCCATGACGTAGACCAGCGCGCGCTCGACGAGGTCGGCGAGCTCGAGCGCGCCGCAAAACTCTCGGTAGCGCTCGACGCGCTCGTGCACTTGACGGACGATCTTGACGCGCAGCGGAGCGAGTTCCTTCGGGGGTTCGAACTTGAGGAGGGCCATGGCGATCTCCCTATGACGTGGCAGAGGTGGGGCGTTGACCATGCCGACTGTAGCAACGGCGCTGTGAGGTCGAAACTCGCAGTTCTGATAGGCGACGCAAGGGCCGGACGGATTTCGTCCGCAGAGCTGGACTGCGTTGACCGGCGCCGCGAGCGCCGAAAGGGGAAAGGAGGGAGCGGTCGAGCCGCTCCCTCGGTGCTGCTAGATAAGTCCGCGCTCGGCGAACGAGAGCACGACGGAACCGCCGACGATGAAGTGGTCGAGAACCTTGGTGTCGACCATCGCCAAAGCTCGCTTGAGCGTCTCGGTCAGAACCTGGTCGGCCTGGCTCGGCTCCGCACACCCGGACGGATGATTGTGCACGAACATGACCGCTGCGGCGTTATGCGCAAGGGCAGCCTTGACGACCTCCCGCGGGTAGACCGAGGTCTGTGTCAGTGTTCCGGTGAATAGCGCCTGCAAGTCGATCAGGCGATTCTGCGCGTCGAGGTAGATCACGCCGAATACTTCCCGCTCGAGTCCTGAGAACTGCAGCGCGAGCCATTCCCGCACCAAAGAGGGCGAATTCAGGGCCACAGAATCCGCCCTAACTTTGGCGTCCAGGATCTCCGCGGCCCGGGTCAAGATTGACCGCTCCTTCGGGGAGAAGTTGCCGGCGTCAAGAAAGTCGCGGCCCATGGGTGCTACGTCCCCTTCCCCGGCGCGGCCGATTGCGAGGACTTGCCGCCCGCGTTTCGTGCTGGAGTCGCGCCCTGTTCGCCCGATGAGGTGGCGCGTCGGTTCCTTCGCGTTTCGGCGTCCGCTCGAGAGTCCAGGTAGTCGACCGATCGCGCGGTGAAGCCGAACGCGAAAACTTCCTTTCCTTCCTTGTTCGCATAGCGGCGACTTTCCAGCGTCCCGGCGATCGCAACCTTGCTGCCGATGGCGAGATACCGGCCTGCATTCACTGCAGCGTTACCCCACAAGGTCCACGCAATGGCGGTTGCCTTCTCCCGGGCCTTCCCTTCCCGGTCCTTCCAGCGTGCGTTGGAGATGACGGTGACGACTGCTTTGGTCTGCGTGCGGCCGTTCACGGAAAGCGTCTCGATAACTGGCATGACGGCGACGTGGCCAATCTGACGGACTTCGATAAGTGACATGGCAAGACTCCTTGCTCGTTTGGATGACAGAACCCGTTTCGAGAGGAGAACCGCTTTGAAATCGCATCCTCTCGTTGGAACCACCCTCGCTCCCGCCCTCACGGGCGGGCGGGGGGTGGGTGGGGTTGCTGTCAACGAGCCAAGGAACCGGCCGCGTGGCTTTCGCTGCTGCCGGTCATCCCCCC
>Ga0187893_10010843_pt1 | contig 13411 bp, 15 predicted proteins | sample MA1701074metaG_FD_139574 | JGI IMG/M metagenome (GOLD analysis project Ga0187893, IMG submission 139574) | White microbial mat communities from a basaltic lava cave in the Kipuka Kanohina Cave System on the Island of Hawaii, USA - MA170107-4 metaG ...
GCCGGCGACGATCTGAAATATCCGGCCTTCCGCCGGCTGCTGCCGCTCATCCGCCGCTTCCACGCCCAGGGCAAGCCGCTGTTCGGCATCTGCCTCGGCGCGCAGCTGATCGCCCGCGCCTTCGGCAAGCCGGTCTACCGCTTCGGCGGCTGCGAGGTCGGCTACCTCCCGGTGCAGATCACGGACGAGGGCCAGCGAGATCCGCTCCTCGGCGGCCTCGCGGCCGACCAGCGCATCATGCAGATGCACGAGGACAGCTTCGACCTGCCCGATGGCGCCGTGCTGCTGATGCGCAACGATACCTGCGCCAACCAGGCCTTCCGCCTGGGCCGCACGACCTACGGCTTTCAGTTCCATCTCGAGGTGACGGAGACCGACGCCCGCAACTTCCCGCGCGATTGCTGGCCCGCCCTGCAGCGCCATTTCGGCGCTGTCGCCGAAGCCGAGGAAGCGCGCGTCATCGCCGAGGTCGAGGCGCACTATGCCGCCGGCGAGCATTTCTGCCGCACGGTTACCGAACGCTGGATCGATCTGGTGAACGAGTGCCGGGCCCATGGCAGCCGAGCGTCGGCGCCGGCGCGCCGCCTGAGCCAAATTTGAACTCGCCGTCGAGTTTGTAGGGGCGAGCGGCGCTCGCCCGTGTTCCTTCAGGACTCCTGCGGCCGCGGTCGTGGCAACAGGGCGAGCGCCGCTCGCCCCTACAACGGATCGAGACGAGCGAATGCTTTCCTAGTCCAGGCTCGTGCGGAACTGCAGCAGCAGCGTGCGCTGCTGGTCGGACTGGTTGTCATCCGAGAGCAGATAGACGTAGGCGCGGTCATCCGCGGCCGAGCGCACGGCGATCGCCTCGAAGTTATCCACCGTCAACGGGCGTCGCAGCACGCCGAGCGTGACTCCGGCGACGCGGTTGCGAAGCGGAGGTACGAGCAAAGAGACGCGTGCGGCCGGCCCTTCGGTCTCCGTGTAGCGGCGCTCGAGCAACAATGTCTTGGCCTCCGCAGCGCGTGCAAGCGAGGTCGGCTCGAAACCATCGGCCCGTTCGATGGCAAACGCGGCCCAGGCCTGATCCTTCCCCGACCATCCACGGCTGCCTCGAGCCGGGTTGGCCCCACCTTCGGCGATCAGCAGGAGTGAGCCGTCGTTCTCGGTCGTCATGCCCTCCACGCCGGCGTTATCCGGCAGCGCCGAGATCTCCGCCGGTGCGGGAACGGTACTCCCAGGCCCGCTTGGAATTCCCTCCGTGGACTCGTAGCGCCAGATCCGATGCCGACGCTCAAATGAAACAAGGAACTGTCCATCTTCCGATCGGGTAATCTCTTCGGCGTCGCTCCACTCCTTGCCCTCCACCGGTTTGCCGGCTTCGTCCAGCAACGGCTCGATGCGGGCCGCGCCGACACCGGTCAGAACGCCGGCGTCGTCGTGCTTCAACTCCAACCTGAGCCAATGCCCGACATCCGACACCGCGAGCAGGGAGCTGCCGTCGGGCGCCAGCACCATGCCGGAATAGCCGCCCCACTCCGGCGCCGTCGAATCGAGGGCGAAGCCAGCCACGTATTCGAGCGAATCGACGGTCGTCTGCTGTGGGTCGTTGGGATTGAGGAGCACCGGCGTGGCGGTGACGGTGATGTCCTTCGCCGCCGCCGGCGCGACGAGGAGGCAAGACAGAACGAGAGCCACGCTGCGCATGGCCCGCGATCCTACCGTCGGCCTGTGACGGGTCCGTGAATCCGTCACGGACGCCAGCGGAACTGCAGCAGCAAGGTCCGCTCCATGTCGCTGAAGTTGTCGTCGGACAGCATGTAGATCAGGACCGAGCCGTCGGGGGCCGCGCGCGCCGTCACGGCCTCGAAATTATCGACCGGCAGCGGCTTGACGATGACCGCGATCTCCTGGCCGGCGAGGCGGGCGCCGGGCACGACCGCTGCCGCCGGGATCACCGACAGGCGCGCGGCAAAGCCGCCGAAGACCGACACGCGCCGCTCCAGCAGCAGCAGGTCGCCGGACGGCAGCACGGCCAAGTCCGTCGGGCGGAAGGCGCCGGACGGGGCGAGGCTGATCTCGGCCCAGCGCTTGCCGCTGCCGAGCCAGCCCTTGAGATCGCCGGAGTCGGTGTATCCGCCTTCGCTCAGCAGCAGGAACCGGCCATCGGGCAGCAAGGCTGCCGCCTCGACCCCTTCGTTCCTCGGCAGGTCCGCCATGCCCTTGGGCCGGGCCGCGCGCTTGGCCGCTACGCGCAAGGGGTCGCTTGCGGGCTTGTAGCGCCACAGCCGATGCCAGCCCTCGAAACTCACATAGTAGCTGCCGTCGGCGCCGCGCATCAGCGCCTCGGCGTCGCCGACGCCCTTGCTGCTGATGGCATCGCCCTGCTCGTCCTTGAGCCGGCCGCTGGTGCCGGCACCGATTTCGGTGAGCCGGCCGCTGTCGTCGTGCTGCAGCGGCAGGCGGAACCAGGTGCCGTAGTCGGAGATCAGCGTGAGGACGCCCCCGTCCGGGGCGATCGACGCCCCGGAAATGCCGCCCCAGGACTCCGTGCTTCCCGTCAGATCGAACCCGGCCAGCAGTTCCAGATGGTCATTGATTGCCTGCGGCGAGGGATCGTCCGCAGTCGTCACCGACGTGGCAGTGATGTCGACGGGCGCGGCGAATGCTGGAATCGCCGCCAGCAGACAGAGGATCAGGAACAGGTGACGTTGCATTGGCCCCATTTGGATCATGCGAACGTCGAAGTCTCCCACACGAATCCGGCGAAATTGCGGTTCTTGCTCGCCGTTGCGTCCAGTAACACCCCACGACCAAGGCTGTCATTGCTGGGCATGACCCGGCAATCCAGCCAATGTGAGAAATCCGCCGCAATCATGCGGCTTTCCTGGATCGCCGGGTCAAGCCCGGCGATGACAGTCTTGGGATGGTTGCAATGTGCACGGCCACCGCGACTTGCATCCCGGGTCCGACCGGACAGCTATGGGTCGAGCCCGGCAATGACGCTATCGAAAGGAATCTCGCTTGGGTCAGAGCGTTAACGCCGTCCGCCGGCGGCGCGGCGGGCCGGGCGGCGCTCCACGTGCTGGGTTTCCTCGAACAACTCCGCGAGCTTCTCCAGCATGGTACCGCCGAGCTGCTCGGCGTCGACGATGGTGACGGCGCGGCGGTAGTAGCGGGTGACGTCGTGACCGATGCCGATGGCGATCAGCTCGACCGGCGACTGGGTCTCGATCCAGCCGATCACCTCGCGCAGGTGGCGCTCGAGATAGTTGCCGGGATTGACCGAGAGGGTCGAATCGTCGACCGGCGCGCCGTCGGAGATCACCATCAGGATCTTGCGCTGCTCGCCGCGCCCGACCAGCCGGTTGTGCGCCCACAGGAGGGCCTCGCCGTCGATGTTCTCCTTGAGGATGCCTTCGCGCAGCATCAGACCGAGACTCTTGCGCGCCCGCCGCCAAGGGGCGTCGGCGGCCTTGTAGATGATGTGGCGGAGGTCGTTGAGCCGGCCCGGGTTGGCCGGCTTGCCAGCGGCGATCCAGCGCTCGCGCGACTGGCCGCCCTTCCACATCCGGGTGGTGAAGCCGAGCACCTCGACCTTGACCCCGCAGCGCTCGAGCGTGCGCGCCAGGATATCGGCGCTCATCGCCGCCACCGTGATCGGTCGCCCGCGCATCGAGCCGGAGTTGTCGATCAGCAACGTCACCACGGTATCGCGGAACTCCATTTCCTTCTCGCGCTTGAACGAGAGCGGCGTCATCGGGTTGACGATGACCCGCGCCAGCCGCGCCGTATCCAGCAGCCCCTCCTCCAGATCGAATTCCCAGGCCCGCGACTGCTGCGCCAGCAGGCGCCGCTGCAGCCGGTTGGCGAGCTTCGCCACCACGGCCTGGAGATGCGAGAGCTGCTGGTCGAGCAGCTGGCGCAGCCGGGTCAGCTCGTCCGGATCGCACAGCTCGGTGGCGTCGATGATCTCGTCGAACTGCGCCGTGAAGGCGTGATAGATCGGCTCGTTGCGGCCGCGTTTGTCGTCGTACTGCGGCGGCCTGCCGGGTCGGCCCGGATCCTCCTCGCCGCCTTCGGCCATCATGTCGGCGCTGGTCTCGGCGGTCGTGGTCTCGTTGTCGTCCTCGCCCGGATCGCCCTTCTGCGCGTCCATCTGGGCGTAGGATTCGGAGGAGTCCTGGTCGCCGCCCTCGCCGCGAGTCTCGTTGCTGTCGTCCTGCTTGTCCTGATCGTTGGAATCCGAATTCTCGTCGGCGGAGTCGGCGTTCTCGGCGCCCAGGTCCATGTCGAGATCGCTGAGCAGCTGGCGCACGACCTTGGCATAGGCGCGCTGGTCGCCGATGACGTCCGCCAGGTGCGTCAGGTCGGAGCGCACCTGGTCGCTCATGTTCGGCCGCCACAGATCGACCATGCGCTTGGCTTCGCGCGGCGGCGCCGTGCCCGTCAGCGCTTCACGCACGAGCATGCGGATGACCTCCGGCAACGGCCCGTCGCCGCGCTCGGTGACGCGGGCGAAGCCGCGCTGCCGGCAATGCTCGGACAGCGCCGCCGCCAGGTTCTCGGAGACGCCCACCATCTGCCGCGCGCCGATCGCCTCCACGCGCGCCTGCTCGACCGCGTCGAACACCGCGCGCGCCATCTCGCCCGTCGGCGCCTCGCGCGCATGCAGCACGGCGTTGTGGTGGCGCAGCTTGAGGGCGATGGCGTCGGCCTCGCCGCGCACCTGCGCGACCTCCGGGGCCGGCAGCTCGTGCGAGGGCGGCGGCAGCCGCGCCTCGGTGCCGAACATGCCGTGCTGCCCGGGCGCGAAGGAGACGGTCAGGTCGTCGCGTTCGGCGATGGCGCGCATCGCCGCGCCGGTGACGCGCTTGAACTCTTCGGTGCGGCTTTCGCGGTCGGTCATTCGTAGCCGTCAGCAATCACCCGTCGGCATTCAGCAAGATGACTCTTACTGATTGCTGACTGCTGAATGCTGACAGCTTCCTCCTCACACCAGCATCGCCTTGCCGGCCAGCTTCAACTCCGTCCCCATGCAGCGCTGGTAGTATTCGGCCACGATCGGCCGCTCCAGCTCGTCGCATTTGTTGAGGAACGTGACTTTGAAGCCGAAGGCGATGTCGTTGAAGATGCGGGCGTTCTCGGCCCAGGTGATGACCGTGCGTGGCGACATCACCGTCGAGATGTCGCCGTTGATGAAGCCGGCGCGCGTCAGGTCGGCCAGCCGCACCATGGCGTTGATGGTCTTGCGGCCGTCGTCGGTGTCGTAGGAGGGAGCCTTGGCCAGCACGATGTTCACCTCGTCGTCGTGCGGCAGGTAGTTCAGGGTCGCCACGATGTTCCAGCGATCCATCTGGCCCTGGTTGATCTGCTGCGTGCCATGATAGAGGCCGGAGGTGTCGCCGAGGCCGACCGTGTTCGCCGTCGAGAACAGCCGAAACGCCGGGTGCGGCCGGATGACGCGGTTCTGGTCGAGCAGCGTCAGCTTGCCCTCGACCTCGAGCACGCGCTGGATCACGAACATCACGTCGGGCCGGCCGGCGTCGTACTCATCGAATACCAGCGCCGTCGGGTTCTGCAGCGCCCACGGCAGCAGGCCCTCGCGATACTCGGTCACCTGCTTGCCGTCGCGCAAGACGATCGCGTCCTTGCCGACCAGGTCGATGCGGCTGATATGGCTGTCGAGGTTGACGCGGATGCACGGCCAGTTCAGGCGCGCCGCCACCTGCTCGATGTGCGTCGACTTGCCGGTGCCGTGATAGCCGCAGATCATGACGCGGCGGTTGTAGGCGAAGCCGGCGAGGATCGCGAGCGTGGTGTCGTGATCGAAGCGGTAGGCCTCGTCGACGTCGGGCACGTGCTCGGCCGGCTGGCTGTAGGCCGGCGCCTGCATGTCGCAATCGATGCCGAAGGTCTGCTGCACCGATATGGTTATGTCGGGAAGCCGTGGGCTCCCGTTGGTCTGGGATTTCTGTGTCACCATCAATCTGCTTTCCGGTCTAGCGGCGCCCGCTGGCTTACGTCGCGACGGGGCGCTTTCGCAATGTGGAGTACGCCTGGTTGATGACTTTTAGCCGCTCCTCCGCCTGTTTGTCGCCCCCGTTCGCATCGGGGTGGTAGCGCTTGACCAGGCGCTTGTAGCAGGCCTTGATCTCGGCTCGCGTCGCCCCGGCGGTCAAGCCGAGAACGGCGAGCGCCTTGTCCTCGGCGGCCACCGGCGGCGACTGGTCCTGGCGCCGGCGTTGCTTCTTCTGCCGCTCGCCCGGATGAACGCCGAAGGCGTCGGCGAACTCCGCCATCATGTCTTCGACCCGATAGCTCTGCCAGGAGCCCAGCCGCCAGGTCGGGCGCTCCCAGCAGGCGGCACCGCGGATCTGCGCCTCGATCTCGGCCTCGCCGAAGCCGGCGCAATAGTCCCAGGCGCTGTTGTAGGCGCGGACATGCTCCAGGCAGAACCAGTAGTAGTCCTGCAGCCGATCGCGCGCCTTCGGTGCCCGATAGAGTCCCGGCTCGACACAGTCCGGATGCTGGCAATTGCGACCGTCCGCGCTCGCGGATTCCGTCGCCATCTTCGGCCGATGATCGGCGTTCGTTCTCACCAGGACAATATGGAGGGCCGGCGTCCCGCTGGCAAGGAAAGCCGGTTTGGCTTTCGCGGCACGACGCTCTTGCTGAGCAAGGCCGGGTACGGGCTAACTGGTGCAATCAGTTCCAGGACTTCAGTTCCTTATTCGGTGTCATTCCCGCGAAAGCGGGAATCCAGGGCCACCGCACCGGCAGTTGCCCTGGACCCCCGCCTTTGCGGGGGCGACACTTGAGGGGTCAAGAGCGCGATCATTGGACGTCCTCATGAATCTCGACGCCTTACTGCACAGCGAGCTCGATGACTGCGTCAAAGGCCTTCCGCCGGCGGGCGCGCCCGTGCGCCTCGGCGATATCGGGCGGCGCGGCTGGAACCTGCTGAAGGGCGACCTGCCGTTACCGGTGGCCGTCATCAAGCGGTCGGCGGTCGACCACAACAGCCGCTGGATGCGGCGGTTTCTGGAAATGACCGAGGCCAGGATCGCCCCGCACGGCAAGACGACGATGGCGCCGCAGCTCTTCGCCAAGCAGCTCGCCGACGGCGCCTGGGGCATCACCGTGGCCACGGTCGGACAGATGACGGTGTGCCGGCGCTTCGGCATCGGCCGCGTGCTGCTGGCCAACCAGCTGGTCGGCCGCCAGGAGATCGAGACCGTGCTGCAGGAACTGCGGCGCGACGCGGCGTTCGATTTTTACTGCCTGGTCGATTCGATCGACGGGGTTCGTCGGCTGACGGAAGCGGCCAGGGCCAATCCCGCCGGTCGCCCGCTCCAGGTGCTGCTGGAGGGCGGCTTTGCCGGCGGGCGCACCGGGTGCCGCTCGACCGACGAGGCCCTCGCCGTTGCCCGCGCCGTCGCGGCCGCGCCGCAGCAGCTGGCCCTGCGCGGCGTCGAAGGCTTCGAAGGCCTACTGGCCGGCGGCACACCGGCCGAACAGGATGCCAAGGTCGCGGCCTTCATCGACTATCTCGTCGAGATCGCGCGCCTGTGCGCGGGCGAGAAGCTGTTCGCGCTCGGGCCGGTCATCCTCACCGCCGGTGGCTCGGCTTTCTTCGACCTGGCGGCGACGCGGCTCCACAACGCCGTCGCGCCCGCCGGAGTCGAGGTCGTCATCCGCAGCGGCTGCTACCTGACGCACGACTCCAAGTCCTACCGCGATCTCGTCGCGCGCCTGATGGAGCGCATGCCCGCCGCCAAATCGCTCGGCGAGGGCCTGCGGCCGGCGCTCGAAGTCTGGGCCTATGTGCAGTCGCGTCCGGAGAGCGGCCGCGTCATCGCGACGATGGGAAAGCGCGATGTCGGCTTCGACGTGACCCTGCCGGTGCTCGAGCAGTGGTATCGGCCCGGCGCACATCCGGTGCCGCAGCGCGCCGACGACCTCGGCACGGTCGTCGCCCTCAACGACCAGCATGCACATATCGAGGTGCCGCACGATGCGCCGTTCCAGGTCGGCGACATGCTGGCCTTCGGCGTGTCGCACCCCTGCACGACTTTCGACCGCTGGCAACTGCTCTACGAGGTCGACGAGGACAACAACGTGATCGGCGCCATCCGGACGTTCTTCTGATCGGCATCTCGCAACCGATGGAATAACCTCCGGCGTCACGACAACGCTGGAGAGGCCCGGTCCCTCCGTTGTAGGGGCGAGCGGCGCTCGCCCGCATTGCCGCAAACCTGGATCGTTGGAACTTTGTATCGAACAGGGCGAGCACCGCTCGCCCCTACGACATCCGGCGACGTGCAAAGACCCCAACCAACCCTGCTCAGTCTTCGAACTCTTCGATGGCGGGATACTGCTCCGGAGCTCGTCCTTTCTTAGCCAACAGCCGCGGATACCTGGTTCGCGGCTGACGCTCGCCGACGCGGAGCAGTTCGACGCGGAACTCCCAATTGTCGCCGTAGTCGAACAGGAACAACATAGTGTGTTTGGGCTGCTGAAACACTTCTCCGACGGTCGTCTTCTCTACGCTGCCGGCATCCGAGTCCTCGCCGATATCGGCAAACAGCTCATAACGCGGATTGACTTGAAGCGCGCCTGGCCCCTTGAGCCGGCTGTAGAAGCCGAAAGCATGATCGAACTCGAATTCGAACGCACGCACGATGGCCTCGGCGAAATCATAGAGCGAGGAATTGCTGCCGATCTCGATCTCGCGCCAGATCGACTTGAGCGCCAGGAGCGAGACCTTGAAGACGTGAGTGCCGCCTGCCATCCGTGGCACCGCAAATCTGTCAAGGTTTCGCCGGAGTCTTCATCGCTGTCGCGCGCGCGAATTCCGCGGCGGCGCGGGCGCCGTCGCTGAGATAGCCCGCGTCGATGCCGAAGGAGAACAGGCGGAAGCCGAGTCCGGCGAACGTCTCCAACCGTTCGTTCGACGGCGCATCGATGCCGACGCAGCGTCCCGTCGCCCGGCCGGCGGCCACGACGCGTTTCAGCGCCTCGAGCAACGGTGGCTCCAGTTTGCCGACGGGCACGCCGAGCGAGCCCGACAGATCGGCCGGCCCGACGAACAGCGCATCGATCCCGGGCACGGCGGCGATCTGCGCCGCCTTCTCGACCGCCGCGCGGCTCTCGATCTGCACGATCACCGCCGTCTGCTCGTTGGCGGCGGCGACATAGTCCTGGAAATCGAGGAAGTAGTTGGACGCGCGCCATGGCCCCATGCCGCGGCGACCGGCGGGCGGATACTTGGCGGCCGAAACGACCGCCGCGGCCTCCTCCGGGCTCTCCACCATCGGCACCATCAGGCCGGCGATGCCGATGTCGAGCGCGGCCTTGATCAGATCGGCGCTGTTCGTCTGCACGCGATAGACGACGGGACAGCCGCGCCGCTCCGCCGCAACCGCGAGCGGAAACAGCTGCGACGGGCTGATCGGCGCATGCTCCCCGTCGATCAGCAGGTAATCGAACCCGCCCTGCGCCAGGACCTCGACCACGGCGATGTCGGGAATGGAGACCCAGGTGCCGACGACGGTGCGGCCGCTGATGATCTTCTCGCGAAGCTGCATGTCCACCTCAATCTTGCATGGCGACTTATGTTCGCCGCTTCATGTGCGCCTTGATCCATTCGGCGAAGTCTGCCTCGGACAGTTCGCCCGCGGCAACGGCGAGCATGACCCGAGTGGCCTCGGTTTTGTCGGCTACAAGACGCTTTCCGTTCAAGCCCAGGAACAGGCCGACAGAAAGGAACGCTGCGCGCTTGTTTCCGTCTGCGAATGGGTGATTCTTCGCGATGCCGACGCCATAGGCCGCCGCGAGGCGTGCTACATCAGTGACCTCCTCGTAGGCGTGGACGTTTTGCGGGCGGGCAAGGGCGGAATCGAGCAGGCCCTCATCGCGCATTCCTTCGAGCCCGCCATGTTCGGCGAGGCTTTCCGCGTGCAACAGTATGAGGGCTTCCTTGTCGATCCAGCGCGGCGCGCGCGTCATTTCGCGAGCGCGCGGAACGTCTCACGATACTCCGCCATGAATTCGCGACCGAGCTTCAATTGCTCTTCGATCTTTGGGTCGTATGGCGTCAACAGATATCCGCTTGGGGTTTCGACGGCAAAGAGCGCATCACCCTTCTTGACCTTGAGACGCGCCAGCATATCCCTGGGTATGACAGCACCGGTCGAGGTGCCGATCGTCGTCAGCTTCAGCTTGTGCATCTGTCACTCCATTATTATATCCATAATAATGTAGCAGCGGGACCTCGGCTTGTCCATAGCCTGGGACGTCCCGCCTCAACCCACCCCGTAGGCCGCCGCGCTCCTGACCCCGCGATGGAAGCGCAGTTTGTTGAGGTATTCCAGCGGGTCCTTCGGCTTGACGAAGGCGCCGGCCGGGTGGTTCAGCCAGTCGTAGAGGCGGGTCAGCAGGAAGCGGAGGGCGCTGCCGCGGGCCAGCATCGGCAGGGCGGCCATCTCCGCCGGCGGAATCGGGCGCACCTTGTCGTAGGCCGTGATCATCAGCCGGGCCTTGGTGGCGTTGAAGCTGTTGTCGGGCTCGAAGCACCAGGCGTTGAGGCAGACAGCCAGGTCGTAGGCGTAGAAGTCGTTGCAGGCGAAATAGAAGTCGATGATCCCCGAGAGGCGGTCGCCGAGGAAGAAGACGTTGTCGGGGAACAGGTCGGCGTGAATCACCCCGGCGGCAAGGCCCTCCGGCCAGCGCGATTCGAACGCCTCGAGCTCGCCCTTGATCTCGTCGGCGAGGCCGTGGGCCACCTCATGCGCGCGGATCGCCGTCGATTCGTACAGCCGCCGCCAGCCCGCCACCGACAGGGTGTTGGGGCGATGGCCCTTGTAGTCCGCGCCGGCCAGGTGCATGCGGGCCATGGCGTCGCCCAGCAGCTGGCATTGCCGCGGCGTCGGCCGCCGCGGCCACATGCCGTCGAGGAAGCTGATGAGCGCCGCCGGCCGCCCGCACAGCTCGCCCAGCGCCGATCCGGAGCGCTGGTGGATCGGCGTCGGGCAGACGATGCCCTTGGCCGCCAGATGATCCATCAGGCCGAGGAAGAACGGCAGGTCGGCGCGCGCCACCCGCTTCTCGTAGAGCGTCAGGATGTAGCGGCTGCGATCGGTCGATAGCAGAAAATTGCTGTTCTCGACCCCTTCGGCGATGCCCTTGCAGGAGATTGGCTGGCCGATGTCGTAGAGGGAGACGAACGTCTCCAGCTCGCCGTTCGAGACTTCGGTGTAGACGGCCATGAAACGCGGCGGCCCTGCCAGGACGGGGATCAGGCGGTGAGTGCCCTTGGCAGTTTGAAATGCACGCTTTCCTCTGTCACGGCAAGCTCTTCGACGGTGACGGCGAAGCGCTCCCGGCAGGCGGCGATGACCTCCTGGACCAGCACTTCCGGTGCCGAGGCACCGGCGGTCAGGCCGAGCCGGCGGACGCCGTCGAGCCACCCCCACTCGATGTCGGCGGCACGGCGCACCAGCCACGCCTTGTCGCAGCCCGACATCTTCGCCACCTCGACCAGCCGCATCGAGTTGGAGGAATTGGGCGCGCCGACGATCAGCATGGCGTCGCAGTCCGGCGCGATCGCCTTCACCGCCTGCTGGCGGTTGGTCGTGGCGTAGCAGATGTCCTCGCGCCGCGGCCCGCGGATTTGCGGAAAGCGACGCTGCAGCACGGCGATGATCTCCGCCGCCTCGTCGACCGCGAGCGTGGTCTGCGTGATGTAGGCCAGGCTGGGCGCCTCCGGCAGGTTCAGCTCCTCGGCGTCACCGGCCGACTGCACCAGTGTCACGGCGCCCGCCGGCAGCTGCCCCATGGTGCCGATCACTTCGGGATGTCCGGCATGGCCGATCAGGATGATATGCCGGCCGGCGCCGAAATGCCGTTCCGCCTCGCGGTGGACCTTGCTCACCAGCGGGCAAGTGGCGTCGAGCGAGATCAGGTTGCGCTTGTTGGCGTCGACGGGCACCGATTTCGGCACGCCGTGCGCGGAAAAGACGACCGGCGCGCCGGCCGGGACCTCATCCAGCTCGTCGACGAAGATGGCGCCCTTCGCCTCCAGGCTCTCGACGACGAACCGGTTGTGAACGATCTCATGGCGCACATAGACCGGCCGGTCGTAGCGCTCGAGCGCCCGCTCGACGATCTGTACCGCGCGCTCGACCCCGGCGCAGAAGCCGCGCGGCGCAGCAAGCAGGAGGGTGAGCGGCGGGTATGTCATTGCAATGCCTTCGATATGTGGGGTCGCACCGCAATCTGCAACCGCCTTGTGTATCGCCGAGGCGTTAACTACAGTCGCCGGGCCTCGGCCCATGAGCCGGCGGGACAGTAGACCAGGGGGGAGGGCGAAGGAAGTCCAACATGGCAGAACCCATTCCGGCGCAAAAGGCGCCATATCCCGTCGATGTCGAGGCCGGCAGGACCTACTGGTGGTGCGTCTGCGGCCGTAGCAGGAGCCAGCCCTTCTGCGACGGCTCGCACAAGGCGTTCGGCCTTGCACCCCTCGAATACACGGCGACTGCGACGACAAAGGTATGGTTCTGTGGCTGCAAAGCGACAAACAAGAAGCCTTTGTGCGACGGCACCCACAAGACCGTCTAGGCCGTCGGCATTCTCCTCCATGACCCGTCATATCGCCCTGCGGCTCGCGCTTCTGGCCGCGCCGCTCCTCCTCGCCGCCTGCGAGACCCTGAGTTCCCTCGACTTCAGCCCGGAGCCGGAGATCCCGCCGCCGTGCCCGCGGGCCGTCGTCGGCGAGGGCGCCGGCCGGCTGACCCGCTTCGACGGCAGCGGCAAGGATCCGACGAACGTGCTCTTTGAGGCCGAGATCGCCGACCTCGTGGGCAGCTGCATCTACGACGACACGGAGATCTCGGTCGAGATGCAGATCCAGATCGTCGCCGGCCGCGGCCCGGCCGCGACCGAGGACGACGCCAAGGTCAACTACTTCGTCGCCGTCACCCGGATGGACAAGACCATCCTGGCGCGGGAGGCGTTCGATGCGGTGATCGAGCTGCAGGGCAACCAGACGCGCAACGAGATCATCGAGGAGATCGAGCAGATCATCCCGATTCCCGAAGGCTACAGCGGCGGCAACCTCGTCATCGTCGTCGGCTTCGAGATGACGCCGGAGGAACTCGAGTTCAACCGCCAGCAGGGACGGTGACGCGGCGTCCAAGCAGGGTTTACCTGGAGGTGCCACATCTGAATTGTCACCCCCGCAAACGCGCATCGGCGCTAAGATAAGGTATTTTCCTCGCCAACCTCTCTCAATTGTCATTCCCGCGAAGGCGGGAATCCAGGGCAACCGCTCCGTCGCTTGCCCTGGATCCCGCTTTTGCGGCAGGGTGATCGCATTTGACGATGGAGCGCGTGGGCGAAAGGATTCTGACACGCGGAGGCGCGGAGA
>Ga0187893_10010844_pt1 | contig 13411 bp, 21 predicted proteins | sample MA1701074metaG_FD_139574 | JGI IMG/M metagenome (GOLD analysis project Ga0187893, IMG submission 139574) | White microbial mat communities from a basaltic lava cave in the Kipuka Kanohina Cave System on the Island of Hawaii, USA - MA170107-4 metaG ...
CGATCCAATGCGACAGTGCCTTCGGAGCGTTGGGCGTCCGCGACGTGGTGGAGCGGCTCGTGCGCCCGCACAACGCATCTTCAAGGTGAGACTGGGTGATCGTCTGGGCAATCGCTGCTGACGGTCAGCTTGCGCAAGCGAAACTGTTTGTTGCAGATCCGCACGCTGTGCGTGCCAGACGTCGAGCGCGTCGCGCCACGCGATCCCCGTGTCGAGGTCCTTCTCGCGCAGCGCGGGCCGCTCGCGATGCACTCCCGAGCGCTACCCGTTGCGTCGGCCGCCGCTCAGCTCGCGCACCCGCGGTGCACGGCGATAAACGCATCCGCCCGCTGCGCCATCTCCTCGCGTTGCGTGCTGACCAGATCGACGGTGAGCTGTTCACCGCAGCAGCACGTCACCGTTGATGTCATCGGCGTTGCGTCCGGCTCGCCGGCAAGAGCCCGAGCCACGCAGGGCTCGTGGACCTCGAAGAACGGAGTCAGCATCGCCCGCTGGGTGTCGGCAGCGACAAGGGCGGTCACCTCGATAGCGGCACCGCATCCGCAAGAGGTGCGGACGCTGTAGGCCGGCCGCGCGGCCGGCACTGCGTCGGATGGCTTCGCTGGTGAAGCATGGGAGCCGCGTCCTGCCTCAAAGGGTGCATCACCTGCGGCTCTGGCTACGATACGCGCGGCGGTGGAGGCCACTGGGTACATCACACCGACGAGGACTACGCGACAGATCGCGATGGTCACGAGCAGTACAGCCCCAGCCACAAGGGCGAACACAATCTGGGCGTGCAGAAGCAGGCCCACGACGATCGCACCGCCAACGGCTACGGCACCCCATGTGCCGGCGCGGACGTCTCCGCGGTCTTCGTCGGTGATCTGCATCGCCACGTGCGAGTTCACCCGTGCTTGCGCGGACCGGGACGCTTCTGCACGGCAGACGACTTGAACGGGCTGCCGGCCGGCTTCTTCGTCAGGATCACCGTCGGCTTGAAGGGGCTCGTCTTCTTGGCCATCGGGGATCTCCCGGCCGCTTATCGGCACCCGGTCAGTGCGGCTTGCACCGCGGCGATCAGCTCGTCGATGGTCACCTCGGCATTGCCGTCGCGATCGAGTGCCGCGCAATGCTCGACGCCGAGCATGCCGAGGCTCATGCGCACCCCGTCGATCAACTCGCCGATCGTGACGACGCGGTCGCCGTCGCAGTCACCGGCGCAGGTCGTGAACGGGCTTGGGGACGTGCTGGGATTCACCTGCGGAGTGCTCGTCCGATCAGTAGTCGGTGTCGATGTAATCGTGGTCGACGGCGCCGTGCTGGTGGGGAAAGCTGTTGGCTGAGTCGTGGGTGGGCGGGTCGGTAGTGTGATCGAGACGCATGTGCCGACTGAGCCGGCGAGGGCGCAGAAGTCGTTCTCCGATTCGCACCGTCGATCACAGCATATTGACTCCACGCAGAAGCTGGAGGCGCACTCCCCGCCGCCGATACACGAAGTGCCGTTTGTCTTCGGCACCGGTGAGGACGTCGGCGTGGGCGACGGTGTCGCTGTAGGCTGCGCTTCCAGACACTGCCCCTCGAACCCCGGCACAGAGCAAATCTGGCCGTCGAGATCACAGGCGCTTTCGCAGCAGACCTCGTCGGTACAGAACCGAGTGGTGCAGTCAACGCGCGCCTCGCAGGCGGCACCGAGAGGCTGCGGCAGTGGACAACCGTTCACGGTCAACGCCACGGTGAGATCACGCGGCGAGCCGTCCAGGGCAACCGTATCGACGAGGGTGAAATGATCAAGATCTAGAACGGCTAGCGTATTCGAGCCGCGGTTGATGACAAAAGCCCGGTCGCGCGAGGGCGAGGACGCCAACCACTCCGGCTGGACCCCGACCGCGACGGTGGCCACTTGGGCATGGGTCGCGAGATCAACGAGTGCAACAAGCCCTGCCGGGGGGCGCGTCACGACGAGGTAGCGATCGTCCCGTGTAATGAGCATGTCGCGGATCCCGAACCGCGCAGCTTCACCCTCAACTCGGGGTAGCTCGAAACGATCCAAGACCTGGTGCGCTGCCGTATCCACAACTGCGATCTCGCCATCCGCCGCCGCGATGTAAGCGAGCGAGCCGCTCTCGTTCGCCGCGACCGCCATGACCGTCGAGTCGGACCCCGCGTACTCCCGAAACGGAACCGACGTGATCGTCGCAGCATTGGACGGGTTGATCAGGCACACCGCGGCCGGTCGATTCGGCACCGCACTTGAGGCGTTGATGACCACAGTGCCGTTCCCGGAGCGGGTAACAGCGGATCCGCCACAGGTGTTCCGGAAGCCGGTCGACTCGAACCCACAGTCGTCACCACCGCAGGACACCGGATCCTGTCCGTAGATAAAGACGCCGGCATCGACGTATGCGTAGAACCCGGACCGGTACCCATTGGGCGCGAACGGGAACACGGCGGCACGCCGGCCCCCGGCGGCGAACCCGCCGATTGCCAGCGCCTTGGCGCCGATGTCGAGCTGCAGTCCGTTCGTGGGTCGACTGACGGGGCCGGTGTACGTGAAGCCAGTGCGTCCATCCGGACTCACAATGACCGCGGCGACTGTTGCGGGAAGCGGAAGGGACGCCGTGATGACCGCGTGCTCGGTGTTGATGATGGATAAAAGACCTGCATCGCCAGCCTGACTAATGACGTAGGCGCACTCCTGACTCGGTGGTGGGGTGTCGGCCCTCGCCAGCACCGGGTGGAGCAACAAGATCGCGGGGACGAGCGCTGTCGCGAAGCTGTGACGAGTACCGAGTCCCAAAGGCCAGCGCGACCTCTGACGTGGTGGATCCACCACGTCGACACGGATTTCCGAGTGCGGGTGAGCGCCAAACTTACGGGGTCGGCAGCGTGGCATGAGCGAACGGTTCCACCGCGCGATGGTGCATTCGGCGTGCCAGGCGTGGCCCCCTTAGCCAGGCAGTCGTGGAACTGCCATCCGGGCGCCGGACATATGACACACAATCGTGTATGGCGCTTTTGTAGCGCTCTCCGCAGCATCCGCCGTTCACGATGCGGCGGCGGAAGTTCTCAATCGTATTCGGCGAGGTGGTCCGGCAGCACCGGAGCGCGCTCGATCTTTCCCAGGAAGCATTGGCTGAGCGGGCATCCGTTCATACGAACCATGTCGGCCTCGTCGAGCGGGGCGAGCGTTCCCCGTCTATCGACATCGCACAGCGGATCGCCGGGGCGTTGGGGCTGTCGCTGTCCGCGCTGGTGGCCGAAGTTGAGAAGCGCTGGGAGAAACCGCGGTCGCGGTGATGTCGGCCGCAAGCGCCTCAGCTTCGTCTGCGCGACCGACCTGCGTGAGGAAACGCCTATAGCTGGCGCCGGCCGCAAGAGCGGCTTCACGTTTCGCCTCAGTGGCAGCCGCCAGGCGCTCGAACTGGCCATGATCGCCGCGGGAAATGGCTGCGATCACGGCGACGTTGGCGTCGAGGAGCGCGTTGAGCGCTACACTCAGCCGCAGCAGCGCGCGGCCCTCGATCACATCCCGGCTGAACCGGCCATGCCGCCTGCGGTTTCGATTCCCCGGTTGGGCGCCGCTCCGCGCTGCTCCTCCGTGCATGCGGCAGCGCCGTTTGCCGCGAACGACCAAGCCGAGACACGGGCGACCGCTGCGCGTCTTCGCGCCGCACTTCGGGAGCAGTGCCCACGTGCGCTGGTGTGCAGAGAAATGCGTATGGGCTCGAACGCTGGACTCCACCGCCTCCACCGTGTTCCTCCTGCCGGCCGTTCTGACGACCCTGGTCGCTTCGATCGGCTGCTGGTGGTCATGGTAATCGAGGTCCGCGCGTACCTCCAGTGGCACGAGGACAGACGTAGACCGGCGCAGCCCGTTCACGAGTTGCCGTGCTCGTCCAGGTCTGTGTTAGAGACCGGCCCATGCACGTCGAGGCGTTCCTGCTGGTGGTGGCTCAGCTCGCCATCGTGCAGGCTGGCTTCGCGGGTGTTGTCCGGCAGTTCTCCCCCGCGCGCGCCTACTCAGCACGGGAACGAACGCTCCAAGTCGCCGGATTGCGGCTGGCCTTTGAGCACGACGCCGCGCTGTTGGCGTTTGCGGTGCTCCCATTCCCGCTGGGATTCCTGATGGGGACGGGTGCTTGGACCTGGCGGTTCCTCAGCATGCTCATCGCCGGCTTCTTGGCTTATGCGTTCACCTGGAACTACCTGGCCTCGGTTGGACGCTTGCCCGTGCTCGAAGTGCACGAAGACACGGTGTCTCGCGCCCTGCGGATCTCCGTGTCGCGCCCGCGAGCACCGCGCTTGCACCGGTACCTCTTCCTGTGGCCCACTGCGATCGTCGGTGCGCTGATGACCGTGAACCTGCTCGTGGGGTCCTTCGGGTTGTACGCGGTCGCGTTGTGCTGGCTGCTCGTTCCTCCGTCGATCCAGTACTACTACTTCATCTACTGGGAGCTGCAGCGCTCGTGGGGAGACGACGTAGTGAACGTGCCCCCGGCGGTGTGTGGGGCGTCTGCTGGATCGGAGGACGGGACCACCGCGTCTCGGAGCGACCCTTAGCCGATCCGCCGGTCACCGTGCACAGCACCAACGCGCTGCCCGACGAGCATGGAGGGTTCGCCGAGCCATCCAATGCTGCCGATGCATGACAGCAGGTACACCGCGCAGGCGTAACCGTTTCGCGGCGGCTGACTGAGGCAAGATTTGCGGCCTTGTGGCACGGGTGTCGCGCGGACCTGAACCGCGAGACGATCGGCTCTCGCGCTGCTGTCGCTCCTTTCCAGTCCCCGGATCGTCTGCTAGATCCGCGCGCGTCGAGAAGATCTTCCGCGTCCCGTCTCTTTGGTGCATCGCGAGGAGTTCAATGGAGCCGCCTGATGTTCCACCTGAAGCGACCAAGCATGTCCCTAACGGCGGCAGCCCGACCGACTCCTTAAAGGTTGCCGAGCAGCACGCGCCCTGGGTGGTACCTATCGCTGCTGCCGCGTGGTTGTTGTGTTCCGTCGCGGCGACGATTCTCTCTTGGGGCTACGGGGGACGTGTCCTTCTACTTGCTGCGGGAAGTGTGTTCGCCGTGGGGCTTCTCGCAGTTGTGCTGGCGCGCGCGCTGGTTGCCAACGAACGCTTCGGCTTTGTGCTGGCGCTGGGCGTAGTGGCCGCGTTCTCAGTCATCACCGCGCTGTTCATCACGTCGGCATTCTTCGGTTTGCCGTCGCAGGGAGCAGTGCTGGTTGCAAGGATTCTCCGTGCGCCCGAGATCCTGACACAGGATCGACCCTCGAAAGTACTCGACCCTGTTACCGGTCGTATTCCATTCTCGGCGTTGTCGACGACGATTCCCGTTCCCGAACACCTTGAGCATTACCGTCGTATCGACGCCGTACGGCGTCAACCCGCTTTGGTCGTCGATGGCGGCATGATCGAGGCGCAAGGGCCGGGTAGCAGCCACTCAATCGTCGTGCACTCTCTCACGCTGAAGAACTCGAAGATCGTGACCAACGGTGCTGACCTCACCGTAGAAGTCGTTGATCTCTCGACCGATGGGAGCGCGATCATTTCATTCGAGCATCCCGACCGCTCGCAGCCAGACCAACCGGGTCGACCCGGTGGGCGCGTGACCCTCATCGTGCACGGTCGGATTGAAGGGCGACTAGGACTGGATCTTAGCGGCGAAGCTGGTGCGCCAGGTCAACCCGGCGCGCGTGGAGCAAAGGGACCGGACGGAGGGCAGGGGCCGAATGCTGCCTCGGGTCTCTTCGATTGCCGCCGCGGTGCCGGACGAGGTGGTTCTGGTGGAGCAGGGCAACCAGGACATCCTGGAACTGGCGGACACGACGGCGGAGATGGCGGTACCTTTGTTCTCGTTGCCGACGGGGGCGTGACGACCCTTGCGCAGGCCTTCGATGTGGTCACCGACGGTGGGCAAGGTGGTGCTGGAGGTATCGGTGGACGGGGCGGAGAAGGTGGGAGCGGAGGACCCGGTGGGAGTCCGCGTGGCCTTTGTTCTGGGGGAGGACCCCGTGGTGCCGCCGGCCCGGCTGGCGCGTCGGGTGCGCAAGGACCGTCGGGCAAGAACGGGAGTCCCGGAGCGTTCCTTACGCGAACATTTGATGTCGAGCGATGAGCGAGAGGAGCATGCAATCGGAAGCCGAGAACGCTCCGAAGAGTTCGACGCAAAGCGCTCTGGCGATCGCCCAGAGGGTGATCGACTTCTTGAAGAGGAATCTCGACAGCAACGATCCCGTGCGTCGAGTCTTAGTACTATTTGTGGTCTTCCTGGGTGCTGCAGTGCCGATGGCAGCGCTCTATGCCTTGGTCAAGACGCATTTGATAAGCCTTCTGATCGGCATCGTACTTGTCCTCTTCTTCTTGGTCATCGCCGCGTTTGTCGTAGAACTCTTTCCGAACATCTCTGAAGCTCGTCGACGGCGCGCGGTCCGCTTTCTCCTACCCATTGTGGCCTGTGGGATCCTTCTCTTGCCACTCCTGCGCGAGGGCGCGTTCGAGTGGCTGTATCGAGAAACGCTTTTTCGCTACGCGCTCCTCCTCCTCTGGACCGGCGAAGATCTAGACATCTTCGTAGATACAGCGGTCCCCCGACGCGGTGATTTGTCGATTATCGAGGCGTCAGCCCTCCGCGCTCGCACCGTGGAGCCGGACCACCTGTTGGACGATTGGGGTCTCGAACGACCTACCGAACCCGCCACGGAAGGACTCGCACTTGCCCGCCGCGAACCTTTTCTTCGACGCCTTGTCGACAGGGACAAGATCGTTGTCGGCGGTGATCTGGACCTGTCTGCGGCTCCGGGTGAGGGATACATCATCCTGGCGGCAAAGAGAGTGGAGATCGCGAAGGATTGCAACCTGACGCTCGGAGGGCGAAGCCTCGTTCTCATCGCGCATGAACTCGCTCTAGGCGACTCCGTGCGCATCCGGCAATACAAAGCATCCGCCAACGGCAATGGTGAGGAGGGAGACGGACGATCGGGGATGCCGGCGGGGCACGTGTCGATCTTCCTGCTCGGCAAAGTGGGGTCGCTTGGCGACGATCCCGTTGGACAGATCACCGTCGACGTCGCAGGAGAGGACGGTCGACCCGGTCGAAGAGGGACTGCAGGTCCGGACGCTCCGAGTGATGCCCCGCCGCCGTCGACCGGGGCGGCAGCGTCGGTAGCGATCGACACTACCGACGAGGCCGAGAAAGTCAAACTCCTTTCACGTCTGAACGAGCTTAAAAGCGAAGAGCGGCGGCGCCTATTTCTACGTTTACGTAGCGATTGCCTCAAGAACGCCGGGTCAAAGCCGAGTGCAACTCAGCGACCGCTAGGGTGCTCGCTTAGAGTCTGTGTGGAAGACGCGAAGCCAGGCACGAACGGGAAGGATGGAAACTCCGGCGGGCCTGGAAAGCCGGGTGGCACCGCCGGGCGTTCAGGGCGATTGTTCGTCTATTCGTTCGACTCGTCGAGCACCGGGCTGGAGGATCATTTTCTACTGGGACGTTCAGCGGCTGAGCCCGGTAAAGGAGGACCAGGCGGAATCGGCGGTGCCCCGCAGCCTGGTGGTCTTGGCGGTCCGTTGGATCTCGCTGGCTGGTGTCCATCTGGCGTAAGCGGGCAAAGGGGCCAACCTGGTCCGGAGGGAGAACCAGGAGAGTCTGGAAGCGCGGCGGCTGGCGGCGACCGGGTCTTTCGCACCCTCAGCCTTTCGGAATGAGTCGATCGAACTCTCGTGCGAGCACTACGTGGGCACGGTACGGCGTGGCGTTCCAGAGGGGGCCGTGACAGAGCGCAAACCGTTTGCAGTTCTGCGCGGTTTTAGCGGGCGTTTCGGGCCGTTCTGGCCAGATCCCGACGAGCTTGGCGAGACGCACTACGCCTTGATTCTCTTGGCAAAACTAGCACTTTCCGTCCTCGCGGGCGCGCATGCCCCAAGGCTTCAAATCCCGTCGGGGACGCTCATCTCAACTTGGCGGATACGGTCCTACGGACGGACTACGATCACATCTCCAGGGCGCAGGCCGTCGAGCGCCTCGATGACCTTCGGCATCAGCGGCAGCGTCTGGCTGAGCCGTGTCCCCTCTGCCTCCAGGACGATGACGGCAATCCGATAGTGCGACAGGTCCTGTTGGTAGCTGAGGTTTCGGTCGCTCGTCAGGAAGACGTCGAATCGGTCCTGCGCGAGCTCGAGCAGCCGTCCGTTCTGGAGCCCGCTCCAGCCCATCTTCTGAACCGAGACGGTGTCATGGCCGGCCAACTCGCGCCCGAGCCTCCAGTCCAGGCACTCATCGATGAGAACCCGCACACTAGGCTGCTCTCAGACTCTCCAGGATCTTGTCCTTGCCGGCTTCGATCACGGCGATGACCTGCTCGCGACGCACGGACGGAAAGGCCTCGAGGAACTCATCGATGGAGTCGCCGCCCTCTAGTGCGTCGATCAGATTCTGCAGCGGAACCCGGGTGCCCGCGAAAACAGGTGTTCCGCCCATCGTTTCGGCGTTGGACTGTACGACTCTACTGAGATCGCTGCGCTTCATAACGCCACGATACCACCGGGGCGGTTCAAAGCACACCTGGGAACGGTCTCGTGGGTCCGCCCTCGCAGGCGCAGCGCCTACGAAGCCGCAGGCGGAGTAGGAAGCGACTCGAGCAGGGTGCGCGCTTCGACCAGGTCGGCGTCGGCCAGGGCCTCGGCGAAGCGGCCGTAGACCGGCGCCAGCACGGCGCGCGCTTCGTCGCGATCTGGATCACCTCGCGCGCCTCCCCCAGCCGGTTGAGACGCGCCATTAGGGTGTCCTGCAAGGTGGCGGGAATCGCCCCGGCCGCGCGGTCGCCTTCGACCACCGACCGGGTCAGCTCCTCGACGAACAGCGGCACGCCGTCGGTGCGGGCGACCACCGCCTCCAGCACGTCCTCGCCGAGCGCCGCCTGCTCGCACAGCCGCTCGTTCAGCTCCAGCGTCGAGGGGTCGACCCAGTGCATGTCCTCGCCCACCATCACCGCCGGCTGCAGCGCCGCCGACAACCGTCCCAACCGCCGCTTCTGCACGCAGTGCGAGTTCGGTCGTGTGGAATTCTACATTGATCTGTTGGCGGACCGTGGATCGTGGCTGGATCAGCGCGTCCGCCCTGCGCGTCGACACGCTCACCGCGTCTTCCTCGATCGGCCCCGCATCGATGGAGCTTGCCGCTGTGCCCAACCCCGGGTTATACTTTTGGTATGAAGACGGCGATCTCGATCCCCGACGAGGTCTATGCAGGAGCCGAGCGATTGGCGCGCAAGCTGCGGAAATCGCGCAGTCAGCTCTACGCTGAAGCGGTCGCAGAGTACCTCGCTCGACACGACCCCGACGCCGTCACGGAAGCAATGAATCAGGTCTGTGAGCAGGTCGGCGCGCAAGGTGACGCCGGCGTCTCGGCCGCTGCGCGCCGCATTCTCGAACGGACTGAATGGACGTAGTTGCACAAGGGGAGGTCTGGTGGGCGGACCTCCCCGATCCGACGGGATCCGGTCCTGGATTTCGCCGCCCGGTTGTCGTGCTGCAAGGCGATGCTCTGAACCGAAGCCGACTGGCGATTGTGGTCTGCGTCCCACTGACAAGCAACCTGCGCTGGGCGAACGCGCCGGGAAACGTGGTGCTCCCGGCGCGCAGCACCGGGCTCGGAAGGGACTCCGTGGCGAACCTCTCGCAGGTCATCACCATCGACAAGACCCTGTTGAGCGAGCGAATGGGCCGCCTGTCGCGCTCGCAGATCGATCTGCTCCTCACGGGTCTCGATATCGTGCTGGGGCGCTAGTCGACCGTGTCCCGAAGCAGGGATTCTGCAGTCTCGTGCGGGTTCGCGGAGCGGGTACGCGAGGAGAGAGGGCCCGGGGCAACACCGAGCGGAGCTCGCATCGCGCATCGGCAGCACGCACGAACAATCACGTTCGGTCCGCTTGAAAAGCCTTGAACCACCTGGGTTCCGCAATGCCCATCCCCGACGCTGCGGTCGGTCGTGCAGGTCTCGTGAACGCGGATTTCGCAATCACCGACGAGCGATCGGTCTCTCAACTTCGAAAGTCCGCGCTCCCTGACCGACGCTCGGCCTGCAACGGGTATCCCCAGCGTTGCTTCCCCTCACGCGGGACGTCCATCTTCGATTTGGCGTGCGCCGCCGCCTGCCGCGGAGCCTATATGGCCATCCCCGGTTGGTACCGCGGCGAGACAGGCCCTGTAACGGGCATCCCCAGCCACCGCTTGCAGTCGGGGCCCGCGATTGCGTAGTCCCGACTGCAGAGGGGGGGAGTATGCCGCGGTTGGGTCCGGCGGAGCGCGCCGCGATCGGTGGCGCGGTGCTGGCGGCGGCCGAGGCCGTCGACACGACACCGGTGCGTCGGCAGCTCGAGCGTTTTGCCGGCGCACATCGGCGCTACGCGGATGCGCAGGCTGCCGTCGCGGCGGCGGATGCATGGGTCGACGCGGCGCGGATGCAACTCAATGCGGCCGACCGGGTGCTGGCAGAGCGTACCGCGGCGTTGGCCGGGGCGCTGAGCGCGGTCGGAGTGCCGCGCGCCAGCCCGTTTCACCGCTACGACGTCCCGCCCTCGTTGCGACCCGGGAATCTCAGACCGCGCTTTCGGGGTGAAAAACGCGCAATCTAAGGCGGAGCGCAGCGCCAGTTGTCGCTTGTACACTCTTATCTCTCGGCCAGTTGTCGAGGTGCGTCCCCAGGAGGCCAACGACAGCTAACAGGCTTGCCTCGGGTCGACGTGGAGCGCCACCAGCTCGCGCAGCACCTCGACGACGGCCGATGGCAAAGGGATCGTCCGCGCGCTCAGGGCAGGGGGATCAGATAGCCGACCAGCGTGACGTTGTTGGTGCCCGAAGTTGATGTTCCCTGCGCCCAGCGTCACGCGCGGTGCGTCGCCGGGTTCGTAGTAGAAGGTCGCCGGGCCGCTGGCGATGTACCGCGCACCGGCGAGCAGCACATCCGATCGACCTATGGCAGCGAGAATCCGAGCGTGATTAGAACTGCCGCCTCGGTGCCGGGCGTGTCGTGCGGATCTCCGAGCCGAGCGCGGGGTCGAGCGTGACCCAGTAGATTTCGCCGCGGCGCGGCGGTCGTTTCACCGCGGCCACCCCTCGGTCTCAGTGACGTCCCAGTCCTCCGCCAGCTCTTTGCGCCATGCCTCCTTGCGCGCAGTCTTGTACGCGGCGTCCAACGTACGTCGGTCGGGATGCAGGCGCGCGCGCACCGCGTCGTTGATGAACCGACTGATACGCTTGGCGGGCAGCTCGCGCTTCAGGCGTTCGTAGAGGTCCGCATCCATCGTGATGTTCAGGCGCACGGGCATGGTTCACCTTCTTTCGAATGCTGTACTGTATACAGCATGAGCCGGAAGGCGCACTGTGTCGCGGCGCGAAATTCCCCGGCGGTGATGCCGGGCCAGTAGTGCTCGACGAGATACGTCGTCACTGGCCCCTCGCGTCAGTACGCGATCAGCGTGACTGGGCGGTCGGTTGTGTTGCCCTCGTTGCTCTTCGGTCGGATCCGGCGCAGTTCATCGGCGGGTTGCCGAGAGCGCGGAGGAGCGCATGTATCGTCTGGAGGCTTCGGGCGATCTGTCTTGAGATCGCAGATAGGTTTCAGCTACTGCGCAGCGGCAACGGCACGAAAAGCCAGGAGCGACCCCGACCTTTCGTGTTGCCGATGCCGGGCAGGCCGTCGAACGCCAGCGCCGCGGGTCCATCCTCGAGCTTGTCGAGGAAGGAATCGAGCGCGCCGATCTCGGCGTTGCGACCCACCACGTCGCGCGGCGTCATGGCGTTGTCCTGGCGCGCTGCAGGCCAAGTACGGCGTCGAGTACGTGAAGTACTGGTTCAACCAGGAGCGCGGCAAAGTCTTCTGTCTCTGCTACGCGCCGAATGCCGAGGCCGCCAACCGCGTCCACCAGGAGGCCCACGGCCTGGTCGCGGAGCGGATCATCGAGGTCAGCCCGGAGCTCGCGGAGGCGTTCCTCGGCGGCGGCGAGATCGCGGCTGGCGGGGACGTCCGGTTGGTGGGCGAAGGCGGGCAGGACACGGCGATCCGCACGGTGCTCTTCACCGATATCGTCGACTCCACGACCCTGACCCAGCGCGTCGGCGATGCCACCGCCGTCGAGATGATTGCGTTTCACGACACGGTCGTGCGAAACGCGCTCGCCCTCACCCAGGGGCGCGAGGTGAAGCATACCGGCGACGGCATCATGGAGAGCTTCATTTCGGCGGATGCGGCCGTGCAGTGCGCGGCGCGCATCCGGATGTGTTCCAGGATCGCGGTCTGCTGACCCTGAAGGGGTTCGACCGCCCGCAGCGCGCGGTAGCGGTGGACTGGCGACGGGTTCGTCGGACCCCGGGCGGCGGTTCGATTCCCGGCTAAGTTGTGCAACCGCGTCGAGGTCCCGATCCGCCCCCTTACGCGCGTCGGTCGAGAGCCTACACACCTCTATCGTCGGAGTTCGACGCCACTGTGGAGAGTGGAATCGCGGCGCTGTTCGGCGAGCGCTCTTCGCGCCACGCCAGCTATCACTCGAACTCGACGAGGGTCTGATCGAGCGGTAGGGCGCCGGTGATGCGGCGCGGCGGGGCGACCGGCGTGATCGCCAGCGGGGCGCCGCTTTCTTCGGCCTGGTCGAAAGCCGCGGTCCCGGGGGAGTGCCCAGCCACGGCGTACGCGTCGATCTCGTACGGCAACCCGTTCGCATCGAGCGGGGACGGGCCGTCCATCACATGGAAGTGGAGGTGCGGGGCGACCGAGTTGCCGGAATTCCCCACCAGCCCGATCGTCTGCCCGCGCGTGACGCGGTCGCCGGTACGCACGCGCACGCTGCCCGGTTGCAGGTGCGCGTACAGCGCGAAGCGTCCGCCGCCGAGGTCGAGCACGACGGCGTTGCCGTCCGCGTCGGCGAGCGAGATCGCGTCCGGCAACTTGCCCGGCAGTTGTTCGGGCAGCTCGTCGCGGGCGGCGACGACCCGCGCGTCCGCCACCGCCAGCGCCTCGCGGCCGAAGATCGTGTAGCTGGTCACCTGCGCGCGCGGGCCGCTGTAGATGCGTCCGGCGGCGTCCAACTGTTCCCAGTCGACGGCGTAGCGCTGGGCGATGCGGACGCGGCCGTCGACCGGCAGCGCGGCACGCGTATGGCGGGTCGCGTCACAGCACGAATCGGCGGCGATGAAGTGCGCGCCGCGCAGCGGCGGACCGATCACCGCCACGGCGCGCCGATCGACGGTCACGTCCCCACCGCTGAGGGTCATCTGCTGCTGCCCGGGCGGTGCGGCATCGATGCGAGCGCGCACGCGGTGCGAGAGGCGCACCGGCACCGGCGCGTCGGTCGCGAGCGTCAGGTGGACAAACAGCAGCGAGGTGCCGCCGCTCGACAGGATGTCCCGCGCCTCGCGCTGGCCGGCG
>Ga0187893_10010845_pt1 | contig 13410 bp, 9 predicted proteins | sample MA1701074metaG_FD_139574 | JGI IMG/M metagenome (GOLD analysis project Ga0187893, IMG submission 139574) | White microbial mat communities from a basaltic lava cave in the Kipuka Kanohina Cave System on the Island of Hawaii, USA - MA170107-4 metaG ...
ACGATGAACTTGGGAGAGTTCCACCGGCCGTTCTCCGTGATCCACGTCTGGATGAAGTCCGCGATCGAGCGCGCGTCTTCGAGAACGCCCCAGAACGTCTTGGGATCGGCACCTGGAAGGGCCCGGCTGAAGCCCGTTCCGATCGGATCGATGAAGACGAGATCGGTGATATCCAGGAGGGTGTCCGGGTTGTCGACGATGGGATACGGTGGAGCGCCGTCGTCCGTGGGCTCGCTCGGGAGCGCCACCCGGCGTGGCCCGAAGGCGCCCATGTGGAGCCAGAGCGACGCCGACCCCGGCCCTCCATTGTAGAGAAACGTCACCGGGCGCGCGGATGCGTCGTCGACGTCTTTTCTCGTATACGCCCACGTGAAGAAGCTCCCGACGGGCTTTCCCTCGGAGTCGCGGATGTAGGTCTCCCCCGCCCGTGCGGTGACCGGCACGAGCTGGCCCTGGGCCCGAACGGTGTGCTCGGCGACGAACCGTTTGGGCTCAGCGAGCGGTTCTTCCTTTTTCTCGGGCGGCGGCTGGGAAGCCGCGAGCGTCGCGGCGAAGAGCGCGAGAGCGGGCAGGCTCGTCATGGCATTCCTCCCTGGTCGACGGCAAACGGTAGCACACCTTTCTTTGCGGAATCCCCTCCGTTCCGAAAGAGTTCCCTCCAACGGGCGAACGAAGTAGACTCTGCGCCGAAGGAGTCATCGAAATGACGAAAGCAGAGTTCGCAGTCGCGACCCGCAAGGCGGAGTTTCCGGCCTTCGTGCGCGTGCTGAAGGCCCTCCCCCAGGACCGCCTCGACTACCGTCCCGACCCGAAAGCGCGAACCGCGGCCGATCTCGCGTGGGTGCTCGCGGAGGAGGAGGCGGCGCTCCTGACTCTCGTCGAGACCGGCGTCATCGACTGGAAAGAGACGAAAGCACCCGCGAGAGTCGATGAGATCGTCTCCGCGTACGAAAAGAGCGCGCAGGCGGTGACCGAACGACTCGAGAAGCTCGACGAGGCGGGCTGGCAGAAGAACGGCAAGTTCCTGGTGGGTGGAGCGCCGGCGTGGGAAACGACCATCGACGGGTTCGTGTGGGGCTTCCTCCTCGACGCCATCCACCACCGCGGGCAGCTCAGCACCTACCTCCGGCCGATGGGGGGAAAGGTCCCGTCGATCTATGGGCCGTCGGCGGACGACCCGGGGAAGTGATCACATGACGCGAAGCGACGTTGGAAGGCTTCTCGGCGCCCTGTTCCTGAGCGCTCTCGCGTTCGAGCCGGCGGTGGGTCAAACCAAGGCCCGCGCTCGCGATCTGGGGATCGCGCTCGACGGCACTCCGGGTCGGTTCGATGCCATCACCGACGTCCCCGGCGTGGAAGTAGGCTACACCACCCTCATCGAAGGCGAAGGCAAGCGCACGGTCGGCAAAGGACCGGTTCGCACCGGAGTCACGGCGATTCTTCCCCGCGGACACGGGTCCTTCGGCTCCGTCTTCGGGGCCTTCTACGCGGGAAACGGCAACGGCGACATGACGGGGACGCACTGGGTCGAGGAGAGCGGCGTCATCGAGACTCCCATCCTGATCACGAACACGTTGAGCGTGGGAACGGTCCGCGATGCCGCCGTGGCATGGATGGTGAAGCACGACGCCCCTGGGCCGTTCTGGTATCCCGTCGTCGCGGAAACGTCCGACGGCCGGCTGAACGACCAGAAGGGCCTTCACGTGAAAGCCGAGCACGCGATGCGCGCGCTCGACTCCGCGGCCGCCGGACCCATCGCCGAGGGAAACGTCGGCGGCGGCACGGGCATGCTCTGTAACGGCTTCAAGGGAGGCACCGGCACCGCGTCGCGCGTTCTCGCAGCCGAGCACGGCGGGTTCACCCTCGGCGTCCTCGTGCAGTGCAACTACGGAACCCGCTCTCAGCTCCGCATCGCGGGCATCCCGGTGGGGCGCGAGATCGAGGGCTACACACCCTGTGTGGCGCAGAGGATGGAGCCGCCCGTTCTGAGGGCGGACGGAACTCCGGCGCCCGTGTGCTCCGACTCCTCGGGGCTCGACGCTCCGGCGCCCGACGAGCCCAACGAGGCCGAGCAGGGCTCCATCATCGTCGTCGTCGCGACCGACGCCCCGCTCACGCCGGACCAGCTCAAGCGAATCGCGCGCCGCGTGAGCCTGGGAATGGGCCGGCTCGGCTCGATCCACGGAAACGGATCCGGAGACATCTTCATCGCGTTCTCGACGGCGAATCCGGGCGCGGATGCGGGCAACAGCGACGTCGACGGCGTCGCACTCCCGCCCGCGAACATTCAGAGGCTGTCGTCGGATGCCATGGACCCTCTCTTCACCGCCACCGCCGAGGCGACCGAGGAAGCGATCGTCAACGCCATGCTCGCGGCCGATACCATGACCGGCGCCGACTACTGGCGCTACTACGCGATTCCGCACGCGGAGCTCCAGAGCGTCCTGACGAAGCACGGGCGGCTGGTCGAGCAACGCTGACGCCAGAAGGCGTGCCGCGGTTCGAGATCAATCCTGTCGCAGCACCACGATGGGGTCGACGCGGGTCGCGCGCCGGGCGGGCGCGTAGCAGGCGACGAATCCTACGACGCCGAGGAACGCCGCCACCGCCGCGTAGGTAAGGGGGTCGCTGGGCTCGACTCCAAAGAGGAGGGTCGCCGCAAGGCGATTGGCCGCGAGTGCGCCCGCGATCCCGATAACGACACCCAAGAGTGTGAGGCCGAGTCCCTGGCGGAGCACCATCGAGAGGACGGCTCCCCGCGAGGCCCCGAGAGCCATGCGGATTCCGAGCTCGCGCCGTCTCTCCGCGACGACGTACGCGAGAACACCATAGGTCCCGATCGCCGCCATGAGGAGGGCCAGCCCCGCGAACCCGAGAAGGAGCTGCGCCAGGAGCCGCGGACGGCCGATGGCCTCGGTGAAGACCTCGTCCATGGTCCTGAGACCAATGATGGGAAGAGAGGCGTCCTTGGCGCCGACGACTCGCTGAATGGTTCCGGAGAGCGCCGCGAGGGGAACGTCCGTTCGCAGGACCACGTTCATGTTCCGGTCCGCGAACCGCATCGCCCGCCCGAGCTGCTCGGTATGAATGTAGAGCTCCGTACCCGTCTCCTTGTCGACTCCGCCCTGCTTCACGTCCTTCACGACGCCGACGATCGTGAGCCAGGGAAGCTCTTCTCCGAAGCCCGGCTTCAGGCGCCGGCCGATGGGACTCGTGCCCGGCCAAAACGTCCTCGCCATCGTCTCGTTCACCAGCACGACGAGGTCCCCTCCCTCGTCCCTGCGCTCGAAGGAGCGGCCTTCGACGATCTGGATCCCCATGACCTCGGTGTATCCCGTCGTCGCGGACTGCCAGTAGTCGACGTTCTCGATCGGTCCCTCGCCGCCTCTGGGCTCGTACCCTTCGATGTCGGTGTCGTTGGCAAGCACGTCCCGGAGCGGGGGCAATCCGTTCACGACGGCTGCCCCGCGCACACCGGGGACCGCACGAAGCTCGTCGAGCAGGCGCGCGTAGAACCCGTACACCTGCTCGGGCTCGGGGTAGCTCGCCGCCGGGAGGTCGAGGGCGAAGGTGACGAGACCGGCGCGATCGAATCCCGCATCGACCCGCGTCAGGTTCCACACCGTTCGCAGCATGAGGCCGGCCCCGGCGACCAGGACGACCGCGAGCGCTACCTCGGAGGCGACGAGGAAGCGGCGAAGGAGACGGCGGCCCGACGTGGCGCTTCTTTGGCCCGCCTCCCGAAGGGTGACCGCGACGGAGCCCGCTCGCGAGTGGAGCACCTGCGCGAGACCGAGGGCGAGGGATGTCCCGAGGGAGAGCGCGAGCATGAACACGAGGGCGCGCGCGTCGACGGAGACCTCGGACGCCCGGGGAAGGGCGCCGGGAAACGCGGCGACGAGCGCCCGAAGGCCCGCGTGCGCGAGGGCCACGCCGACGAGCCCGCCGAGCAGCGAGAGGACGATTCCCTCGGCCAGGAACTGACGGGCGAGACGCGCGCTTCCGGCGCCGAGGGCCGATCGAATCGCGAGCTCCCTTTTTCGAGACTCGGCCCGCGCGAGGAGAAGGTTCGCCAGGTTCGCGCACGCGATGAGGAGGACGAACCCGACCGCGCCCTGGAGCGCCCAGATGGCGGTCCGGGCATCGCCGACCACCTGCTCCTGAAGAGGATCGACGCGAAGACGGTGAGACTCGAGGTTGGGCGCGTGAAAGTCCTTGCCGGGCCAGTCGGCGAGCAACGTCTCCATCTCGGCTCGGGCGCCCTCGAGACCGACGCCGGGTGCGAGCCGTCCGATGAGGTACAGATAGTGGTTTCCCCGGTTCTGGCGGTTCGCCGGGTCGATCGAGACCGGCACGAACGCCTCGACGGGGTCGGTGGCGAGACCGAAGCTCTCGGGCATCACGCCTGCGACGGTGACCTTCCGTCCATCGATCTCGATGGTCTCTCCCACGAGCGCCGGGTCACCCCCGAAAACGGACTGCCAGAGCCCATGGGTGAGGACGGCGACGGGAGCGGCCCCGGGGAGAGTCTCCTCCGGCCGTATCGTTCGTCCGAGCAGAGGGGAGACTCCGAGCGCGTCGAAGAAATCCGAGGTGACGCGGGCGGCTCGAATCCTCCGCGGTCGCTCCCTGGTGCCGAGGTTGTACTCGGCGGTCGAGTACGCGCCGATCTCCCGAAAGGACCGGCTTCGCTCCTTGAGCTCGAGATACTCGGGAGGCGAGATCCAGAACTGATCGAAGCCCATCTGCGGAAACTGGCTGGTCACGAGGACGAGCTCCTCGGGCGCGGGATAGGCGAGAGGCTTCAGGAGCACGCCGTTCACGATGGCGAAGATCGCCGTGTTCCCTCCGATTCCGAGCGCGAGCGTCAGAACGACGACGAGCGCGAACCCCGGCGCGCGGAGCAAGTTTCGAAGCGCGTATCCGATGTCGTGGATCCAGGAGTCCATTGCCAACGTCTCCTTCATTCGTAGCGAAGCGCCGTCACCGGGTGGATTCGCGACGCGCGCCGCGCCGGAATCCAGTTCGCGAGCGAGGCCACGGCGATGAGAAGAGCGGCCGTTCCGAGGAAGATGCCGGCGTCGGCGGCACCCACCCCGTAGAGCACGGAGGAGAGCACTCTCGTCGCCGCGAGTGCAGCCGCGGAGCCGAGAACGACCCCGACGAGGACCAGGACGACCCCCTGGCGGGTGACGAGAGCCGCCACTTCCCCTCTCGCGGCTCCGAGAGCCATGCGGATTCCGATCTCCCGCGTGCGCCGGCTTACGGAATAGGAGACGGCGCCGTAGAGCCCCACGGTCGCGAGGAGGAGCGCGAGCCCCCCGAAGAGTCCCAGCAGGACCGCCCCCGCGCGGACGGGGAAAAGTGTGATCGCGAGGTTCTGGCGCATCGTCCTCGCCTCGAAAAACGCGAGGCTCGAGTCGAGCGCGAGGATCTCGCGCCGCACGGTGTCGAGGGCCGCCTCGGGATTACCGCGAGTGCGGGCGAGGATGTACATCATCGGCGAGTAGTCCTGGCCGAAAGACCAGAAGACGTGAGGGCGCGGATCCTCTCCCAGGGTGCGCACCTTGGTGTCGCGAACGACGGCGATGATCGAGGCACTCGTCGCGCGCTCGCCCGTCCCTTTCAGCAGGCGCTTTCCGAGAGGGCTCTCACCCGGCCAGAGGCGACGCGCCGCGGTCTCGTTCACGATGGCGACGTCGGGAGAGCCTTTCCCGTCCTTCCAATCGAAGTCCCGGCCCTGGAGAAGGGGCACGCCCATGGATTGAAAGTAGCCAGGCGAAACCGTGGCCGAGTCGACCTCCGGCCACTCGGAGTAGTTTTCGGGCGCTCTCCCCTCGGGGGCGACGTTCTCCGTCTCGATGCTCGCCCCGAGGGGGACCTTGCCGGTGAGCGACGCGCTCTCGATGCCGGGAAGGCCGGCGATCCGCTCGACGGCCCGCTGGTAGAAGAGGCGCCCCCGCGCCTCGTCATATCCATGAAGACCCAGATGAGAGCTCAACATAACGACGTTCTCGGTCTCGAAGCCGGGGTCGATGGCCTGGGCGTTTGCCGCGCTCTTCAACAGGAGCCCGGCGCCGATGAGAAGGACGAGAGAGAGAGCGACCTGTACGACGACGAGGAGGTTCCTCAGGCCGAGGCGGCGCTCGGTGGACTTCATCGCGGGAACGAGGCTGCGGCTCGCCTGGAGGGCGGGGGCGACGCCGAAGACGATCCCGGTCGCGACCGAGACGAGGAGGGTGAAAAGAAGGACGCGGTGGTTCAAACCCAGGTCGAGAGCGATGGGGACGGGGATCGGCGGCTTCAGCGCCAGGAGAAGTTTCGTCCCCATGTAGGCGACTCCGAGGCCCGCGGCCCCGCCGAGGCTCGAAAGGAGGACGCTCTCGGTGAGATGCTGCCTGACGAGGCGGGAACCCGAGGAGCCGAGAGCGAGCCGGAGAGCCACCTCGCTCCGCCTCTCCGTCGCCCGGGCAAGGAGCATGTTGGCGACGTTCGCGCAGGCGATGACCAGAACCAGGACGACGACTCCCATCAGCACCGACGCAACCGGATAGAGGGCGCTGTCGACGAACGGGTGGATCCGGACGTCGCTGCTCGGAAGGAGGTGCGCTTTGCGCGTGTCCTCGCCCTCGTAGTCCTCCGGGTGCTCCTCCCGCAGCGAGGCCAGGAGCGAATCCATCTGCGCCTGGGCTTTCTCGATGGTGACGCCTTCGGCGAGTCGGGCCTTCACCATCAGGCTCCGGCTCCTGCGTCTCTCGAGGCGGCTCACGCCATCGCGGGGGCTTGGATTCAGGTGGTCGACCATCGCCGAAGGCGCCCAGAACTGCATCCCGATGCCGGGAAGACCGCCCGTGAAGGTTTTCGGGATGACGCCGACGATGGTGTAGGGACGGCCGTTGAGGTCGAGCGACTCCCCTACCGCCTCGGCCCGTCCTCCGAGCCGGGCGCGCCAGAAGGTCTCGCTCACGGCGGCGACCGGGTGCCCGCCGGGGCTTTTGTCGTCTTCCGGCTCGAGGGTCCACCCGACGAGAGCGCGGACGTCAAGGAGACGAAATAGGTTCCCCGAGACGATCTCGCCCAACAGATACTCGCTCGATACGTCTTCCTGATGGCGGGCAATCGTCGTCTGGTAGCTGGCGATTTCGGAGAAAACGTCGGTGCGATCGCGATAGTCCCGGAACTCCGGATACGAAGAGGCCCCGTAGGGGTATCCGGATGAGTCGCTCAAGTACACCTCGACCATGGAGCCGTGCGCCGCACCCGCCTTGGGCCTGAGAAGGAGAGCGTCGACGGCGCTGAAAATCGTGGTGTTGAGACCGATCCCGAGGGCGAGGGAGACGACGGCGACGAGGGTGAATCCCTTGGACTTCCAGAGCATCCGGACTCCGTACCGCAGGTCCCTGGCCAGGTCGGTCATCGGTGCACTTCTCTCATCTGAGCTCAATACGGAGGAGGAGACGGAAAAGTTGAAGAAATCCGGCGGCGGCCTCTCCCGATCTCGCGATTGACTACTATGGAGTAAGTCGAGCGTGGCATCTTGCGTTCGATTGGGATCCCGCTCGATTAGAGCGCTGATCTCGCAACACGAACGCTACTCTCCGATCGGAAGCCGAATCGTAAACTCGCTGCCCTTTCCGACCTCGCTCGACGCTTCGATCGAGCCTCGATGCTCCTCGACGATGCGGAAGGTGATGGGGAGACCCAGTCCCGTGCCCACCCCCGGACCTCGGGTGGTAAAGCCGGGGTCGAAGATACGCTCCAGATTCTCCCTCGGAATCCCGTGGCCGGTGTCCGCGAACTGCAAAACGACCTGATCCCCGTCGAGTCGCGTGCGGATGGTGATCGTCCCATGCTCGTCCATCGCCTGAATCGCGTTCACCAGCAGGTTCATGAACACCTGGTTCATCCGGTTGGGAGAGCAGACCAACTGGGGGAGTTCCCCGAAATCCCTGATGACCTCGATCCCGCGCTTCAGCCTGTGCTGCAAGAGGGTCAGCGTGCTCTCGATCCCCTCGTGCAGATCCGCCTTCTTGCGCTCCGCCTCATCGAGTCGCGCGAAGTTCCGGAGCGACTTCACGATGCGGACGATGCGATCGGAAGCGACGAGGGTGGTGGCGGTCGCTTGCTCCAGCGATTGAAGCGCTTGCTCGAGTCTCGGGTATCTGGAGACAACGGAAGCGGCGGTTTCGTCGGTGAGGGCCTCGCGCACGACCGCCGCCACTCGCTTCGTCAGGTCAGCGTTGGAGTGGATGGACCCGAGGGGGCTGTTGATTTCATGGGCCACCCCCGCCGCAAGATCCCCGAGGGCGGCCATTTTTGCCGACTGAAGGAGCTGGGCCTGGGTTTCCCGGAGCTCGCGGTTCGCCCGGTGAAGCTCCAACGTGCGCTCCCGCACCCGATCCTCCAGCGTTTCGTTGAGCTGCTTCAGCCGCTCGTGGGCCTCCGCGAGCTCGCTGCTCCGCTCCGCTTCCGCCCGGTACAACCTCGCGTTGTGAATCGCGCTCGCGGCCTGATTGGCCACGACGGTGATGAGAGCCTCGTCGCGCTCGCTGAACACCCTCTGTTCGACGCTCTCCACGAAAAAAACGCCGATGAGCGTGTCCTTGATCTGGAGGGGGATGGCGATCTGCCCTTCCACGTCCGGGAGCCCCGGCAGAGCGGGAGATTCGGAGAGCTCGCTCGCCCTTCCCGCTTGCTCCATTTGCTGTCGAATCGTGGACACGTAGGCGCGTTGCCGGCCGAGGTTTCCGAGCCGCATCATCTGGCGCTTCTTGGCGACGACACCGACGAGCCCGGTGCCCACGGCCACCGTGGCGCCGTCTGCCTGAGAACCGTACCCGCGGCTCGCCGCCACGCTCAGCGTTTCGCCGGTGGCGTCGAGCAGCAAGATCATCGAGTGGTGAAAGCCAAAGAGCTCGTCCATGGTGCGCAGCACGACGTCGAAGATTTCATCGAGGTCGAGCGTCGAGTTGATCTCGGACGAGACCTGTTGAAGAACGCGGACTTCCCTGGCTTTTGCCGCCAGCCTCTCTTCCAGGTCGGTCGTGCTCGCCTGCCCCTCCTGCGCCATCAGCTCCGGTCCGTGGACGGCCGTTTCAACGTCACCTTCCGTACCGAATCGACCCGGTAAATATCGGCGGCCTTCAATTTGAAGATGCCCGTCATCCCCGTCGCCGAGGCGATGGCCTCGATCTGCATATCCATTTGGTCGAAAATCGGTCCCTCGGTCTCCGAGTGATCATAGCGAACCTGGAGGATCCAGCACGCGTAGCCGTACGGGTCGTTGAGAAGAACGCTGGCGTTGGGGTTCTCCCTCACGTTGCGCACCGTTTTGTTGAAGAATTGGAACGAGAGAGCCACGTGCTCGCGATCGACGTAGTACACCTGCGAGATGATCGTCGTATTGGGTATGCCGTCGGCCGAGCACGAGCTCACCTCGGCGGGAACCCCGTTCTCCATCACCGGCTTGATCTCGTCCGGCAACTGAGTGGTTTCCATTACTCCTCCCTCGGGACCAGTCTTCGACCGGCCGCCGGTCCGGGCGTTTGGACGAAGACCTCCCGAACTTCGAACGTCACCGCGATGCTCGGCTCGGGAACGAACGCTGCACAGGCTTCCTTCGGGAACCCGAACAAGCTCGCGACCCGCTCGGCGAAGCGCCTTCGGCAGATCTCGAAATCTGCGACGTCGCCCTCGTTGCTCGGCCGGGAGCTCACGTATTCCCCCTTGAACTGATACGTCTCGTGCGAAGGGACCTCGCATACGGTCAGAGAGAACTGACCGTTGTCCTCGAGGGAGCTCACGAGATGGGCGGTAAACTCCTCGGGGATGAGGCAGGTGATGGTTTTGCGATCCGGACTGCAGCGCCACCCCGAAACCCGGTGCACGTGAGGCACGAGGCGCTCGTCCCGAGTCCCGGCGATGGCGACGATCGCGCGATCGAGAAACAGAACAATCACTTCCGGGATCATTCCCTGCTCCTTCACGGCAAGAGGGAGTAGCGTCGCGGAGAGTATGGCATAGAGTAACCTTCCGTTACATGGTCGCTGCTCCAGAGGCGAGATGAGCGAGCGCGCCTTGGAGCGCTGAGCGAATGAGAAGCGGGGCCGCCACCTCCAAAACTCGCCGCGGGGATGTCGCTTCCTCGCCGGTGACGCGTTTCTCCAGGCGCAACGGCAGGAGGACCTCCACGAAGCCTACGGTTGTGCTCCTGGTGTCGGCGGGCCCACGATCGACTGGTAGACCAAGGCGCGGAACTTCCTCTGCAGGTCGGAGTCTCCGGCCGGAAGCAGCTGCACCATCAGGAGCGCCACGAGCTTCTCCTCCGGGTCGACCCAGTAGGTGGTGTGGTAGGCGCCGCCCCATCCGAAGGCACCCGGCGAGCCGAAGCGGCCGCTCGCGCCGAGGTCCTCGACGACGTCGAATCCGAGACCGAAGCCCATGCCCGCCCCGTTGGGCCACTCTTCGAAGAGTGTCCCTACGTGGTTCACGGTCATGAGCTCGACGGTCTTCGGGCTCAGAAGACGCACTCCATCGATCTCGCCGCCGTTCAGGAGCATCGAAAGGAAGCGGCCGTAGTCGCGCGCCGTCGAGAGGAGACCCGCACCGCCCGAGTACGCGAGCCGCGGTCCCTCGACGTAGTGCCCCTGGCCGGGCATGCCGTCCGGGGCGCGCTCGATGGTGCCGTCGGCCTTCGCGGCGTAGACGGCGGTGAGGCGGGCTTTCTGCGCGGGAGGCAGGTAGAACTCTGTGTCCACCATCCCGAGCGGGCCAGTAATCCGCTTCTGGAAGAAGTCGGCGAGCGTCATTCCCGACACCTTCTCGACGACGACGCCCAGGATGTCCGTGTTGTAGCCGTAGACGTACTTCTCGCCCGGCTGAGCGTCCATGGGAAGAGCGGCCATGCGCTCGACGACCGCAGCCACGGGCTCCGTGCGGTCGGCAAAGTACCAGTGCTGGATTCCAGCCGCCTTCCATTGCGCCGCCGCGGGCCCGAAGCCGTAGCCGATCCCTGCCGTGTGGGTCAGGAGATCGCGGATTGTGATCTCGCGCTTCGCTACGACCGCAGCGACCGGCGTGTCCGCGACCGCGCCCGCCGGCGGGGCCACAGCCACCGTCGTCTTTTTGAAGGCGGGGAGGAAGCGGGAGACGGGATCGGCGAGGCCGATCTTCCCCTCTTCCACGAGCATCATCACCGCGACGCTCGTGAGCGCCTTGGTCTGGGAAGCGATCCGGAAGATCGAGTCCGTCTTCATGGGTGTGCCGGCCTCGATGTCGGCTTTGCCGAATGCCTCGAGGTGCGCGACCCGGCCGCTTCGGGCAACATAGGTCACGAGGCCCGCGACCCGTCCCTCGTCCACGTACCCTTGCATCGCCGTGCGCAGCCGCTCGAGCCGCTCGCTCGAGAGTCCCACCGACTCGGCCCGGACGTCGGACCGTGCCTCAATCGAAATCGCGGGCGCGGCAAAGAGCAGGGCTGAGAGAGCGAGCAGAAGCAGGCGTCGAGTCATGGCGTCCCTCCCTGGAAAAGAATGCGTGATGGTATCCCAGATGGGTACCTCGGGAAAAAAGCCGTGGTATGGTTTCGCCCCATGAGAAAGATCTTTCACGGAGCCACGATCGCTTTCGTCACCGGCGCGCTCCTGGTCGGCGGCCGGGCGGCGAGCCCACAGACGGGCGAGTACGATCTCGTCCTCGCTTCCGGACGCGTGATGGACCCGGAGACGGGACTCGATGCCGAGCGCAACGTGGGCATCCGCGGGGAACGCATCGAGGAGATCTCCGCCGCACCCCTACGGGGGAAGACCGTCGTCGACGTCTCCGGCCTCGTCGTCGCGCCCGGTTTCATCGATCCGCACGCGCACGGGCAGACGAACGAGGCTCACCACTTCCAGGCGCGAGATGGGGTCACGACCGCCCTCGAGCTGGAATCGGGCCGCCCGTTCCTGCGGAAGTGGCTCGACAGCAAGGAGGGGAAATCCATCATCCACTATGGAGCCACCATGGCGCAGGGGGCCCTTCGCTGGATGGCCATGGAGAAGTACCGCGACGTCGCCCGGGAGGCGCGCGCCCTCGTCGAGACCGAGGGATTCGATCACCCGCGGCTCCGTGAAGTGCTCGGGGAGGGCTTCTCCGCGCGATACGAGTCCCTCACGTCGGCGGAGCTCGGCGCGATGGGCGAGGGCATGTCGTCGGAGCTCGCGGACGGGGCCGTAGGCATCGGCGTTCCCGTGGGGTACTACCCTGGCGCCAGCCGGGAAGAGATCTTTCGCGTGTACGATTTCGCGGCGAAGATGAAGGCGCCCGTCTACACCCACGTGCGCGATCCCAACGTGGCCGCCATTCAGGAGGCCATCGCCAACGCGGCCGCAGCCGGCGCCTCCGTCCACATCGTCCACCTGAACAGTATGGCGCTCGGACGCATCGGAGTCGCGCTCGACATGGTGGGCTCGGCCCAGAAGCAGGGACTCGACATCACGACCGAGCTCTATCCCTACACGGCGGGCTCTACGAGCCTGGAGTCCACTCTCTTCGATGAAGGATGGCAAGACGTCTGGGGCATGGACTACAAAGACATCCAGTGGGAGGCGACGGGCGAGAGGCTCACCAAGGAGACCTTCGAGAAGTATCGGAAGCAGGGAGGCACGGTCATCATCCATATGATGAAAGAGGAATGGATCGAACAGGCGCTAAAGGCGCCCTTCACGATGATCGGAACGGACGGAATGCCGTACCACCCCAAGGCGCACCCCCGCTCTGCGGGAACGTACGCCCGCGTTCTCGGGCGCTACGTGCGGGAGCGGAAGACGCTCGGGCTCATGGAGGCGCTCGGTAAGATGTCGCTCATGCCTGCCCAGCGCCTCGAGGGCATGGCGCCGGCCATGCGAACGAAGGGGCGCCTCCAGGTTGGCTGCGATGCCGATATCACGGTGTTCGACCCCGAGAGGGTCCTCGATACCGCGACATTCGAGGGCGGGCTCACGGAGTCGACGGGCGTCCTCCACGTCCTCGTGGGCGGCACGTTCGTGGTCCGGAACGGCGAGAGCGTCGAAGGCGTCTATCCGGGACGCCCGGTTCTGGGAAAGTACCGCCGCTGAGAAACTAACGGGCAGGACTGCGAGACGCGTTTGAACGAGCGGCCGGGCGTTGCTTCGCTCTCAGACTCTCTCGTGTGCGGCGTGGCGCAGTTCCGGTCCGGTTTCGGAACCAGTGAACGAACCCCAGGACGATGAGGAGGTCGATCACGACCGCGCGTGTGGTCGCCGGGGCTCGTGCCCCAGCGGGAACCTAGCCGGAGTTACGACCTGCACCCGGACGGCGAGCGGGTCGCGGTGTTGAAGGCCTCGGGGGACGAGGCCGAAGCCAGGCGGGACCACGTCATCCTGATACAGAACTTCTTCGACGAGCTGC